>Ga0207832_100017_pt1 | contig 355413 bp, 289 predicted proteins | sample TtanPargueraPR_3_FD_187743 | JGI IMG/M metagenome (GOLD analysis project Ga0207832, IMG submission 187743) | Aerobic enrichment media microbial communities from Bioluminiscent Bay, La Parguera, Puerto Rico - Tt and P1 (4) (SPAdes) | ecosystem: Environmental > Aquatic > Marine > Unclassified ...
ATTTTGGGAATATCCCTACTGGACAAAACGCCTATTAATGAGCTGATTACAAATATAGATTACAAAAATGTCAAAGAACTAAATTATAACCAGCTGTCCCTCAGCTTATTTTAAGTGGACAGCAGTGTGAATAATAAACGAAACCTACGTCTGTAATAAACCCCAAAATAATACTTGAATGCCTGATGAGTAATACAAAATTTGAATGATGAAAACAAAGAAATTGTTTGGTGAAAAGACAAAGTTAAGCCATACAAAAATAATGATTGTGCTTCTGGCACTTTTTACATTTTTTGTAGCATGCAGCGACGATGACGAGAATGGTTCTGAAAGAATTTCTGAAATTGCCGGTAACTGGACGGCGACAAAAGCGACTTTTAACGGAGAAGACGTGATTGAGAATGGAGGTGAAGTGACTCTCTCAATTCAGGAAAACGGTAGATTTACCTTTACCATTCAACGTCCTGATAAAAACAATTTAGTATTCACCGGAAAACTTTGGTTCGACGAAGAATGGCTGGCAGTTGAGTATGACACTAACAAAGGTGAAGTTGAGTACTATGATATTTCATATGATGCCACAAGTCTGCATATTGGAGCGAATTCAGAGTTTGACTTTGATGGCGATGGCAGCGATGAAATAGTGATTTTCTTTTTGGACATGGTCCGGTAATCGCTTATCAAGCATTTGGACAAAAAAAGAGATTAAAAATGACCTTCCAACTTTTATTGTTCTCCTGATAGCAGAAAATTGCAGCCTAAATTGGGTAAATTTGGTTTGAATTACAACGATACCATGCACTAATAATCTAAACTTTAAACCTTTACACAATATTGACAATGTAAATTCCTTTTACATCCTTTGAATTTTGATTATCTTTATATAGCTAGAAATACTATTGCACTTTCCATTAAATAGTATAGACATTTTACAAGTATTGTTGAAATAAAAAAGTAAGAATGCAAAAACGAATACTTACTGAATATAAACTATTGAAAATTATGAAAATGAATGTTTTCAATAGATGCTGTCTAATTCTGGTGATTCTTATGGGACTTATTTCGTGCAACAAAAATACGGACCTCAATTGTTCAACTTTTATGCTAAAAAATGGAAAAACGATTTTCGTTGGGCATAATCTTGATGAAGACCCCAAATTACACGTCCCGGGGATGGTTTGTATTAACAAGAGGGGTATAAGCAGAGAAGGCATTACTTGGTATGAACTTATATCTGATCCACCTGATTTCGAAAAAGTGCTAATCCCTTACGAAGAAAAGAAAGAACCAAAAATAAAATGGACCTCAAAATATGGTTCTGTAACATTCAATAGCGAAGGTCTTGACTTCCCAGATGGCGGAATTAATGAAAGAGGTCTTTCTATTTTTGAAATGAGTATGGGAGAAACAAAGTTTACGACCGATTCCACAAAACCCACTCTGTTTATAACATTGTGGATTCAATTTCAACTCGATAATTATTCAAGCGTAGATGAAGTCTTAACGAACATATCTGACATTAATCAGCAGGGATGGTCCTGGCATTATTTTATAAGTGACCGGTCAGGAGATTATGCTATTGTTGAATATATAAATGGTGAAATTTATATCTATAAAGATAACAATGCTCCTCATCCGATATTATGTAACCTCGCTTATGAAAGAGAAATTAACGGTCTCAAAGATTATGATGGGATTTCCGGTAGAATTAAATCGTTCATTTTTACTCCTCCACGTTTTGTTCGTGGTGTTAAACTACTAAAAGAATTTAGACCTGAAGATCAGTCATCAACAAAAGATTACGCCTTTGAAATTTTAGACAATATAAAGGTAAATGGCTGGAACAAATGGGGAATTCTGATAGACGTGTCTGAAATGGTAATATACTACCACACAAATAAAAATCGTGAATTAAAATATTTCTCCATTAATCAATGTGATTTCTCAGCAGGAACACCAACAAAAATGTTGGATATGTACAAAAACGACATCTCTGGAAATGTAATATCTTACTTTGAGGATTATTCTTATAATAAGAATTACGATCACAATCTTGAAAGAGCTAAACACTTATTTAAAGAAAGATTTTACGGTCTGATTGATAATGGTGTACCTCCTGAAGTTTATGCAAAACGTTTTGCAGATTATTCAAGCCGTATGAGAACTGATCCATTAAATTTAAATTAAAAAAGCTCACCTGATCCCGTAGCTATCGGGAGAAGTTGCAAGCTTATTTGTAAAAGTTTGGTGTGAATTACTACCTAACTTGAACCAATCGTGAACCATTTATGAGCCAATTGAGTCAATAATATTTTCAATTCTATCTTAGTTTATCTAATTCCCGTTCAATACGGTGTACAAGGTAAAAAGGCAGGTTGAGAAGGGTGAACGTTTTACCTGCAATAGTTTTAGCCTTTTGCACCAGGTATTCTCCCTGATAGACTCTTACTGCAATATTATGGGGGGCGCGGTCCATAAACTGGTGTAAGGATTTTAATTTTCCAATACTTCCCGATTTGACTTCAATGGGAATAAGTTTTCCTTGCCAGGGTAAAATATAATCTACCTCTGCACTTGATTCTTTTTTATCCCGTACCCAAAAATTTAGCTTGTTACTAATCGAAAAATTGGATGCAAGCAGCTCCTGTCCGGTAATGTGCTCGGCAATAATTCCCCGGTGTGTGTCACCAATATTTTCGTTAAAAACGAGTGCGCCCATCAATCCCCGTGCATGATTAATCAATCCGGTATCTAACACGTGAAGACGAGGTTTCCTTTTCAGTGAAGGAGAAACCGGTACTTCTAAAGTGATGCTCGGATATACTATCTGTATCAACATTGTTTTTTCGAGGGAACGGAATGCTTCTCTCATTTCTCTTGAACGGTATTCCGAGTTTCCGAATTTCTCAAATGTAATCTTAGTCCCACCCATAGCAAAAGCATGGTCAAGGACATGCCTGATGTAGGTTGTTTGTGCTGAAGAAACAGCATACTTTTCCACATCGTCGGAAAAAGAATAAATCAGGCTGTCATAAACCGAACCAAGTGATGAAATATCAGTCCCGTTTGCATAAAGTTTCAATACCTCAGGCATTCCACCAATGGTGGCATATTTTTTAAATTGTGCGGTAAGCTGATTATGCAGAAAAGCCGGAACTTCAGGTTTTTCAAGCTCTGTTACTAATAATTCGTTATTGGTAGCATAGAGGAATTCCGTAAATGAACAGGGATGAATTGCCATGTATTCCACCCTACCCACCGGGAAGGAAATCTTTCTGTTTATTATGCTCTCTAAAAGTGATCCCGCAGTTATTACGAATAGGTCATTGGCCTCTTCATAAAAATACCTGAGAAGAGCTATCGCTTTTGGAGAGTTCTGAATTTCATCAATAAAAATAAGGGTTGAACCACCGTTTCTTTTTTTTCCTGCATAGATAAACAGGTTGGTAACTAAATCAGTAAAAGGATAGTTTTGTTCGAAGATTTGCCTTTCTTCTTCTTTTTCAAGATTAAGGTAAATGTACTGCTCGAATTGTTCCGAAAACATATTTATAGCAGTAGTTTTTCCTACCTGTCTGGCACCCCTTATGACCAGTGGTTTTCGGAACTCCCTGCCTTTCCATTTTGCCAGTTCTTCTAATATTTTCCGCTTGAACATATATTCATTTGCATTAAAGTGAGGGTTAAAAATATAAATAAATGTATTAAAGTGAGGGTAAAATCATAAAAAAGTTGTATTAAAGTGAGGGATATTTTTCATATCTGGCAAACAGTATTTTTATCAACTATGAAATAAGGTTAGGTATTAATTACCACTTTTTTTTTCATCAGATTTCTATATAGTAAAAAATCATATCCCCCCAACAAGACTTGCAACCGTGTTAAATCATTCATTTTATTTTGATTAAATATCGATGGCTAAATTTTTGACGAAAGCACTTCAAATTGGTGCAACCCTATTTACAAAAAGAGAACATTTATGAATCTACTATCAGATAAGGATTTCAGAAGTCTGAACAAAAAAAAGAGGTCGAAATTTGCTCGCAAATTCAATCGAATACCGTTAAAAATAATCGATTGAATGAGATTAAAATGACCTCTTGTCCTGTGGTGGCTCCCCTAATCCCGATAGCTATCGGGAAAAGTTGCAACCTGATTTGTGAAAGGTTGGTGTAAATTTCCACCTTTCCATAAGTACATGTGATTATTTATTTATGATTTGTAGCACATTACATTTAAAATTCAATACAATATTAAAGGGGCTTCAAATTCCAATAATTCATTGCATCCCTGAACCGTTGAGATTACTTTAGTAAGGAAACGATAATTCAAACATGTAAAAAAGTAAAACTGTTGCCAGGAATCTGAATCATTTGATTTAATCCACAGATTTCAAAACAACAGTTTTCCCCTCTATTTTCAGAATCGAAACAAAAATTCAGCTAAATGAAGGGGTTTGTATATCCATATTGCCAATCTCCTTAATTATTAGTAATTTAAACCTGCCAAATGGATTAAAATCAACTGTTTAAACTATGAATCTCTATTCACGTGAAGACCAGATTTTTCTCAACCGGTTGGCTGCTATTATTGATGCTAACCTGAACAACGAACAGTTTGGTGTAAAGCAATTGGCAGCAAAAATGGAATTGAGTCACTCCCAAATTCACAGAAAGATAAAATCCATTTGTAATAAATCAGTGAGCCAGTTTATCAGGGAGATTCGGCTTGAAAAAGCCAAAGAATTTTTGGAAAAAGGTAATTCCACTGTTTCTGAGGTTGCCTATAAAGTGGGTTTTGGAAGCCCTTCGTATTTTGTTAAATGTTTTCACGATTATTATGGTTTCCCTCCCGGAGAATACCTGAAATATGCTCCCGAAAATTCCAGAACAAAAGAAAATACACGGCGAAATGAAAATACAACTTCAAAACAACCGAAGTTTATGAAAATTGGGAAATCGCTGACTTGGTTATTTTCAATCGTTATCATTGCTGCCACAGTTGTGATCGTTTACCTTATTTTTCAATACCAAAATCTTAAAACAACTCAGAAACTGGATAACCAGATTGTTGTTCTTCCTTTTTCAAATCTTGGTTCCGATGAAAATACCTCATATTTCGCTGATGGTCTTTCCATTGAAATTCGGAACCAGTTAACAAAAATTCATGGATTAAAGATCATTTCAGGACCTACAGCAGAACAGTTTCGTGAGCATAAACTTTCTTCGCCTGAAATTGCCAGACAAGTTGATGCAAACTATATTCTGCTTGGAACTGTTCAACAACAAGACAATGACATTCACATTAATATAGAATTATCCGATGCCCAACAAGACCGAATTCTTTGGTCGGGAAAATATGACAGAAAGAATTCTGATATTTTTTCCATATATATTGATATCGCCAAAAATGTCGTTGATAATTTGCATTCAATTTTGTTGCCTGAAGAAATAGAAGAAATAGAAAAATTGTATCCAAAGAATTTTGATGCTTATAATAATTATCTGATGGGACAATATTTCTGTCTTCAAAGGGATTCACTTTCGATCCGAAAGGGGATTGAATATTTTAATAAAGCCATTGAAATAGATTCAGGATATACCCTTGCTTATGCCGGGCTGGCCGATGGGTATTATGCACTTGCTTTTACCGGGAATATTGAAAAAAGTATGGGTTATGATATGGCCTATAAAATGGCTGAAAAAGCTTTAAGGAAAGATTCCACCATTGCTGAAGCGTATGCCGTTCTTGGTGTGGTTTGTAAATTTGGTTACTGGAAATGGGAAGAAGCCAGAGGTTTTTTTGAAAAAGCCCTTGAAGTTGATTCAAATTGTATGGTTGCCCACCTTTATTACTGTAGCTTTCTGGATATAGTTGGAGAGCCGGATAAAGCACTTAAACATGTAAACAAGGCTATTGAGTTGGAACCTTATTTGGGAATATTATATGGTATGAAAGGAAATATTTACCGTAATGAAAAAAAAATGGCAGAATCAACAAAGGCATTGAGGAAAAGCCAGGAATTAGATCCGTTTCGTGCGCCCGATGCCCTCATATTTCTTAACTTTCTTGAAATGAATAATGAAGCATCTGCAGTTCAAACGCTTCTTGAATACTTTGCAGTACACCCGGAATATCAAAAATATGAAAATAGGGTTCAATCCGTTTATGAATCCTCCGGTAAAGATGGACTGATAAGTTTATTATTGGATGTAACCTTAAAAAAGAAGAAACAAAATCTGCGTTTGTTGGCAGATTTATACAACCTCCTCGGAATGAAAGGTGAAGCTCTGTTATGTCTTGAACGGGCTTGCCGTGAGAGAGAAAGTGACATTCCAAGAATAATTAGAAAACCTCAATTTGAGAATCTGCATTCCAATCCTCGCTTTCAGGCCTTGGTCGATACCATGAATCTCAGACCTTATTTTCCTGAGTCATCCGAATAATTCATATCCATAGAAACATTTCACCAATAAACATTCTGCAGTAATATTGCTATTCATGCAATACTGTTTAAATCTGTCAATGCATTTTTAAAACAATGCAATATAATTGCTAAGACCAGCCTTCTTTAATTCCCGTAATTGATATTGGATTAAATCATTTCCGCAAAATAGGTTAAACTTAAAATGAAGAATTATGAAAACAATTGTAAATTTTTTCTTTTTGCTGGCATTTACTTGCTTGCTAATATCCTGTTCCGAATCTGCAATATACGATGAACCAACGCCTGTTTTAAAAAGCGCGGATGTTCCAAGGCCAAATATCATTGGAACCATGGATTTATATTTTAATCCAATGGCCGTTGATTTCAATTATTGGAATGGCACAATCGATTTTGGAGAGGAATACGGAGTATATAGTATCGCCTTTTTCTCGGAACCCTCGAAAGCAGCACCTCAATTCGAGGAAGAATTTATTGTTTATGAAATGGGAACCGACTGGTCAGTTCCTGAAAACGTAGTACTAAAAGCCTACCACAAGGGAAGGCTTCCTCAACCTAATTCAGAAAATGCACCTGTTAAAGCCATTGCAAATGGCAAAATTACGGAAGCTTCTGCACCTTTTGAAAATTGTCTTGGCCGAACAGAACATAGCATCGCAAATGTGTTTTTTGAGCCCGGGCCTCTCCCAACTTGCACAGGCATTGTGAGAATTAATTAATCCTGATACTTTAAAAGTAACAAGATTTAAACTGTGCACATTATCCTATCTATCTTTGATTTAATCCATTGATTGGTTTTATAATGCACAGTTTTCCCTCCATTTGAAATCTAAATGGAGGGATTTTTTTCAAAGAATAGAGGTAGTTTTTTTGTTATTCGTGAGTCCTGATAGATTTGCTTTCACAAAATCAGGATAACATTTATACTTGGTATCATAAAAAGGAGAAGTTGCAAGCTGCGAATTCACAAAACCGATACAAGTACTTCTCAACGCCAGCAAGGTTTTCACCTCACTTAAAGGAATTGATTTTAAAGGTATTCGATGGAACTCACCCCGGAATCAGGGATTCGTTTCAAAAATTTGGGCACAAAAAAAGAGGTCGAAATTTGCTTGCAAATTCAATTGAATACCTTAAAAAATAATCGATTGAATGAGATTAAAATGACCTCTTGTCCTGTCTGGCTCCCCTAGTCCCGATAGCTATCGGGGGAAGTTGCAACCTAACTTGTTTAAGTTTGGTGTGAATTCACACCATTTTAAGTCAATATTATTTTGAAATATCACGCTTTTTTTCGGACTTGTATTGGACATTCCTCCGTATTCCATTGACTGTATTTAGCAACGCACAAGAAATCTATTCAACACTTTATCAGCGGGAAAGTATATGCATTAACATATAAAATAAATTTATTTGCCCATATTATATTTAAAAACATATAATATTGTATATTTGCTTATTATTATATTTAAAAGCATATAATGAAACGTTTGGCAGAGTTTGTTAAAGAACGAAGAAAAGAGGTTAACTTAACACAGGAAGAGTTTGCTGAAAGAGCAGGAGTTGCATTGACTGTGCTTCGGAAAATTGAACAAGGAAAGACTAACCTGAATATGGATAAAGTGAACCTTGTCTTAAGCATGTTTGGTCATGAACTGGCACCTGTAGACAGTAAAGAACTTGAATTATGAGAAAAGGAAAAGTTCTATATAAAGATTTATTTGCCGGAACTATTATGGAAACAGACGATGGGGAATTCGTTTTCCAATATGATGAAAAATATGTGAAAGAACATCCTGGCGAGTTCATTACATTTTCGATGCCGGTAAGAGACGAACCATACCGTGAAAACAGGCTGTTTGCTTTTTTTGAAGGACTGATTCCTGAAGGATGGCTATTGGATATTGCTTCTACAAACTGGAAAATTAACCAGAACGACCGCATGGGTTTATTGCTGGCATGCTGTCAGAACTGTATTGGTGCAGTTAGTGTTGTTCCTGAAACAGATGAAAATGGAGAATAGATGTCTATATTGTTACGAAACTCTCGATACTTCGGGCGATTTTCACGCTGCCTGTAGCAAGGAATTTTTTGGTTCGCCAACTCCTCCGAAAATACCATACTATTTAAATCAAATGACAGAATTGGCTAAAGAAGTTGTAGAACGTAGCGTGACTGTTCCCGGTGTCCAGGCAAAATTATCCATGTCGCTAGTAGAGGATACGAAACAGAAAGCTAATACCCGATTAACAGTGGTAGGTGCTCTTGGTGGAAGTTTCATATTTAAACCACCCAACGAACATTTTCAAGAAATGCCCGAAAATGAACATGTGACCATGAGAATGGCTGAAGCCATGGGCATCCGAGTTGTCCCATCCAGTTTAATACGGTTGAAATCAGGTGAATTATCTTATATCACTAAAAGGATTGACCGTACAGCAGATGGAGAAAAAATACACATGTTGGATATGTTTCAGATAACAGAAGCTTTCGACAAGTATAAAAGTTCCATGGAGAAAGTTGGAAAAGCACTTCATACTTATTCTAATAATACGTTGCTTGATAAAATTTTCTTTTTTGAACTGGCGGTATTTAGTTTTTTAACTGGCAATAATGATATGCACTTGAAAAACTTTTCGATGATTGAAGGCCCCTCAGGTTGGGTGCTGGCACCATCTTACGATTTGTTGAATGTAGCCATTTTATTACTAGAAGATACTGAGGAATTGGCGCTAACACTTGATGGTAAAAAGAGAAAACTGAATTGGGGACACTTCGAAAACCTGGGCTTAGGTTTGGGATTGACCGTTAAACAAATTCAGGGAGTAAAAAGCAGAATGTTCAAGAATAAATCCAAAGCAACGAACTGGCTTGATAAATCGTTTTTGTCTAACGATATGAAAGATTCATACAGGAACCTTTTAGAAAATAGGTACGATAGGTTAAAATAGAATTTATTTTTCACCTATCTTTTTATGAATTGGTAATAACGGAATCATTATTCGATTTCAATATTTATGGATAAACAACCCTAACGGGACTTGCAATAAATACAAACCACTATCCATTAATCAATTAAAAACAAAAAGAAATCAGATAGTACGAAAAGCTTGAAATTTAAATAAAAGTTGAAACCTACGAATTCACCTTACCGATACAAGTACTTCTCAATGCCAGCAAGGTTTTCATCTCACTAAAATTAATTGATTTTAAAGGTGTTCGATGTAACTCATCCCGGAACCCGGGGATTCGTTTCAAAAATTTGGATAAAAAAAAGAGGTCGAAATTAGTTCTAATTCAATCGAATACCATTGAAATAAACGATTGAATGAGATTAAAATGACCTCTTGTCTAATGTGGCTCCCCAGGTAGGACTTGAACCTACGACCTACGGATTAACAGTCCGCCGCTCTAACCAACTGAGCTACTAGGGAAAATATTTTATTCCTTACTGTCCGCCGCTCCCCGCCCGGATGAATCCGTTCGGACAGGTAACCAACTGAGCTACTAGGGAATATTGTTTTGTTCAACAGAACGTTTGCTTTTCAAAAGCGATGCAAAAGTAATAGCTTTTCTGAAAACTCAAAAAGATTTTTCAAAAAAATGATGCTTTCATTTCTACTGTTAATTCTGCATTTTCAAAGCTATTGAAAACTAAATGTCAGCTCTCTTGTTATACTGACAAATAACTTATTCAGTCATATGAATCTAAAAAAATTATACACAATGAAAAACTTTAAAACATTCTTCTCAGTAGCCTTTATTATGGGAATTCTTACCTTGGCCAACACACCGGCAAAAGCCCATTGCGAAATACCCTGTGGAATTTTTGGCGACTCGATGCGTATTGCCATGATTTATGAAGACATTGAAACCATCGAAAAATCGATGAACATGATCAATACTCTGTCTGATCAGGAAAATCCGGATTACAACCAGTTGGTTCGCTGGGTGATGAACAAAGAAGAACACGCCAAAAAAATTCAGGAAGTTGTAAGTCAGTATTTTCTGCACCAACGCATTAAACCGGTAATGCCGGACGATGATGAAGCTTATCGCAAGTATATGAAACAGCTTGAACTGTTGCATCATATTGCGGTTTTTGCCATGAAAAGCAAACAAAGTACTGACCTGGCGATCATCGACACCTTGCGCGAGAAAGTACATGCTTTCGAACATGCCTATTTTGGTGACGAACATTAATAGTCGACAAAAAATATGGAGGGGAGCATGTATAAGCATGCTCCTTTTTTTATGCCTTATCCGTTCAAATCCCTAAATTTAAGCTGCTCAACTCTACAACTATGAAATGTAAAATTCGAAACGCACTGGCTCCCCTGATTTTATTCTTTTTTGTGTTGCCCGTAGCCAGTGCACAGCCTTATTCGTTGAAGGTTAACATTTCCAATCAACCTGATAATCCCATAGTACTGGGATGGATCAGCGGTGATGATTTTCATAAAACAGACAGTGCAACAGCTTTTAACGGAACCGTTCGTTTTGAGTTTTCGGCTGACGCTCATCCCGGCATTTACCGCCTAGTTTTTGGAAAAACCGGTTATGCGCGTGTAATGAACCAGGACCCGCAAACCCTTGATTTCATTTTTAACAACGAAAACATTGAATTGCAAACCGATTTTAAAGAACCGTTTGCAGCATTGAAAGTGATTCATTCGGCCGAGAACACATTGTATTTCGATTTTATGCAACGACAGCGGGAATACGAAAAAGCACTGTTGATTATGGAAAAACAAGTCGACCAGCTTTGGAATCGAAAAGATACTGCAGGTGCCATACAGATGGCCGATGAATTCAATCGTCTTCAAATGGAGTGGGATCTTCGGGTGGTACAAACGATTCAGCAAAACAGCGAAACTTTTGCATCAAAACTGATCGGGATAAAACGACAGGCCCTAAAAGACGGATTTTTATCGCCCGCTGAACGAACAGAAGCACTTAAAAAAGATTTTTTCAGCTCTGTCCGTTTCAGCGATGAATCACTCATTTATTCTTCAGCCTACACCGATAAAGTGTTTCAATATTTGCTCCTGTTCAACAAACCTTCCTACACCCGCGAACAGCGGATTGATTCCTATGAAAAAGCTGTGGATACAATACTGCGAGCCAGCCGGAAAAACGAAAATGTGCATCAATTCATTGTTGCTTACCTCATCCATGGATTCGAAGTACTTCAAATGCCTGAAGTGATCAGTCACATCGAGAGATACAAGTGACCGGGAAAAACGCCATTCACGAAACAGTTTTTCATTCAGTTTTATCGCTACCGGTTAACTGTTTGATCCCCATCTCCGGCTGCAATTTATTTTAATGCTTATTTTAGCCAAAAATTACAACTATGATTCCAAGAATTTCGAAAATAAACACACTTAAAAAAGATACTTCAACCGGCATTTTGTTTCAAAAAACAGACCAGTTGAATCTGCCCTTCTTATCAGATAAAGAAAAAACCTACCTTGAAAAGACACTGAATAAAGAGACTGAATGTGTTATCCGGCAACTTCCAATGCTAAGTTTTTTTGGAAAGATAGACACTGAACATGAAGATCATGTTCAACTGGAAACAGCGCGAAAAGCCGGGTTCAAATTGTATTCGGCTTTAAAAGCGATTGGGGTCACCTCGGTGCAGTTATTAAACCACAACCGGCCCGAACTGATGCTTGCCTTTCTGGATGGCTTGCTGCTAAGTAATTATTCTTTCGACAAATACAAAAAAGAAAAAGAAACATTCGCACTTGAGGAGGTATTTGTTTTGGAAGAAAGCGTAACTCAAATACAAATTTCGGAATTGGCGAATGTAGTCCGCGGGGTATTTGCAGCTCGTGACCTGGTAAACGAACCGCTTTCGTTTTTAACCGCGCCCCAATTCTCTAAAGAGATCGAAAAACTGGGAAGCGTTGCAGGTTTCGATGTGGAAATTTTCAGCAAACAAAAAATCGAATCCCTAAAAATGGGTGGTCTGCTGGCTGTGAACAAAGGAAGTATTGACCCGCCAACTTTCAGCATCCTGGAATGGAAACCTGAAAATGCCAAAAACAAAAAACCACTTGTTTTGGTCGGCAAAGGAGTAGTTTACGACACCGGTGGATTAAGCCTGAAACCAACACCCAATTCGATGGATTACATGAAAACGGATATGGCCGGTGCAGCGGTGATGGTAACTACTATTTTTGCCGTTGCGCTAAATAAACTCCCTGTTCACGTTGTCGGGCTTATCCCTGCAACCGATAACCGACCCGATGGGAATGCCTATGTTCCGGGAGACGTTATTACCATGTTCGACGGCACAACAGTAGAAGTGCGCAATACCGATGCAGAGGGGCGTCTGCTCCTGGCCGATGCACTGAGCTATGCAAAAAAATACAATCCTGAGCTGGTAATCGACTATGCTACACTGACCGGAGCGGCCGACATTGTTGCCGGGCCTTACGGAGCAGTTGTAATGGGTAATTCGAAGGACAACATCGAAAAGCTTAAATCAGCCGGGTTAAAAACTTACGAGCGACTGATTGAGGTACCACTTTGGGAAGAATATGCCAAACCGCTGAAATCGCAAATTGCAGATCTGAACAACCTCGGAACCCGCGAAGCACAGTCAACAATCGCGGGAAAATTCCTGGAACACTTCACCGATTACGAATGGATACACATCGATTCGGCTGGAACCCCGTACCTGAAAGAAGCTGATCATTATCATCCGGCAGGCGGGACAGGGTTTGGGACAAGATTGATTTATCAATTCATTAAAGAAAAATTCAGCTTTTAACCCTGCATAATTTATTTTAATTCAAGCAGGTTGTAAGCAGTCAAACTACGACGCCCGTTTAAAGTGTACCTGTCGCAAATCGACTATGATTCTTTCAATTAAAAAATTAACTTTGCAGCGCTTGCCTGATAAGGGAATTACGAAAACGAAACACAATGAGACAGCACAATAAACACGACAACATAAAAATTGGTATTTCGCACGGCGATATCAACGGTATTGGTTACGAGGTAATCCTGAAAACACTGGAGGATCCGAGAATTCTTGAAATGTGTACACCAATTATTTACGGATCGCCAAAAGTAGCGGCATACCACCGCAAAGCGCTCAATATAAATGACGTTAGTTTCAACCACATTCGAAGCACAAAGGAAGCTTTTTATAAAAAAGCGAACATTATAAACTGCGTCGATGAGAATGTACGCGTGGAACTGGGAAAATCGACCGAAGAAGCCGGACTTTCTTCCTACAATGCTTTGGAAAAAGCTACGCATGATCTACAGAAAGGTTATATTGATGCCTTGGTTACGGCTCCGATCAACAAAGACAACATTCAAAACGAAAACTTCAATTTTCCGGGTCACACAGAGTTTCTTGCCGAAAAATTTGAAACAAAGGACTATGCCATGCTGATGGTCAGCGAAACCATGAAAGTGGGTGTAGTAACTACTCACATTCCGATTTCGAAGGTGGCGGAAAACCTGACCAAGGAAGCCATCCTATCGAAGATTCGGATCATCAATAAATCATTGCAACAGGATTTTTCAATCACGCGTCCGCGGATCGCTGTATTTGGTTTGAACCCGCATGCAGGTGATAATGGTCTGATCGGAACTGAAGACAAAGAAATTGTTCTACCGGCTGTAATCGAAGCAAAAAAAGAGGGCATCATCGCACTTGGACCATACCCGGCAGATGGATTCTTCGGCTCGGAAGACTACCGTAAATTCGATGCTATTCTGGCCATGTATCACGACCAGGGAATGATCCCTTTCAAACTTGCCTCATTTGAACGCGGGGTGAATTACACGGCAGGGTTGCCGGTGATCCGCACTTCGCCGGCTCATGGGACGGCTTATTCGATCGCTGGCGAAGACAAGGCATCGCCCGAATCGTTCAGACAGGCACTCTACCTGGCCATAGATATTTACAGGAATCGAAATGTTTACGATGAGATTTCAGCAAATCCGCTCAAAAAATACGAGATCAATCCTAACCAGGTGGACGAGAGTGTTGACATTGAAGCGAGCGAAGAAGAAGACAACCTTTAAATTCATTGGAACATGTACGAATATATCCGGGGAAGCATTGCGGATATCAGTCCGGCCAATATCATTGTTGAGTCGGCAGGCATTGGCTATTTCATTACCATTTCGCTGACTACCTACAGTCAATTAAGCGGCAGAAAAGACTGCAAATTATACCTGCATCAAATTGTGCGCGAAGATGCACATTTGTTATACGGATTTGCGGACGCCACCGAACGCGAACTTTTTCGTAATCTGATATCGGTAAACGGCGTGGGTGCCAGCACCGCCATTATGATGCTTTCTTCGCTTTCAGCCGACGAATTACGAAACGCCGTAACTACTGAAAACGTTGCTGTTTTGAAAGCGGTAAAAGGTATTGGAGCCAAAACGGCTCAGCGGATCATTATCGATTTAAAAGACAAGCTTGGAAAAATGCCCGGAACAGGCCATATTTTGCCGACTGCAGACAATACTATACAGATTGAAGCGTTATCTGCTTTAGTCATGTTGGGGTTTGCCAAAAAGGATGCTGAGAAGGTGGTGTCAAAAATTCTTCAGGAGCAATCCGATGCAACCGTGGAGAGCGTGATCAAACAGGCATTAAAGAGGCTGTAAACAGGGAAGACCAAATCTGTTCCGGAAAATGAGAGAAAAGGAAATTACCCGTAAAATTGGTCGCCTTTTACGTAGTAATTGAATTTATATGAAACTGAGCCGAAGGTTAGTAAAAATATATTTCTTTTTATTTGCAATTTTCTCCCTTGTCCTTCCTTTATCAGGACTAGCACAGGATTTGCCTGAAATGGACACCACGGGTACGCTTCCTTACAATTTCAAAGACCAACCTGCATTCGGAGAACCCGAACAGGATTCAATGGCACTTTTTCTGAATAAACCCAGCAACATTCGTTACGAAATTGAATACGACCCGGTGCTCGGCCAATACGTTTTTTACGAAAAAGTAGGTAGCCTCAATTATCGTCTTCCACAAAGTATGTCGCTCGATGAATACATCGACTATGATTTCGACCGCTCGATCCGCGAGTACTGGCAAACACGAACACAACTCGAAGACCAGGACCGGCGTGGTGGCCTTTTACCACAACTAACCATTGGAAGCGAAGCTTTCAACCGCATATTTGGTGGAAACACCATCAACATCCAGCCGCAGGGTTACGTTGAAGTGAGTTTTGGATATCAGGTCAACAAAACCGACAACCCGTCGATTCCGGAGCGTTTAAGAAAAGTGCCGACTTTCGATTTTGACGAGAAGATTCAGATGAATGTTACCGGTCAGATCGGTACAAAAATGAATATGCGGGTGAACTACAACACCGAAGCAACTTTCGATTACGAAAACAAAATGAACCTCGAGTACACCGGCGACGAAGACGAGATCATCCGGCGTATCGAAGCAGGTAATGTTTCGCTTCCGCTCAACGGTTCCCTCATCACCGGGGCGTCGAACCTGTTTGGGGTGAAAACCGAAATGCAGTTCGGGAAACTGAATGTTACCACCATCTTTTCGCAGCATAAAGGAGAGTCGAGAACAGTGGAAACTGAAGGCGGTGCCCAGGTGGCAACCTTCGAAATTTCAGCCGCCGATTACGATGCCAACCGCCACTTTTTCCTGGCACAATATTTTCGCGACCATTACAACGAATGGCTGCAAAGCACGGCTATTCCGCGATCACCGATCACCATCAACAAAATTGAAGTTTGGGTGACCAATAAATCCAACGATTTTAGTGAATCGCGAAACATTCTGGCTTTCCAGGACCTGGCAGAACACGAGCCAAATATTTACAACAATATTCCACAATTTCAGGCAACACCTGGTCTCCCCTACCCGCAAAATATTTTCCCGAACAACAATGCCAACGGACTGTACAACGAAATGAACACCACGTATTCGGATGTACGTCAGGTTGAAAACATCACCAGTGTTTTATCACAGTTTGGGCAGGATTTTGTTGGAGGCACCGACTTCGAAAAAATTGAACAGGCACGCAAACTGAGCCCTTCGGAATACAACGTGAACACCACGCTTGGTTATATTTCGCTGAATACATCACTTAATACCGACGAAGTGCTGGCTGTCGCCTTTAATTTCACTTACAATGGGCAAACATTCCAGGTTGGTGAATTCTCAACCGATGGTATTGATGCCCCAAAAACCTTATTCCTGAAATTGCTGAAAGGAACCAATCTTTCACCGGGTAAGCCTACCTGGGACCTGATGATGAAAAACATCTATAACCTGAATGCTTACCAGTTGTCGAGCGAAGATTTTGAATTGAATGTGGTTTACCAGAATGACTCAACTGGTACCTTTATCAATTACCTTCCTGAAAGCAGGATTGAGGGCCATATTCTGCTGGAAGTCATGCGCCTGGATATGCTGAATAAACAACTCGATCCCACCAAAGACGGTATTTTCGATTATGTGGAAGGCATCACTGTAAATTCAAATACAGGACGGATCATCTTTCCGGTGGTTGAACCTTTTGGAAGCCACCTTGCCGATTCGATCATGGATCCGACCTACATTGAAAAATATACTTTTCAATCTCTATACGATTCAACACGTGTAAAAGCGGAGCAGGATGCCGAACATAACAAATTCAGTTTGGTTGGAAGTTACAAAGGTTCTTCCAGTTCAGAGATCATGCTGGGTGCGCTCAACCTGGCACAGGGTTCAGTAAAAGTTACGGCCGGGGGCCAGATACTGGTTGAAAATGTGGACTATACAGTGGATTACACTCTCGGCCGCGTCAAAATCATCAATCAGGCATTGCTCGAGGCCGGAACACCTATACAGGTTTCTACCGAAAGTGAAGATCTGTTCACTATGCAGCGTAAAACCCTCATGGGAACCTACGCGAATTACGCTTTCTCCGATAATTTCAATGTGGGAGCCACCATGCTGTACATGCACGAACGTCCTCTGACCGAAAAAGTGGATTATGGTGAAGATCCGATCTCGAACCTCGTTTACGGTTTCGATGCCCGTTACAATACTGAAAGCATGTTGATCACCCGTGCGCTCGACGCACTTCCTTTTTATTCAACGAACTCAACTTCATCCATCAATTTTGAGGCTGAATTTGCCAAGCTGGTTCCCGGAACATCCAAATCCGTAAAAGGCTCGGCTTACATCGACGACTTCGAAGCGACCAAAACTGCGATCGATATGCGTGCCCGTCAATCGTGGATGCTGGCCAGTACACCGCAGTTCCAGAATGACCTCTTTCCGGAAGCTAACCTGAATAATACACTGGAATACGGTATTAATCGCGCAAAACTGGCATTCTACAATATTGATCCACTATTCCTTCGGAACAATTCGCTTACTCCCGATCACATTAAAAACGACCGCGACATGCAGTCAAATCACTTTGTACGCGAAGTGTTCGAACAGGAATTATTTCCCGAAAAAGAATTTGTTACCGGCGAACCGACAAACATTGCCACGCTTGATCTTGCTTTTTATCCTTCGGAACGTGGACCCTACAACTACGATGCCGGCAACAGCAGTTATTCGGCCGGCGTAAATCCCGACGGTACCTTAACAGCACCAGAAACCCGATGGGGCGGAATCATGCGCGAAATCCAGACCAGCGACTTTGAAAATGCCAATATCGAATACATCGAGTTTTGGGTGATGGACCCCTTTGTTTACGATAGTACAGGACAAAATTCGGGTGGTGATCTTTATTTCAACCTTGGTGATATTTCCGAAGATCTTTTAAAAGATTCAAGGAAATCATTCGAAAACGGATTACCGACCACCGAGGAAGTGACCAATGTCGATTCTACCATTTGGGGACGTGTTTCTACGCAGCAATCTCTGGTGAACGCCTTCGATAATAACCTCACTTCGAGACAATACCAGGACATTGGTTTTGATGGATTGAACGATGCCGATGAACAAACATATTTTCAGCAATACCTGGAAGAGTTACGACTAAAAGTAAACGACGATGCTTATCAGGCAGCCCTGAATGACCCGTCAAATGACAACTTCCATTACTATCGAGGAACCGATTACGACCAGCAGGAACTTGGCATCCTAGAGCGTTACAAAAAATACAACGGACCTGAAGGGAACTCGCCAACCGCTGAAATGTCGCCGGAAAGTTATCCCACTTCGGCCACGACCATTCCCGATATCGAAGACATCAATAATGATAATACGCTCAACGAATACGAGCGCTATTTCCAGTACAGGATCAGCATGCGTAAGCAAGACATGGTACTGGGACAAAACTACATAACCGACATCAAGAACAGTCGTGTGGAATTAAAAAATGGAACCATTGGCGAAGTGGATTGGTACCAGTTCAAAATTCCGGTGACCAAACCCGACAAGGTAGTGGGTAACATCAGCGATTTCAAATCGATTCGTTTCATGCGTATGTTCATGCGCGAATTTCAGGATCCGATTGTAATGCGTTTTGCCACGCTCGACCTGGTACGCGCCGACTGGCGACGCTACACCGGTGATCTTTCCGATGAGATCGGAACGCCTTCAGCCAATGCAAATTTTGAAATATCTGCCGTAAGTATTGAAGAGAACGGGAGCCGCGAACCGGTTAACTATATTTTGCCTCCGGGGATTTCAAGGGTGATCGATCCAGCTAACCCACAACTTCGCCAGTTGAACGAACAATCGATCGTGCTGAAAGCGACCGAATTGGAACAGGGAGATGCCAAAGCCACATACAAATCGCTTTACATGGATTTCAGAAGGTATAAAAAACTGAAGATGGAAGTCCATGCTGAAGAAATGGAGGGCTATTCATTGAGAGATGATGAACTGGTTTTCTTTATTCGGATGGGTTCGGATTACAACTACAATTATTATGAATACGAGGTTCCGCTGAAGCTGACGCCTGCCGGCAGGTATAACAATGATATTGAGTCAGACCGCTATATTGTATGGCCGGAGGAAAACCGTATTGATATTCCGCTTGACATATTTACGAACTTGAAGCTCGACAGGAATGACGCCATGCGGGAGGCCGGTTCACAGATTAAAATCAATCAGATCTATGAAAAATCAGATCCTGATCGGAACAACGGCAAAAACCGGGTAAAAATTAAAGGTAGTCCGAATCTGGGTAACGTTGAAGTATTTATGATGGGGGTTCGCAACCGTCGGGGTCAGATCAACACCGGACCAAAATCGGTTGAAGTGTGGGCCAATGAACTCCGCCTGACTGACTTTAACGAAGACGGCGGGTGGGCTGCCAATGCACGTGTTTCAGCTCGTTTAGCCGACCTCGGTAGTGTTACCGTTGCCGGAAGAAAAAGAACAGCAGGCTATGGAAGCATTGACCAAAACGTGAACAGCCGCCAGTTGGAAGACCTAAACGAGATGGATGTTTCAACTACCATTGATTGGGGGCGTTTCTTCCCCGAAAAAGCAGGGGTTCGTATTCCAATGTACTACGGCTATTCAAAAAGTACCATCAACCCTAAATACAACCCGCTGGAACCTGATATCGAACTTGATGAATCGCTAAAAAGGCTGGATACCAAACAGGAAAAAGATTCGCTGACAAATATCGCACAGGATGTTGTGGAACGCAAGAGCGTTAACTTCACCAACGTGAAAGTGGAACCACAGCGACAGAAAGAGAAAACTCATTTGTGGGATCCGGAGAACTTTGCAGTTACCTATTCCTACAACGAAATTTCAAAACGAAATGTCACGACCGAATACGATGTAGACAAAACACATCGTGTGATGTTTTCATACAATTACAGCAGCCGGTCGAAACTTATAGAACCTTTCAACAAAGTCCAGTTCCTGCAAAAAGGACCATTGAAACTAATTGGTAATTTCAACTTTTATCCACTTCCAACGCAAATTTCGTATCGCACTGACCTGTTCAGGCGCTACCACGAAAGACAAACGAGAAACATTACCAATCCAAACCTGATCTTACCGGCGACCTTCGAAAAAGATTTTCTGTGGAATCGCTACTTAGATGTTCGTTACGACATGACCCGATCGCTGAAATTTGATTTTTCATCACGTGCGACCTCACGCATCGACGAACCGGAAGGACGCATCAATAAACGTGACGACGACTATGAATGGAAACGCGATTCGATACTCACTAACCTCTGGAACCTGGGTCGGCCAACTGTTTACGGGCACAACTTCAACCTGAATTACCAGGTTCCGATCCGTACTTTCAGGGCACTGAATTTTCTGAGTGCTAACATCCGTTATTCAGGTTCTTACGATTGGATGGCCGGACCGCTTACCAGAGAAAATGACGTAAATCTTGGAAACACCATCACCAACTCACGTAACTTGTCAACCACCGGAAATGCAAACCTGCAATCTTTGTTCAACAAAGTACCATACTTCCGCGAAGTGAATCAGAAATTCAGGAGGACAGGACGTGGAAGAGGGAGTTTAAACCGAAGAACAGGCAGTCGTGATCAGCAAAATAACGAACCTTTACAGCGAAAAGAGGAAGAAACCTTTAGTTCAAATCTAAGGCTTCGGGAAGGTACGCCTCAAAAAATCGAACACAAATTAAATACGAAAAAAGTCAAAGTGCTGGTAACGGGTGTCGAAGGAAAAACCATACAGGGTAAAGTTGACATCCTGGATGCAAACACCATCCAGTTTACCCCGTCTGAAACAGCTGATCAGGCCATGCTGACGGTTTCAGGGAAACGAGGCGACCAGTCCTTCCTGAAAGACATGCTCGATCTGACGACGCGGATCGTAACCGGTGTTAGAACCGTATCTGTAAACTACAGTAAAAACGGAAGCACAGTCCTTCCGGGCTACCTGCCTGAACCCACATTATTTGGTGCCGGGAAATATTCGGGCGATCCCGACTGGAGCGTACCAAACATCGAATCGAGTTTTGCACCGGGATTGCCATTTCTGTTTGGATGGCAGGATCGTGATTTTGCGGTGAAGGCAGCCGAACGTGGATGGCTGACCGTGGATACGACACTGAATAAACCATTCATGTTCAGGGAAAGTGAACGAATCAACCTCAGGGTATTGTGGGAACCGCTCCCCGACCTTCGCATTGATATTACAGGCGACCGAACCTTCTCAAAAAACATTACCGAGTTTTACGATTACGATGCGAACAGCGGTACTTTCATGGCCAACAGTTATACCGAATCCGGCAACTTTAGCATCTCGACACTAACCTGGAAAACTGCCTGGTTTGCCATCGGAAAAGAAGAAGTGGTAAGCTCTGAAGCTTTTGAGAACCTCAAACAATATCGGCAGATCATTGCGCACCGACTGGCAAATCAACGGGCAGCAGGCGGAAACTACGATCCAAATCAGGCCCATCCGAATTACCCCGGTTATCCCGAAGGCTATGGGCCTAACTCGGTTGAAGTGCTGGTCCCTGCATTCCTGGCAGCCTATCAGGATAAAGATCCCAATAAAGTTTCGCTTGGCTTGTTCCCGTCCTTCAAATACATGCGCCCCAACTGGAGCATTCGCTACGAGGGGATGGTATCACGAATTCCCGGCTTAAATAAAGTCATGCGTTCGCTCAACTTCCAGCATACCTATCGGTCAAGTTATAATGTGGGTTCGTATGTAACCAACTTGAACTACCTGGAAAGTGGTGATGGTTTCAGCTACATAAAAGACCTGGCCGATAATTTTGTTCCACCTTACGATTTTAACTCGGTTAGTATTGTCGAAGCATTCAATCCATTGATCAATGTCGACATTATGTGGCATAGCGACCTGACTACCCGCGCCGAGATAAAAAGGTCGCGTAACCTGAATCTTTCGTTTGCCAATAACCAGTTAACAGAGGTACTGAGCAGCGAATTTATTCTTGGTTTAGGCTACCGTTTTACCCATATGGATCTGATCATCAAAACCAAAAACTCGCAACAGGCTTATTCCAACGACCTAAACATCAGGGCAGATATTTCCTACCGAAAAAGTAAAACCATGTTGCGTCAACTCGATAGCGATGACAACCAGATTACAGCTGGTCAGGGTAATTTTACCATTAAGACCTATGCCGATTATCGTCTAAGTGATAAGTTTGAAATGCGCGTATTCTATGACCGTATTCTGAACAGCCCGTTCACTTCCTTATCGTACCGTACTACCAATGCAAATTTTGGAGTGAGTTTCAGGTTTACTTTATCGAATTAAAGTTAAATCAATCTTACCGGAAAAAGAGAAAGAAAGACAAAAACAGATTTTATTTTGATTTTTCAAAAAAATGATTTTTCTTGCATTGGAATTGGTAACGATGAAAAAAATAAATACAATATGGCTTCCGTGGTGGGGTCTTCTTACGTAAGTTAGGAGTTAAAGAGCCATATTGGTATTTTTTAAAGATATTATAAGAAGGCCTGCTCCTGATAAGAGCAGGTTTTTTAATTTCAAATAGAATGGGAATAAAAGCACAAAATAACACTTGGTGGTGGCACAGAAACTTTTTACAATAATCGTGAAAAGAGAAACGCCATTGGTAAATGGAAACGGCTCATCGAATTCACGGTGAGCCGTTTTTTTAATTCGATAATAAACAACAATTCATAATGGAAAGAATTAAATTTAAACCGGTAGTTCGAAAAATACTGGCCGACACAGTAACTCCGGTGAGTATATATTTGAGGTTGCGTACCTTATACCCAAAATCCATTCTGCTGGAAAGTTCGGATTATCATGGGCACGAAAATGCCTACTCGTTTATAGCCTTCAATCCGGTTGCAGGTTTTACCGTTAGAGAAGGAGAAGTAACCAAAGAACTTCCGGGCAAGGAAAAAGAGAAATTCATGATTTCCGATGACCATCGTTTGCACGATGAACTGGACAGTTTTTTTAGACTCTTCGATGTCGATTCAAATGACATTGAACTTCCGGCAAACGGTTTGTTCGGCTATCTGAATTTTGATGCAATCCCGCATTTTGAAAATATCCGCTTTTCTTCGCCTAAAATTGAAGAATATCAGGTGCCTGAAGTACGCTATCATTTTTATAAATATGTGGTAGCCATCGATCACCACAAAAACCAGATCCACATGGTTGAGAACCTGATGGGTGGAGAAGAATCGCAAATCGATTATATCCATCACCTGCTCATCAACCTGAATTTTGCTACAGCCAAATTTGAGCCAAGCGGAGCGGAGCACTCGAATATTAATGACGAAGAATACATGCACATGGTAAGCAAAGGCAAAGAACATTGCTACCGTGGCGATGTTTTCCAGATAGTACTCAGTCGACAGTTTTCGCAGGCTTACAAAGGTGACGATTTTAATGTGTACCGGGCATTGCGTTCCATTAATCCGTCGCCTTATTTGTTTTACTTCGATTATGGCAGCTACCGGATTTTTGGATCGAGCCCGGAAGCCGAGATCCGGATCAGGGAAAACAAAGCTTACATCCACCCTATTGCAGGTACTTTTAAGCGCACCGGTAACGACGACCAGGACCGTGAACTGGCGGAACAACTCAGTAAAGATCCAAAGGAAAATGCGGAGCATGTGATGCTGGTCGATCTGGCACGAAACGACCTCAGTCGTAATGCTGATAAGGTGATCGTGGAAACCTACCGCGAAGTGCAGTTTTTCTCTCACGTTATTCACCTGGTTTCACAGGTTTCCGGAGAAATTACCGACGACACGAATCTGATCAAGGTTTTGGGAGAAACGTTCCCGGCAGGAACACTTTCGGGTGCACCTAAATACAAAGCAATGGAGCTGATCGATAAGTATGAAAACCAGAATCGGGGTTATTACGGCGGCTGCATTGGTTACCTGGGTTTTGACCGCACCGTGAATCATGCCATAATGATCCGCTCTTTTCTGAGTAAAAACAATAAATTATTTTATCAGGCAGGAGCCGGTATTGTTGCCGATTCGAAAGAAGAAAGTGAATTACAGGAAGTGAACAACAAACTGGCTGCCCTAAAAAAAGCCATAGAAATGGCCAAAGAAATTAACTAGTAAATCGAAAAAAGATGAAGATATTAGTTATTGATAATTACGATTCATTTACTTACAACCTGGTACATGCCATTAAAAAAAATTCGGGGGAGCAGGTCGATGTGTATCGTAATGATGAGATTACCCTTGAGGAAATTGAAAAATACGATAAAATCGTTCTCTCTCCGGGTCCTGGAATACCGGAAGAAGCAGGATTATTACTCGACATTATTAAAACCTTTGCCCCAAAGAAAAGCATGTTGGGCGTTTGCCTGGGACATCAGGCCATTGGCGAAGCTTTTGGTGGTGAACTGCACAACATGAACCGTGTTTTGCACGGAATTGCAACACCGGTTAAACTTACCGCTTCAAAATCGGTTTTATTTAACGAATTGCCCGAGAGTTTTGATGTGGGTCGTTACCATTCATGGATTGTGAAGAAAGAAAATCTGCCTGATTGTTTTGAAGTAACCAGTTTCGACAACGAGGGAATGATCATGTCGATCAAACACAAGGAATACGATGTGCAGGGTGTCCAATTCCACCCCGAATCGGTGCTGACACCGCTTGGCGAAAAAATAATTGAAAACTGGCTAAATTCAGCTAATAATACAAAGTAGTGAGCACAGAGAGCTTAAATAAAAACAAAATATTTTCAGAAAGTAGTCTCACTACTCAAATCTCAATACTAATATCTAAAAAATGAAAGATACCTTACAATATTTATTCGATGGTAACCAGCTCAGTCGCGAGCATGCCAGGCGCAGTCTGCTGGAAGTTGGGAAAGGACAGCATTCGGAATCTGAATTCGCTTCTTTTCTGACTGTTTTCAAGATGCGTCCGATCACATCGGAGGAACTGGCCGGTTTCCGCGACGCCATGTTTGAATTGAGCACGAAAGTCGACCTCGCCGATCACGAGGCCATTGATGTGGTTGGAACAGGCGGCGACGGAAAAAACACCTTTAATATTTCTACACTTGCCTGTTTTGTGATTGCCGGTGCAGGCGTTAAGGTAACCAAGCATGGGAATTATGCCGTCAGTTCAAAAAGCGGCTCATCCAATGTGCTGGAACTCTTAGGTTACCAGTTCAGCAACGATATCGAAAAATTACAAGCTGACCTTGAAAAGGGTGGTTTTTGTTTTTTACATGCCCCGCTTTTTCACCCGGCGATGAAACACATTGCACCGGTACGTCGAGCCTTGAAAGTGCCTACCTTTTTCAATATTCTTGGTCCAATGATTAATCCTTCGGCACCTAAATACCAGTTAATCGGAGTAAATAATGCCGAAAATTTCAATCATTACCAGCACGTTTATGAGACGCTCGATATTAACTTTGCAATCGTGAACAGTCGCGATGGTTACGATGAAGTTTCACTGACCGATGACGTAAGAGTCGGATTAAAAAGTGGCGAAAAAATAATAACTCCAGCTGGGTTTAATATGCAAAAAGTTGCTCCTGAGAAATTGTTTGGAGGCCATTCGGTTGAAGATGCGGCAAAAATATTTATGGCTGTGCTGGAAGGGAACGGGACGAATGAGCAGAAGAATGTGGTGTTAGCTAATGCGGCTTTGGGACTTCAATTGGTTTTTCCTACAAAATCACTGGAAGAATGTGTGGCGATGGCACGCGAATCACTGGAAAGCGGTAAAGCATTGAACAGTTTAAATTCCGTTACAAAATAATATGAACATCCTGAATAAAATAATTGAAGCCAAAAAAGCAGAGATCGAAAACCAAAAACAGCATGTTGAACTTTCTGTTCTGCAAGACATACCGGATTTTTATCGCGAATGCAATTCTCTAAAAGCTGCGCTGCTCAAAGACAGCTCTTCAGGAATTATTGCTGAATTCAAGCAACGTTCGCCCTCCAAAGGCGACATTAACCTGACAGCCAAAGTTGAGGAGGTAACCCGGGATTATGCAAAAGCGGGGGCAGCAGGAATATCGGTGCTTACCGAAAAAAAATTTTTTGGTGGTGCGCAGGCCAACCTTATTAAAGCACGTGAAAACAATCCAGACATACCGATTTTACGAAAGGATTTTATGATCGATACCTACCAGGTTACTGAAGCAAAAGCATACGGAGCAGATCTGATTTTACTGATTGCCGCCTGCCTGAGTAAAAGCCATGCACTTGAGTTAACAAAGGCGGCAAAAGACCTGGGCATGGAAGTGTTGATGGAGGTTCATAGCGAAGCGGAACTGGAAATAGTGAACGATTATATTGATTTGGTGGGTGTGAATAACCGCGATCTTAAAACCTTTGAGGTGGATATTGAAACCTCGGTCAGCGTTGGCAAACAAATTCCCGGGAAATTTGTAAAGATCTCGGAAAGCGGTCTGGCAGGATCAAATGAAATTCGCTATCTGAGGGAAAACGGCTTTAAAGGTTTCCTGATAGGCGAAACGTTTATGAAAACAAAAAATCCGGGAGAAGCTTGTAAGAAGTTTATCCAGAAACTGTAACGGTCAATTTCGATTACTTTCGAAGTGACATGAAAGTGAAATTAAAATGGACAGAACATTAAAAATCAAAGTCTGCGGGATGAAGTACACCGCTAACCGCGAGGAGGTAGAGAAATTGGATGTGGATATGCTCGGCTATATCTTCTTCAGTGCTTCAAAACGCTTTGTCGGGGACCATCCTGAAAGCGGTTTATTTCAATCGAAAAAACCGAAGGTTGGCGTTTTTGTAAACGAGAATGCATTTGAAATTCTTGGTCTTGCCAAAAACTTTGGTTTTGAATACATCCAACTACACGGAAAAGAAAATCCCAAGACCTGTGGAATGCTGAAAAAACAAGGCTTGAAGATCATTAAGGCTTTTTCTGTGGACGATGCATTTAATTTCGATACTACTGAACCCTTCGAAAAGGTGGTCGATTTTTTACTATTTGACACCAAAACAAAACTGCACGGCGGATCCGGGGAAAAATTCAACTGGAGTATTTTGGAGAAATACACCGGTCACAGACCATTTTTTTTAAGTGGAGGAATCGGACCTGATGATGCGGAAAGCATAAAAAAAATGAATCATCCAAAACTTACCGGCTTGGATTTAAACAGTGGCTTTGAAGATCAACCGGGATTAAAAAACATCGACAGCCTGAAACAGTTTATAACCGGACTAAAACAATAAAAATGTGCTGACTGAAAACGCAGGATGGCAATCGGAATGCTGATTTATGGGAATGAAAAAAAGAAAATGAAGACTATGAAATACCAGGTTAACGAAAAGGGATATTACGGAGAATTTGGAGGGGCATGGATTCCGGAAATGATGTACACCAACATCGATGAATTGAAGCATCGGTACCTTGAGATCATTGAATCGGATGATTTTAAAAAAGAATTTGAACAGTTGTTGAAAGATTATGTTGGCCGTCCTTCGCCTTTATATTATGCCGGCCGTTTATCGGAACATTATGGAACAAAGATCTACCTGAAGCGCGAGGATCTGAACCACACCGGTTCACACAAACTAAACAACACCATCGGACAGATTTTACTGGCTCAAAAACTGGGTAAAACAAGAATAATTGCTGAGACTGGTGCCGGCCAGCATGGAGTTGCTACCGCCACTGTTTGCGCATTAAAAGGCATGAAATGTGTCGTTTACATGGGAGCTTTGGATGTTTCCCGTCAGGCACCGAATGTAAAAAAGATGAAAATGCTGGGCGCTGAAGTTATTCCCGTTCACAGTGGCAATAAAACCCTGAAAGACGCAACCAACGAAGCCATGCGAGACTGGATCAACAATCCGGAAGATACGCATTACATTATAGGTTCGGTAGTCGGCCCACATCCCTACCCCGACATGGTTGCACGGTTTCAATCGGTGATCAGCAAAGAAATGAAGGTGCAGTTACGGGAACAAACCGGTTCTGAATTGCCAACCCGTATCCTGGCTTGTGTGGGTGGAGGAAGCAATGCGGCCGGCGCATTTTACCATTATCTCGAAAACGAAGAAGTTGAACTGATCGGTGTGGAAGCAGCCGGAAAAGGGATTGATACCGGCGAAACAGCAGCTACTTTAACAGTGGGGTCTCCGGGGGTACTTCACGCCAGTCGAACAATGCTGATGCAAAATACCGACGGGCAAATCACCGAACCCTATTCCATTTCAGCAGGTCTCGACTACCCGGGTATCGGGCCATTGCACGCCCACTTGCACAAAACCGGCCGGGCAAAATTTCTGTCGGCCACCGATGAAGAAGTATTACAGGCCGTTTTGCTGCTCACCCAAAAAGAAGGCATAATTCCTGCGCTGGAGTCAGCCCATGCTCTTGCGGCACTCGAAATGATCAAGATGCAGCCCAATGACGTGAACGTAATCAACCTTTCGGGAAGCGGAAATAAGGACATGGAAACCTACCTGGAATATTTCGGATACTAAAAAGGGCAAAACATGAATTTTTGCAATTACAGAAATGAATTCCCAAAAATTTTGAAAGAGTTAAAATACGAACAAATGAAAAACAGGATCGATCAGCTTTTCGAAACCAAATCCGAAAATATATTATCGGTTTACTTCACGGCCGGATTCCCAAACCTTAACGACACGGTTCAGATCATTCATGATCTGGAAAAAAACGGAGTGGACCTCATCGAGATTGGTATCCCGTTTTCGGATCCCACCGCCGACGGTCCCACCATCCAGCAGAGCAGCGAGATTGCATTGAAAAACGGGATGAATCTCCAACTGCTTTTCGAACAATTGAAAGACATCCGTAAATCGGTGAAAATTCCCTTAATTCTGATGGGATACATTAATCCCGTTTATCAATTTGGCATTGAGCAATTTTGTCAGCAATGTGCCGAGGTGGGGATAGATGGTACTATTTTACCCGATCTCCCGCTCGATGAATACGAATTGAATTACAGGGAATTATTCAAAAAAAACAACCTGCACAACATCCTGCTTATCACACCTCAAACGTCTGAAAACCGTATTCGTCAGATCGATAAAGTAAGCAGCGGATTTATATATATGGTTTCATCGGCTTCCACCACCGGCGCCGGGAAAAAAGTGGAGGACTTCCACCGCGATTATTTTGAACGGATTCAGCTAATGAACCTGAAAAATCCAAGATTAATCGGCTTCGGGATTTCCGATCACGAAACCTTCGATAACGCCTGCAAATTTGCAAACGGAGCAATAATAGGCAGCGCTTTCATAAATGCACTGACTGAAAGTGCCGCGCTGACAAAAACCGTTGCTTCATTTGTTCACGGAATTCGAGATATACGCTAAAATTGCTTTTTTGTTCAAGCCAATAACATGTTTATAAACACGAACAGAACTATTTATGTAATCTGCTTACTACCAAATTCTTAAAAAAAAGCAAGTAAAAACAGAGTCTTAAATAGTGTTAAAGTAGTCTATAAGTCATACTGAATATCGCTGAATTGAGTTATATTATAGCGACAATTCATTAAAACAAGAAGCCATGTTAGAGTATGCTAAAATCATTCTTCCGAAAGTAAGTTTTAGTAAAGATCTGTTCAGAAAAGAATTGAACAAATGTATTAACTGGGTGGAACCTGAACAGATCGACGAATTGTACACCTGGTGTTTCGAAAACTTTAAAGAAAAGTACCCTGATGTACTTGCCGAAGCTTTCGGCGACATTGCGGCTTAAGAAATAAGAGCGGGATTTTTCCCGCTTTTTTTGTGCCACTTTCTAAAGTTCATCAGTTAACGGCCCCAAATCGTCTGCCAACTGCAATAACACTTTTGTTAAACACACAAATCTATAAATACCTGTCGCTCGTTGAAAATTTCTGGTTGTTGGTTGATAAAATTCTCAATCAGCCGATTTCTATCTTATGTTTGAATGAAACTAAAAATCAGGAACTCTTTAAACAGAGTATTCCACCATTTTATTTTCGGGGAATACGGGGAAAATTATTGCGAAAAACAGAATCCCACTTTTTTACATAGAAATAGTTAAACAGCAATGCAAATGTAGAAAGTGCAACTATCTGACCGGCTGGCAGATATTCAGACTCCCGTTTCCCCGGCGGGAGTTTTCTTTGAAACAAACAATATCGAAGGGTAATAAGTGTGAATATGAACTTAAAATTTCATCTATGAAAAAACTACTTCTTTTCATTATTGCATTATGTTTTGGAGCGTTTTCAATCTTCGCCCAAACAAAGCAGATCACGGGGAAGGTTAGTTCTGCTGATGATGGTTCTCCCATCCCCGGAGCATCGGTGGTGGTTAAGGGTACCACTAACGGAACTACCACAAATATCGACGGTGAGTTTTCACTGGTCGTCCCCGAAAACGAGATCCTGGTCTTTTCATTCGTCGGAATGAAGACCATTGAAATGCCTGTTACGGCACAAACTATCTACAACGTCAGCATGGAAAACGAAATTATTGGTGTTGATGAAGTAATGGTAGTAGCTTACGGAACTGCCAAAAAAGAATCGTTTACCGGTTCGGCAGGCGTGGTCGATAACGAGGTACTGGAAAAACGACCGGTTGCTGATCTTTCTAAGGCGTTGGAAGGTCAGATTGCCGGAGTTCAGGCAACCTCCGGTTCGGGACAGCCCGGCGAGGGAGCAGATATCGTCATTCGGGGGTTTGGATCGCTTAACTCCAGTAACAGTCCGCTGTACGTTGTCGACGGGATACCTTTCGATGGCAATTTGAATTCGATTAATCCCGGAGACATTGAAACCATGACTATTCTGAAAGATGCATCAGCCGGAGCACTTTACGGCTCCAGAGGTGCAAACGGAGTTGTGGTTATCACCACGAAAAAAGGACAGGCTGACAAACTGACCGTGGAATTAAAAGCATCTTTCGGGCTATCGAGCAGGGCTATAAAGCCTTATGAAACCCTGAATACCGCTGATTTCATTGAGGCATCATTTCAGGGGTATAAAAACGAATTGATTTATACCGGTGGGGTACATCCCGATTTGGCCGGCCAAATGGCGGTTGAAGCACTAAAAGGCAGTACCGGCATTTTTGGTGCCAACGAAATGTATAACCCTTACGACATGCCGGTCGCTCAGCTAATTGATTCTCAGACCGGAAAAGTGAATCCGGCAGCGAATCTCCTGTATGAAGCCGACTGGATGGATGAAATTACCAACCACAATGCAACCCGGCAGGAATACCAGTTGTACATAAATGGTGGATCGGAAAATGCAACGATTTATTCTTCCGTCGCCTATCTAAAAGATGAAGGTTTGTTAAAAACAACTGATTTTGAGCGAATCTCAGGAAGGATTGGTGCTGAATTAACACCCAAAGAATGGTTCAACTACGGAGGAAATGTAAGTTTCTCAAAAACTGAGCAAAACTATTTGGGAAATGAGAATTCGACCTACAACTCAAATGTTTGGTATTCGGCACAATACATGGCTCCCATCTATCCAATTTACATTCAGGATGACGAGGGAAATCCCATTCTTTCGGAAACCGGCGAGAAACAGTACGACTACGGAAAAACACGGCCGGCAGGTGCAAATCCGAACTATAACCCGATAGCGACACTGTTCGAAGATGAAGATATCACCTCGGTTGACAATTTATCAGGAAGATTTCATGTGAATCTGATCGGCAGTGGAATTTCCACCGGTTTAAGTGGATTATCGTTTACCACAAACGTCGGTTTCGATTTTGTAAATACCAATCAAACGGTTTATCAAAATCCAGAGTTTGGCGATGCTGCAACAGTAGAAGGATTTCTCGACTTGCTAAACAACCGAAATTTCTCTTACACCATCAATGAACTTTTACGATACGAGAAAGACTTTGGAAAACACAGTCTTAAGGTGCTGGCGGGACACGAATTTTATAAACTGGTAATTAACGAGCTGGAAGGAGCCAAAACCGGCTTCCCCTATTCAGGAATTTTTCAGCTGGCACCGGGATCAACCAACTCTGTTTTAACGTCGTTCGAAGACAATTATGCGATAGAATCATTTCTGAGTAACGTTACTTACGATTATGCCGATAAGTATTACCTGTCGGCAAGTTTTAGAACAGATGGCTCTTCACGTTTTCATAAGGATTATCGATGGGGAAAATTCTGGTCCGTTGGTGGTTCTTGGCGAATCAGCCAGGAAAATTTCATGAGCAACCTGTCGTTTATGGACAACCTTAAACTTAAGGCCAGCTACGGAAAACAGGGTAACGACCGCATTGGAACCTTTTACGGCTGGCAATCGCTTTACAACCTCGACTGGGCCAATGCCAATATGAACGGTGCTTTGCTTTCATCCCTGGAAAACACCTCTATTAAATGGGAAGAAAACAATAACCTCAATATTGGAATTGAGGGCATATTCTGGAGGCGCGTCGAGTTTGGTCTTGAATACTACCAACGCAGAACCGTCGATATGCTAATGGAAAAGCCCATGGCTACCTCGCTTGGTTTTGACAGTTATTGGGCAAACGTTGGGGAGATGCTCAACTCCGGATTCGAATTCAATACAAAAGTTAACCTGATAACTTCTACGAATCTGAACTGGAGTGGAACACTGAACCTCACCACCCTAAAAAACGAGATAGTTGAGCTTGATGGTGAAAAAGATCAGATTATCAATGGCAACCTGATTCAACGAAAAGGAGAGGAAATGAATTCCTACTACCTGGCTCAGTCGGCGGGTATTGATATAACCACCGGAGCCCAGCTTTACTGGGTCTACGACATGGATGACCAGGGGAATGAGGGCGAACCTTATATTACTGACGATTACCAGAAAGCCACACAAAGCAGGAAAATATCGGGGAGCAGAATCCCTGATTTCTATGGAGCATTTGGCAGTTCATTTGTCATTTATAAAAATATCGACTTGTCCTTTATGACTACGTTCTCGGTGGGTGGAGAAATAAGAGACGGGGTTTACCTCGATTTGTTAAATCCAACGTACATTGGAACCAACTATGCAACAAACGTAAAAAGAGCCTGGCGAAAACCCGGTGATGTAACCGATATTCCGAGAATTCAAAATGGAACCGGCTTCAACCGACCGTTTACTGACAGTCAACTCCTTGATGCGTCATACTTTGCCATTAAAAATATAACATTCGGATATACCCTGCCCCAAAATGTGCTTGGCAAGGTTGGAATCGAGCGTTTACGCGCATATGTTGCCATTGACAATGTGGCGCTCTTTTCTCATTTGGATGGATTGAACCCGCAACACAATTTCTCGGGATCCACCAATTATTCATATACACCGGCCAGGACAAGTCTTGTCGGAATTGAGTTACAATTTTAAACCACTACATCATGAAAAAATATAAGCTATTAGTAATAATGATTTTTTCTGTTGTGTTTTCTTCCTGTCTCGACGAACTGGATACGAATCCAACAGACAGTACTTCGGGCGATGTATTATTTGCCGATGTTGAAAAAGCAAATGTTGCCCTGAACGGAATTTACCGGGCCATGTATGTCGCCGACGAATGGTCGGATAATTGGGCGCCGGAGGAATTCGGCACTACCGCTTTTACACTTACTTATGATTTAATGGGTGAAGACATGGTGCAACATGAAGGTGGCAGTGGCTGGTTTTGGTTCGATTACCGATACAACGTAAAATCAGACTACCTCCATAAAAGTGGAAGACCCTACGCAGTATGGTATTTTTACTACACCATGATCTCTAATGCCAATGCCATAATAGCAGCCCAGGAAGGAATGACTGGTGCTGAATCGGAAATTAACAGTTTGATCGGGCAGGCTTATGCTTTGCGCGCCTACGCCTACTTCAACCTTATCCGATTTTATCAGCAAACTTACATTGGGCACGAAGATTCACCAGGTGTGCCAATTTACACCGAACCCACGACAAACACTTCGGAAGGTCAGCCCAGAGGGACCGTTGCCGATGTTTACGCCAGAATTGATGCCGATATTGATTTGGCCATTCAATTGTTGGATCCTGACGTGGCCGCGCCGCGCTCCCATTCTTCTCACATTGATTATTACTCGGCTAATGGAATAAAAGCCAATATAGCCCTGGAGAAAAACGATTGGTCAACTGCGGTATCTGCTGCCGAAACAGCTATGAGTGGAGGAACAACAATGCTTACCGCAGACGATTTGGATGGCGGCTTTGCGTTTAATGATGCAGGGGCGAAAACAGTGCTATGGGGAGCTCAGATTATTGCCGAGCATGCTCTTGGAAACGATTCGTTTTTTGGGCACATGGATGCCAGCACTGAATTTTATGCCGAAACTGCACGAAAATGTATTAGTACCTGGTTGTACAACCAAATGTCGAATACCGATGTACGGAAAAACAACTGGTGGGTGCCACCTCTTGCAAATGATCAGGAAACCGGCCCCGAATTGAGTTACAACCAGGTGAAATTCCGTTTCTCCGATCCGGTAAATGCCCTGGGTGATTTAATTTATATGCGCCACGAAGAAATGATGCTGATCAAAGCCGAAGCATTGTGTATGCAACAGAACTACAGCGAGGCCAGAACCGTTCTTCAGGAACTCATGGCCCAACGCGATTCGGAATATGACATCTCGGGATTAACAAATTCGAATACTTTAACGGTAAACGATTCCAACGGACCAACCACACCTGCAGGAGGCTCGGAAACATTGCTCGATGAGATTATATTACAACGAAGGATTGAATTGTGGGGTGAAGTTGGCAGAATTATGGACATCAAAAGGCTAAAAACCGGATTCTCCAGAAATTTTGCCGACAGCAACCATCCTGATAAACTTTTATCGAGAAATACACTCAATCCGGAATATCCTGATTTTGTGATGTCAATCCCGCAATCAGAATTCGATGGAAACAATAACATGGATCCGGCTGTCGATCAAAATCCATGGGCCGATAATTAAACTAAAATCGAATAACATGAAAAAGATAATTTCAATTTTATTTATGCTTCTGGTTGTATTGGTGTCGTGCGACCAGGAAAACATTGGAACGTTGTACCAGCCTGAAATGCCTTATGTGGCTTTTAGCTCATCAATTGTTCCGGAAAATATACTATCTGCCGATAATAACTATTCGGTAAGCGTTCCCATAGCCCGTTCCAGTTTAAATGAGCCAACCACCGCTGAAGTTTCACTGGAAATGAATGAAACTATTGAGGGGCTATTTGGACTTGAAAGTACTACGGTGACTTTTGTTGATGGAGAAGGAACAGCGTATGCCAAAATAGTGCCTATCATAGATTTATCCCAGATTGATGTTTCCAAGGTGTACGAGTTTAAGCTCACGTTACTGGGAGAAAATGTATCAGAATTTTATAATCAAACAACTTACAGAGCCTCATTTTTATTGACCTTTGAATCGATCGGAACCGGGACATTCAGTTCTGAATTTTTTGACGATCAATGGACGGTTCAGGTTGAAAAAGCCCTGGAAGCAGAAGTGTACAGAATCGTTGATTGCTACATCGAAGGTTATAACATTTCCTTTTCGGTAGATAACGAGAATAATATCTTCTATGCTACCCAGCAAACAGGCTATGTAGATCCCGATTATGGCATGGTATCTTTGGAAATGCCCGATGCCGAGGAACCGGATTCCTATTACATGGGAGAACCTTTCCGGGATGGAAACACATTTTACCTGTTGGGACGGTTTACTGTTGAAGCAGGAAGCTATGGCCATTGGTATGAATTTCTGACGCTTGATTAAAATATTGCTCCTTTATAACGAGTCGGCTCTAACGAGACCGACTCGTTATCATTCTATAGTTCTCGCTATTTCAATACTGACCGATTCCAGTAAAGTTTGGTTTCTTTCTTCCTGTTGTTGTATTTTTCTAACCACCTCCATACCGTCAATCACTTTTCCGAATGCTGCGAATCCCTGACCATCGGGATTGCGTTTGCCGCCAAAATCAAGTTCCGGCTGATCGCCAATGCAAATAAAAAATTCGGTGGATGCCGTTCCGGGTTCAGCGCGAGCCATCGACAAAGTGCCATTAAGATGCTTTAAACCTGATTCTTCTGTGCTTTCGTGTGCAATCGGTTTGATCTCCTGGAAGCGTGGCTCCGTATAAATCCCGCCTTGAATCACTTCAATTTTTACATCGTTATCAGGTTGGTTTCGAGGATGCACAACCCGGTAAAAAACGGCATTTTTATAGGTTCCCGATTCTACATGATCCAAAAAGTTATATGCAGTTAGCGGAGCATTAACCGTATCAACTTCTGCAACTATATCGCCCAAGGTTGTTTTCATGACAATTTTCGGCAGCTCCTGCGAAAACGAAGCAAACACTAAAAGAATAAAAACGACGGGGAATATTACTTTCTTCATTTTAAATTCTAATTATTATTTTTTACCTGCAATCAAAAGTAAGAAATCAATTGCGAACCTGGCAATATCTCGCAGTATTCAAGCGAGCAAGGCTAACATCCATAATGATCACAACCATGAAAAAACTGATTCTATCCGTCTTATTGCTTTTAAGTGTTTCCGTTCTGCTGGCGCAATCTAAACTGGAAACTTTTCTAAAAGGCCAGCCGGAAATTAAAAGTGTAGAGGAAATTTCGGGAAACGATTTTTTTACGGCGACTTATAAAGTCATGATTGAACAGGCGATTGATCACGATAATCCTGAAAATGGCACTTTTTTACAGCGGGTTTTCATTGCTGACAAATCGGCCGATGCTCCGGTGGTGTTCATAACCGAAGGTTACTCAGGTGCGTATGCCGGCATTCCGCGCTACATTAACGAACTGAGCCCTATGCTTGGGGCTAACCAGGTGTGTGTCGAGCACCGCTTTTTTGGCGAATCGTGGCCCGATCCTGTTGACTGGGACGAGCTAACCGTGCAAAACGCCGCAGCCGATCAACATAAGGTAGCCCAGTTGTTGAAAAAATATTACACAGGCAAATGGATCAGTACCGGGATCAGTAAAGGCGGACAAACCGTTGTTTATCACCGCTGGTTGTTTCCCGACGATGTGGATGCGTCAGTGGCCTATGTTTGTCCGTTGAATTTTGGAGTAGAAGACGGCCGTCACGAGCCTTTTATTGCCAATGTCCCGGGAACTCCGGAATTGAGGCAACGAATTGTCGATTTTCAGTTAGAGATTTTAAAAAATCGCGAAACTTTGCTGCCTAAACTGGATTCGCTATGCAGGCAAAAAAACTACACTTTCAGGATCAATATGAATGAAGTACTGGATTACTGTGTGCTCGAATATCCTTTTGCGCTTTGGCAGTGGGGTAATATGATCGACCAGATACCGGAGAAAGATGCCGGTCTCGATGCATTGTTTCAGCACCTGATGATCGTTTCCGGACCATCATATTTTGCCGTCGAAGGGCAGGAAAGCATCAAATCGTTTTTTGTGCAGGCGGCTCGCGAACTCGGCTACTACGGTTACGATACCAAACCTTTTCAGGATTACCTCTCGATAAAATCAGCCAGAAACTACCTTGAAACGATTTTCCTTCCGGCTGATCTGCGCATTAAATACAACAGGAAAACAGCAAAGCAGGTAGAAAAATTCATCAAAAAGACCAATGCGAAAATTCTGTTTATTTACGGCGAATGGGATCCCTGGTCGGCAAGTGGATTTGAGGTGCCTCAAAAAGAAAATTTTTTAAAGATCGTTAAACCCAAGGGAAGCCACGCAACGCGAATAAAAAACCTGCCTGATGATCAGAAATTACAGGTAAAAGAGAAGCTTGAAAAGTGGCTCGATATGGAAGTTTCCATCGATTAAAATCACAGAAAGAACATAGCCACCCCTCCAACGGTGATGATCGCTCCAAGAATTTCCTTCCAGTTTACCTTTTCATTGAAAAGGATGATGGATGGACCGATAATGAGCACGGGTACAATAGCCATTAAAGTAGCAGCAATTCCGGCCTGGGTATGTTGTACGGCCAGCAGTGAAAAAGAAACGCCAAGGAACGGTCCGAAGAAAGCACCCAGCGTAATGCGCTTCATGGCCGAACCGTTTCGCAAAGCAGCCCAAACACGCGGCCAGCGCTTGATAAAGAAGAAGAGGATGGAAAAACCAACGATCCCGGTAAGCACCCTGATTTGTGTAGCCGAAAAAGCATCGTAATCGCCCATTCCTTTTTTACTGATTACCAGTCCGGCTGCCTGTCCGAGTGCTCCACCCGTTGCAAGAAGCAATCCGGGAATGGAATAACTTGATTTTAGTTTTTTAACAATTGCGCCATTCTCTTCCGATTTCTCACGTTTCAGAATGACAATCACTATACCTGTCATGGTAACAGCCATCCCCGCCCAGTTCATCGGGGTTAAAACCTCGCCCAGCATTAGCCAGCCGATAAAGGCGGCAAAAGGAGGTGCCAGCGCCATAAGCAACATTGATACCCTTGCCCCGATAACCACGAATGACTGGAACAGCAGCAAATCGCCGATCACAAAACCGATCAGGCCCGAAATAGCCAGCCACTTCCAGGCAAACCAGGAGGCATCGGTCGGGAAGAAGAAACCACGTACCAACCAGCTGTATGTACCAATCAGAAAAAAAGCGATCACCAAACGAATTAGGTTAACAGCCAGCGACCCGACCTTTTTACCTGCCGATTCAAACGCCAGTGCAGTTATCGTCCAGAATACGGCAGTTAATACACCTGCTATTTCTCCAAAGTGGTCTTGCATGATGGCAAAGATAGAATTAAATGTAATGAAGCGGACTCAGGCTAATGCACAAAAAAACCACCCTTTTCAACAAGTGAAAGAGTGGCTCATAAAATAAGAATATTTTTAGTTAATCGGCCAGGAATTCTTCAACGGCTTCACGCAATTCTTCTTCACGTTTATTTTTGGCTACGATTATTCCGTTTTTGTCGACAAGCAGACTTTGAGGGATACTTTGAACAGCATATTCTTTTGCTACAGCATTGTTCCAGTACTCCAAATCAGAAACGTGCGTCCAGGTCAGTCCGTCATCTTCAATCCCTTTTAACCATGAATCTTTGTCGCGATCAAGAGACACGCCAAACACAGTAAATCCGTCGTCTTTAAAATCGTTGAAAACCGCTACTACATTCGGATTCTCGCGACGACAAGGACCACACCATGAAGCCCAGAAATCAAGCAAGGTCAGTTCATGCTGCGAATAAACATCAGAGAATTTAACCGGATTGCCTTCCGGATCGTTCTGTGTAAAATCAGGAGCAGTCTGTCCCACAGCCACTTTTTTCAGCCTCGCAATCTTTTCTTTCATATCAACGATCATGGGTAATTCCTGGATTTTTGGATCGAGATTGTTAACCAACTCTTCCAGTTCAGTAGCTTCTTTACCGTATTGAATATTACCAAGAATAATAGGCGTAACATAGGATGCAGGATGTTCTTTTACAAACTCTTCCTGAATTGTGTTGGTACTTTCGTACATTTCTTCAACCTGTTCCATCAGTGACGATGCTTTTGCAGTGTCACCGGCTGCACTGGCTGCGCGCGATTCCTGGTAAAGAGCCATATACTCGTCACTTATTTTTTTCAGTTGCTCACTCAGTGCCGAGTATTCATCATGTGTAGCAGAACCCTTGACAGTTGCAAAATTGATTGAATCGGCTTTACCGGTCACCGAAATTTTAGCATTTTCGACAAAAATAAGTGATTTTGCACGCTGTCCCATTACCGAAAGATAATACGCTCCCGGATTTTCCACTTCGCCTTCCAAAACAGCTACACCATCCACAACATCTGCAGTATCAACACCTACCCAGGCACCGTCTTTGCGTTCTTCAAGAACGACCTGCCCTTCGGCTCCATCGAGTTTAACTTCAACTTTAAATCCTTTTTGTTGCGAGCATGCAAACAGTGCAATACCCAAAACCAAAACAAAATACTTTCTCATTGGTACAGTTTTTCAATTAATCGATTAAAGGTCCGAAGATAAGCAAACATTTATAAATTGCTATAACATTCGGCAAGAGGATTATTCTATTGAATTTTCAGCAGTTTAAAAAAGGATTCTTTCTATTTTTACAAAAACGCAAAAGAAATATGAGTCAGAAAATAGCCCTGGTTCTTTCGGGTGGCGGTGCACGCGGCCTCGCGCACATTGGTGCAATTGAAGAACTGTTAAAACGCGATTATGAAATCACTTCGATTGCCGGCACTTCGATGGGCGCTGTGATCGGCGCAGTGTATGCACAGGGAAAATTGAAAGAGTTCAAAGACTGGATTACTTCGCTCGATCAGTTCGAAGTATTTAAACTGGTCGATTTTACACTCAGTTCATCGGGTCTTGTTAAAGGAGAAAAGGTACTGAATACCATTAAAAAATTTATGCCAGACACCCAAATCGAAGATCTGCCGATACCATACAGTGCTACAGCTGTGGATATCATCAAACACGAAGAAGTCGTATTCACCACCGGCAGCCTGTTTGACGCCATCCGTGCATCAGTGGCCATTCCTACGGTACTTACACCGGTAAAAAAAGATGGTTCCATTTTGGTTGATGGGGGTGTAATGAACAATGTGCCCATTTCAAACATAAAACGAACCGATGGAGACAAACTGGTGGTCGTACATGTAAATGCCAATATTAAGCCATTGAAACCTCAGCTTGATAAAAAAGAAGAAGAGAAAAAGGAAACAACGCATAAAAAGTGGCTAGCAAATTTTAAGGATTTCTTGAGTAAATCAAAAGAAAAAGAGGAAAGCCTTGGATTCCTCTCCTTGATTGACAATACGCTCACCACCGGTATGTTGCGGCTTGCACAGCTGGCCATCGAAAGCGGGAAACCGGATATTTTGATCGAAACATCGCGCGATACCTGTGGAACCTATGATTTTTATAAAGCCCGTGAAGTGATCGAAGTTGGCCGGATGGCAGCCCAAAAAGTGCTGGATGAAAAAAACTGAGACGTTAAAACAAATACTGATCGTAAACAATGCCGAACCCGGTATCAGGGATTTTGCAGCCCCAATCGAAGAAATTGTGAAAGACTCCCGAGCAGATTTTCATTTTATGGAGTATGCCGATTGTATGACAACTGATTTAACAGCCTTCGATGGCATTATTCTCACCGGATCGCCCAAGGGCAATGATATTGTGGAGCACCATCTTCCCTACTTTAACTGGATGAAAAAATACGAAAAACCGGTTTTTGGTATATGTGCCGGCCACCACATTGCAGGTTATTTATATGGTGCCGAACTGCTGCGAAGCAAAGAACCCGAATCGGGCGATTTCGAGATTACAATAATTAAGGATGACCCACTTTTCAGAAACCTGCCCAAAACCATCACTGTCAGGCAAATGCACAACGATTCGATTACGCTGCCTCAAGATTTTGAATTGCTGGCCACCTCAGCTACATGCAGAAACCAGTTGATGAAACACAAACACAAACCACTTTATACCTCGCAGTTTCATCCCGAGTTTTACAATCACGAATTGGTATTCAACTTTATTCAACTTTGCTAACGCTACTGAAAAATTTAAGTCTGACTATAGAACAAAAAAACCATCCGTTAAAACGAATGGTTTATGAATTGACTGATTGAATAGCTGTATCCTTAGTTTTTCTTTATATCGGCAAATTGTGCGCCCTGCGTGTGCACGGTATTTACTGCCCTCCCAGACGGATCAGCGTTGTTGCGGAAGGCTTCGTCCCACTCAAGGGCAGCCGCTGTACTGCAGGCAATCGATGCTTCCGATGGCACACAACCTGCTGCAGCGTCCGAAGGAAAATGTTCGCTGTAAATTTCGCGGTACAGGTATTCTTCCTTGTTCATGGGTGTGTTCACCGGAAAGCGGAATTTTGCATTCTCCATCATCTCATCGGTAACCTTCTCATTGGCTATTTGTTTCAGGGTATCGATCCAGCCATAGCCTACCCCATCCGAAAACTGTTCTTTCTGACGCCAGGCCACCTCTTCGGGTAGGTACTTGGCAAAGCCTTCGCGAAGGCAGTGTTTTTCCATTTTTCCGTCTTTGGCCATTTTGGCTTCCGGATTAAAACGCATGGCTACATCCACAAATTCTTTGTCGAGGAAGGGTACGCGACCTTCAACTCCCCAGGCGGCCAGCGACTTATTGGCACGCAGGCAGTCGTACATGTTAAGGCGACTTACCTTACGCACGCTTTCCTCATGAAAAGCCTGAGCATTCGGGGCTTTGTGAAAATAAAGGTAACCGCCAAATATTTCGTCGGCTCCTTCGCCGGTCAGCACCATTTTAATTCCCATCGACTTGATCACACGCGCCAGCATGTACATCGGAGTCGAAGCCCTTACGGTAGTTACGTCGTAGGTTTCAATATGGTAGATCACATCTTTTATGGCATCCAGCCCTTCCTGAATAGTATAATGAATTTCGTGATGAACGGTACCAATGTGATCAGCCACTTTACGTGCTGCAGCCAAATCCGGTGAGCCATCCAGTCCAATTACAAACGAATGCAGCTGCGGCCACCAGGCATCTTTCTGATCATCAGACTCAACACGTTTACCTGAATATTTTTTGGCCAGTGCCGAAGTGATCGAAGAATCGAGTCCACCAGAAAGTAAAACGCCATATGGAACATCCGACATTAACTGGCGGTGTACGGCCTTTTCCAGTGCATCCGAAAGTTCATCTACACTGGCAGGATTGTCTTTTACATTTTCATACTCCGTCCATTCGCGCACATACCAGCGTTTTATTTCTCCATCTTTACTGTAGAGGTAATGACCGGGAGGAAATTCCTCGATTTTCATGCAATATTTTTCCAGTGCCTTCAATTCAGAAGCAACATAGTAATTTCCGTATTTGTCCCAGCCCTGGTACAAGGGAATAATCCCGATGTGGTCGCGACCGATCAGGTAGGCATCTTCTTCCTCGTCGTAAAGGGCAAAAGCAAAGATGCCGTTCATATCGTCGAGGAACTTTTCCTTTTTGTCGCGGTACAAAGCCAGAATCACTTCACAATCCGATCCGGTTAGAAATTCATACTCACCTTCATATTTCTTACGAATCTCACGGTGATTATAGATCTCACCGTTAACACCCAGAATCAGTTTTCGGTCTTTACTATACAATGGCTGGCCGCCCGATTCCGGATCGACAATCGAAAGCCGCTCATGGGCGATCAATGCTTTTTCGCCGCAGTAAATACCCGACCAATCGGGTCCGCGATGACGTAATTTTCTGGACATTTTTAGTACCTGGGGTCTTAAATCCTCCGCCGATATTCGCAAATCGAAAACGCCTACTATTCCACACATATCTTATCTGTTGATTTATCTGTTATAAAACTTTGTCAAAAATAACCACTTTGTTATAAGTTGCAACTATTTATATCATTTTTCTATATTGTTTTTACATATATAACACATTTGAAATATAAACGATATTTTTTCAACCATTTTATTTTTACTCATTTTTCAAAACAACCTTCAAAAAAAGGGGTAATTTCAAATAACTTCTCATTTTTACGAAGACTGCCCTAAAAATATTCGTGGCCCTGTTCTGATTTCAACATAATTTAAGGGGAACGGCCCGTTTTTATATTCTCAACAGAAAAATAACAATATGTTTATAAATGAGAGTCAAAAATCTTTTATTTAAGCTTAAAATGCCCTAAATTGTATTGGACGAAATACTAAAATCATGAGGTTTAAACACTTGCACCTTCAGCGCGCCCGGCTAAACAGCACGTGCAAAAGCAATTCCGCGCCAAGTCTTCCCGGCAGAAGAAAATTTGTAAAAGCCATTGGATTAGGGTCACTCGCCTGGAGCCCCTTGATTGATTCGATGCAAAACCTGCAAAGTCAGAACTATGTGTTTCAGAAAAACAGGAACGGCATTTTTCTGTACCAAAACGATACACCGGTATGGGAGGTTTCCTGCAAAATCTTCGAACGGGGTTTTAAACCGGAGTTTCATGAAACCGTTTCCAAATATCTGCTTCGCGTTCAGAAACTCAGGTACAGGGGAACCGAACTGGAGTTTTCGATGCATTTCGAACTAAAGAAGAATGGGCAGGATGCTTTTATTTCCATTCCGGAACTGGGATTGGAGAGAACTTTCAACCTTAACGATTGGATTGTAGGGCTGGAAAAAATCGAGTATCGTGCGAACTTATCGAATAAATTAGTGGCATTGAGTAAAACGGACTATGTTTTGCTTGACGGGAAATTTTCTTGTCGTTTAGAACCAACGTGGCTGTTAGTGCTCGATTCCCGCCAAAATGTTACTTTTTGTTTTCAGGGCCAGACACTGAACACCTCAAAAATAGAAATCGGGCCTAAACAAAATGCTGACCTTAATTTCTTTAAATCAGGGGTGCTGGCCCACACGCTTGTGAAAATGCCGGATTTTCGCGGAAGTAAAAAAATAGTAGAAGAAACGAGATTGCAATCCGGAAGATTATTGGCAGCCAAAAACCAGAAAGTAGAGCTTTGTATAGCCACCGGAAGACCTTCTGAAAGGTTCTTGTGGACAGACACCGGGACAAAATTAAGTTACGAAGCCAAAAACATCGCCACCTCGGCTGTTCCTTTTGTCCGGTTCTTTTTCTTTGCCGAATACCTGAACAACGGTTCCACGCAGAACTATCTCTCGGCACGATTACCTGAGAATGGCTGGTGGCTCCACAATAGTTTAGGATCTTTCAAGATTGAACGTGACCAGGAACTTCCGGATTTCGAAGCTTTTGGCACCGATTTCAACTTTCATGAAGTGGTGCTCGAACCCCGACTTAGCGCTTTTAAACCCCGCGTTGGAAATGCAGTTCCGGCCAGTACGTTTTTTCGCGATCCACAAAAAATCAGGATAAGCGAACCCGTGGTGTTCGAAGCCGACGATGCGTTACGTTCGCTTGATCTTCCACAAGACCAACGCAAACAGGTGCCACAGAAAAAAACCACCATAAATCCCGTCCTGCAGGATCCGCCTCAGCGAACGATACGGAAAGTACAACCCACGCAGCAAAAGATCGAGGTACAATTTGACCGGCTTAAGTTCAAACCCAAAAGAGCACTTTCGGTAAAAGTACTGCGTCCTGAAGATATGCTAATGCTGGAATTCGAGTTCCACAACTTTAATTTTACCAATCGCGGGCAAGCACCTTTTCTCGAACTCGACAAAGCGAAAGATCCGGGTGTAGTCGTGGTTTATTTCCAAAGCCAGCATACCCTGGAGGAAGCCTATTACGAGTCGACATCGATTCCCGATCCCGATCCGTCGGGCTCATCGAATGTAACCTTGCCGGCAAAGCACCTGCGCGCCTGCAAAAGCCGCCTGGTTTATGAATTGCCGGCTAATCATCCGGGATTCCCTTTAATTCTCGACGAATTACTCGACTGGAGCAAATTCAACCTGAGGGTGCATCCGCGTGCCTGGATAAAACTACCGTCGGTGCGCATCCAAAAACCCGCCCAGCTGCAACTAAACAAAAACATAATTGTTCCGCCCAACAAAAACCTGAAATACCTGAATACCAACTCGCCGGATTACGGTATCCGCCTGGCGCAGAACACCCGGATAAAAGTCAAAAACCTGCAGGTTTACAATGATATCGAAGTACAAAAAGTACTTCCGCCCGAAGCAGCAACCTCGGTTAAACCAAGCTTCGATACACGGGTATTAAAAAAAATCAGCTGGAAAGTGGAACCAATTCCCGATCTGAGCACTTCCATCGAGGCACCAACCCTCATGTACATTTCACCCAACCAGTTGAATGATTTCTACCATAAAATCAACATAGACTTCCGAGATGTGGCAGATCTTTCGTTCAATGACACAAAACAAATGGCAACGGAGTTGCGTGTCCTTGATCCGTTATCCACAAACAAAGGCGAAATTTCGGAGCTCTGGCACACACGAATGGGTGTAAAGCTTAGGAATGGCAAAACATCGGGGACTGCACTACCCCATTTAAAAACCATTCGCGCATTATGGGCCGACGATGCCGATGAAAATTACGAAGTTCAAAAACCACGCAATCATCCGTTTATGGCATCGCTGGATGCCAATAACCGCCAAAAACTGGTACATACCACTTCCAATTATACGGCAGGTTTCACGCCCTTTCCGGTTCCTGTAAACGACCTTATGCTGACGACGCTGGGAGCCTACCTCGACTGGCACGCTTTTTTCGATGTGCCGAACCCGCAGGATACCTACCTTAATATTATTGAATGGGAACACATTGCCACCCTCGGGCGGGATCATTTTGTGAAGATCGTTGAAGAAGGTTACCTCTTCCCCTTCGGTCACCGGGCAGCCATTGTAAAAATTACCGAACGCAAATTCGATCAGCAAACAAAAGCCGCGGTAAATCGCCAGCGAATGTACGTTGTGGTGTTGGAGAAAGAGGTGCTCTACTCCAGGAACGATCCAAACGGAAACTTTATTGAATTCCCGTTCCAGGCTGTACGAATCGAAACCCGTAAAACACCGAATATCGACGATCCGCAGGAATCAACTTTGATTTCGGTTAGCCCTTCTTCTGTGCCTTCAAGAAAGGACCTGAACGGGGACACCATCAATACCTCCTATAATTTCTACATCGAAGTTGCTAAAGCGCCGTTCATGTTCGAGTTGGTGGCCACCGACAAAGAAGGCGTGGAACTAGCGTTTAAAATGCCGCTGGTGTTTGTGGAAAATTTCATTGCCCGCAAAAGTCCGTTGATGCAGCAACTTATAGCCGAATACCGCGGCGACCAGGGAAATAACTTTAATAAAAAATACAACGAAGCTGCATTTAACGGGCAGGAAGTGGCCTATGCCGAATTTTTGGTGGATGGCGATACGGCCTTCGAAACTGAAAACATAAAATTCGATGCACAGATCTATCCCGTCCAGGGTGAAGGTGAATTGAAGTTCCATCCGAGAATAAAAGAAGCCAATGTTTTTGTGGAACAGATCACTGAATTGACCGGTATTCGCGAAGCTGTTAAAATTGGCCTGGAAGACGACCAGAACGAAGGAGAAGTTTTTGCACGCGTTTTAAGCGACAGTAAAATTGATTTTTCCGGCGGCTCAGATAAGTCCGGAGGTTTCCTGGTGCCCAATATGGCTGTTTCAGGATTGAGCAAACTGCACGGGCCGGTAAACGGAAAACTCGACGACATGAAGTCGCTTAAGTTTGTGCCCGAAGAATTTTTTGAGGCATTTAACGACCTGCCTGTTGCCAAGATTTTTGGCGTCATCGATATTTTCTCGCTCCTGTTTGGCGACAGCGGCTCACCATTCGAACTTGGTGGCGCATTTAATGACATGAAGAACGCCGTAAAATCGATTCGCGAAGATATTGATGCTATCAAGAGCGAAATCCTTTTCCTGGAAGAGCAAGCCGAGAATGCCCAGCAAATGGTTGAAGATCAGATCGCTGACCTAAAACAGCAAATCAAAAATAAAGTCGACGAGTTGCTGCAAACCCTGAATGATTCCATTCCGCGCATTCCGAACCTGAAAGCTTACCTCACCGAAGAAGCTTTTTATGCCGAATACAAATGGCAGCCCCAGTTGCAAGGAGAAAAAATTGAAGTGATCCCCAGCCTACTTAATGTAAATGTTGATAATCCATCCAACGCATTATCGATAACCACAAAGTTTGAAAAACCTTTTAGCGCCGACAAACCGGCTTCCATGAACGGACTGGCACGTTTTGAAAAATTCGGGATCGACATTGTTCCTTTGCTGGCCGTTAATTTCAACTACCTGGAATTCCGAACCGGTTCCTCCGAAAAAACAGGTGTAAAAGTCGATATTGATGCCAATAATCCCATTCAATTTAAAGGTGTATTGAACTTTGTAAACAACCTTCAGAGCGTAATTCCGAGCAATGGATTTTCGGATAGCGGGCCATACATTAAACTGAGTCCAACCGGTGTGACCGCCGGTTTCGACATTGCGGTTCCCAACGTTGAAGTGGGTATCTGCATGATTTCGAACATCAGCCTGGGCGCCAACGTAACATTGCCGTTTACTGGTGCCCCGCTGACCATGGGATTCAATTTCTGTAAACGTGAAAATCCATTTATGCTTACGGTTTCGTGCTTTGGGGGAGGTGGCTATTTTATGATGGTCACCACATTACAGGGCATCCAATCCATCGAGGCTGCCTTCGAATTTGGGGCCGCCATGTCACTCAACGTTGGTGTAGCATCTGGTGGTGTTTCGGCCATGGGTGGATTTTACTACAAAATGGAGATTATAGAAGGTGAGCGAACCACAACGCTAAGCGGTTACCTTCGATTGAACGGCCACCTTTCAATTCTTGGTTTAATCTCGTTATCGCTCGAATTCTACCTTGCATTTGTGGCTGTTATCATTTCGGGGAAAGTGCAAAAACTCGAAGGAATTGCCACTTTGAAAGTAAAAGTTGAGGTGCTGTTCTTCAGTAAAACCGTTTCGGTAACGGTGCGCCGCGAATTAAAAGGTGCCGACGCCGACCCGAAATTTATTGAAATGATCGACCAGGATGACTGGCAGGAATACTGCCTGGCTTTCGCGAGTTAACATACAAACAAGTTTTCAGTTAAACCAGGGGCAAATTCTGTCTCTTATATTTTAAAACAATGCCGCAAGAAATCATTTTTACCACGCTCCCCCACCAAAGGATAGAAAAAGAGGGTCAGCAGTACCTGAAACTTTCGGTGTATACCACCATCAAACTATCGACACCAAAAGATACCACCCTGGCAGATTTCGAAGATATTCTGCGTTTGCCGCACAAATTAATCGATGCCGATTTCCAGTTTAAACTGCACAACGGCACGGTGCTCGATGCTGAGTTACTGGAAGAAAACATCGACACCGACTTTTTTGAAAACATTTTCCACAACGATATCAAAGTAGATGATTTTAAAGATGAAGATGATATTTCGAAAAAGAACATGTTCACGTTTCCGGTAAAACACATCAACGATTTTGTGTTGAAAACCTATCGTGAAGTAGCCGTGCAGAGTCCTACCCAAAAAATTTCGCCTGAGGTGTTTATCGACGAAAATAAATTCGGTGCCATTTCGCGCATGAAACTTGATGTTCAAACCCTTGAAGAAGTAGAAGCACCGCAACGGGTAGCCCCGATTAAAGCCGAACAACTTTATTTTAAGAACGATAACGACGACCAAAAACTTCGAACGGAGGTACGCCGCGATAAATTTTTACGCTTTACCAAACAGATGCAACCCAAAAACGATTTTGTGCAATTGCGGCAGTTTCATAAAATCGATAAAAACGTGGTTACCCGAAATAAACCTGTTCAAATTGAGAAACCGCGATTTGAGTTTCACGACATTACCGCAGTGGTGAACAGTTACCCGCAAATATTGAGGAAACTTGGATTGGTGCTCGATTTCCTCATCCCATACGATAAATCCATTCCCAACTCCGGGCATATCAGTTTGGTGATCAACGCCATGGAATTCGATGAGGAAGGAACCACCGTTTCCGTGCCTCCTACAGCATACAACATAACGGCTAACGGCTTTTATATTGGTGATAAAAACGATTCTATATTCGAAAAGGGATTTGTAAAGATCAATACCGATCAATTCTCGGTGGTACAGATTGACGCTGATGGAACGGCACTGAAAACCAACAATATGGCCGAAAACAAAGTGCTGCAGATTGCCCAGTTTTACGAGGTAAAAGCCGAACTGTTTAAAAGCCGCGCCCTTAAAATAAAACAAGTGGAAGAACCCGAACCGCCTGAGGATGAAGGGCTTCCGTACATGCGATCGGCCGGTATCGCCATCACCAAAAACGGGATGGCCGAACACCTCTACAAAAGCATTCAAACCAACATCGAACTAAAACAGGCATTTGCAGCCACAAGCGTTCAGAAAATCGAACTGAAACAGGAAAAACTAAAGCGGGTTGGCGGAAACCTCGATAACCTGCAATTGCAACAGCAACCTGCCATTCAGAACCTGGTATTAAAAATGAAAGTGCCTCAAAAGGTGCTTTATTCAACGGATGTGATTCAGGGCTATCGAATGGATATTGCATACGAAGACGATCCAAACCGGTGGTATTCGCTGCATCAGCGCCACGACGATTATACCTGGTACGACGAGCAGAACAATCCCAACACCGTTCCGGACATTGCACCCGATGAAGGTTTTATACAGTTGGGAATTGCCGAGGATCCAAACGATCCGGATGATGTTTTTGTATCGGAAACGCTGGCTCGCTGGGAAGGCTGGAGCCTTTCGGTACGCAAACCGGGTTATGCGATTAACGAGGCAGAAGATTTTGATGGCAACGACGATGAGAAGCGCGATTTCGTATACAAATCGAAAACACAGGAAATAAAAAAATATGAATTTGATCCCGACCTCGAATTCAAAGTAAATGCCCAATCGAAAATCGTTCCGGGTACTTTACCAAAACTTCGCTTTGGCCGCAGTTACAGGGTACGCGTGCGGGCTGTCGACCTGGCAGGGAACAGTGTGCCGATCAATCACCTGAGCGAATCACCCCTCCAAACCATCCGCGAAAATATCCGTTACATGCGTTACGAGCCGCTGGCCAGCCCGATCGTGCTTGTTGGAAACGAACTAAAGGATGGTGAATTTCTTGAGTCACTGGTAATCAGAAGCAATTTTGACCAATCTTCATCCGACTACGAAAACACACACCCGGTAAATGGTGATACGCTGGATGCTTTTTCGCAACGTTACCTGCTGCCCCCAAAAAACAGCCAGTTGATGGCCGAAACACATGGTAAATTCGAACAGGCTTTCCAGAATAATCCAGCAGCTGCACAGGAAATCTATAATATAATTACCGGCCACGAAGGCCTCTACCAGCAAGACGAGAAAAACAAAGAGAAAATTTATCAGCCATCCGAGGTTGAGATCATTTATCTTCCCGACCCGATGGCTGCGGGTGTGGCACTTTTTGTGGCTGAAGGTTACGAAACCACACACTCCCAGGATTTCGAACCGCGGATGTTCAGCTTTTTCTCGAATAGTGAAATTCGACCGAACAAAACCAACTCGGTCGAGATACCCGACGACTGGTACAATGCGCAGGGTATTCGTATCAGGTTGGAAGAAGGCGAACAAAACACGAGCTGGGATGCTGCGCAACGCATTTTCACGGTTTACCTGCCCAAAGGCATTCGTACCAAAATCAAGTTCAGCACCTTCTGGCGCGAAGAAGACCTGAAACAGTTGTCGGCCATCTGGGAGATGATGGTTAACGACAATCCCGGGAATATTGGCGAACTGGAAGAACTGGCACTTTCGGGACAACACTGGATGATTAGTCCAACCCGTGAGATGGAACTGGTGCATGCCGTGCAACAACCCGTTGATGCGCCGGTAATTGAAGAACTGATCCCAGATCGCGATTACGACACGACCTTTGCACTGATCAACACCCGCTTTGATATTCATGGAGAAAGTACCGAAAAAGTGGAGTTCCAGGCGAAATGGACCGAACCGCATGACGATGGCATTTCGGTGAAAATCAAGGAAAAATCGGGAAGAAACTCGATACATGATGTGCTGATCAATTACCACGATGATGTGGTGACCAAAGGAACCATTCCGGAGCCGGAAGAGGTAAAAAAAGTGCCCATCGAGAACCTTAAAGTACAACCCATTCTGCGTATCCAGCCACGAACGATGCGAAACTTTGAAGCCGAGCCACAACCCAAAGCGCGAAAAGTCAATCAAATGTTTCAGGTTCGTAATACTGAGTTCAAACAACTGCAGCGAACAAAAGTGAGTGCCCGCCAAAATCTGGCGCAGAAAGTACGCTACGATATCCAGTCGACCAAATTTGGTTTTGTAAAACTGATGAACCTTCGAATTAAGCCTTTGGAACACCATTTTGGGGACACCAAACACCGATGGGTCGATTATAAACTGGTTGCTGCATCGCGTTATCGCGAATACTTTGATAAAATTTTGGATGCCAATTCAGATCTGACAACAACCCGCGAAAGCGAGTGGAAAGAACGCGTGAATATTCTGAGTTCGGCACGACCCAAAGCACCCGAGATAGAATACATTGTTCCTACCTTCGAGTGGAGGAAATCGCAAACGGCCGATGCGGTGCGTCACCAGCGAATGGGTGGCGGCCTGCGTATTTACCTGAAACGTCCGTGGTATTCTTCGGGCGACGACGAAATGCTGGCAGTATTGTTACCCGATGCCAACAACAACATTCGTTCTTTTGTTTCGGCCAGCCCGGGTTATTCGAGCGAGTATACGCATTGGGGGATCGACCCGATTTTGTATGGGAGCAAACCCGATAACGTTTCTCCACAGATCACCGATTTCAGAATGAACCCGGTAATCGACAGCAAATTACAATATCCGGGGAAACCCGGTGCACTTGCAAAAGCTGTAGCTTATCCGGTGCATTTCGACCAGGAACGCCAGTTATGGTTCTGCGACCTGGCTATTGACCCAAAACAAATGTATTTTCCATTCGTGCGCTTGTTTATTGCACGCTATCAACCTCATTCTGTCAGGGAAGAAAACAGTGATGTATGTCTATCGCCCGTAATTGTGGCCAAAATGACCCAATTGGTTCCTGACCGGCAGTCGACACTGCGGTTCAAAAAAGATGACCAAAATTCGAAATTTACGATAACCGTGGAAGGCACCATCTACAACCCTGGAAATGCCCAGTACGGAAACTATAACTTCATAAAAATATCCTTCCTCGACACCGAACTGGCTCAGCCAATTTACGGTATAATTTCCGATGGTGAAAACGAAAAGAGCCTGGAAGATGAAGGAGTGAGCATTCGAATTTCGCGCACGGAACTGGTCAATGGCAGTCGTTTCCGGGTTGAACGCGAATTCCGGCTCAACCGTCGTTACAAAACAGCTCCATTTTCGGTTGTTATTGAAGAGTACGAAAGGGGTCCTAGTCAAATCCCCGGATTACCAAAAGAATACCAAAACCGGCTGGAGCAAAGTGAACAAACGGACCGACTTATTTTTGCAGATGTCATAAAAATTAACGAGGTTGATTAAAGGTTTATCAACAGAGATTTAGTTAAAAAGCATTAAATCAGCCGGATGCCTGTTACAAGAGTTCATTTGCAACGACTTATAGTTGTAAATTGAAACTAAAAACTATGCGATCGAACTTTATCTACTTCATCCTGATGCTGATACTGACAACACTTCCATCAGTTTTATTCGCTCAAGCCGAAAAGCAGTTGAAAGACAAATACATTTTGGTGCTTGACATACAGGAAATCGGCACGAAAAAAACGCTTGATCCTGATGCGGCGCAACAGCTTATCAACAATGTAAACCAGGTCATTTCGATGGCCGATCCCGAAAAAGTAATTTACGTGGAAGCCATCATGGCGAGGCTGGCCATATCGCTTACAGGACTTACAGTGGAGGTGGAAGACGGGATGAAACTGGATGACAGGCTGGAACTGGTTAACGACATGCGGGTGGTAAAAACCAGGGCAAGTGCTTTTACGGCTGAACAGTTACAAACTTTTATTGACACCCACAAAGCAGACGAATTTGTACTTGTTGGCATGATGGCTGAACATTGCGTTCGGGCCACGGCGCTTGAAGGGCTTGAAACAGGATACAAAATGGCTGTTATACCCGAAGCAATTGCTGCAGAATCGGATGCGGGAAAGGCAGAAGTGATGAACACCTTACGGAAAAAAGGCGCAGAAATTATACCTTTAGCTGAACTTTAAGCCAAAACATGGAAGCCATCAAAAAACTGATTAAAATTAAATTGGCCAACTGATATGAAGAAACATGTTATTGTGACCGGTGGGGCCCAGGGAATAGGAAAAATAACGGTTTTACACCTGCTGGAGAAAGGGTTTGCCGTTTCGGCTTTTGAGCTGGATGAAGAAGCGATCGCCGAATTACGCCCCAAATTACCGGAACAAGCTGCAGTAATTTACAAAGTAGATGTAGCCGACGAATCGTCAATTGCAGATGCTGTTCAACAATCAGCAAAGCGTTTTGGCAATATTTACGGCCTGGTTAACAACGCCGCCATATTGAACAATAAACCGCTTACCGAACTCAGTCTGGACGAATGGAACCGGGTGATTGGCACGAACCTTACAGGCACTTTTTTGTGCGCCAAACATGCCGCTCCCTATTTGAAACAGACAAAGGGCAGAATCATCAATATGGCATCTACAAGAGCTTTTCAATCCGAACCCAACACCGAAGCCTATTCAGCCAGTAAAGGTGGCATAGTTGCACTCACACACGCCCTGGCAACCAGTCTGGGACCCAAGGTGAAAGTAAATTCAATCAGTCCGGGCTGGATCGATGTTTCGGGTGTTAAGAAGAAATCTGTGGCAAATCAATACCAGTTCTGCCCCGAAGACCATGCACAACACCCGGCTGGCCGTGTTGGAAATGCACAAGATATTGCCAACATGATTCACTTTCTGCTGGAAGAAAAAAACGATTTTATTACCGGTCAGAACTTTGTAATAGATGGTGGGATAACGAAGAAGATGATTTATGTATGATATACTCTTTTAGAAACTTATCTATTTTCACCTCTCAATTATAAACGGAGTAATCGATAATCTGGCTTGAATGATTGTACCCCGTTATCATCTAATCGTATGGAATTCAAGGGTATATTTTGTAAATTGTAATGATAAACCAAAAAATAATCACATCCATTACAATCTAAAAAAACTTGTATTTTAAAACCAAAATAGCAGAATTTGATAGCCTGATTCACAAATACCTTATCCTTCCCGGAGAATCATCGGAACAGGGCGCCGTGAAAATATATTTTTTTCGCTCTATCGTTACGAGCATCCCCGGGCTATTCCTGTTCGGGTTATTATTCTGGTTGATTGACAAACCCACTATCGCAACTGCATTTTGGATTTTTACCACTTTTGAACTATTTATTACTGTTATCATCTTTCTGTGCAGAAAACGGTTTAACAGCATTGTTCTGATAAACCAATATTTCTTTGTTATTTTCTCCTTTGCAGCAACCTTATATTTTGGTGGAATTTTATATTCAGGAGGAATAGTATTTGTTGGCCTGGCAGGTGCACTTTTATCTTTATCATTTTTTACGCCGATTCAAATTCGATACATTTTCATTGTTTATATTCTTACCGTAATTGCCGAAGCGTTTTTGCAACCACTGCTGGTACCGCTACCCGAATTAACTCCACGATTGAACCTAATTCTTTTTGTTCTGCACTTTTTGGTTGTATCATTTTCAATGTATATGACCTTAAGTAATTATCTCGAACAAAACATTCAGGCTAAAAAAATGGAAGCTGATCATTTAAAAGAACTGGATGAAATAAAAACTAAATTTTATACCAACATCACCCATGAATTCAGGACTCCTTTGACGGTTATTCTCGGATTAACAAATCCCTCAGTAAAAATGACTCCATCCAGACTAAAAAAAAATATAACCCTAATCAGACGGAACGGGAATCGTTTACTTCAACTGGTTAACCAGATGCTTGATTTGTCGAAACTAGAAGCCAATTCAATGATAGTTAACTATGTGCAAAGCGATGTAATTCCATTTATTCACAATGTGATTGAACCGTTTATTCAACTGGCAAACGATAAAAATATTCGTATTCAGTTTATAAGCAAATTAAAAAAATTGAATATGGATTTTGATCCTGAAAAAATGGAATCCATACTCAGCAATCTTTTATCAAATGCGCTAAAATACACACCCAAAAACGGATCGATAATTTTCTCCTTATCAATTATGTCGACCGAGAAATCAAGGACTAATTATGGTTACTCTCCTTTACCTGAATTAGAAAAAAGCGGTCTTCAATTCTTAAAGATACAGATAACCGATAATGGTCCGGGAATTGTCCATGAAGAATTGCCACTCATTTTTAATCGTTTTTATCAGGTCAAATCTGGTTCATCGAATCAATATGAAGGTTCCGGAATTGGACTGCTTTTGGTAAAGGAACTGATTAATCTACTCCGTGGTACAATATTTATTTCCAGTGAACCGGGAGAAGGTACGCTGCTAACAGTGCTTTTACCGATCTCGAATGAAGCGCCAACTTCCAACTATTTGGAGTCAATATCTACAGATAATTCGGTGATTGAAAACCACACTGATTTTCAATCAAACGTACACGAAGAAAAAGAAACAACAGAGTTACCTCATTTATTGATTATAGAAGACAATGATGATGTTGCCACCTACATAACAACCGTGACGGAGAATTATTACCTCACTTTCAGAGCTGAAAATGGAATCCTGGGAATTGAAATGGCGCTGGAAAATGTCCCGGATATCATAATTTCAGATATTCTAATGCCTGGGAAAAATGGTTATGAAGTATGCGCTACGCTCAAAAAAGATTTCAGAACAAGCCATATACCCGTGATACTGCTCACGGCAAAAACCGATAAAACATCGCAAATTGCCGGCTATGAAAAAGGTACCGATGCCTACATAACAAAACCATTTGAACCCCGGGAACTTCTGATTCGTTTGGAAAAATTGATTGAAATACGCGAAACACTGAAAGCCAAATACAAAACCCTGGCACTTGTCTCTGAAATTGACATTGAAAAAACCACAGATCCGGAAGAGCTGTTCCTGCTTCAAACAAAAAAGATAATGGACAAGTACTATGCGGAAGACAATTTTACACCTGGCCAATTGTCGGAACAACTTGGTGTATCGCGCTCCCAGCTTTTCAGAAAACTAAAAGCATTAACCGGTCTGTCAGCTTCGCGCTTTATCAATTATTATCGGTTGTCGGTTGCCAAACTTAAAATTCAAAAAACCAGCCTTACCATCTCTGAAATTGCTTATGAAGTTGGCTTTAAAGATCCGGCCTATTTCACAAGGTTATTTTCTAAAGAATTTGGTTCCTCTCCTGCGAAGTTCCGGAGGGACTTGTCATAACGATTTATCTTATTTACGCTGCACAAAACTTTCGTCATTAATACAAGGTTTTGAAACAATCGTCCAAGCCATTCAGCGCCAATGGCATTACCTTTTAGTACTTAAACTCCAAAAATTTTATGATATGAAAAATTTAGTACTGCTTTTTGCTTTGATCTTCCTCTTTGGATGTGGCAAAGAAAACCTAATTCCCGCAGAACGGAATTCAAACGGTGTAAAATCAGCCTCCTTAAATGTGTTCCCTGAAATACTGCAACTACCTGATGGATTTCAGCCCGAAGGGATTGCTCTTGGAAATTCACATGATTTTTATGTTGGATCCATAGTAACCGGACAAATTTATAAGGGAAATATCCAGACAGGTGAAGGTGAAGTTTTTATTACTCCATCCTATCCGATGCAAGTCGGCGGATTGTCTTTCGACATGAGAAAAGGATATTTGTTTGTTGCAAATGGAATGATGGGAGCCGGTTCTGTTTACGATTCGAAAACGGGTGAACTTATTGAAACTTTTAGTTTTGCAACTCCCGGTACTGCTTTTGTAAATGATGTGGTAGTAACAAAAGAAGCTGCCTATTTTACGAACTCTATTGCCCCTGTGATCTATAAAGTTCAGCTTCAGAAAAACGGAAAACTCTGCTTGCCGGCACAGATTACTGAATTAAATCTGACCGGTGACTTTAGTATGGTTCCACATCCCATGATCCCGCATTTGGGAGTTTTATCCAATGGTATAGATGCCACACCCAATGGAAAATACCTAATCCTGGCCAGTACCGATCGTGGCGAAATATATCGTGTTGATCCGGTATCAGGTGAAACTGTATTAATTGATCTGGGTGGAATCCTTCTTCCCTTTGCAGATGGAATTTTATTGGATGGAGAAATCCTGTATGTGGTTCAAAATCTGCCAAATCAAGTAGCTGTTATTGAATTGGATGATGAACTTGAAACCGGTTCACAAATTGGAACAATAACAAGCTCCAATTTCGGAATTCCAACTACCATCGCAGAATTTGGAGATCGTCTTTACGCTGTTAATGCTCATTTCGATTTAGCTCCTCCTGGAGGTATTTACCCTGAAGTTGAGTTTGAAGTAGTAAGTGTAAATAAGTAAAAAAAGCCACCTCAAGAGGTGGCTTTCATATTCGGTTTTCTTAAAGCTTGTAGCTTTTTTAAGATACTTCAAACTTAAAATTACTTAAATCAGCCAGATCTGAAGAACGTATGAACTCAGCAGCGGCCTTAATCTGTCCTTTGGCATAGGTAAGATAATTTTCTGCTGATTTCAAATAACGCTCATCGCGATTGGTATCCAGTACCAACAGGTAACTCATTATAATATGACCGGTCATTTCCACCAGGCGGCGGGCATGGAAGTCAATAAACTCGTTATCGTCCGTTCCAACGACTTTTTTAACAGCGTGTTCGTAATCGTCTGTAAGAATGATCAGCGAACGCTTCATATATTCCAGTTTTGGTGATACACGCTCTGCCTCATATGCACGGATCTGGTTCAAATAAGCTCCTGTTGTCACGCCACGAATGGCAGCCACAACCTGCAACTGTGTGGTGCCCTCGTAAATCGATGTGATACGCGCATCGCGGTAAATACGTTCAACCGGGTAATCCTTCATAAAACCTGAACCACCGTGAATCTGGACAGCATCGTAAGCCAGTTGATTGCTAAATTCGCTGGACATTCCTTTTACCAACGGCGTGAAAATATCAGCAAGACGCTGATATTTTTTCATTTCGTCGCGTTCCTCCTTCTCCAGTTTACGCTCTTCCGAAATGTGCATGTAGGTTTTGTACATGTCAACAAAACGAGCCGTTTCGTAAAGCAATGTCCTCGAGGCATCGAGTTTGGCTTTCATCATCGAGAGCATTTCGTAGACGGCCGGAAAACGGAGGATCGCTTTTCCAAATTGCATGCGTTCTTTGGCATAAGCCAGTGCTTCACGGTAAGCGGCTTCGCTGATGCCAACTGACTGGGCGGCAATACCAAGCCGGGCACCGTTCATCAGTGCCATCACGTATTTAATTAAACCCATTTTACGGGAACCAACCAGTTCAGCCGGTGCATCTTTGAAAACGAGCTCACAGGTAGGTGAACCGATGATACCCATTTTGTGCTCGATACGACGCACGGTTACTCCACCACTCTGCTTGTCGTAAATAAACATGGACAGACCGCGACCATCTTTTGTACCCGGTTCTGAACGAGCCAACACCAGCGAAATATCTCCATCGCCATTGGTAATGAAACGTTTTACACCATTCAATAACCAGGTTTGTTTTTCCTCGTTCCAGATGGCTTTTAGCTGCACTGCCTGGAGGTCGGAACCCGCATCGGGTTCGGTCAGGTCCATGGCCATGGTATCGCCGGCCGACACACGAGGCAAATATTTTTCTTTTTGTTCTTCCGAAGCAAATTCATTAATGGTTTCCGCACAGTCCTGCAGCCCCCATATATTAACGAAACCGGCGTCGGCACGTGAAACAATATCGGCAGCCATAATGTATGGAACAATCGGAAAATTCAGTCCGTCGTAACGATAAGGTAAGGACATGCCCATTAAACCGGCCTGGTTAAGGGCATCAATGTTTTCCTGCGTACCCCGGGCATAAATTACGTGCCCGTCAACTACCTGCGGACCTTCAGCATCTATGCTTTCAGCATTATCAGCCACAATATTTCCGCATATCTCTCCAACAACTTCCAAAACACGATCGTAATTATCCACCGCGTCTTCGAAATCAATTGGGGCAAAATCAAATTCTTTATGAAATGAATATTCCCGCTCTTTCAAACGGACAATTTTCTCCATCAAAGGATGGGTCAAATGAAATTTTAATTCACTGTTATCTGTATAATAATTCGCCATTTTTCTTCAGTTTTTGTCCGTTACTACTTGGTGTTCTTTTTATAATACTTGATCATTTTGGGAATGACCTCTGCAACATCTCCGGTGATCACATAATCGGCGATAGCATTGATAGGTGCTTCGGGATCGGTATTGATCGCTATAATCTGTGCCGATTCTTCCATTCCGGCGCGGTGTTGGATTTGTCCTGAAATTCCACAGGCAATATAGAGTTTGGGTCTTACTGTAACCCCGGTTTGTCCAATCTGACGGTCGTGTACCGCATAACCAGCATCTACAGCAGCACGGGAGGCACCTACTTCCCCACCAAGCACTTCAGCCAGTTCATGCAATAAATTGAAGTTTTCTTTCGATCCAACTCCATAACCTCCAGCTACGACAATGGGTGCTCCTTTTATATTTATCTTGCTTTTTTCCACATGACGCTCGATGATCTCTACCACAAAATCCTCATCGCTCACGTATTTTGAAACATCGAGATTCACAACTTTTCCCTTGTATTTCGGATCAAGAATTTCCTTTTTCATTACACCTTCCCGAACTGTGGCCATTTGCGGACGGCAATCGGGATTAATAATGGTAGCAATGATGTTTCCACCAAAAGCCGGACGAATCTGATACAAAAGGTTTTCGTACTTTTTATCCTGTTTTTTGTCGAAATGATCGCCAATTACCAGACTGGTGCAGTCAGCGGTCAATCCGCTGTGCAATGCTGAAGAAACACGTGGTCCCAGATCACGTCCGATAGACGAGGCTCCCATCAGGGCAATCTGCGGCTTTTCCTCTTTGAAAAGATTTACTACTATTGAAGTATGGGGTAGCGTTTGATAAGGATATAAGCGTTTGTCGTCGGCAAAGTGCAGTACGTCCACGCCGTAAGGAATGATCTGTTTCTCCACACCTTTCAGGTTATGTCCGATAGCAACCGCTTCCAGCTTACAATTTAATTCGTTGGCCAGTGCACGTCCTTTGGTGAGTAATTCCTGGCTTACATCGGCCACATGGCCTTCTTCTACTTCGCAATAAACAAATATGTTATTCATTTTCTTCTGATTTAGGAATGATTAACCAATGGTGTGGCTTTCAATTAATTCGAGCATCATTGCTTCGATATCTGCATCGGCTGCCGTGATAATTTTCGAATCTTTCGCACTCAGTACAACATTTTCCACTGATTTAACTTTGGTTGGCGAACCATTGAGTCCAAGCTGTGTAGCATCAGTTTCAATGTCGTTCACCGTCCATTCCGGAATATTCAGGTCGGAACGTTCGTTGTACATGTGGGTATAATCTTCATTCTCTTTCTGAAGTTCAGTGACCGTTTTCGCATGTTTAAATTTCATGATGCTTTTAGCGTTTCGCGCCCTGCAATCAGGAGCCGAGCCATTCACAGTCATTACCAGCGGTAACTGACAACGTACCGTTTCCACACCATTTTCGAGGCGACGCTTCATGGTAATGGTTCTATCCTTGAGTTCCAGCACATCTTCAATATAGGTAACCTGGAGCATCCCCAGTTTTTCGGCTACCTGTGGCCCCACCTGAGCAGTATCGCCGTCAATAGCCTGACGACCTGCAATAATGATATCCACGTCACCAATTTTCTTCAGGGCCTGAGCCAGTGCATAGGATGTGGCCAGCGTATCAGAGCCGGCAAAAGCACGGTCTGTCAACAGTATTCCACCATCGGCCCCTCTGAAAAGCCCTTCTCGGATGATGTCGGCAGCACGACCCGGTCCCATGGTAAGGATACGGACTGTTGTCCCCGGGAATTTATCTTTGATGCGCAAGGCCTGTTCGAGCGCATTTAAGTCTTCAGGATTAAAAATGGCCGGCAACACTGCCCTGTTAATCGTCCCGTCAGCCTTCATGGCATCTTTTCCTACATTTCTGGTATCCGGAACCTGTTTGGCCAAAACAATAATGCTATACGTCTTCATTCACAGTATTTTTTGGTTTAAATCTTTTATTCTTTCAGTTAAAATACATTGGGAGAACCCCATAAATTCCTCACTATTAAGCGCAGAGGAGAGGCAAATATAAAAATCGCTCAAAAAGAAAGCAAGCCCTCGGTTTTCCAAGGACATATAATGTTTGTTAAAATCAAAACCATTGTTGTAATTGGGACATACCAAAACACGTGAAAAGAAAGCCTGACAGGGCATTAAAACAATCTAACTGAATATTCTAAAATTCTTAACGTTGAAAGAAACAATGCTTATTTATAAGCGATTTAAGTTATTGGAAATTAAATTCCACCATAATTCATTTCTGCTTTTCTCAATATTTTAGCCTTGTATCACGGTTTAATTATCAGGCCAAACTACTCCGGGTAACCTTTTTGCTTGAAAACAGAACACTCAAGCCACTTACAAGAAGCCACCCGGTTAGCAAAATGATCAACACAGAAATTACAACGAGTGTATAGTTGCTATCCCGCAAAAAAGAAATCAGGTTATCGACCATTGCCCAAATGGTCATGATCAGGACGAAAAGCATTGGAACAAGTGCATAGACGGGATTCACTTTCTTCATGATCATATAAAGTACCACAATACCCAGTGCCAGTGCAGCAACCAGCTGATTTAAAGCGCCGAACAAAGGCCATAATAAAAGAGCACCCTTTGCTCCGGGTTGAAGGAAAGTCAATACCAGGGCGACGAACACAACTACTCCGGTGGCAAAGTAACGGTTATCAAATGGCTTCACCACTTTTCCAGATTTGTCTTTAAAAATTTCCTGTAAGGACAAACGCTGGATCCGCGCTGAAGAATCGAGGGTAGTGTTGGCAAAACTGACGATAAACACAGCAATAACTGCTGCTCCAAAATCCCGGGGAATACCAATTGCAGCCAGCAAATTTGCGCTTCCAATGATAAATGCCTCCAGTTTTGCAGCCAGTCCCGACGCACTGGCCCATGAAGAATAATGGCTGTAAAAAGCATCGGATCCGGTAAGTATTAAACCATCCTTTTCCATTCCCATGCCTAAACCACCGGCTACAGCCAAAATCACCAGAACCGCCAGAAAACCTTCCGTAAGCATGCTTCCGTAACCAATAAACAAGGTGTGACTTTCTTTATCCACCTGCTTGATGGTAGTTCCGGTACTTGCCAGCGAATGAAAGCCGGAAATGGCACCACAGGCAATGGTTATAAAAAGTAAGGGCATCATCGACGGAACGTTTTCGGTATGAAATGCTCTTTCATTAAACGCAGGAGCCGTTACCGCAGGATGTGCAACGATCAGGCCAAGAACGAGCAAAGCAATCGCCATCAATAACTGATGGGAGTTGATATAATCGCGTGGCTGAAGCAGTTGTTGAACAGGTATGGTTGAGGCAAAAAATGCATAGATATACAATATCAACGCCCAGGTAACGACTTCAGATCCCATGATGGGCGGAACCGTTATCGGAGGTAAATAATAAACACTAACATAAATGGCCAGGTAAAGCAAAACAACCGCAATTATGGAATACAAAAGATCACTTTTACCTTTTCTGACATTGTATCCTAACCACACCGCAATTGGCACTTCAATCCAAACCGGGAAAACGGATTCAGGGTATTTCTCGAACAGGACGCCCACAATCATGGCAAAAACCGCCAATACAATCAACAACAACAATTGCATGATAAACTGAAACACGTAGCGAGTTCCGGGACTAATCACATCACCGGTCAGATCGCCAATGGTTTTGCCCTGGTTCCTGCCTGAAATAACCATAGTCGAAAAATCATGAATACCTCCCATAAAAATGGCACCAAAGAAAACCCAAAGAAAAGCTGGCAACCACCCCCATATCACACCGATGGCAGGTCCTACAATTGGTCCCAACCCGGCAATAGTCGTGAAATGATGCCCAAAAATGATGTTCTTTTTTGATGGAACAAAGTCTACTCCATCATTGAAGGTATTGGAGGGCATTTCTCGTTTATCAGAAAGTTTAAAAAGCTTTCGTCCCAGAAATCTGCCATAAGTCCTGTAAGCTACCAGATAGCCTGCAAACGCGAGCAGTGCAAGAATCAGACTGTTCATAACAATATGAATTTAATCTGTTAGTTCTGACTAACAATCTTTAAATATAGAGAACAATTGGCTTCCGTGAAAACATATGGCCAGCCGGAATACAGTATTTATTACAAGCAATTGTGTGTTGAAATATATTTAGTATATTCGACATGGTTTTTTAACCGAATCTAACCAAATTAAATTGTAAGCCGGTCAGCCTTTGGCCGGCTTTACTTTTTACATGTTCTGATGATCACAAAAAAGGGAACCAATTTCTTGATTCCCTTTCGTATTTCGTATTTTTCTGATACTATGCCTGAGCCGTTGGCCCCCCAAAATTCATGGGTGGCATCATCGGATCAGAACCCGGTTTAACATTTTTGATCGGCCCGTGCTGTGATTCAAATTTCGATATATTATCCTGCAGTGCCATCAATAAACGTTTGGCATGTTCCGGTGTAAGAATAATCCTTGATTTGACATTCGCTTTTGGAATACCGGGCATAATCCGGACAAAATCCACCACAAATTCAGAACTTGAATGTGTGATGACTGCCAGGTTTGAATAAATTCCCTGGGCAATCTCTTCGTTCAGTTCAATATTGATTTGTTGTGCTTTTTGCTTTTTTTCTTCCATAAGGCTTTTATTAACTATTTACTGTTGAAGTAGTTTGTCGCATATCAACCAACCTGTCGTATTCTTCTTTCGAACCTACGACCAGGTTTTTGTATTCTTTTAGTCCGGTACCGGCCGGTATTAGGTGACCACAGATCACATTTTCTTTCAATCCATCGAGGTAATCCACCTTACCGTTGATTGCAGCCTCGTTCAGTACTTTTGTAGTTTCCTGGAACGAAGCAGCTGATAACCAGCTACGTGTTTGCAGCGCGGCTTTGGTAATTCCCTGAAGAATCTGGCTTGAAGTCGCAGGAATGGCATCTCTTGATTCTACGAGTTTCTTATCTTTCCTACGCAACTGAGAATTTTCATCTCTCAACCTTCTTGCCGAAATAATCTGACCTGATTTTAATCCTTCAGCATCTCCTGGATCAACCACAACTTTTTTGCTGTAAATCCAGTCGTTCTCCGAAGAAAACTCATTTTTATCGACCACCTGTTTTTCAAGGAAACGGGTATCTCCCGGATCAACGATTTCAACTTTACGCATCATCTGACGGATGATGACCTCGAAGTGTTTATCGTTAATTTTTACACCCTGCATGCGGTAAACATCCTGAACTTCGTTTAGAATGTATTCCTGAACGGCGGTCGGCCCTTTAATGGCCAGAATATCTGATGGAGTGGTTGCTCCGTCTGACAACGAGGTACCTGCCCTGATGTAGTCGTTCTCCTGAACAAGGATCTGTTTCGAAAGCGGTACAAGATACTTCTTCACGTCACCGTTTTTAGCCGTTACAATGATCTCACGGTTACCACGCTTGATTTTACCCAGTGAAACTTCACCATCGACCTCTGAAACCACAGCAGGATTCGATGGGTTACGTGCCTCGAACAACTCGGTAACACGTGGCAGACCACCGGTGATATCACCCGCTTTCCCGGCAGCACGCGGAATTTTCACCAGAATAGTACCCGCTTTCACTTCCTGTCCCTGAGCCACAGCGATATGTCCGCCAACCGGTAGGTTGTATGAACGGATCATTTCACCTTTTTTATCCATGATCTTCAAGGTGGGGTTCTTTGTCTTATCCTTGGTTTCGATGATCACTTTTTCACTGTAACCGGTCTGTTCGTCCGATTCCTCGCGATAAGTGATTCCATCGATTAGGTTTTCGAATTCGATTTTACCATCAAATTCCGTGATAATCACTCCATTAAAAGGGTCCCATTCGCAAATGAGTGTTCCTTTGCGGATTTCCTCACCATTTTTCACATACAGTTTCGAACCATAAGGAAGCGTATGTGTCGATAACGGAATATTGGTGTTTTTATCGATGATCTTCAATTCGGCCAAACGGCTTACCACTACTTCTTTGTCGTTTCCTTCGTTATCTTTATAAGAAACTGAGCGAAGTTCTTCGATCTCACAGTAACCATCGTATCTTGATTCAACAGTCGACTGCGCCGAGATATTTCCGGCAATACCACCCACATGGAATGTACGCAGCGTAAGCTGTGTACCTGGCTCACCAATCGATTGTGCAGCAATAACACCAACCGATTCACCTTTTTGAACTTTCATTCCGGTGGCCAGGTTGCGTCCATAACATTTTGCACATACACCAACTTTCGATTCACAAGTCAGAACCGAACGAATTTCAACCGTTTCGATTGGTGAATCTTCAATCACTTTCGCAATATCCTCGGTTATTTCCTCTCCAGATTTAATGATGAGGTTACCATTTAACGGATGATAAATATCGTGAACTGTGGTACGCCCGATAATTCGCTCAAAGAGCGATGCCACAATTTCTTCGTTGTTTTTGACATCGGCAGCTACTAAACCACGCAATGTACCACAGTCATCTTCAGAAATGATCACATCCTGTGCTACATCCACCAAACGACGGGTTAGGTAACCAGCATCTGCAGTTTTAAGCGCGGTATCCGCCAAACCTTTACGGGCACCGTGGGTCGAGATAAAGTACTCGAGAACCGAAAGTCCCTCTTTAAAGTTGGCAAGGATCGGGTTCTCAATAATCTGTGAACCGGTAGATCCTGATTTTTGTGGCTTGGCCATCAATCCCCTCATACCACAAAGCTGACGAATCTGTTCTTTTGAACCACGAGCACCGGAGTCGAGCATCATGTAAATCGAGTTGAAACCCTGACGGTCAGTACTCAGCGTTTTCATTACTGATTGCGTAAGCTTCGCATTCGCATGAGTCCAAATATCAATCACCTGGTTATAGCGTTCATTATTGGTAATGAAACCCATATTATAGTTATTGATCACTTCTTCTACTTCCGTATAACCGTCGTTTACAATTTCTTCTTTATCCTCCGGAATAATAACATCGCCGAGATTGAATGACAGACCACCACGGTAAGCCATGTTGTAACCAAGGTTTTTAATGTCATCTAGGAATTGTACGGTAACTGCATTACCACTCTTGTTAAATACATCAGTAATAATGGTTCGCAACGATTTTTTCGTCAGCAGCTGATTGACATAGCCTGCCTCGCGCGGAACGAACTCATTGAACATTACACGTCCAACAGTAGTCTCGACAACATGCTTAAAGTAATCGCCGTTTTCGTCGACATCTTCAACTTTCACCTTAATTACGGCATGAAGATCGATAGCTTTTTCAGCATAGGCGATCCTCACTTCTTCGGGTGAGTAAAAAGTCATTCCTTCGCCACGACCGCCCTGACGTGGTTTGGTCATGTAGTACAGACCAAGAACCATATCCTGTGATGGTACCTGAATAGGTGCTCCGTTAGCAGGATTCAGCAGGTTATGCGAAGCCAGCATCAACAACTGAGCTTCGAGGATGGCAGCATTTCCAAGCGGAAGGTGAACAGCCATCTGGTCACCATCGAAGTCGGCGTTAAAACCGGTACATACCAGCGGATGCAACTGAATTGCCTTACCCTCGATCAAAACCGGCTGGAATGCCTGAATCGACAGACGGTGCAGCGTGGGCGCCCTGTTAAGCAAAACGGGGTGTCCTTTCAGAACGTTTTCCAGAATTTCCCAAACTACCGGGTCTTTCCTGTCAACTATCTTCTTGGCTGATTTTACGGTTTTAACAATTCCCCTTTCGATCAACTTGCGAATTACGAATGGTTTATAAAGTTCGGCTGCCATGTCTTTTGGAAGACCACACTCGTGGATCTGGAGTTTTGGTCCCACCACAATTACCGAACGAGCGGAGTAGTCAACACGTTTACCCAGCAGGTTTTGACGGAAACGCCCCTGTTTTCCTTTCAAACTATCTGAAAGCGATTTTAAGGCACGGTTATTTTCCGTTTTTACAGCATTTACTTTACGCGAGTTATCGAATAACGAATCTACAGCTTCCTGCAACATTCGTTTCTCATTTCTTAAGATTACCTCGGGTGCCTTGATCTCGATCAATCGTTTTAGACGATTGTTACGTATGATCACCCTGCGGTAGAGATCATTCAGATCGGAGGTAGCAAAACGGCCACCATCCAGCGGTACCAGCGGACGCAGATCCGGAGGAATTACCGGAACAACGCGAACAATCATCCATTCCGGACGGTTCAGGTTCTTACTTGCCCTAAACGCTTCAACAACCTGAAGCCTCTTTAAAGCTTCGTTTTTGCGTTGTTGCGAAGTTTCTGTGTTTGCTTTGTGGCGCAATGTGTAAGAAAGCTCGTCGAGTTCAAGTTTCGAAAGAATTTCGTAGAGTGCCTCTGCACCCATTTTAGCAATGAACTTGTTCGGATCGTCATCATCGAGGAACTGGTTTTCCTTTGGCAACGAATCCAGGATATCGAGGTATTCTTCCTCCGTCAGAAAATCGAGTTGTTTAACTCCGTCCTCAGCTTTTATTCCCGGCTGAATCACTACGTAACGTTCGTAATAAATAATCGAATCGAGCTTTTTGGTTGGCAAACCAAGCAGGTACCCAATCTTGTTTGGCAACGAGCGGAAATACCAAATATGCGCAACAGGAACCACCAGCGAGATGTGTCCCATGCGTTCGCGTCGCACTTTCTTCTCAGTAACCTCTACACCACAGCGGTCGCAAACAATTCCCTTGTAACGGATGCGTTTGTATTTACCGCAATGGCATTCGTAGTCTTTTACAGGTCCGAAAATACGTTCACAGAACAAACCATCGCGTTCCGGTTTATATGTCCTGTAGTTAATGGTTTCCGGTTTCAATACTTCACCATACGACCTTTCCAGAATCTCTTCGGGAGATGAAAGGCTGATGGATACTTTTGAGAAACTCGTTTTTGCTTTATTATCTTTTCTGAATGCCATAATTCAAATTAAAATCTGTTAAACTGAACCTTCTAAAATATTCTACTCCATTCGAACGCTAAGTCCAAGTCCGCGTAATTCATGAAGTAGTACATTCAACGATTCCGGAATTCCCGGTTGTGGCATAGGCTCACCTTTCACTATGGTTTCGTAAGCTTTTGCACGGCCCATTACGTCATCCGACTTAACGGTTAGGATTTCCTGCAGAATATGAGAAGCTCCAAATGCTTCAAGAGCCCAAACTTCCATCTCACCAAAACGCTGACCACCAAACTGAGCTTTACCACCCAATGGCTGCTGCGTAATTAGCGAGTAAGGACCGATTGAACGGGCATGCATTTTGTCTTCTACCATGTGGCCCAGTTTCATCATGTAAATTACCCCTACGGTTGCCGGTTGGTCAAATGGCTCTCCGGTTTCACCATTAACCAGTACTGTTTCACCAAAACGTGGCACACCGGCTTTATCAGTATACCCTGAGATTTCATCGAGACTTGCTCCATCGAAAATCGGAGTAGCAAACTTCAATCCCAGTTCTTTTCCGGCCCATCCAAGTACGGTTTCGTAAATCTGTCCCAGGTTCATCCTGGAAGGTACACCCAGCGGATTAAGCACGATGTCAACCGGCGTACCGTCTTTCAGGAAAGGCATATCTTCCTGGCGAACAACCCTTGAAACGATACCTTTGTTACCGTGACGGCCTGCCATTTTATCACCAATCTGCAACTTACGTTTCTTTGCCACGTATATTTTTGCCAGTTGAATAATTCCGGCAGGTAGTTCATCACCAATAGTAACATTGTAACGCTCGCGACGTGAAACGGCTTCTGCTTCTTTGACCTTCATGATGTAATTATTGATCACACGGAAGATCAGATCGTTTTTATCTTTATCAGTTGTCCATTTCGCCGGATTCACTGAAAGATAATCGATTTCCTGAAGCTGTTTCAGGGTGAATTTAACACCCTTCGGTACAATTTCTGTTCCATAGTAATCTTTCACACCCTGCGAAGTTTTACCGCTTACCAGTGTAAACAGTTTGTCTTCGAGTTTCGCGCGCAATGCTGCAATATCACGATCCAGTTTTTCATCGATCTGGTCGAGCAGTGTTTTCGTGGCTTTACCTTTTTTGTCTTTGGTAACGCGAGAAAACAATTTTTTGTCGATCACAACACCAGAGAGTGAAGGCGAAGCTTTGAGTGAAGCATCCTTCACATCGCCTGCTTTATCACCGAAGATTGCACGCAACAGTTTTTCTTCCGGCGAAGGATCAGATTCACCTTTTGGAGTGATCTTGCCAATGAGAATATCACCAGGTTTTACATTGGCTCCGATACGGATCAAACCGTTTTCATCGAGGTTTCTGGTCGCTTCTTCACTAACGTTGGGAATATCAGAAGTAAATTCTTCCACCCCACGTTTGGTATCACGTACCTCGAGGCTGTACTCATCAACATGCACTGAAGTGAATACATCTTCCCGCACAATGCGTTCGGAAACCACAATAGCATCCTCGTAGTTGTAACCCTGCCATGGCATGAATGCCACCATCAGGTTACGTCCAAGTGCCAGTTCTCCGTTTTCAGTTGCATAACCTTCGGTTAGGATCTGGCCTTTTTTAATGCGTTGACCTTTGGAAACGATCGGATTCAGATCCACGGTTGTTCCCTGGTTGGTCTTGGTATATTTTTGAAGATTGTAAGTTACCACTTCAGGGTCGAAACTTACAAATCGGTCTTCTTCTGAAACATCATAACGAACGATGATCTGCTTGGCATCCACAAACTCAATCACACCGTCAAATTCAGCTTTGATCAAAATGTTTGAGTCGGCTGCTGCTCTTCCTTCCAGACCGGTTCCTACGATAGGTGCCTCCGGACGAAGCAGCGGAACGGCCTGGCGCATCATGTTCGATCCCATCAATGCACGGTTGGCATCGTCGTGCTCAAGGAAAGAAATAAGTGATGCAGCTACAGATGCAATCTGGTTCGGTCCCACGTCCATCAATTCAACCTGCTCGCGTTCTACAACCGGATAGTCACCATCCAAACGAGCTTTCACACGATCGTTGATGAAACTTCCATCTTTGTCTATAGGTGCGTTTGCCTGGGCAATAATTTTTCCTTCTTCCTCTTCCGCTGTCAGGTAAACTGCTCCTTCCGACGAAAGATCAACTTTACCGTTTTCGACTTTTCGATACGGCGTGGAAATAAAGCCAAGATCGTTGATCTTTGCAAATACACATAGCGAGGAGATCAAACCAATATTCGGACCTTCGGGTGTTTCAATCGGACACAAACGACCGTAGTGCGTAAAGTGAACGTCTCGAACTTCAAAACCTGCTCTTTCGCGGGAAAGACCGCCTGGTCCAAGTGCCGACATACGACGTTTGTGGGTCATTTCTGCCAGCGGGTTGGTCTGGTCCATGAACTGTGAAAGTGCATTGGTTCCGAAGAAAGAATTAATAACCGAAGAAAGTGTTTTTGAATTAATCAGGTCGATCGGTGTAAACACTTCGTTATCCCGAACATTCATTCTTTCGCGAATGGTACGTGCCATACGAGCCAAACCGACTCCAAACTGGTTATACATTTGTTCGCCAACTGTACGCACCCTTCGGTTACTTAGGTGATCGATATCGTCGACATCGGTTTTCGAGTTCACCAATTGAATGAGGTTCTTGATAATTTCAATGATATCCTCTTTGGTGAGCACCCTGTTTTCCATATCGACATCGATACCCAATTTTCTGTTTATCCTGTATCGACCTACTTCCCCAAGGTCGTAACGTTTGTCAGAAAAGAACAACTTGTCAATTACGTCTCGGGCAGTTGCCTCATCCGGCGGTTCTGCATTACGCAACTGACGGTAAATGTGGAGTACGGCTTCTTTTTCCGAGTTACACGGGTCTTTCTGAAGTGTATTGTAAATAATCGCGAAATCCTGCTGATTCTGGTCTTCCTTGTGCAGGAGAATTGTTTTCACGCCAGAATCCAGAATTTCCTCAATATGAAAATCTTCAATTTCCGTTTCACGGTCGATGATCACTTCGTTACGTTCGATAGACACTACTTCACCGGTATCTTCATCAACAAAGTCTTCGACCCACGATTTTAATACACGGGCAGCCAGTCGGCGGCCTACCACTTTTTTCAGTCCCGTTTTTGAAACCTTAACTTCGTCTGCAAGGTTAAAAATCTCGAGAATATCTTTATCACTCTCGAAACCAATCGCACGCAGCAGGGTAGTTACCGGAAGCTTTTTCTTCCTGTCGATATAGGCAAACATGACACTATTAATGTCGGTTGCAAATTCGATCCACGATCCTTTGAATGGGATGATACGTGCTGAATACAGTTTGGTACCGTTAGCATGCAAACTCTGACCAAAGAAAACACCGGGCGATCTGTGCAACTGTGACACGATAACACGTTCAGCACCGTTAATGATGAAAGTTCCTCTTTCCGTCATGTAAGGTACTGTTCCCAGGTAAACATCCTGAACAACGGTATCAAAATCCTCGTGTTCAGGATCGGTACAATACAGTTTGAGTTTGGCCTTTAAGGGCACACTAAAAGTTAAACCACGCTCGATACATTCGTCGATGGTGTAACGGGGCGGATCAACCTGGTAATCGAGAAATTCCAGCACAAAGTTGTTTCTTGTGTCAGAAATTGGAAAATTTTCTTCGAATACACGGTATAAGCCCTCCCCTCTTCTGTCATCGGGAGTGGTTTTTAACTGAAAAAAATCTTTAAATGATTTAACTTGTACTTCTAAGAAGTCAGGGTAATCAAACCTGGTTTGTGTTGAGGAAAAATTAATCCTCTCTTGTGTTGTATTTACTGACATGTATTTATACAGGTTAATTATATAAAATATAAATACACAAAAAGGTTTAGAACCCTTCTCCCGAAGGATTCTAAACCAAATTACCTATTAAAATAGGTATAAATGCGTTATTTTAATTCTACTTCTGCTCCAGCTTCTTCCAACTGAGCTTTCAGTGCTTCAGCCTCTTCTTTCGAAATTTTCTCTTTCAAGGCTTTCGGAGCTTCGTCTACTACAGCTTTGGCTTCTTTCAGACCAAGGCCAGTAAGTTCTTTAACGAGTTTAACAACAGCCAGTTTTGATTGACCCGCTGCTTTCAAAATCACGTCAAATTCAGTTTGTTCAGCAGCAGCTTCTTCGCCACCGCCTGCGGCTGGACCTGCAACTGCTACTGCAGCAGCAGCTGGTTCGATACCATATTCATCTTTAAGGATGCCAGCTAATTCGTTAACCTCTTTAACAGTTAAGTTTACCAACTCTTCTGCAAGCTGTTTTAAATCTGCCATTTTTATTACTTTTTTAAATTGATTCGTAAATTGTTTATTCTTTTGCTTTCAGTGTATCAAGAACACCGTGAATTGTATTACCACCTGATTGCAACTGTCCAAGAACAGTTTTCATTGGTGATTGTAAGAGAGCCACTACATCTGCAATAAGTTCGTTCTTCGATTTAACGGATACCAGTACTTCAAGCTGGTCGGCTCCCATGTAAACTGATTCTTCCACATACGCTGCCTTCAATACCGGCTTTTTATGCGTTTTGGTAAATTCTTTGATCAGTTTTGCAGGAGCGTTACCGTTAGCCGTGAACATAACGGATGTGTTTCCCTTTAGCGCATCGTAAATCTCTTCGTTATTCTTTCCAGAATTTTCGAGAGCTTTACGTAAAAGTGTATTCTTAACAACAACCAGTTTTACATCTTGTTTAAAACATAGTCTCCTTAACGCGCTGGTATCTTCAGCGTTCAAGCCTGCAATGTCTGTCAGATAAAAATGGTCGTATGAATCTAACTGTTCTTTTAAATTATCAATAATAACTTGTTTCTCTGAACTCTTCATAATTCCTCATTTTATTCTGCAAACGACTTGGATTCTACCTGAATACCAGGGCTCATGGTACTGGAAAGATAGATACTTTTTATGTAGGTTCCTTTGGCTGCAACAGGTTTCAGTTTATTAATGGTGTTGAGAAATTCAACAGCATTCTCCTTAATTTTCTCAGGAGTAAAAGAAACTTTACCGATTGTGGTGTGAACGATTCCAAATTTGTCCACTTTAAAATCGATTTTACCCTGTTTCACCTCGGCGATGGCTTTACCAACTTCCATCGTTACGGTTCCACTTTTGGGGTTTGGCATTAAGCCACGAGGACCTAAAATACGTCCTAACTGCCCAACTTTTCCCATAACTGGTGGCATTGTGATGATCACATCAATATCTGTCCAACCGCCTTTAATTTTCTCAACGTATTCGTCAAGACCTGCATAATCTGCTCCGGCATCCAATGCTTCCTGCTCTTTGTCAGGAGTTACCAGTGCCAAAACACGTACTTCTTTTCCGGTTCCATGGGGTAACGAAACTACGCCTCTAACCATCTGGTTAGCTTTTCTTGGATCTACTCCCAGGCGTACATCAATATCTACAGAGGCATCAAATTTGGTGAAGGTAATTTCCTTAACCAATTGAGCTGCCTCCTCGATTGAATATGTTTTCCCTTTTTCGAGTTTTTCCAAAGACGCTTTTTTATTTTTCGTAATTCTGCCCATCGTAAAAGATATTTTTAGTTATTGAATGGTGAAGCACCTTTAACAGTGATTCCCATACTTCTGGCAGTTCCAGCTACCATTTTCATTGCCGATTCTACCGTAAAGCAGTTCAGGTCAGACATTTTGCCTTCGGCAATTTGTTTTACCTGATCCCATGTTACAGCACCCACTTTTTTAACGTGTGGTTCTGCTGAACCGCTTTTTAATTTAGCAGCCTCTAACAATTGAACAGCCACAGGAGGTTGTTTTATTATGAAGTCGAATGACTTGTCGGCATAAACAGTAATAATAACAGGTAACACCTTACCGGCCTGGTCTTGTGTACGCCCGTTAAACTGCTTGCAGAACTGCATAATGTTTACCCCCTTGGCACCCAATGCTGGTCCCACCGGTGGTGAAGGATTAGCTGCACCACCTCTGATCTGTAATTTAATTAATCCAGCAACTTCTTTCGCCATAATAATTGATTAAAGCGTTACTATTCCTTTTCAACTTGCATAAAGCTAAGTTCCAAAGGAGTTTTACGTCCAAAAATCTTCACCATTACCTGCAGCTTTTTCTTCTCCTCATTGATTTCTTCAATGGTTCCATTAAAGCCGTTGAATGGTCCGTCGATTACTTTAACAGTTTCTCCTACCACATAAGGGATATTGATTTCTTCGTCGGTTTCGGCCAATTCGTCGACCCGACCTAAAATCCTGTTTACCTCGCTTTGCCGCATCGGTACCGGATCTCCACCTTTAGTGTCGCCAAGAAATCCGATTACGTTAGGAAAATTCCTTAGTGTGTGTGCAACTTCACCCACTAAAGCAGCTTCGATTAAAACATATCCCGGGAAAAAGTTTCGCTCCTTACTGATTTTTTTACCATTTCGGATCTGATAAACTTTTTCGGTTGGTATTAAAACCTGCTCAACAAAATCCTTTAAATCTCCATTTGCGATTTCGTTGTCGATATATTCTTTTACCTTCTTCTCCTTACCGCCAATCGCGCGAAGAACATACCATTTTTTACTATTTTCGCTCATCTCGATTAAAGGTTTTTATTAATAAAATAAACCGTAAACAAAATCCATTATATTCCTGAAAGACAGGTCCATAAGGAAAATAACTAATGATATTATAAAGGAAGCAATCATTACTACCAGAGCGCTACTTTGTAGCTCCTTCCAAGTAGGCCACGTGACCTTATGTACTAACTCGTCATAGGCCTCTTGAATGTATACTTTTAACTTCATCTTAAATGTTCGTTGTTTTGTCCGGAAGGTAAGATTCGAACTTACTGTATAAAACCACTCCCTGATTGAGTATCATCCGAAAATAGTCCCGAGCCGAGGCCCGGGACTCATTTTTCTAATATGTTGACTTACTATTTAGTCAATAATTTCAGTTACCTGACCAGCACCTACCGTACGACCACCTTCGCGGATTGCGAAACGAAGACCGATGTTCAGTGCTACCGGGTAAATCAATTCTACCTCGATGGTTACGTTATCACCAGGCATAACCATTTCACGGCCAGCTTCCAGGTGAATTTCACCAGTTACGTCAAGCGTACGCAGGTAGAACTGCGGACGGTATTTGTTGTGGAATGGCGTGTGACGACCACCTTCTTCTTTTTTCAATACATAAACCTCAGCTTTGAATTTTTTGTGAGGTGTGATTGAACCAGGTTTCGCCAAAATCTGTCCACGTTTGATCTCTTTTTTGTCAACACCACGCAACAACAAACCTACGTTGTCACCTGCCTGACCATCATCCAAAATCTTACGGAACATTTCAACACCGGTACATACAGTCTTACGACCTTCTGCTCCCAAACCAATCAACTGCAATTCGTCACCCGTGTGAACAACACCAGTTTCGATACGACCAGTTGCAACGGTACCACGGCCTGTGATTGAGAATACATCCTCAACCGGCATCAGGAATGGTTTATCGATGTCACGCGGAGGAAGTGGAATCCAGGTATCACAGGCATCCATCAGTTCCATAATTTTGTCTTCCCATTTCGCTTCTCCATTCATCGCACCAAGAGCTGAACCTTGAATAACCGGAGTGTTGTCGCCATCGAATTCATAGAAATCGAGCAATTCGCGGATTTCCATTTCAACAAGTTCGAGCAACTCTTCGTCGTCAACCATGTCAACTTTGTTCATGAAAACAACCAATCTGGGAACGTTTACCTGACGAGCAAGCAGGATGTGCTCACGAGTCTGAGGCATTGGGCCATCAGTTGCAGCCACCACGATGATAGCACCATCCATCTGGGCAGCACCAGTTACCATGTTTTTCACATAGTCGGCGTGACCGGGACAGTCAACGTGTGCATAGTGACGTTTTTCAGTCTGGTACTCTACGTGCGCTGTGTTAATCGTAATACCTCTTTCTTTTTCTTCAGGAGCGTTGTCGATTGAATCGAATGCTTTAATTTCCGACAGACCTTTTTTAGCTAAAACCATAGTAATAGCTGCGGTCAGGGTAGTTTTACCATGATCAACGTGGCCAATAGTACCAATGTTTACATGGTCCTTATCCCTGTTAAAATGTTCTTTAGCCATAATTGCAAAATTTTAATTTATTTTATCTTTTAAATCATCTGAGCCGAAGACGAGAATTGAACTCGTGACCTCATCCTTACCAAGGATGCGCTCTACCCCTGAGCTACTCCGGCTTAAAACACATAAAGAGACAGGAATCATGAAAGATTAGCCTTTCAAAATTCCGATCTCTGTTTTGAGCGGGAAACGGGACTCAAACCCGCGACCCTTAGCTTGGAAGGCTAATGCTCTATCAACTGAGCTATTCCCGCGTCTATTTTCCCTGGCAAAAATGCCGTGCAAAATTACAATTTTTTTCCAAACAACCGAAGTAAAATTCCCGGATCCTAAAAAACACATCAACTTTGCTAAAGCCGGAGCCAAATTTCAACACCTGTGATTTTTTGAAAATCCCCAATGATTTCGGCTATCACACAGCCATTTCAGTTGTTTTCAGAACGCCCCTAAAAAGGGTTTGCAAATGTAAAAATTATATTTTAAAAACCTAAAAACTAAAGGTCTTTTTTCGGATTTATTTACTCTTTAACTTTTGTTTGTATTTATCTAACTGTTTTCTGATGGCATCGATAGCCAAATCGGTAGCTTCTTCAAACGAATTTGCCTGCTTTTTGGCAAATAAATTTTCAGTTGCGGGAATCGAAAGTTTTAACTCAGCAACTTTATTGTTTGCTGTTTCCGGCTTAGCGACTTTTAAGGTCACGTCAGCTTTAATAATACCGTCAAAAAAAGTGTCCAATTTGTTTACTTTCTTATTTACAAAATCCAACAATTTCTGATCGGCATTAAAATGTACTGAATTAATTTTTACTTCCATAATTAATTGTTTTTATCCCCACGTGGGTGGGCTTGTTTATAACTGTCCAGCAGTTTCTCGAAGGTGGTATGGGTGTACACCTGTGTTGCTGCCAGATTTGAATGTCCTAATAACTCTTTAACCGCATTTAGATCCGCACCTTTATTTAACAAATGGGTAGCATAGGTATGACGTAGCACATGCGGACTTTTCTTTTCGAGCGATGTAACTCTCGCCAGGTTTTTCTGCACAACCCTGTAAATCAGTTTTTCATAAATCTTTTCTCCTTTGTCTGTTACGAAAAGAAACTCCGTTTTCGTACCTGTATGTTTGTTTCTTTTTGTAACATAACTTTCGAGCAAATTGTTGATTTCATTTGGATAGGGAATGATGCGCTCCTTCTGCCGTTTTCCCAATACACGAATTAAATTTGCTTTGATATCAATATCACTTTCCTTAAGGTTGATTAATTCAGAAAGCCGAATACCGGTTCCGTAAAACAAAGCAACAATCAACTTATCACGTTTTCCTGAAAAATCGTCTCCAAAACTATCAGCGTCATCCAGTAAATGGTTCAAGCTATTTTCATCGACGAATGCAGGAAGCTTTTTGCGTACTTTTGGTAAAGTCAGGTTTTGGACCGGATTTACATCCACCTCCTCCTGTCTCATCAGGTAGTTGTAGAATGACTTAACAGAAGTGGCTTTACGATGGATTGAGCGCGGGGTCAGTCCCTGTTCCATGAGGTGTAATAACCACCCTCTCACCGTATCAGTACCAACCTCTTTAACATGAAATTCCCCGACCACTATTGTGCAATATTCCACAAACTGATCGAGGTCATTTTTGTATGCCACAATTGTATGAGCAGAATATCTCTTCTCATACTTCAGATAGTTAATAAACGATTCCTGATAACTCATTGGCCATCAATACAAATAAATCAGGAATCACTAATATACAGATATTAGTCTTCCTGGCGCTGCAAACCTTGTACGTAAGCTGCTTTCTTCAACTCTTCCCTTCTCTTCACTGAAGGCTTGGTAAATTTTTGACGTTCGCGTAATTCCTTGATTACACCTGTCTTTTCGAATTTTCTTTTAAACCTTTTTAAGGCTCTTTCAATGTTTTCGCCCTCTTTTACCGGAATAATAATCATATCTATCGGTTTTACATTTTAAAAAATTGAGGCGCAAATTTAGAAATTATTCATTGTATATCAAATTTAAAGCAAAAATTTAATATTTCCTACCTGAGAAATCCGGTTTTCTGCTGTTCAACGACAGGTAATATAAGGACGAATACGGCTAAATGTTTCTGTGTCAAAAATTTCCAACTCCTCAATATCTTTCATGTTTTTAAAAGATCCGTATTTATCGCGTGCATCCAATATTGCATTAACCTGTGCAGAATTGAGGTAAGGATGTCGAATTAGATCGGCATATTCAAGAAAATTAACTCTCAGTTTTTTCAACTTAACAGTATCTACCGATACATATCCCGAAACCAGATTAAAAGTTTCTTCCGGGAAATTGTACACTTCCAGCAACTGAGCCGTTAAGCAGTACCCCCCGAGTAAATCGCGGTATTTAATTATGCGGCTGGCATAAACCGGTCCAATTCCCGGTAAGGCCATTAATTCGGTGGTGTCGGCCGAATTCAGTTCAACGATTTTAATGTTCTCCTTTTCGTTTTTATGGAATTCATTTGACCACTCAATTTCAATGAGCGGCAACAGATGATGGAATAAGGCAGAGTCGATGCCATAAATTTTTAATAAATCCTCGGGCTTTTCAAAAGATCCCCCGTTCTCACGATAGCCTAAAAGATTGTTCGCTTGGAAATCAGAGAATCCAAATTTTTTAAGCCTTTCTCTGCCAGCAATATTTGGATCAAATGTTCCCTCAGGTGGTGACGGATTCACTTCAGGTATCTCTGCCATCAATTTACTATTATTATCAGCCGGAATGTCTATATAATTTTCAAGGATCGAAAATATAGAGTCATTCATTCCATAAATGCGGCGAACATCTTCCGGAGCATCAAAACGACCTCCTGCCTCCCGATAACGAAGGATATTGTGTTTAATAAAAGAGGATATATCAAGCGAATCCAACTTTTCTTCCGAAATTACGTTGGGATTGAATTTAAAAAGAAAAACGTATGACTCCTTGTTCTTTGGTACCTGTTCATTTTCCCATTCCTCCATAATTGACAATAATTCCGAAAAATCATCCGGCTCGGGTTTAAAAAAATAGGGGAATAACTTCGTTGCCACAATCACCAATAAAATCATCACCGAGAGGATAATAATTGCATTTCTGTCGGAACGCGAATAGCTACTAAACTGTCTATGAAACTTGTGCCAGAGTTTACTCATTGAGTGGGGATGTTATTTTGGGTTAAACAGTATGGTAAGTTATAAAAAATGAGCAAAGTCCACAATATCAAATATAAAAAAAGGCCGGCATAGACCGACCTCTCAATTTTAATATCGTATGTATATCTTTTAAGTAATTCCTTTTATAAATAGAGCAGCAACGGCAATAATGCCAATGGCAACAGGTGCAATAAAGCGGATAATAAAAAACACGATTTTATTTAGTCCAGACCTGACTTGTCCTTTATTGCTAATTTCGTCGAGGAAGTTTGATTTGCCGAGGCGCCAACCAACAAATATAACGATGAATAAAGCTCCAAATGTCAACATGATGTTTGCCGAGGCAAAGTTCAACAGATCAAAAATATTCAACCCAAAAATATGGAAACCACTGAGCACACTGAAAGATAATGTAGCCAATACACCTAGTATGCTTATAGAAATCGATGCAATCAGTGTAGCTTTTCCTCTGCTCATTCCTAATTCTTCTTTCAGGTAGGCAACTACGACTTCCAGTACCGATATTGTTGAGGTTAATGCAGCTACCGATAACAAGAAAAAGAACACAGCGGCAAAAACTGCTCCACCAGCCATCGACTTAAACACCGCAGGTAGCACCTCGAAAACGAGCCCAGGACCAGGAGACATTTGATCAACCGACCCGGCTGAAAAAGCGAAAATAGCAGGAATCACCATAAGGCTCGATAGAATGGCAATACTGGTATCGGCCAGTGCAACCTGTGATGAGGTTCGAAGCAAGTGATTATCTTTTTGAATGTATGATCCATAGGTTATCAATGTTCCCATTCCTATGCTTAATGAGAAAGCAGCCTGCCCCAGGGCCATGAGCACAGTTTTAAAGTTAACGGCAGACCAATCGGGAATGAAAAGGTATTTAACGCCTTCGCCAGCTCCCGGCAAGGTTACTGAGCGTACAACTACAACGATGATCAGAATAACCAGAACCGGCATCAGTATTTTTGTGAATTTTTCAATCCCCTTTTGTATACCGGCATAAACAACCACCGCTGTTAGGAGCATAAAAATCAACTGCCACATTATGGGGCGGGAAACACTTGTGCTAAAATCCGCAAAATTTTGTACCATGTCCTCCGTGTGGAGCAACTTTCCAGAAACGGCTTCAACAAGATATTCAAGCGTCCATCCGGCAACGGCACTGTAAAAGGACAGAATTGCAAACGCTGTAATAATTCCAAGCGAACCTACGAGGTACCATGGTGTTTTAGGTGCCAGTTTTTTAAAGGATCCAAAAGCATTCAACTGGGCTCTTCTACCAATCGAGAATTCGGATAACATTACAGGAATACCGATAAAAACGATAAAACTGATATACAGTATCAAAAAGGCCCCTCCTCCGTTTTGTGTTGTTACCAACGGAAATCTCCAAATATTTCCCAAACCAACTGCCGAACCTGCTGCTGCAGCAATTACACCAAATTTAGAACCGAAGGAATCACGGTTGCCGGAAGGAATACTAGACATAGAATTTCAATTATTAATTAATTTCTTCAAGTATCTTTCTAATTCGGGAATCAGGCACCAAAAATGCAAAAAAATAACACGTATAAAAAAAATAGCTTTGAAAAAACATAAAATTAGAACGGATAGCCAATAGCAAATGTGAAATTGAAATCATCTCCGGTCAGGCTGCGGTTGCCTATTATCCATCGCTGACCGGGGTCAGCGGCAGGATCTCTAAGTTTCATCCCCATGTCCACACGCAGGATAAAGTAGTTCATGTCGAGCCTTAAGCCGGTTCCTGTGCCCACCGCAAACTGTTTATAAAACCGGTTAAACTTAAAGAGTGCTCCTTCCCTGTTATCATTTTTGTTAATGGCCCAAATATTACCTGCATCAAGAAACAGGGCTCCATCCAGTTTTCCGAAAAGCTTGTAGCGATATTCGAGGTTTGCTTCCAGTTTAATGTCAGATGACTGGTTTGGGTAGACACCTTCGGGTGCTTTGTATGTACCCGGACCGAGTTCACGCACCTGCCACGCTCTGATCCCGTTTGCCCCACCCGTAAAATATTGCTTCTCGAAAGGCAGCACTTTTGAGTTACCGTATGGAATACCCACTCCAATAAAAGCCCGTCCAACAACCGTATTGTACTGATCGATACGCAGGGCTCTTCTTACTTCCAAATCTGCTTTCAGGTATTGTGCGTATTGCGTATTTAAAAACTGGTAATAAACCAGGGTATCTCCTTCCAGTTCTCTCACATGTTTATCCTGGCCGGTAAGTGTTGACAGCAACCACAATGAATTACCTGACGATTCGACATTCAGTCGTGCATAGGTGTAATTGTCTTTTAAATTCAGGCGCTGATTATTAAAAATCAGCGAATAATTCATGGCAAAAATAAAGTGATCAGTAAAACTACTTTTAATGTAGAGGTCCTTTATCGATTCGATAAAATCCGGATCAAATTCATACAAATGAACCAGGTTCATGTCGAGAAAATTCCAAAGGTGGCTTACATCCTGGGAAGTTTTCCATTCATAGCCAAGCCTGACATTTGATATGGTTCGTGTGTATTCAGGCCGACGCTGGTAGTTGTAGCCAAGGTTTACAATTGTTTTCGGAAGGTTTCGTTCAAAACTGCGGATATATTTACCCGGCCCAAGCAACTTTGGAATGGTGAGATTGGCTTCTGATCCAAATTCACGCGTACTGAAATATTCCGACTTTCCTTCAATTGTCCGATGCATTCGCTCGATTGCACCTTTTAACCGAAGCTGCAACACCTCAGCACCTTTGAAAATATTACGATGCTGGTAGTACACATTACCTGCCACGCCAAAATTCCCCGAGGTATTGGTCCCCTCCAAGTCCAACGAAACCGATTGCTTGTTTAGCGGTGCCAGCCGTATTTTACAATCGAGCTGATTGCTGTCGCGCTCAGGATATGTTTCCTCAAACTGAATATCGACATAGCGAAACTGCCGTAACCGATTTAGTGCATTAAAAGTTTGCTCTGCATCGGAGGTTTTGTACAAGTCACCACTTTGTATTTGAGTTGATCGAATAAAGAGACTGGGCGGATATTGAAATTGTTTGGTGACATATAAATTGGCATTATCCCAATGGATCGTGTCGGTAAATACAGTCCCACCAAACTGGTATGAACCTACCGGCGAATTACCGGGTATGATCGAATAATAAAAATTATTGATGTAATAGGGCTTTAGGATTTTGGTCGAATCAATTTGTGCCTCGCGCGTTTCACCTATGTACAAATCGAGTAATGCCTGCTTTTCAAGTAAGGTTGTATCGGCCAGGTAACGCACCTGGTTTCTGGAGAAGTAAAAATAACCATTATCGCGATAAAGTTTCACGATACGTTCCTGCTGCTTTTCAAGTTCGTAAATATCAAAAGGTGCTCCTGCCTTTATTTGCTGCCTTGAAGAATCACTCAAGAAAATATCGCGCAAAGCTGCGTTCTCAAAATGGTACCTGACATTGCTGATCGTATAACGGTCACCGCTTTCAATATTGAATTTAAGCTCAGCCTTTTGTTTCTTTTTATCAAAAGTAACAACGTTGCTGATATCAGCGCGGTAGTAACCCTTATTGTCGAGGTACTGCCGCAATTGTTCGTTCGACCGTTCAGCAAGAACTTCATCGTATAACTGCGGAGGTTCACCAATTCTTTTCAACCAGTCGTCTGTCTTCTTTTTCGATGATAAATTGTAAAGCATCAGGTAGAACTTCACGAAGCCAAGGATCTTGTAATTTTCCTTCTGACGCAAAAATGATTTGGCCTCATCTTTATTCAAATCGGGATTATCGACCTCAAGCTCGACTTTGCTTAGCAGGTATTTTTCTTCGGGGACAAAACGCGTTTGCGAACAGGAAGCAAAAAACACAACAGACAGCATTACCAGCCATTTCCCATTCACCACGATTCTATTATCACACCTTAATCCCAATTTCACCATTTTAATTGCATAGGAATAAAGAAGAGTTTCTTGAAGAAATTTTAACTTTACTCCATTATTCAACCCAAATTGCTTTTTTCTGAATGATCAGTAAAAATACAATAAAACGATTGAATTCCCTTTCACAAAAAAAATACCGTACTAAAGAAAAACTTTTTTTGGTGGAAGGTAATAAAATGGTTATTGAACTATTGGATTCTTCATACGAAATTGAAACCTTATATCTAACAGAAGAATTTGTGGTTTCCATTGCTAAAATGGATAAAATTCCGGATAATGCCGTTATTGTTACTCATGCTGAACTGAAGAAAATAAGCCAACTGCAGACACCGCAAAACAGTCTTGCAGTTTGCCGGATTCCAGCGCCTTTGGCACTACCCCATAAACTGAACGAAAACCTGAGCATTTATCTCGATGGAATACGCGACCCGGGAAACATGGGTGCAATTATTAGGATCTGCGATTGGTTTAGCGTCCATAACTTGTTTTGTTCTGCTGATTCGGTTGATGCATACAACCCCAAAGTTATCCAGTCCAGCATGGGATCGTTTGCCCGCGTGAATATTTTCGAATCAGAATTTTCTGTTGTTAGCGAGCTTGCAAAAAAATCAGGAATAATAATTTACGGAGCGTTTATGGACGGAGCGAATGTCTACACAGAAAATCTATCTCATAAATCTTTATTGGTAATGGGCAATGAAGGAAGAGGGATTTCTGAATCTCTTGAACAGTTGATCGACCAGAAAATAAGTATCCCCAGTTTTTCAAATGAACGCAAGCAGGCAGAATCGCTGAATGTATCAGTCGCCACAGCTATTCTCTGCTCGGAATTCAAGCGCAGGTAGTTTCACTATTCAAAATGAAAGGAGAAAGTAAAGATCTTCGAGCGGAGGTCTTTTATCGACTGTGCGTAATACTGACGCTGCACAGGTGCAGGAAGATCGCCCAACTGGTTGTTCAAGCCATAACTGAACTTGGCTTCAACCGAGAAACGAAAAAACGGAAAGTAATGGTCCCATCCGCCTCCAAACTCCGCATAAAATCCACCGCTTTTCAATTTTATAAGATCCTCTTTTGCGGTGCGCGAAATATCCTGGCGATAGGCTCCTCCAAAAATTACATATGGCCTGTCGTTATTAATTCTCCGTGCCTTGTATTTAATGAGCAAAGGAAAATCAAGAAAAGTTGATTTAACCGAATAGTACTGAGTGGCCTCATAATTATTGATATCATAAACGGGCACATTAAACGTAAGTTGACGCTCACCAAATGAAAGTCCGGGCAGAAATCGCAGGTTAAAATCTTTATTGAGACGAAGACTGGAGATAATACCAACCGTAAATCCCGGGATAATTGTGGCCACGTCTGAACGGATAATATTATCAGGTCCGATACGATTGATTTTATCCGGAACAAATTCAGGATTTTCACCAATGGGATTGTAGTTAACAACATTAAAATCGAGTGCATTGAGACCTATCGTAAAACCAAAATGGATCAACTTATCGTCGAAGGTAGTCAGAAAATTTACCTTTTGTTTTTGAGCCCCTGCTGAAAAACCAATGATAACAAACAATATGGCGATCCAAATTTTCTTCACAGTTTTTTATAATTCCTTAATTTCTCAAACCTGAAAAAGCTTAAATTATTGTTTAGTCGTACATCTTAATTCTTTGGTTTGTGCGCTTCATATATCGAAGCAATGCCAAAGGTTTGTCGGTAGCATTTATTGTCCTTATAACCGACCTCGGCTAAAATAGCTAAAAAATTGTCACCATCCGGAAATTCATCCACCGATTCAGGAAGATAGGTATAAGCACTTTTATCTTTGGAAATTATTCGTCCCACGAATGGTAAAATCCGTTTAAAATAAAAACGATAAATCTGTTTAAAAGGAGTTTTTCGGGGTTTCGAGAATTCCAGTACATAAAACACCCCGCCTGGTTTTATCACACGAAGAATCTCCGTTAATCCTTTCCTCAGGTTTTCGAAATTTCGTACCCCAAAACCCACAATGGCTGCATCGAACGTAGCGTCTTCAAATGGCAGATTTTCTGAATCGGCCTTCTGAACACTGAACCGGTGCTCTAATCGCTTTTTCTTTATCTTTTCGCGGGCAATGTTTAACATACCCTCGGAAATATCGATCCCTACCGCTTCAACACTTTCCAATTTTGTAGCAGCCAAGGCAAAGTCGCCTGTACCGGTGGCAATGTCCAGAATCCGTTCCGGCGAATGCAATTTCAATTTGTTGATCGTACGCTTCCGCCACAACTTGTCGATGTTCATCGAAAGCAGGTGATTTAAGAGGTCGTACTTCGGTGAGATATTATCAAACATCTCCTCAACCTGTCCCTTCTTATTTTGTTCTGAATTTTTGTACGGTAGAGCCATTAAACGCCGGCAGTCATTTTGTCAATAAATCCGAAAGACTTATCGTCGATCCTGATCTCTCCTTTTGTAACATGCCCCAGTGTAAAAAAGGGAATATTCATTTCGGACATGGCATCCACAAAATCATCTTCTTTATCCGGGTGAACGCCAACCAGTATTCTTCCCATAGCTTCGCCAAAAAGAAACGAATCGATTCGTGTTTCGGCACTGGTGGTGATATCAAACCCCAGTTCATTCGGGATGGCTGCTCTCAGCAGTGTAAAGAAAAGTCCACCTTTCCCTACCGGGCTGGCACTTTCAATCAGATTATCGGCATTGAGTTTCCGGATACTTTGTTGTATTTTAATTTCTTCGTTAATGTTGAATGCCGGCAGCGGCGACTCAGATATACCGTGATAAAACTCGAGATATTCCGAAGAATTGACATCATCAAGTATTCTCCCGATCACAAATATCTGGTTTCCCTTTCTTTTGAAGGAATGAGTGGTTAATTCCATGCTGTTCTCAATCTGCGCCACCATGCTAACGATAATCGTTGGCGGAACAGGTCCATGTTCTGAAAAATGGTCGAAACGGATTTTACGATCAGCTATCTTCAGGTTGTATTTCGATGCAGCATTTTCAAGTCCTTTTTTGGCTCCAGAAGCAATAAACTGACCATTTGGATCTGCCACGTTGATGTGGTATAAAAATGCGCTTATAGCTGTTGGATTTGCACCAAAACACAACATCTTTCGGGCCGCTCTGGAAATTAAAATTTCAGTAGCCTTTTGAGGATCGTTCTCCAGATGATGATGAAATGCGTGGGTACTCATCGCCATCCTGGATCCATTACTATCGAGTTCGAACACACCGGTTTCATCGGTATCGCTGTTTCCAACAGCATCCGGTGAAATACTCATTTCATTGAAATCGTTAAAATAATTGATAGTCGAAAGGTTCGGATTCACCATCAACGAAAAAATAACCTCTTCAATATTCTCTGGTTCAGGTATGCTGTGAATCGAAAATTCTTCCCTGGTCTGGATGGTGTCACTCATATGGCTCCTCCTTTTAGATTAAGTGTAAACAAAGGTAATTAAGTACGTCATTTCTCCATAAAAATAGATGTTTTTTTTAATTTCGTGCATCTTCAAAAAATACATTATGAACCGGATTGCATTCATTACCGGAGCTACAGCAGGAATTGGCGAAGCGACCGCTAAAATACTGGGGAAAAACAATTTCGACCTGATTCTAACCGGTAGGCGTAAAGAACGTCTCGAGCAGTTAAGTAAGTTACTTGAAAAAGAAAATGGCTGTAAAACTATGGTTCTGGCTTTTGACATTCAAAACAGGAAAGCCACGGATGAGGCGTTTGATTCGTTACCTGATGAATGGAAAAAAATCGATGTTTTGATTAACAATGCAGGGCTTGCCGTTGGGCTCGAGCCCATTCACGAAGGCGAAATTGATGATTGGGAACGAATGATCGACACAAACATTAAAGGCCTTTTATACATCACGCGTTGGGTTAGTCCCGGTATGGTGGAACGAAGTTCAGGACACATTATAAATATCTCATCGATTGCAGGTAAAGAAGCCTACGCAAACGGCAGTGTTTATTGTGCCAGCAAACACGCAGTCCAGGCCTTAACACAAGGTATGCGAATCGATCTGGTAAAACACGGAATCAAGGTTAGCTCGGTCGCTCCGGGAGCAGTAGAAACCGAATTCTCGGTAGTTCGGTTTAAAGGCGATAAAAACAAAGCCGATGAGGTCTATAATGGATTCAAGCCTTTATATGCCACGGATATTGCGGAAACCATTTTGTTTATGGTTACACGTCCTGCCCATGTTAATATCGATGATATTCTTATCATGCCAACAGCGCAGGCATTCTCGCGTGCAATCCATCGGGAAGAATAAGCGAATAATGTTTACCTTTACTTCGCAAAACATTTTGAACAATGCCAGAAGCCATCGTCATCACTCCGGTTAAAGATTCACTGGATACCAGTAAACGTACCGTGAAAGCCATCATGGATGCTGTTGGCGATTTCGAATATGTGGTGTTTAACGATTTCAGCACTAACGAAACAAAACAATATCTCGACGAGGCAGCGGCCAAATTGAACTTTAAGGTAATTCACCTGGAAGATATCACGACCAATCCATCGCCAAATTATAAACTGGTGCTGCAAATGGCCCAGGAAATGGCTATAAATAAACAGTGCCCGCTTATTATCATCGAATCTGATGTGGTGGTGAAAAAAAATACAATCACAGAACTGCTGTCCATTGGAAAAACCAAAACGAAACCAGGTGTTGTAGGTGCCATCACAGTCGATGAATCAGGCAATTATAATTTCCCTTACACTTTCGAAAAAGAGAAAAGTAACGAAATTGTCGATACAGGTCACAGCTTGAGTTTTTGCTGTACCTTGATCTCACCGGAGTTTTTAAAGGAATTCAGTTTCAAAACACTGGATGAAAACAAGGACTGGTTTGACGTTTTCGTAAGCCGCCAATCGAAGAAAATGGGATTTCGAAATTACCTGGCCAAAAGTGTTGAGGTTTTGCATCTTCCTCATTCCAGCCGGCCATGGAAAAACCTGAAGTACAAAAACCCGATTTTATATTATATTAAGAAGTTTATGCTTAAACGAGACCGCATTTAAAATGCCCGAAAAGCTGTTAAATAAAAGAAATAACATAATTGGCCATATTGTTTTATGGATTCTTAGCATTGCTTTTTTTTGCTTCATTTTTTACCTGAACAGCAAAATTTTCAATTTAGAATTGGTGGTGAAAGCAATTCTGGTGAATACCGGATTTGCCATTAGTGTTTACATCAATTTATACCTGCTAATCCCCAGGTTCTTAAAACAGAAAAGTTACATTTTCTATGTTTTCTGGTTAATCGTTTTATTATCGGGCAGTAGTCTTTTTGTGCAGTTTGTCCTGTTTTATCCGCTCAGAAATGTATTGCATATATCCGATCAACTAGCCGGATTTGATGCCAACATTCATTCGGCATTCTTTTTTGTTACATTGGTTTATGTCGGTGTTTCTTCGTTTCTAAAATTTGTAAAAGACTGGATCGCCCTGCAGGACCTGAATTACAAGTTGGCCAAAATAGAGAAACAGAAACTACAGGCCGAACTGAATACGCTTAAAGGACAGTTAAATCCGCATTTCCTGTTCAATTCTCTTAATAATATTTATTCGCTTGCTTTGATTAAATCGGATAAAGTACCCGAACTTATACTAAAACTTTCTGATCTGATGCGTCACATTATTTACGAGTCGAAAGAAAACTTTATCAGTTTGGAAAAGGAAATTGAATTTGTCGATAATTTTATTGCATTACAGCAAATACGCGTATCCGAAAATACAAGAATAACTTATCAGAAGGAAGGCACGATTCCGGATGCGAGGATTGTACCCTTGCTTTTTGAACCTTTTATCGACAATGCATTCAAACATGGTCTTCCGGGAAACGATCACAAAGACTTCATAGCCATCAGCTTCCGTTTCCAGAACGATCTATTATTTTTCACGATAAAGAATAATTTTTCGGTTCCGGACCATCGGAACAGCAAAAACTCGGGAATTGGCGTTCAGAATGTTAAACAACGTTTAAGCCTACTGTATAAGAAGAATGAATACGATCTTATCATCGATAAAGAAGATCATATATATTCCGTTTCATTAAAACTCAAACTAAAATAAATTGTACGTAAATGGAAATACGGGCATTAATAATAGATGACGAACCGCTTGCACAGAACGTGATCAAGCAGTACGCACAAAAGTTACCCGACCTGACAATTGCAGCAACCTGCAACGAAGCCATATGTGCACATAAGGTGCTGCAGGAAGAGGATATCGACCTTTTATTCCTCGATATTAACATGCCCAAACTCTCAGGGATTTCATTCCTGAAGAACCTGAAAAATCCGCCTTTGGTAATTTTTACCACAGCCTATTCGGAATATGCATTGGAAGGATTTGAATTAAATGCCATCGACTACCTTAAAAAACCATTTTCTTTCGAGCGTTTCTGTAAAGCTTACTATCGCGCAGAAGAACAGTTAAGATTACTTCGCAAGGCAGAAAACGAAAGGAATACAAACGTGTCAGAAGACTTTCTATTTATAAAATCGAATAAAAAGACATACAAAGTAAAATTCGAGGATATTTTTTACATCGAAGGTCTGGGTGATTACATCAAGGTTCACACAATTAACAACAAATTGGTGACCAATCTGTCGATGAAGAAAATACTGGAGATTTTACCTGAATCCAGGTTCTATCGTGTCCATAAATCCTTCATAATTTCTCTCGATAAAATCGAGTCTGTTGAGGGAAATATGGTTGCAATAAACGGGAATAAACTTCCGATCGGGAACAGTTATCGCCAGGAATTTGGAAATTTTATAAACCGTTACCTGGCAGATTAAAAACCTTCATCGTCAAGAAATCCCTGCAATTTCAGGGTATCGAACATTTTTTCAGAAAAGTACTCGTTATCTGATTTTTTGTAACGAACATCTGTAAATACCTGTGCAAGGTGTTCTTTGTTGTTTTCCATTACAAACTGTTTCGAAGTTTCCAACTTCTCTTTAATTGCATACACGGAATTTATATCGAGTTCGGAATAATCCTTGTATTTTTCGCGATGTATAATTGCATTTAATGGTAACCTATCCGTAAGTTCAGGTGTTTCATCAGGATAGCCAAGTGCAATTGTAGCAATTGGGAAAGTTAATTTTGGTAGAGATAGTTGTTCGATAATTTCCCTAGCATTGTAAGTGGTCGTTCCCAGATAACATATTCCCAGCCCATTGTTTTCGGCGGCAACACAAACATTCTGTGCAACAAGCAGTGCATCAATAGCTGCCGTTGTAAACGAAAGAAGGTTATTATAACCAGGTGTTGCATTATTTTGCTTACACCATTTACTAAAACGGTTAAAATCGGCTACAAATGTGATTAATACCGGTGCAGTTTTAGCTACCGGTTGATTAAAATGTAGTGGCGCTAGTTTATCAATATTTTGTCTGTCTTTCGTTACGACAACACTGTACAATTGCATATTGCCAGTAGTAGATGCACGAGTTCCGGAATAAATAAGACTTTCAAGCAAGTTATCGTCTACAGGTTTGTTTTTAAACTTCCGAATAGTTACATGTTTGTTCAACAATTCCATAATTAAATATTATTGAGTGAATTGACAGCAATAAAAAAGGGAAGCTAAAAGCTTCCCCTTTTTAATCAATCAATTCGGTATTACCTTTTAATAATCCTTTCTGATTTAACGATTTCGTCGTTCGAAATTAATGTCACAACGTAAACGCCAGTAACCAGATTTCCAGTACGTATCTCGTATGTTGGATTTTCAATGTCTAATACACGTTGTCCTGCAATGTTAGAAACAAGTACTCTGTCAAGTTTCTCAGCATTGTCAATTCTGATGAAGTTATTGAATGGATTCGGATAAACTTTGAAATCAAGTTCTTCAATATCAGGCGCAATACTGGTTGCCCAGTCATCACCTGTTGTAAATGTCCAACTGTCATCCATAATTCCGTCCCAAACAAGACCGTCACCCATAATTACTCCGCTATCAACTTTAACAACATATGTTGTATTCGTTAACAAGCCATTGGTACCGTCGTAATCGTACGTTACAGTTACAGTGTTTCCACTTACCATATCAGAAGTAATTTCAATTTGCAATGACGCATCCGTTGAATCTTGAACGAATACCCAGAGGTAACCCATTTCTTCAACCGTTACATCATCAGAGAATGTGATAACAAATGTTGGATGGTTGTCTGCAATCGTATCCATAGGGCTCATAGTATCAAGTACGGGAGCTGTACGAACACGTTCGTGTACATTGACGAATAACTGAGTTGCACAACCTGTTGTGTCACTGAGTATAAATTCATAATCGCCACCAACCAACATCGTATCCAATCCATGATCCATATAGTGTGCAGTATCGCCTACGTATATTTGAACAGAATCGTAAACAACTGTACCAAATTCCAGGTCGAAGTTATATTCTAATTCACATTCCTGTGCATCGAATACATATACTTTGTGTTCACCACCACTGAGGTCTAAGGAGATTCTTTCGTAGAATCCAATTGAATCGGCTACTACATCGTCATCTACCATTACCATGTAAGGTGCGGTACCACCAGCGATTTCGAAGCTGAATGTTGTGGCACAATCACCGACTGTATCGGCTACGTTAACCACCTGCAATGGTCCATCAACACGTTTAAATGTAAGTTCTTGTGCAACTGAAGGACATCCTTCACTGTCTTCTACCCACAATTCGTAGTGTCTGTCAGTAACGTTCTTTTCATCAAATGCAAAGAACTGAGAAAGAATCGTATCACCCATGAAGTAGTCAGTAACTCCATTTACACCGGTTTCAATTTCTAACCAGTGCAGTTTGAACATACGTCCTTCTTCACCAGTTACCATAATCTTGGCTGAGGCCAATGTATCGCCGTAACATGTTACATCTTTAACGGCAAAGTCAGCTCTTTCCACCGGATCAAGTACCATTACATTCGACGTATCAGTACATCCGTTTTCGTCTTTAACAACTACTACATAATCATGATTAATTCTAACCAGGAATGAATTTTCTGGTTGATAGTCTGTTTTCAGAGCACCATCCTGCCACAACTGGTATTCAAGTGTATCTCCACCACCTGATACAACTGTTGCTTCAAGGTAACCTTCTACAACATCAGGACAAGAGAACTCACCATCTCCTTTATCAAGTACTACTTCGAATACTTCTTGTTCTGCGATTACTACGGTATCCGTACCAAAGCATCCACTTTCATGCGTAACAGTAACTACATATGTACCAGGACCAACTCCACTTAAGGTATCTCCCATTACAGTATCGATCATTACTGTATACACCGGATCAGCTACTACAACACCGTCTTCCCAAACCATGACGCTGTCCGCAGGAACGACGATATCAAATGTTGCACCGTAACAAGCGGTATTACCCACTACCTCAGCGTTTACTTCAACCAGGACTTCAGGTTCAGCAATTTTAACACGCCATTCGTTAACAGGTGCTCCATTCCACTCTTCACCACCAACGATACAATGGTTAACTACATCGTATACCCAAACAATATAGGTACCCGGTTCTGTTACAGTGAAAATACTATCAGCCTGCCACATATCAGGATTAGCTTCAGGATCTGGAACTAAAATGTGTTCTGGCAATTTCGAAATCGCCGCATAGTACCAGAAGTCACCTGAACCACCGTCTGCCTGCAACGAGAATTGTCCTTCTGCATCACAAGTTATATCTGATATAAAGGTAGCATTTAAGGTTATTGAATCAGACTGACTGATTTCAATAGTACCTAGTGTATATGAACAAGAACTAGCGTCAACAACTGTGATTGTATAAGTACCTGCCATAAGGTCTGAGAATACTACGCTATCACCAGTTAAAGTATCAACGCCTGGCAACTGCACTGAGTATGGTGCATCACCACCAGTAACTTCAACTAAAATTTCTCCACCACCGGCTCCATAGCAACCCACTGAATCTAATACAGTAGCAACTGCGGCAAGTGAATCAGGGCTGGTGATGGTAACATCTTCCATTGCATAACAATCATTACCACCAACTTCCATTGCCCAAACTGTATAAGTTCCAGCTGGCACGTTAGTGAATGTTTCTGCACTGTCAGCGACTCCCATTACAGTGTCTAGTCCTGGAATATAGATGTCAAATACATTGGTATTTCCACCATATACCATTACTTCGATTTCGCCATCAGGCGTTGCGCAAGAACCTGCAGTTACATCAGTTCCTGTGACAGTAAGCATAATGTCTTCTGGTTCATCAATCCACGCAGTATCAGGATCTGATACACAACCTTCAGCATCTCTTACCCAAACAATAAACATGCCTGGTTCAGTAGCAACGATGTTCTTTGTTGAATCACCAGCTGGAAAATCTCTCCAGTTGGTTGTACCAACTTTAAATTGGTAAGGAGCAGTTCCACCTTGTGCTTCAATCATAATTAAACCATCACTCGCACCATAACAAGTTATATCTTCATAGTCAAAGTTTTCAATTTCAACGCCGCTTGCAGGGCCAGGAACAATGATCCAATCGGTTTCGTCACCATCGCATCCACCCAAGTCAGTAACCACTACTTTAAAGGTATCAGCAGGCAGGTTTTCGTACATGGTTTCGGTTACTTCAACATAACCATCAACATCATGCCACATTCCACCTTCCCACATTTGCAGGGTGTAAACCAACTCTTCGGTACCACCTTCAGCAGCGAATACTTCGATGACACCGGTAGTATCTCCGAAACATTGTATTCCTGTTACTAAAGCAGCGGTATCTGTAATCATTACTGGATCCAAACCACCAACTACGAAAGGTCCATCAATAGCTTTATCTCCGCAGTCATCTTTAACAACAACATAATAGGTTCCTTTACCAACCTGGATATTTACAGAGTCGGCACCAGCCGGCCATGCAGTAAATGCTCCATCCGGTAAATTTGTTGCGGCCTGTAAGGTGTTAGCATGTCCATAATGGGTTACACCTTCAGTAGCATAAATGGTCATTACACCATCGTAATTTCCATAACAACTTGCATCACCGGTAACAGTACCTGAAACAGTTAATTCTTCTGCTTCTGTAATAACGGCAGTCAGAACATCCGGTGTTCCACAAGCACAGGCATCAAATACACATCCCAGGTCGTCAACGGCCCAAATGTAGTAAGTACCAGCTTCAAGATCATCAGCGACATACTGCCAAGGAGCTACGCTATCCATCATAGTACCGGTAACATAGGCATCATCAACATTCATAGAATAATACACATCTATATTTCTAACTTCAGTAGTCTGTTGCGCCCATGAAACTACGTCAACTGATATAGAACCATCACCGGCTCCATAACATTGTATTGAATCAATATTTGTAATTTCAATAACATTTGTATCAAGTGCTGGAACGGTAACGTCCATCATTTCCACGTCATTTTCACAAGCATCGGTTCTTACGTAAACTGTGTAATCGCCAGCAAATACAGCAAAAATGTTATTGGTTTTCCATGATACACTATCCAACGAATACCATAATGTACCAACACCACCTGATGCAGTTACATTAATTACCCCGTCGTTTCCTCCAGGACAAGTTGGTGATATTGTATCAACTGAATTAATGACAACAGTATCGGGATCTGTAAGTGTAATAGTTGGCCAAGCAAGTTCACATGAAGCACCATCTCTTACTACAATATCATAAGTACCAGCAGGAACGGTCCACTCATAAGTACCGTCTGATTCTGCAGGTATCCAGCTACCACCATTAGCTGAAAATTCATAAGTACCTGAACCTCCGGTGGCCGAAGCCATGATCATAGAACTATCTCCTATACAAAGAGCGGTATCAATAAGTACAGTAAGTTCAACTTCACCCGGAGACTGCACGGAAATCACATTTCCGGTTCCATTTGGATTGTCGTAAGCAGTTGAGTCAAGTGCGCACGCAGCATCTTTTACCCAAACGCTGTAGTATCCTGCAGACAGTCCATCGAAAGTTACGGTATCGTTTACTGCAGCAACATCAATCATGGAGGTATCAGCACCAACTAAGGTAGCTGTAAATGAGCCTGAAGCTCCTCCCATCATATCAAAAACATAAATTGCACCGGTTGCTGAATCAGCACATGAAACATCGTCCAGTGCAATATCAAATGTGATTTCTTCAGGACCAACAATAACCGCCATACTGTCCGAAACAAGATCACAACCAAAGCTATCAACAACGGTTGCAGTGTAAGTACCAGGCATTGTTACGTAAAAAGTATCTGTACCAGCCATAGCTAAGGTATCCATCATATCCATACCTGCGCCACTTAAGGTAACATAGTAAGGTGCTGTTCCACCAGAAATACCTTCTACGGTAACCATCGCTGTGTCTCCAACACAAATTAATGTATCAATGTTGGTATTAACATCGTCAATTACCAATGGATTTGGTGCATTATTAACAGAAATAGAATCCCAACCTAAGCTGGTACATCCATTTGCCGACTGAACGCGAACATAGTACTTTTTACCTGGCTCAGCCTGAAACTGAGATCCATTGTACAATGGATAACCTGGTGTAGGATCTTCCCCCCTCCAGTTCAGAGAATCTACAAAATTAACAAGGAAACTTTCTGTTCCTCCAACAACTACTGTTAATTCACCCTGATCATCGAAACATTGTGGCTGTGTAAGTAACAACGTATCGATATAAACCGGTTGAATTAGATCTTCACCGGGATAAGTCAGAACGTTTGAATAACAAGTACCGTTGTAACGAACCTGAACGGTAAACCCGACGCCTTCCTTTACAAAGAAAGTAGAATCAAGGGTAAAACCGGCCGCTGTTGTGTCACCACCAATACTGTTAAAGTTGTAATACGTACTGTCTGGAAAACCAGTGACCGCGTACTGAATAAGGTCGCTGTCACACACAGTGGTAATGTCAGTAAGCAGCACGACATCGCTTTGTGATAAGGTAAGATCACATGTCTGGGCCTGAGCCACAGTAAACGAACTAACCAAATACATGAGCAACGTCAAGCCAAAAAGCTTTGTAAACATTTTTCTCATAGCATTTCTTTTAAATTGAACTTAATTGATTGATTGATTTTAATTTATTTAATTCTTTAATCATTCGTTAGGACATATTTGGTCTGTATAGGTACAGTAAACTGTACAAACGTAACAAAATTTGCATCAATGTACAAAATATATGTTGCATAAAATGCAATGTTTATTCCTAATGTTTTCAACAGTCCGGTTACTGCATTAACCCTCCGATATTCAGTATTTTCCAAAAATTTGAGGTCGCATCTTGCTTCCGGCTCTGTGTTTTTCGTAATTTGGGTACAATTTTAAACTATTTTTTTTAAATATAACTATTCTTAACACTATTTTTTATTGCTTTGCGTTTGAAATGATAAGGATTCGTTAAAAATGGCTGCATGCACCGGATTTATTAACATTTTAACGGTGCTGGTCAATCCGAGAAAACCTAAATTGTTGATAACCATGTTGAAGCGGGACAAAAAAACAGTTAAACGATACCTGATTGCCTTGTTTGCAATACTGCTGCTATTTCCCGCTATGTCTTGTAAAACCTGTAAATGCCCTGCATACAGTAAAATCGAACCTTCCAAAAGCCAGTCATCTTTTGTTCTTGTAACTGCAGAAGCAGAACAATCCAATTCCATTTGACAGACGTTTCCAAATCTACCTCCAATCTTCAGATCGTATGCATTGCCACACATTCTTATGGATGATATTGGAATGACCTGCAAATTTTCCATTAAATATTGCCTGTTTCCCCGTATTTTCTGCAGATGAATGAATTTTAGACATTCAAAAAAACGATCTAGATCATTAAAAAAGAGAAATTTATCGGTTTTTTAAGGCGCTGAGATTTCAATATTTGACGTAAAACCTCCATATGCCCGCATCTGAAATAAATATGACAATCTGAAGACTTTAATTAATTATTAAGGTTAAATCGAAAAAACTTGGCGGGCTTGACACAATCTTTAAAATGTACTTACTTTGTGTGGCTTTTAGAAATCAGGGATTTAAACCTTGTAACAAGATTTAAAACAACTTTTTTACAATAATTAAAACTTTCTCAACTATGATTAAAATAGGGATTAACGGATTCGGAAGAATCGGGCGTTTTGTTTTCCGCCAGGCAGTAGCCAAAGGAACCATCCAGGTAGTAGCCATCAACGACCTCATCGATGTTGATTACATGGCTTACATGTTAAAATATGATTCAACTCACGGTCGCTTTGACGGTACTGTTGAAGTTAAAGACGGAAAACTGATCGTTAACGGAAAAGAAATCCGTGTGACTGCTGAAAGAAATCCTGCTGACATTAACTGGGGTGCAGTTGGTGCTGATTATGTTGTTGAAGCAACCGGTCTTTTCCTGACCAAGGAAAAAGCTCAGGGGCATATCGATGGTGGTGCAAAGAAAGTAGTAATGTCTGCTCCGTCAAAAGACGATACGCCGATGTTCGTAATGGGTGTAAACAATACTTCATACACCAACGACATGACTTTCGTTTCAAACGCTTCATGTACAACCAACTGTCTGGCTCCTGTGGCTAAAGTACTGAATGACAAATTCGGTATTAAAGAAGGTTTGATGACTACCGTTCATGCGACTACGGCAACGCAGAAAACAGTTGACGGTCCTTCACTGAAAGATTGGAGAGGCGGACGCGGTGCCGGCCAAAACATTATCCCATCTTCTACAGGTGCTGCCAAAGCTGTAGGTAAAGTTATTCCGGAACTGAACGGAAAATTGACCGGTATGGCTTTCCGTGTTCCTACTCCCGACGTTTCAGTTGTCGACTTGACTGTTACCCTGGAAAAAGGTGCGTCGTACGAAGAAATTTGTGCTGCAATGAAACAAGCTTCAGAAGGCGAATTGAAAGGGATCCTCGGATATACGGAAGATGCTGTTGTTTCGAACGACTTTGTTGGAGACACCCGTACTTCTATCTTCGATGCAGGCGCTGGTATTTCGTTGACTCCGAACTTTGTGAAAGTTGTATCGTGGTACGATAACGAAATGGGTTACTCGGCAAAAGTTTGCGAACTGATCGAGTACATGGAATCCGTAAAATAATTGAAATTATTTATAATGTATCAAAAGGGAATCGAAAGGTTCCCTTTTTTTGTACAGGATGCTGGAAACTTGTGGCTAAATGCACCGAACTCAACACTCTGAACAATGAACACTGAACCCTCTTTACTCGTAACGCAGTGATTCAATCGGATCGAGTTTTGATGCTTTTTGTGCCGGGTAGTAACCCGAAACAATACCAACAATAAAACAGAGTATTACACCCAAAATGATCCAGGTCCACGGAATAATAAAAGACGAACCAATTAATGTAGATACCAGGTTTCCAACCAGAATTCCAAAAATGATTCCAACGTAACCACCAATCTGTCCCACAACAATGGCCTCAACAAGGAATTGCTGCTTCACTGTTTTTCCTTTTGCACCGACTGCTTTTCTGACACCGATCTCACGCGTTCTTTCCGTTACCGAAACCAGCATAATGTTCATCAAACCAACCGCTGCACCAAACAAGGTGATTAAGCCAATTATGGTCGCAACTAAGGTAATATTCCTGATGTTTTCAAGTAAAAGATTGGCAAGGTTATCACTCTTTTCAATGTTGAAATCGGTTTCGTCGAGCGGATCGAGATTCCGCACATTTCGGAACGTTGCCTCGGCTTGTCCGGTTGCTGCTTCCATCAATTCGGGCTTGTCCACTTTAACCTGTATCCCGAAATTCATACTGGGACGCGAAAAATAAGTGCGCGCATTGGTAAACGGGATAAAACACACATTGTCGCTGTTCATTCCAAATCCACTTCCTTTGGCCGCCAGTACGCCAATCACTTTATATTTCCCACTTCCTATGCTGATCACTTTATCGATTGGATTCTCACCATCTTTAAATAAGCGCTTCGCAATATCGTTTCCCAACAAGGCAACGTTTCTTCCGGCAACAATATCATGGTTACCAAAACTTCTTCCCTGTCCGATATCATAGCCCGAAGTGGCAAGGTAGTTTTCATCAATTCCTCGAACAGAAATATTGGGATTGGTTTTTTCTGAACCGTATTTTAAGGTAGCCGTTCCTGTACAATAAACCGAAATGGATGTCTGCGCCGGGAAATCAAATTCTTCCTTAAACTCTTTGGCCTGGTAATAAGAAATATAGGAATAGTTTTTTGCACGATACCTTTTATGCCCGATCTGCACGTTCATACCGCGGCTGGAAATTGAAAAGGTATTGGCGCCCATGAACGCAAACTCGCTTGTTATGGAATTTTTAATAGAGTCGATGGCTGTTAGGATACCAACCAGTGCGGTGATACCAACTGCTATAATCATAACTGTGAGGATTGTGCGTAATAAATTACTTTTTATCGAAAGCAACGCAATCCGGATATTTTCTGCAAATAAAGTTGCCTGACGCATCGTGTTTCAGTTTATACCATAAAAATACGAATCTTTAGCAAGGTCCTATCAATCTTCCCCAGATTGTTTTCAAAATACCTTTCTACTTTTGCGGCTTGTACAACTAATAGGTAGGCCAACGATGTATTTCATTACGAACTTTTACGAAGTACTGATTCTCTTCACAAAAGTTAACCAAATTAAAAGAACTTAATCCGTTAATTCCCAAAAAATTACTTTATCTTCGCACACCTAATTGAAAAAAGAGTTATGGCACAAATCAATTTAGACAATGATTTAGAGCGATTTAGCTACGCGCTTGGACTGAGTATTTCAGCCAACCTTATTCAGTCGGGTGTTAAACAGGTTCATCCCGATGCTTTCATTTCAGCTTTACGCGATGTGTTTGCCGGTAGCAAGCCCCAGCTTGCACCTGAAGAAGCCAATAAAATACTTGAGGCTTTTATGGCACAAAGCCAGGAAGGTGATGCGGCAAAAAACCTGGAAGAAGGACTGGCATTTTTAGCAGAAAATGCAAAAAAGAAGGAAATAACCGAACTGCCAAGCGGATTACAATATGAGGTAATAAAAGAGGGTGACGGAGAATTACCTACTGCTAATGATCAGGTGAAGTGCCACTATCATGGCACATTGATCGATGGAACCATTTTCGACAGCTCGGTACAACGCGGCGAACCTGCAGTTTTCCCGGTAAACGGTGTAATTCCGGGCTGGGTCGAAGCCCTGCAGTTAATGTCTGAAGGATCGAAATGGAAACTCTATGTTCCGTCGGAACTGGCCTATGGTTCGCAGGGAGCAGGCGGCACCATTGGCCCGAATTCTACCCTTGTTTTCGAAGTTGAATTATTAGAAATTTTATAAAAAAGTAAATGGCACTGCGGTGCTGAATAAAAATTTGGAGAGATGAAAAACAGTATTCTTTATCTTTTGGTGATCGGTCTGATTGTTGCTGCAACATCATGTCAGCAAGGCGGACCTGTAAATGTGAAAATGGAAACCGAAATCGATTCAGTGAGTTATGCAATCGGGGTTTTAGTTGGTGCCAACAATAAACAGCAACTTGAAAATGCTCCCGGTGACGATGAAATGAATATTGAACTTATGGCGGCTGCATTTCGCAGCGTTTCGATGGGCGAAGAAACCAAAATCACTGAGCAGGAAGCACAGTCTTTAATTCAAAGTTTCTTTAATGCAGCAAGCGAAAGAGAAGCCCAGGCTAACCTTGAAGAAGGAAATAAATTCCTGGAAGAAAATAAAGCTCGCGAAGGTGTTCAGACCACTGAAAGCGGACTTCAGTATGAGGTATTGGTAGAAGGCGATGGCCCAAAACCCGCAGCAACAGACCAGGTACGTGTTCACTATCATGGAACTTTGACCGACGGAACTGTATTTGACAGTTCGGTTGATCGTGGCGAACCTGCAGTATTTGGTGTAAACCGTGTTATTCCAGGATGGACTGAAGCACTCCAGATGATGCCGGTTGGATCGAAATGGAAAGTTTACATTCCGGCAGACCTGGCTTACGGGGAGCGTGGTGCAGGTGGCGATATCGGTCCGAACGAAACACTGATTTTCGAAGTTGAATTACTTGAGATCGTAAAAGACGATAATTAATACGATTGATCGATAACATTCGATGTTAATAAAAACCCTTTGTCTCGTTCAGGCAAAGGGTTTCTTTTTTTTACTTTTGAGGAAATCAAAATAAACGAAAAAGGATGGCATTAAGTGTAAAAGGGAAAGTTGAGCAGATATTAAAACCCGAATCTGGGGTTAGCCGTGCAGGAAATGAATGGAAAAAGCAGGAGTTCGTGCTGGAAACCGATGAACAGTTTCCACGAAAAGTTTGCTTCACACTCTTTGGCGATAAAGTAGATCTGATCAACGAACTGGAACAAGGATCGGAAGTAGAAGTCTCATTCAATATTGAATCGCGCGAATATAATGGGCGCTGGTTCACCAATGCCAATGCCTGGAAGATCGATAAAGCAAGCGATAACAATAACCTGCCGGAACCTCCCCCCGAATTCAGGATGGAGGATGTTCCCCCGGAACCCGATGATGACGCTGCCAACGATCTGCCATTTTAAAGACACCAATAAATAGATGAAAGTTTCGGCATCTGTTCCCGGATAAAAAAATGCCGGTTGTTTTGTAAAACAGCCGGCATTTTTGATTCGCTTTTTCCGATCAACTATCCCGTGTAAATAACGGTTTTCCGGGTTTTGAAAGACGCGGATTAAAAACATAACCTTCGAGGTCAAACGCCTGCAATTCCTCCCCTTTCTCTATGTTATTCTCAATAATAAAACGAGTCATCAAACCCCTGGCTTTTTTGGCGAAAAACGAAATCATTTTATACTGTCCGTTTTTTCCTTCCTTAAACTGGGGGGTTACAATTTCTGCTCCCAGTTTTTTGGGTTCTAAGCTTTTATAATATTCGTTCGACGCCAGGTTTATCAGCACCTTACTTCCTGATTCAGCAATGGCATCTTGAATCGCCGGAGTTATTTTTTTCTTCCAAAAAGCATACAGATCATCTGCACGCTGGTATTTCAGTTTCGTTCCCATTTCGAGTCTGTAAGGCTGCATCAGATCCAGGGGGCGCAGTACACCGTACAACCCTGATAAAATCCGCAGTTTATTCTGCAGTTTCAACAATTGCTCCTCGCTCAGTGTATTGGCATCCAATCCCTGGTAAACATCACCATTGAATGCCAGTACTGCCTGTTTTGCATTTTCCGGAGTAAAAGGCTGATGCCAGGTTTGGTAACGTTCGTAATTTAGTTGGCCCAGATTTGCTGAAATACCCATCAATTCTGACAACTGTTTTGGTTTCATTTTTCGCAGACGGGCAACCAGTTTTTCCGATTCCCCCAGCATGGACGGAATGGTGAAATGATTGGTGGGAGCAGGCGTTTTAAAATCGAGTGATTTTGCCGGTGAAATAACGATCAACATAATTTTAAGTTTTAATTGTAAAATCTTACAGAGATCCCCTTATTTCAAATCATTTAGTTAACCCGGAAATGACGTTTTTCAATTTCTGCTGTATTTCGATAGCATACGAACCGAGTTCTTCATTCTTAACACTGATCATCGAGGCAACAGGATCAACAATGGCAACTTCTATTTCTCCTGTTCCGTTTTCTTCGACCACTACGTTACAAGGCAGAAAAACACCAATTTTATCTTCGCTTTGCAGCGCTTTATGGGCAAAGTGTGGGTTACAGGCACCGAGTATCTTGTACTTTTTAAAGTCAGCCCCTATTCTCTTTTTCAGCGTTCCCTGTACGTCTATTTCGGTGAGCACACCAAAACCTTCAGTTTTTAGCTCTTCAGTAACCATTTCGAGTGCTTCATCAAAACTTTTTCCTTTTAAAACTGCATTAAAATAATAACTCATAGCTGCATAAATTTTTATTTATGCATTACAACGTTTCTGCTCTGTTTTGGTTGTGATTTTCATGAAATTTAAGTTTATGCCCCTTCGATAAATTCAATGACAAGCCGAAACTGTGTGTTTACGAATTTTTGATTGTTTTAACTCGTCAAACAACTGAGCTTTTAATCCGCCACCCCAATCAAAAACAAACCATAATAATTCAGGTGTGCTTTATCTGGTAAAGCCACAATTCCTCGCTATCGTTGGGCAGGGTCATCGTTCCGGCTTTTTTCATGCCAATTTTTTCGAGCAATTTTTGTGAAACCCGATTTTGCTGAGTGGTAATTGCCTTTAGCTCTTTTAACCCGAAACGCTCGAATGCCAAATGCTTTACTGCCATAGCTGCCTCAAAAGCAAACCCCTGCCCTTCGAATTGCGGCAAAAAAGCAAAACCAATGTCAATACCATCCACTCCGTCTCTGTCGTACAAACCGCAGATCCCCATTTTTACACCATCCGCTTTTCGGAGAACCGTGTAATTCGAAAAACCCAAACGTTCAAGTTGTTCAAGCATTTTACTTTCGATATAATCCCGGGCATCAACTGTTGAACATATATTACGGTCACCGATGTTCTGCAACCACTTTGGTGAATTAAAAAGTTCGAAGATAAATTCAGCGTCTTCAAGCGATGTCGGACGAAGGAACAACCTTTCCGTTTGCGTTAAATCATTATCCATGAGTCCCTGCTAATTTTCTAAATCGGGAAACCAGTGAATTACATATTCTGCTCAAGCGTTGCTATCGCCTGTCGGATCGCTACTTTTTGTTCTTCTGAAACACCTTCCAGGTTCAGTGCATCCCTGTATAATTTGACGGCCATGTTCTTATTCCCGTCACGAAGGTAAATATCGGCCAAGAATTGTCTTGCATCCAATGACTCAGGATTAATTTTCAGTACTTTTTTTAAGGTATTTGTTGCGCTCGATTTTTGACCTGTCTGAAACTGGTAAAATGCCAGTGTATAGCCGTATTCAGGATTTTCGGGTCTGATGTTCCAGGCTGTTTGCGCATACTTTACTGCTTGATCGTAATCTCCCCGCTGTGCCACTATTACACTCAGGTTTTTCGCAGCTACAGCCTGCTGCTCCGGATTAGCATCCAGTGCAGCTTTCAGTGCTTTTTCTGCTTCATCGAGTCTGCCCAGTTCGGCAAGCAATAACCCCAAATTCAGGTTGGCAGCTTCGTTTCCGGGATCCATTTTCAGTACTTCCCTAAGATTTGATTCTGCTTTGTCCTGATTTCCCACATACGAATAAAGTACACTGCTGTTTATCAGCGGCAAAAGTGATTCCGGATACAAACTGGCCGCTGTTTCATAAGATTCAAGTGCCAGAGTTGCTTCACCCCTGTTCTGATAAAAGATTCCCATATTATAATGCGAACTCCAGTCATCGGGACGGGTAACGATGGAAGTCATGTACTCTTGAGTGGCTTTATGTACCGCTGCTGTATCACCAGTCTGAAGACTATTTTCGGGGAAAGCTGACAATGGCAAAGCTGCTGCAACACGGACCACGCGGTAATCATCGTTACATGCTTTTATCAGGGTATTTTTAGCTTCATTCGAAAAATTATCCAATAATCCCGATGCCGCTGACGCCCTCACCAGTGGATATGTATTGTTCAGTGCCGCATCCATCAGCACCGGCCATTTCTTTTCATTATCATAGTTGGCCATTAATCGAATCAGTGAATTTTGTACCACCGGGTCGTATTTTTCTTCTGAAATAATGCTCAACATCTCATCTGCATTTTCCCATTTCCCCTGACGCGCCTGCAAGATCAAATCGGCCCATTTTAGCGTTTCTTTCTGAATGTTGTCCATTCCTCTGGCCTTCAGATATTCGTTCGCCCATTCAGGTGTTTTATCTGTATGACACAGGTTACATGCGTTTGGCGATCCGTAACGAATAGTTGCTTCGGGCATTGGTGGGCGGAATGAATGGTCACTTTGCACCATTCTTCCGAACATGGTTTGTGGCATGTGACAGTTAATGCATACCGATCCTTCGCTGTCGGGTTTGTGCCCCGTATGGGCACTCAGGTTCTCCGTCCGGTTGTTGTGGCACTGCAAACAGGCATCGTTGGGAGTGTCGGCATACCGATCACGTCCACTGGAAGTATGACAGGTTACACAGTGCAATTCGCCTTTCAACATGCACTGATTTTGATTCCATGAAGTAAAAGTATAGGTTTCACCCAGATCTCTGCCATCCGGATAGAAATCCGTATTTTCCAAGGTTGTCAAGTCATAATTATCAAAAAACCGATCTCCTGGGAAATAACTTGGCGTGATAGGCCGCATTTGTGCGTGACAAGGTGCACAAGATGAATTGTGCTGATCCTGTGTGAACTTGCTGGTCATTACAATTTTCAGATCCTCAGGTACCTTTCCTTTTTTTTCGGCTTTCTTACATACCCTGACATGTTCGGCACTTGGCCCGTGACAGGTTTCACAATTAATGCCCGGTTCTTTCCAGGTTGTTTTGTAAGAATCGGAAGTCAAATCGAAATTCGTTTCCAACTGGCTTACATGGCAGCTGTAGCAAGAAGTATTGAAGGTGTACATCCGGTCTTTCCAGGGTAAAGCTTCATCGGCTGGCATACTTGCGTCGGGGAAATGGCGAACAGCCGATTCCGGGTTGTTGTACCATTTTTTCTTGTTGTGATCGTACGCAAGTGGTATCGTTTGCAATTTACCACCTCCCAGGTCGGTGAGGTAATACGAAACATTTTTCCCGCCCAGGGCCCAGATCACCTTGTATTTTTTGAGCTGATCACCATTGGCCTCTATCATGGTCATTGTAGAATCATCGAATTCAACATGATACGATTTTCCTTCCAGAAGAAAGACTTCGCTATTCGGTAGATTTTTGCTGTTGATATAAGCGGAATCCATTGGTTCCATAGCTTTCCCGTGGTGCGAAGGAGACCACAGTTCATAAAAACGCTGGTGACATTCCTTGCAGCTTTCAGAACCTGAAAATTCGCCGCTCAATTCTCCACCGTTCCGTTGCGTACATGAAACCGTAAACAGGATCAAAAACAAATAAATAATCAGATATATTTGATTTCTAAGCATCGTTAGTGAGTTTTTGGTAAGTACTTAAAATCAAATGCAAATTAGTATTTATATCCTGAATCACAACGCGGGCCTTCAATTTATAACCATTAAAAACAGCTTACCCGCCAAGGATAAGCTGCTTCAATTAATGGACTATGCTCCTAATCTTCAGGATAAAAAACTGAATTAAAGAAGGCTTCCATTTGGTTGATGTAGTAAACCCCATATTTTTTAAAAGTAGCTTTGGTTTGCTCATCGGGTTTCCAGTCGAAAAATGCATGCCCTGCACCACCTACCTGAACATATTCCACTCGCTGTCCGGCATCGACCAGCGCATCCACATATGTTTTTACTGCTTCATCGCGAATCAGCATGTCCTTCGTTCCCCTGGTCAGGTAATGTGGAATTCCACGTTCTTCGGCATTGGGAATATTGCTGAGCGGTGCGATGGCTTCTTTCCAACTATCATCGGCCTTTGGATCGTCGGAATAATGATTCAATAAATTACCTCCAAAAACGCCGTAACTCGGAGCTGCAGCTTTTATGGCAGTCATCATTTCTTCGCGAACCTGTGCTACGGTTTTTCCTTTTGGCAGGTACGAGGGCATAAATTCAAAAACGCCCGGTGTTAACCCAAAACCTCCATCACCAATTTTGTTGGGCATGGTTCCGGCCACTGCAGAAAGATGTCCGCCGGCGCTGTCACCGGTAACTGCAATTCGGGTTGGATCACCACCATATTCTTTTGCGTGCTCCATGATGTGCGCGATAGCTCCAAACACATCTTCAATAATGTCGGCCATGGTGTTCCCCACCTCATCACCATCGAGTTTGCGCGACCAGCGATAATCAATACTAAACACCACGTATTTGCCATCTTTGGTCAGTTCACGGGCCATTCCGCGCATAATATCTTCGGTATTCGAGGCCCATCCCCCTCCATGAATGATGACAATACAGGGCAGGTTTTTGGCTCCCTTTGGTGAGAATACGTCGTATTTCAGTGCTTTTACGCCCGGCTGTGCATACACCACATCCTGCGTAACATTGATATGGTCGACCTCTGATTTTTCGATAAACGAAGCACCAATGTGTTTATCCTGATCGATGACTACTTTAAAGGGGGTCTCCATCGACTCATGATACATCGCACCCCACATTCCTTTTACCGAATAATATCCGGCATCAAGTACATATCCTTTATCCGGAACAGCCGTTACCGTAAACACGGTTCCATCAGCTACTTTCCCGTCGGTCGGAACTTCGGGCTCAATTTTTATTTTTCCGTTCTTAACCTCATCTACCGTTACCGTGTAAGTAGTTTGTGCCATCATTGCTCCTGAAATTATAAGCATCAGAATTCCTGAGAAAATTGTTTTGATAATCATATTTGTTCTATTCGTTGATTAAAAAAATTAATGTCAAAAATAGCAATACATTTATACTTTGTGTCTTTTTAACACAGAGAATTTAATCAACCTCAATTTTCCATTTTCTCAACAAAGCCAGTGCAATCCGCGTATCAAAAGCATTTTCGTATTCACTGCCTTTCGCCTTGTTCTTCTGATACAACTCTTTTATACCTTCCTGAAGTTTGGGAGATGTGGCGTCGACGGCGTCTATACAATTCATGACGAAAGTTCTGTCCATTTCTGAATAATTTGTGGTATCGGCAAGAATTCTTTCAAAAGTTTCGAGTGCGATTTCTTTCATCCCGAAGCGGAATAACAATTCGGCCGATAAACCTGCTACCGAGGATGATTTGTCAGAAGCGGCCTGTTTTATCTGATCCAAATACGGTTCTGCTGCCTCTTTGTGAATCAACAATCCTGTAATTCCCCAGTAACGTATAGCGCTGTTGGTACTTTGCAGGTTGGCGACATAGACCTCCATGGCTTTGTTTCCGGGAGTAGTGGCCAATTGTGCAGCCCCAAGCAATTTCTCGAACGGACAATCTGCCGAACGCATGTAATCATAGAGTGAACCATCTCCTGCAAAAGTTCTATACTCAGTTTCGGGAATCAATCCGACATCCCGCACTTCGCGCATCCATTCGGTTTCTGCTGCGCGCATTCTTTCGAGTACCGTGACGTAGTTCAGATCATCGGCCAGGTTATTGATTTCCCATGGATCGTTCTCAGTGTCATAAAGTTCTTCAAGTGGTTTTTCTAGAAAATAGCGACTTTGAACTTCGTTGGTTTTGCCTGCTTTAAATGCATCTTCCCATGCCTGTGCTGAGGGAGCTCTGAACAGGTAGTTCAGGTGTTGCATGGTAATTCTGAAAGGCATATAATTTCGGATGTAACGGAATTCTTTATCGCGCACCGCGCGCACCATGTCATAACGTTCGTCCATCCGCTGGCGGGTCATGTAGGCATACTCAGGATCTTCTGTTTTTTGTTCGCCCAAAAATGCATTCCCCTGCAGGTAGTCCGGAATTTCCACTCCGGCAATGCTGAGAAAAGTTGGAACCAGGTCTACAAAACTGATAATGCGGTCAACCGGCATACCAGGCTCCTTAGCAGGAAACAGGTATTTATATTTCTCAGGTATGCGAACGATAAATGGAACACGTGTACCCGTTTCGTAAACAAAACGCTTGCTGCGTGCCAGCACGCCACCATGATCACCATAATAAATAACGATCGTATTTTCGGCTTCACCGCTTTCCTCCAGCTCGTTAAGGATGTCTGCTATTTCAGCATCCATTTGCTCGTGCCGGTCGTAATACTGCGCCCAGTCATGGCGAATCGCAGGCAGATCAGGATGATACGGCGCAATTTCAACCCTGGCCGGATCGTGTTTTAATTCTTTAGTAGGAATTTGGTCGTGAATCCGACTTTCGTGTGTGGTAAAATTACTGTAAACCGCAAAAAATGGCTGGCCCGCTGCGCGGTTTTTATATGTAGCCTGACGACTGCATTCATCCCAAATCGCATTCCAGTCACCCTCGTAGTTGTAATCGGTTTTTACATTGTTCGTACAGTAATAGCCCAATTCGCGAAAATATTCGGGATAAGTTTTTACCACTTCCGACTTCGCGTACCGACTACGCATTTGTTCGTTGCCGTTTGAAGCCGCGTAAACACCTGTAAGAATTGTATTACGTGCGGGAGCACAAACCGGGCAATTGGCAAAGGCATGCGTGTACATAAATCCTTCAGCAGCCAACTTGTCAAGATTTGGCGTAGTGGCCATTTCATTTCCGTAACAGCCCAGAAAGTAAGCACTGTTATCTTCTGAAGTGATCATCAAAAAATTGGGTAGTTCATCGGGCTTTTGAATTTTTTCGGCACATCCCGATAAAAACACGAAAATTAGTATGAATAAAGAAGGAATGAGGCTACGAATTAAACTTCGGTTTTGATAATGTTTCATAATAACAGGTTCTTTTCAAGTTTAGTTGAACGATAAATAAACAACTTCAAAGTTATTGATCGAATTCCTATCGAATTGCTTAAATTAGCTGAAATTTTTTGAACATGAAAGTAGGTATTTTACGCGAAGGAAAAACCCCACCCGATAAACGTGTCCCGCTCACTCCGCAACAATGTGTTGAAGTCATGCAGAAATTTCCTCAGGTTGAGGTGGTTGTGCAACCCAGCCCTATCCGTTGTTTTAAAGATGAGGAGTATTCGGCACTCGGAATTAAACTTCAGGAGGATTTGAACGACTGTGCCATTTTATTTGGGGTAAAAGAAGTGCGGGTGGAAGATTTTCTGCCCGGTAAAACCTACCTTTTCTTCTCACACACCATAAAAAAACAAGCTTATAACCGGGATTTATTGCAAACGGTACTGGAGAAAAAAATACATTTAGTGGATTACGAAGTACTGACCAACAAGGAAGGTTTCCGGATTATTGGATTTGGTCGGTTTGCCGGACTTGTCGGTGCTTACAATGGTCTTCGGGCTTTTGGCCTGAAAAACGAACTTTTCGACTTAAAACCAGCCCATCAGTGCGACGATCTGAGCGAAATGCTTCGGCACCTCGATGGAGTGAATCTGCCGCCGGTAAAAATTGCATTAACCGGTGACGGCCGTGTGGCAGGAGGTGTTCTCGAAATCCTCGATCACATGAACATCATGCATGTTTCTCCTGAAGGCTTCCTGAATGAAAATGAGCCGGAACAGGCTATTTATGTGCAGTTGCTGCCCAATAATTACGCGAAACGAAAAGACGGTGAACCATTCGAACTCATGCATTTTTTTAACCATCCTGAAATGTACGAGAACACTTTTCATGCTTTTGCCAAAGCAAGCGATATGCTGATTGCTGCTGCTTACTGGGATCCGAAAGCACCGGTGCTTTTTACTACCGGTGAAATGAAAGATCCTGATTTCAGGATCAGTGTTATCTCAGATATTACCTGCGACATTGAAGGTTCAATCCCTTCAACGAAAAAAGCATCAACCATCGACGATCCGTTTTACGATTACAATATTCAAACCGGAGAAATGGAAGAAGCTTTTTCAAATCCGAATAACGTATCGGTGCAGGCGGTTGACAACCTGCCCTGTGAACTTCCAAAAGATGCCTCACTCGATTTTGGCCGAAACCTTATCGATAAAGTCTTTTCTGGACTGTTTGGCGACGATGCCGATGGGATTATTGAACGTGCTTCTATAACTAAAGACGGGAAACTTACAGATCGATTTTTGTATTTGCAGGATTTTGCCGACGGGAAATAAACAATAAAAACGCCGGACCATTCGTCAGATGACGGACAGACCGGCGTTACAATTACTCCTTCCTTGACCTAAATCGCTTCCGCGATCTATTTTATCAGCTCAACGCTACGTTTTACAAATTTATCGAGGTCAGCTCCTTTTAGCATTCCGTTGGCAAGCAAAGCAAGGTCAACCATTTGTTTCGCAAGCTTATTGCCTTTCCCGAAATCACTGAGTTTCGAGCGCTTTTCCTCTTCAAGTTTCGCCAACTCGGTATTTAAACTGTCGAGTTTTTCTTTGTCGGCTTGCGGAATTTCTTCTTCCTTCTTGCCCTCTTTGGCTTTCTCAAGCGAATCGATCTCGTCTTTTTTCAATTTCAATTTCTCGGCATAATCACTAAGTTTTTTGCCCAGTTTCTTGTCTTTGGCTTCCAGCACTTTTTTCACCAAAGGATGTGCCGTATTCACTACCAGATTCAAACTGTCTGGCAAATCACCGTACATATTCATTCCGCCCTGGGCAGCACTCATATCTTTCATTCGGCGCATAAATTCGTTTCGCGTGATCACCATTGGAGAACCGGTTTCGCCCAGATCCTGGAAATCAACGATAAAAGTCTGACCATTGGCATCAGGGCATACGGCCTGGAATACCGGCGAAAGATCTTGTTTTTCTTCCCACGAAAGCTCTTCTTTTGTCGCGTCTTCTTTTCTTATGAGGTTTTCAATCACATCCGAATCGACGCGTACAAAACGTTTATCCGTATATTTTTGCTCGAATTTATTGATTAGGTGTGGTGCAAGCACATCGTCCAGTACCAACACATCATAACCTTTATTCTTGGCTTCTTCCACAAAAGTGTACTGCTCTTCAACATTAGTTGAGTAAAGGTAAATGGTGTTCTTATCTTTGTCGGTCTGATTTTCTTTGACCAGTTTTTCGTACTCTTCCCAGGTAAAATATTTTCCTTCGGTATTCTTGAACAGGAAGAAATTCATGGCACGATCGTAAAATTTATCCTCGGTGAGCATACCGTACTCGATAAAGATCTTCAGGTCGTCCCATTTCTTTTCAAAATCCTCGCGAGAATCTTTAAAAATCTGGTTCAAACGGTCTGCAACCTTTTTGTTGATGTGGCTGCTGATCTTTTTCACGTTTGAATCGCTTTGAAGGTACGAACGCGAAACGTTCAGCGGAATATCCGGTGAGTCGATAACACCATGCAACAATGTCAAAAATTCAGGCACAATCCCTTCAACCGAATCCGTTACAAATACCTGGTTCGAATACAACTGTATTTTATTTTTTTGAACTTCGAAATTGCTTTTGATTTTTGGAAAATAGAGAATACCGGTGAGGTTAAAAGGATAATCTACATTCAGGTGAATATTGAACAACGGCTCCTCACTCATGGGATAGAGCTGGCGGTAGAAATTCCTGTAATCTTCGTCCTTCAGGTCAGCCGGAGCTTTGGTCCAGGCCGGTTTTGTATCATTTACCTGATTATCTTCATCCGTTTCTACTTCTTTACCATCCTTCCAATCCTTTTTCTTTCCATAAACTACCGGAATGGGCAGGAACTTGCAGTACTTATCCAATATTTCTGAAATTTTCGCATCATCCAGAAATCCTTTTTCTTCGTCGCTGATGTACATTACAATATCAGTTCCCACTTCCTCTTTTTCAACTTCATCCAGCTCGTATTCAGGCGTTCCTGTACAGCTCCATTTCACCGCCTGCGCACCTTCCTGATAAGATCTGGTAATTACTTCCACCTTTTGGGAAACCATAAACGAACTGTAAAAACCAAGTCCAAAATGACCAATGATGGCGTTGGCGTCATCTTTATATTTGTCCAGGAATTCGTTGGCCCCTGAGAAAGCAATCTGGTTAATGTATTTTTTCACCTCATCGGCCGTCATGCCAATTCCGTTATCCGAAACGGTTATGGTTCCGGCATCCTTATCCAGCTTAACAACTACTTTCACATTGGTGACATCTCCTTTGTATTCTCCTTTTGAGGCCAGGGTTTTCAATTTCTGTGTGGCGTCTATGGCATTGGATACAATTTCTCTCAAAAAAATGTCGTGATCAGAATAGAGAAACTTTTTGATGATCGGGAAAAGATTCTCACTGGTTACTCCAATTTTTCCTGTCTGCATGATGAATATTTTTTAATGTTATTTCTGTCGATTACTTCGGCCAAAAATCAAACCCTGTGCCATTTGGTTTTTCTGACGATTTGTCACCAACTTGAAACATTAAACTGTAATTTCTGCCTGAAAACTGATTTTTACCCTATTTTTATTTCCGTCAAAGTGATTTAATTTGTGGCGCATAAGAAAGTGGGATATGAGCAGATTGGAACATCATTTTAAAAAATTCAGGGAAAACATTGTCGGAATCGATCAGGAATTTGAAACACCTTACGGTACCAAAAGGATCGTATACGGCGACTGGATTGCCAGCGGACGTTTGTACGGGCCCATTGAGGAACGGATCGCAAATGAACTGGGACCATTTGTTGGGAACACGCACACCGAAACCAGCGAAACCGGAATCCGAATGACCCATGCTTATCATCGTTCACATCAGTTGATAAAAGAACACGTGAATGCCGAACCAAGCGATGTTATTATTACGGCCGGGTTTGGCATGACAGCCGTGATCAATAAATTTCAGCGCATTCTGGGCTTGAAATATTGCGGGAAAGTATCCGGGAAAAGTTGCATTGTGGAACGGGAACGTCCGGTTGTTTTCATCACCCACATGGAACATCACTCGAACCAAACATCATGGTATGAAACCAATGCTGACGTAGTGGTTATCGAACCCGGTGAAGGATTGCTCATCGACACTGATAACCTTCGTAAAGCCCTTGAAAAATACAAAGACCGCCCCTTTAAGATCGGTTCGTTTACTTCTTGCTCCAACGTAACCGGCGTACGCACGCCTTACCACGAAATGGCAAAAATTATGCACGAATACGGCGGCGTGTGTTTTATCGATTTCGCTGCATCGGCTCCTTACGACGAAATAAACATGCATCCTAAAGCCCCGATGGAGAAACTGGATGCGGTAATGTTCTCTCCCCATAAATTCCTGGGTGGTCCCGGAGCATCGGGCGTAATTGTTTTCGATGCCTCAATGTATAAAAACGAAGTTCCCGATAATCCCGGAGGCGGCACCGTTGACTGGACCAATCCCTGGGGACGATATAAATATGTGGATGATATAGAAGCCCGTGAAGACGGGGGAACGCCCGGTTTTTTGCAATCGATTCGTGCGGCCTTGTGTTTCGAACTGAAAGACCGGATGGGCGTTGAAAATATCCGGAAACGCGAAGAAGAACTACTAGAACGCGCGTTTGCCGGGCTCGATAAAATACCGGGACTCAACATTCTGGCCAATAATGTGCGCGACCGTTTAGGTGTCATCTCGTTTTATGTCGAAGGTATTCATTACAATCTGTTAGTACGTTTGCTAAACGATCGTTACGGAATTCAAACACGCGGGGGTTGTGCCTGTGCAGGAACTTACGGACATTTTCTACTGGAAGTTTCGTATGAACAATCACAGGAAATTACCGACAAGATCAACCATGGCGACCTTTCTGAAAAACCGGGTTGGGTGCGGTGGTCGCTGCACCCTACCATGACCGATGCAGAGGTTGACCTTATGATTGAAGGACTGAACGACATTGTAAGCAATATTGACAGTTACAAGAAAGAATACGAATACGACAGGCGTAAAAACGTGTACTGGCACAAAAATCAGAACTCAGATGACGACCTGATGAACCGTTGGTTTAGCCTGGAATAAAATCCTTTTCCACTTCCTTTTCTATTTGCAGCAGAGCATTAACTTTGTTTCCATGACACACAAATTCAAAAACGGATTGGTTTTAAGCGGTGGCGGAACGCGAGGTTTTGCCCACCTGGGAGTTATTGCTGCATTGCAGGAACTTGACATTCAGCCCGATGTAATTTCCGGAGTAAGTGCCGGAGCCATTGTTGGCGCTTTTATTGCTGCCGGAAAATCTCCGGAAGAGGTACTGGAAACCTTTAAAAAAGGTTGGTTTTTTCAGTACACAAAAATCCATCTTCCTGTAAATGGACTGCTAAAACTCGATGGCGTCAAAGAAGTAATCGAGAAAGAAATTCCGGTAAAAAATATAGAAGATCTTGAAATTCCATTTCACGTATGTGTCTCGAACCTGAACAAAGGCACTGTAGAATACCGTAGCAAAGGTCCCCTTGCTGACACGGTGCTGGCCTCATCGTCCATACCGGTGCTTTTTGCTCCGGTATCTCTCGGACGCTATTTGTATGTTGATGGAGGCCTGATGGATAATATTCCTACCGAGCCCATTCGAAAAAACTGTGAAAACCTGATTGTTTCGAATATCAGCCCGATAAATCCAAAAGCCAAACTGAAAAACCTGGTTCAGATAGCTACCCGCACTGTTTATATGAGTGTAAACGTGAAAAGCGAGCGGGTAAAAAAAGAAGCCACTTATTACATCGAGCCTCGTGGAATTGATGAATACGATATTTTCCATCGGAAACATGCCGATGAACTGTTTGAAAAAGGTTACAATACCACATTACAGGCAATCAGGGATAAAACTGTTTCTGTGGATTAAAACTATTCAAAAAGATTCTCGTCGCGTATAATCATTAAAATAGCCGAGTGCGGAAGGATCATGTACTTTTCGTTATTGAATTCGATCTCGTGGCCGCTTTTATTCAGGTAAATGGCCAGATCGCCAATGTGGGTTTGCAGCGGCACGTATTTTACTTCCTCCTTTTTTTCTTTCCATGCCTCGTCTTCGTCGCTTACAGCCGGTATAGGATAACCCGGCCCCACCTTTACAATGTAACCACTCTGAATGGTTTCTTTCTCCTGAACCGTTGGCGGAAGATAAAGCCCCGATTTTGTTTTTCCCGCAGGGTTTTTCGGTTTCACTAAAACGCGGTCGCCCACCATTATAAACTTCTCGAGATCCTTTTCTTCAATGATCAATGACATAGTTTTTTGCTTTAAAGAAGCACAAATATAGAATATTCAACATTAAAGCTAAAATTTCTTGAAAAAATAATCAATAACCAAGTTGCTGATTTATTGCGATTTAACAACCCAAATAAAAAATATTTATAAAAAATATACTACTATGTATTGCATGGTATTAGTTTTTATTTATATATTTGCAATACAATGTTCAATGTAAAAAAAAGTACATTCTTAAAAAAAGTTCTAAAAAAGTGTAACGAAACAAAAAACCAATCGTCTTAAAGACAGAAAACAAAAACAAGAAAACAATACAAAAAACAAAAACAGAAACAGGAGGTATAAGTCATGAAAACAAGAAACAATGTTCAGAAAGCAGCAACCAAAACCCTGGCAGTAATAATCAGTTTAGTTTTAATCAGCTTTACCGTAAAAGCACAGGATTTTTGGAAAAACGTATTGAGCAACAACAGTTTCAACCAGATCGCAATGGTTATGGTGGACAATACGGAGAGCTCCGCTAACGAATCCAATTCCGCTTCGGCCAGAATTGCCGACATGTTTGCCGAATATTTAGTTGAAGAATCAGATGAAGTACTGGATGTTGAAGACTGGATGGTAAACGAAAACAATTTCTTCAGAAATCTGGACATCGAAGCAGAAACTGAAGGTAATCTTGAACTGGAAGACTGGATGATGAATGAAACCCTTTTCAATAACGTCACTGAAGCTTTGCAGGCCGAACCTGAAGCATCGATGGAACTGGAAAACTGGATGACAACCGAAAAAATCTTTGGCGTAAGAACCATGGTGATTGTTCAGGATAAAGATGCAAAACTGGGCGTTGAACCCTGGATGGTAGACAAAAATGTTTGGAACTTTTAATTCAGGATGTCCTCATAACAAAACCGTTATTTGTCGGAAGATGGATAACGGTTTTTTAATGCCTGAAATTTTAGGTTACCGGATAATCTTCGTGAATATCAGTCAACACTTCACAGCCGGTTTCGGTCACCAGCACGGTGTGTTCGAATTGTGCCGAAAGTTTACTATCAACTGTCCGTGCTGTCCAGCCATCATGCCGATCGATGCTGGCCTTTGGTTTTCCCTGGTTGATCATGGGTTCGATCGTAAAGATCATACCGGGTTTCATTTCCGGTCCTGAATTGCGCCTGGATGTGTGATCAACCTGGGGTTCTTCATGAAACTCAAGCCCAACGCCGTGTCCGCAAAATTCGTACACAACACTGTATCCTTTTGCTTTGGCGTAACGCTGAATCACAAAGCCTATATTTCCAAAACGATTCCCGGGTTTTACCTGCTCAATTCCCAGATCAAGGCAGTGAAGGGTGGTTTCAATCAGGCGATCGGCTTGTTCGCTGATCTCCCCAACGGTAAACATCCGCGAAGTATCGCCATAATAACCGTCTAAAATTGTGGTGACATCGATATTCAAAATATCACCATTCTTTAAAATGGTATCCGAAGAAGGAATGCCATGGCAAATGACATTGTTGGGTGAAATACAGCTGGCTTTTGGAAAACCGTTATAGCCTTTTGGCGCCGGAATAGCACCATGCGAACGAATAAATTCCTCGATCTTCTCATCAATGAAATCGGTACTCACTCCTTCCTGAACAAACTGTCCGGCATAATCCAGCGTTTTGGCTGCCAGATGTGCACTTCTTCTGATGCCTTCGATTTGTTCTGGTGTTTTAATAACGATTTTTCCCATGATTCTTAAATATTCGCGCAAAATTGAGCATTTGTGTGCGATTTTCAAAACCGAACAATAAATTTGCGAAAAAGTTTAGTGGAGCCGGAAGTTGGAAGATAGAAGCCGAAAGATATAACAGCATCTGGAATCGTGCATTAAAAATTAAGCATCGAAAAATGAATATTCACAAACAGGAACAGTCGACAAAATCGTATTTCGTTAATCGTTTCGGAAAACTTTCAACCTCCTATCTTTTCTGGCAAATACAGGACATTGCCTGGGAACACGCTGAGATTCTGGGTGTAGGTTTTGATAATCTTCAACAGGAAAAACAGTTTTGGGTACTTTCAAGGTTACTGGTAAAAATTAAACGCCGCCCTGAATGGGGAGAAAAATTTACCATAGAAACCTGGCCAACCGGCTCTGATGGTTTTCTGGCGCATCGCGACATTCGTTTTATCGATGAACAAGGGAAACATATCATCAAAGCAAGCACAAGCTGGCTGATTCTTGACCTCAAAACAAAACGGATTCTTCGCTTCGAAAATTTTAACGATTTTCCCTTTCATGATGAGCGCGTTTTTAAAGGGTTTGCCGGAAAAGTAAAATCACCGGGTTCTGATGACGAACTTGTGTTTACTCCCGTACTTTTTAACGAAATCGATGTAAACCAGCATTTTAACAGCGGGCGTTACCTCGAACGGATTATTGACAGCTACGATTTTGATTTTCATAAAAAACTTGAATTGAGCGAATTTGAGATCAACTTTGTGAAAGAAGGAGTCCCTGGCGATTCGCTGGCCGTGAAAAAGCAGGTGATCGATCCTGAGCATCATTTATGCAGCGTCGTGCGCGAAAGCGATGGTGCTGATCTGATCAGGGCACGGCTGGTTTGGAAAAAACGTTAAACACGCAACAATTTTAAAATTTCACTCACTTTTTCTTCCATCGGAAGATGGCCCTTTATCCAGTGAATTTTTGTGCCCCGTTTTTCCATGCCCCGAAACCAGGTCATTTGCCGTTTGGCAAACTGGTGGATGGCAATTTCGAGTTTTGCAAACATTTCATCGTAACTTAACTCCCCAATTAAATGCAGCGTCAGAAATTTGTATTCCAGCCCATAGTAAATCAGTTGCTCGGGAGTTAAACCTGAATCGAGCAGTTTCTGCACCTCATCGATCATGCCTTCTTCCAGCCGCTGTTTGAGTCGTTTCGAAATACGTTCGCGGCGCATTCCCCGGTCGAAATCAATACCGACATTCAGGCTTTTTATATCGGGCATTTCCGATTCTTCCTGCGCATGCTTGGCATAGTATTTTTCTATCTCAATGGCCCGGATGGCCCGTCGGTCGGTTTCCACATCCGTATGATTGTGCAATTTGGGCTTCAAACTTTTCAGAATCGCGGTAAGTTCTTCGAGCGATTTCCCTACCAGTTCTTCACGCAGTTCTTTGTTTGGGGGAACTTCGATCAGGCGGTAATTTCTAAGAACCGCTTCAAGATACAAACCGCTTCCGCCACACAATACCGGAAATTTATCGCGCGAACGGATCTCGTCGAAAACCCGGATAAAATCGTTCTGAAAACGATATACATTGTAATGTGCGCCTGCAGCTTCAATATCAACAAGATGAGAAGGAACTTCTACCCCATCCACAAAATAATCGTCGTAATCTTTCCCCGTGCCAATCGTCATGCCGCGATAAACCTGTCGCGAATCGGCCGAAATCACTTCGCCGTTTAAACGGGTTGCCAAATGCGCCGCCAATCCGGTTTTCCCGGTAGCGGTTGGACCAAGTATGGTTACCAAATTGTATTGCAAGTCGATTTGTTTTGGTACAAAGTAACAAATTATTGGCGGCATCAAGATGCACAGCACACAGATCTCACCACTTTTTAAAATTTTTATGAAAATCTCTTATTTCAAAAAAGCAAAAGCTGAATCCTTTATCTTTGAATTCAGATAAAACAAAAAAACATGATCAGGGAAGCCTGTGTAGAAAGTTTTGAAGAAGCCCGGCTGGCCGAAGAACGGGGAGCCGAGCGCATCGAACTGTGTTCGGATCTGGCAAACGACGGACTGACACCATCCAAAGAACTGATGCAGCAAGCGTGTTCAGAGTTGAAAATTCAAGTAATGGTGATGGTGCGACCGAGAGCGGGTAATTTTGTGCATACCGCAGAAGAAGTGGTGCAAATGAAGTCGGCAATCGACGAGGCAAAAAAAGCAAGCGCTGCAGGCCTTGTATTCGGATTGCTAACGGCAAATAATCAAATCGACGAAGAAAATACCCGCCTGCTGGCCGCTTATGCGCAGCCGCTTCCGGTTACCTTTCACAAAGCCATCGACGAACTGGATGACCCGGTGGAGGGGGTGCGGATTCTGAAAACCATTCCCGGGATCAAACGCATTCTTACATCGGGTGGAAAAGCCACTGCGCTGGAAGGACAACAAACCATCCGGGAAATGATGGAAGTGGCCGGCGATCAAATCACCATCCTGGTGGCGGGGAAAGTGTTCGATTCAAATGTAAATGAAATAAGCCGGATTACTGGTGCCTCGGAATTGCATGGAAGAAGAATTGTGGGAGAACTGAAATAGTTGACAATCTCTTAATGTGCAAGTAATCAGTTTTAAATTAATCAATAATAATTAAGAGTTCAAAATGAAAAAACTAACCTTTCTTTTACCCGTTCTGTTTACCTTTTTCGCACAAGCGCAGTTGGAACACGAAGTAACCGGGTACGTTTGGCCCGAAGATGAGAAAATATTACAAAAACTCGAGGAATGGCAGGATCTTAAATTTGGTCTGCTCATGCACTGGGGTGCCTACAGCCAGTGGGGGATTGTTGAATCGTGGTCGATCTGCCCCGAAGATTATGGCTGGTGCAAGCGTGAAAAAGGCAGCAATCCAGACGATTATTTTACCTACAAAAGGGAATACGAGAACCTGAAACTCTCGTTTAATCCCATTCATTTTGAGCCCGAGAAATGGGCAAAAGCAGCGCACGATGCCGGCATGAAATACCTGGTTTTTACCACCAAACACCACGATGGTTTTTGTATGTTCGATTCCAAATATACCGATTATAAAATCACCGACGAAGATTGTCCGTTCAGTGTGAATCCACGCGCCAATGTAACCAAAGAGATTTTCGATGCTTTTCGTGCCGAAGGATTGTGGGCCGGTGCTTATTTCTCGAAGCCCGACTGGCACAACGAAAATTACTGGGATCCGAAATTTCCGCCACTCGATAGAAACGTGAACTACGATCCGGCTGAGCACCCCGATAAATGGGAGAAATACGTGCAGTTCACGCACAACCAGATCATGGAATTGATGAGCGATTATGGCAAAATCGATATCCTGTGGCTCGACGGTGGCTGGGTAGCCAAAAAATCGGAAGAACAAATCAGCAAATATTACAAACGCATTGTGGAGAATCCGGGCTCGGGCTTTCCCAAAACACGGGAAGTTAACCAGGATATCCGAATGGATGAACTGGCTGCAAAAGCCCGCGAAAAACAACCGGGACTGATTGTGGTCGACCGCGCGGTACAGGGCCCCAACCAAAATTACCTGACACCTGAAAACCGTGTGCCCGAAACGCAACTTCCCTACCCCTGGGAATCGTGTATTATTGCAGGCGGCGGCTGGGCGTGGGTGCCTAATCCGCAATACATGTCGCCCAAACAGGCCATCCATATGCTGGTGGATATTGTAGCCAAAGGCGGCAATTTATTGTACAACATTGGTCCGGCACCCGATGGAACCTGGCCGGAAGCAGCCTACAATTTACTGGAGGAAATGGGCAAATGGATAAAAGTGAACGGCGAAGCCATTTATTCTACCCGTGCTATTGCACCTTACAAAACCGAAAATATTTGCCTGAGCCAGCAAAAAGATACCAAAGCCGTTTATGCCATATACCTGGAAGAAGAAGACGGATCGGGCTTGCCCGCAAAATTTACAGTAAAAGGAATTAAAGCCGCTAAAGGTGCCAAACTCAGTTTACTGGGAACCACCGGAAATTTGAAATGGAAAAATACTGCTGAAGGAATTGAGATTTCAATACCCGAAAAACTCAGAAAAAACCTGCCATGGGAACTGGCGTGGGCCGTTAAAATCTCGGCAGTTGAATAAAATCAGAGTAGAAACAAATGAAATTTGGTCATTTAATTAGTTGGATTTTTGGGATCCTGGTTTTTACCAATGGCATTCTGAATTTGTTCTGGGGCAATGATCATACACTGGGTGCGGCTTTTATTGTGGTTTCCTTTATTTACTTTCCTCCTTTTATGAATTGGACAAAGGAACGATTGGGCTTCTCATTGCATTACATTACAAAAATAATCACCGCCCTGGTGCTTATCTGGATAACCGGGGCAGTGGGTGCCATTGCCGAAGGATACGTATTTTAGTTGGCTAGATTTTGTCGGCGCCTGAAAAAATGTTTCGAATCGCCCCACTCGCCATAACCGATGTCGTCTCCTGAGAGTTCAACGCGTGCTTCCAGGCAATTGCGGCACAGTTCGGCATCCTCATCGAGGCAGGGTTTGTTTTCGTACAACTGGTATTCTTCACGGTAATCGCAGGGTGTAAGGTTGGGCATCATTACATTGGCGCCAACAGCCAGTGCTTTTTCGCGCCCTGCCGGATCGATAGCCTGCAGTGCCGTGGCCGCCGCAATGTTAATGTCGGGCAATAGCAAGCGAAGCACCGCAATCATGTTCAAGGCCAAATCAAAACGCTCCTGCTTGCTCATCAGCAAATGCCGGTGTTCGTAAAGCGGCGTATCTTCGTGTTCAATATAAGGCCCCATTCCACACATATCAATATCCAGCTTTTTCATAAACAGCAGGTCATCAGCCAGGTGTTCAAGTGTCTGAAAAGGCAGCCCGATCATCACACCTGTTCCCACCTGGTAACCTGCATCTTTCAGAAAACCAAGTGCTGCAACCCGTTTTTCAAAAGAATGAATTTCATTTTCGGGATGAATTTTATAGTACAATTCACGGTTCGACGATTCGATGCGCAGCAGGTAACGGTGAGCCCCGCTCTCAAACCAGCGACGGTACGTTTCCGGATTTTGTTCGCCGCAACTGAGCGTTATCCCCAGTTCGCCGTTCGATAGCTGCTTGATCTTTTTCAGCAGCAAGTCGACACGCTTCACAAAAGCCGGCGACGATAATTCGCCCGACTGCAATACCACCGAAGCAAAACGATTTTCCCAGGCAAAACGACAGGCTTCGAGGATCTGCTCATCGGTGGCATTGTAACGCAGCACCTTTTCGTTTCCTTTCCGAATACCACAATACAGGCAATCTTTCGAACAGATATTCGAGAATTCGATCAACCCGCGGAAGTACACTTTATTGCCTACCTCGCGCAGTTTAATTTCTCTTGCTCGTTGTAAAAGACGGGTTCGTTCATCGCCTTTCAATCCAAGTAGTCGTATGATTTCGTGCCTTTTCAAAATATGTTTTGTCGAACTCAAAAATAAGGTTTTCAAGCCAAGTCTGCACCCGTCATTCTTTTTATTTTTGAATGTAAAATTAAGCTAAAGAACATACCCTGATTACGACAAAACTCATGAACTATTGTTGGAAATTGAGCTATTTTTACACCCATAATCCTGCGGGAAGGCTGCGGCTGACTTTAGGGAAAGCAATTCAAGGCAAAAGGAGAAAGTAAAAAAGCAAAAGTATTTTGTTTCCAACGCTTTTCTTTTGCACACTTTCCCACTTATTCCTGCAAAACAGATTTGTAAAATGTAATTGATGCTTGCTGACGGTTCAAAACCTTCCGTCTTCAGGCTTCAAACTTCAAACTTCAAACTTTTAGGCATGAAACGACTGGGTTTTGTAGGAATAATTATTGAAGACCGCGATAAATGTGCCGGCGAAGTGAACACAGTATTGAGCGATTTTTCGGAATTGATTCTCGCACGCACCGGTTTGCCAAATATCAAACAAAACACTTCGGTGATCACTCTTGTCATCGATGCCAATACCGATGAACTGGGTAAACTAACCGGGAAACTGGGATCCATCTCCGGCGTTTCGGTTAAATCAGGCCTGGCCAAAAAATAGCATACAATCAACCAACATATTCAACTACCATGTACCAAATAGAAGCCGATTTTATCAACGAAAAGAAAGTTTGGGAAGCGCTTGAAAAAAGCAAAAATCCCGAACCAGAGCAAATCAGGGATGTGCTGGCAAAAGCAGCCGAAATGAAAGGCCTCAACCTGGAAGAAGTGGCCGTTCTAACCTCCATCAGCGATCCAGGGATGCTGGCCGAATTATTCGATACCGCCAACACTGTTAAGGAAACGATCTACGGCAAACGCCTGGTCCTGTTTGCGCCTTTGTACATTTCGAACCTGTGTTCCAACGAGTGTTTGTATTGTGCTTTCCGCGCCACCAACAAAGCCATTAACCGGCATGCCCTATCGCAGGAACACATAGCACGCGAAGTGGAAGTGTTGATTAAACAAGGCCATAAACGCATTTTGCTGGTGGCCGGCGAATCGTATCCTAAAGAAGGCTTTCAATACGTGCTCGATTCGGTTCGAACCGTTTACAGTGTAAAATCGGAACATGGTGAAATCAGGCGTGTAAATGTGAACGTAGCGCCTCTCACCACCGAAGAATTCAAACAACTGAAAGCGGCTGAGATTGGCACTTACCAGATTTTCCAGGAAACGTACCATCGCGAAACGTACAGAAAAGTTCACCTGGGTGGAAAGAAACGCGATTACAACTGGCGTGCCTGGTCGTTGCACCGCGCCATGGAAGCCGGCATCGATGATGTGGGTATCGGAGTTTTATTTGGATTGTTCGATTACCGATTCGAGATACTGGCCATGATGCAGCACATTAACGAACTTGAAGCCAAATTTGGCGTTGGCCCGCACACCATTTCCGTTCCGCGGCTTGAACCTGCAACCAACAGCGATTTGGCCTCTCATCCTCCCTTTCCTGTTTCGGATATCGATTTCAGAAAGATTGTTGCCATTTTGCGCCTTGCCGTTCCATATACAGGCATCATTATGTCCACGCGCGAAACGGCAAAAATGAGAAGAGAAACCTTTGCGCTCGGCGTGAGTCAGATTTCGGCCGGAAGCCGCACCAACCCGGGAGGGTATGAAGAAGAGGCTGAAGACGATCCGTCAGGTCAGTTCAGTCTGGGCGATCACCGTTCCCTCGACGAAGTAATTCGCGACGTGGCATCGATGGGCTATATTCCGTCGTTTTGCACCGCTTGCTACCGGCTCGGAAGAACCGGCCAGGATTTTATGGACCTCGCCAAACCCGGCGACATTAAATTGCATTGTGCACCCAACGCCTTGAGTTCTTTTAAAGAATACCTGCAGAATTTTGCCAAAGCTGAAACTGCTAAAGTTGGGAATCATCTAATAACCGAAACTATCGCCGGTATGAACGGCATCGCTCGTCAGCGCGCCGAAAAACTCGTAAGACGCGTGGAAGCCGGTCGCGATGATGTATATTGCTAAAATGATATTGAATAATGAGATAGAAAAAATCAGGTAATCCTTAAATCAAGTCAATTATGGTCAAGACAAGGGAAGAAAAAGATTTGATCGGCGCCAAAAAAATTCCTGTAGATGCACTGTGGGGCATCCACACGGCACGGGCTGTCGAGAATTTTCCATTAAGTAAACAGCCCGTTCATCCCGAATTGATCAAGGCTTATGGTGAAGTAAAACTGGCTTGTGCACAGGTCAATACCCAACTTGGATTTTGGAATGACGCACATAAATCGGCTGCCATTGAACAAGCCTGTGCTGAAATGGCAGAAGGATTGCTGTCGGAGCACATTATAGTTGATGCGCTGCAGGGTGGTGCCGGTACCTCTGCCAATATGAATATAAACGAAGTGCTGGCCAACCGGGCATTGCAAATTCTTGGCAGCACGCCCGGGAATTATGATAGAATTTCACCGCTCAACGATATCAACCTACACCAAAGCACTAACGACACTTACCCTACTGCATTAAAAGTAGCGGCCATTCGAATTTTACGGGAACTGGAACAAAACATTTTGGGTTTGCAGGAAGCTTTTCAAAAAAAAGAAAAGGAAATGGCGCATGTAGTTAAAATTGGTCGTACGCAACTGCAAGATGCGGTACTCACCACACTGGGGCGTGAAATGGGTGCCTATGCCGAAGCCTTTAACCGCGACAGATGGCGGATATATAAATGTGAGGAGCGACTTCGTGTAATAAATCTTGGAGGAACAGCAATCGGCAGTGGACTTGGCGCTCCTAAAAAATTTATCTTCCGGGTTGTGGATCAGCTGCGCGAAAATACGAACATTGGCCTGGCGCGTGCCGAAAACCTGATCGACGGAACCCAAAATGCGGATGTTTTTGTAGAAGTTTCGGGCATTTTGAAAGCCTGTGCCAGTAATTTACTAAAAATAAGCAACGACCTGCGCTTAATGGCCAGCGGACCTGATTCGGGCCTTGCCGAAATCAAGCTCCCTGCGATGCAAGCCGGTTCCTCGATCATGCCCGGTAAGGTAAATCCGGTAATTCCGGAGGCTGTTGCACAGGTGGCTATAAAAGTTATGGCTAACGACCAGGCAATCACTCAGGCATGTAGCATGGGCAACCTGGAATTAAACCAGTTTATGCCGCTTATTGCGCACTCGCTTCTCGAATCCATTTCGATGTTATCGAATGCAGCTTCCTTGTTTGCACAAAAATGCGTGGCAGGAATTGAGGCCGATGAAAAAGTCTGCAGAAAGAACGTGGAGAATTCGACAGCAGCATTAACAGCCCTCATTCAAAAAATCGGATATTACAAAGCGGAAGAAATTGGTAAACTAGCGAGGGAAAATGATTTATCGATTAAAGATGCAGCCATTGAATCAGCATTTTTATCAGCGGAGGAATTCGATGAATTAATCAGCCCTGAGAAGGTTTGCCGACTGGGAAATTAAATTCGAATTTTTCTTTAACAAGTCGTTAACAATATCACTAAGAGCTCATTATCAGGCCAGTAAGAAAAGTCGCCTTATTTCACACTAAAATATCTTAATATTTTTTTGGATTTAATATTCGGGTTTCGTATTATTGAAACTTAATTAAGAGAAAACGCTATTTTAATTTTTATAACTTAAAAAACGACAATTATGAAAAAAGTATTTTTTGTACTCGCATTTGTTGCCGTTTACGGTGTATCACTGGCGATGACCAACGCACCGGTTGTTTCAATCGACGAAACTGCAACTGTTATTGTTGACAACAACGATAAGGCTGAAAAAGAAGAAGGTAAAAAAGCAACAAAAGCTGAAGCGAAATCAGAAGCGAAAGGTTGCGCCGGCGAAAAATCAGCGAAATCGGAAGGTTGTGCAGGTGAAAAATCAGCTAAAAAAGGTGATGGCTGCGAAACCAAAAAAACTGCTGAAGCAAAAAGCGCTGGTGGTTGCGGAGGAAAATAGAAACTAATTAGTCCTCATAAATAGAATTAACCGTTTGTTCTCGAACAAGCGGTTTTTTTGTGTTCTTTCCCTCCTTTTTTCTTTTTCGATTGCTTGATAAATCAGGATTGCTTACTTTCAACCCTTCAAATTATAACCGATGAGGGCACCAAAAACTTTTCGCTTACACATTGGAATTTTCGGCCGAAGAAATGCCGGGAAATCAAGTATATTAAACGCCCTCACCCACCAGGATGTTTCCATTGTTTCGGAAGTGGCAGGCACCACTACCGATCCGGTTGAAAAACCGATGGAACTGCTGCCTCTGGGACCGGTACTTTTTATTGATACGGCAGGAATTGATGATGCGGGGGATCTGGGAGAAAAGCGAATTGCCAAAACCATGGCGGTTTTCGACCGAACTGATCTTGGAGTGATCGTAAGTAATTTCAACGATTGGGGCGACTATGAAGAAATCCTGATGGAGGAACTCAAAAACCGAAATGTACCTTTCCTGGTGGTTTTCAATAAAACAGATCTGTTCCCCGAGGATGTTTCATTGATTGCTCAACTCGATTCCGTAAAAATTAAATATGTACTGACTTCAGCAACAAAAGGAGATGGCATTGCCGATTTGCGCCAGTTGCTTTTAAAATCGGCACCAGCTGATTTTATTGAGCGCCCGACAATTCTGGCAGACCTGGTCGGACCAGGTGAAGCCGCTGTTCTTGTGGTTCCCATTGACAAGGAAGCTCCGAAAGGACGATTGATTTTACCACAGGTCCAGAGCATTCGCGACCTGCTCGACAACGATGCATTTACGGTCGTGGTTAAGGAACGTGAACTTCGTGAAGCACTTTCAAGATTTAACAAGCCTCCAAAGCTGGTCGTTACCGATTCGCAGGCTTTTCTAAAAGTAGCTGCCGATACACCACCTGAAATTCCGATGACCTCCTTTTCCATACTTTTTGCACGTTTTCAGGGCGACCTCCTCGAAATGGTAAAAGGTGCCATGACTATCGATCAATTAAAAACCGGCGATAAAGTGCTGATCGCAGAAGCCTGTTCGCATCACCCCATCGGCGAGGACATTGGTACAGTGAAAATTCCGCGTTGGCTGACCCAGTATGTTGGAGGAAAACTGGAGATCGACAGCATTCGTGGTCATGATTTTCCGCCAAATCTCTCAGAATACAAGCTGATCATTCACTGCGGAGCATGCATGTGGAACCGTCGTGCCATGCTGAGTCGCATTATGAAAGCACGGCAGGCAGGTGTGCCCATTACCAATTACGGTTTAACGATCGCCTACTCTCTTGGCATATTTGAGCGGGCACTTCAGCCCTTCCCGGCTGCACTCGACATTTACACCACACATCAGGAGATTAACTGAGCATAAGCTTATTTTTTCTGAAAACATTTCTATTTTTAAGGTAAAAATTACTGTTTCTTACTAAAATAAATTAAGATGAAAAAACTGCTGTTTACAGTCCGGAGTAACCCGGCTTTACTTCTCGGATTTTTTCTCCTTTTGAGTTTTTCCCTTTCGGCGCAAAAACTCGATATCGACAAACTGGAAAACATGAAAGCCCGAAGTATTGGTCCGGCTGGCATGAGTGGTCGAATTGTGGCTATCGACGCTGTGATCGACGACCCAAAAATCATTTATGCCGGCGCAGCATCTGGTGGAGTCTGGAAATCGATTGATGGCGGAATTACCTGGAATCCGATTTTTGACGACCAGAAACAGATCAATATCGGTGCTGTAAAAATCTGCCAGTCAAATCCCGATATTATCTGGGTGGGTACCGGTGAAGGCAATCCCCGAAATTCGCTGAATATAGGTGGTGGATTGTACAAATCCATCGATGGCGGTAAAACCTGGAAATGGCTTGGACTGGAAAATACAAGAAACATTCACCGCATTTTGCTCGATCCGCGTGATGAAAATGTAGCATACATTGGCGTCATTGGAAATCCTTACGATGAGCATTCTGAACGGGGTGTTTACAAAACCACGGATGGGGGCGAAACCTTTGAAAAAATTCTTTTTGTAGACGAAAAAACCGGTGTAGGAGAAATGGTGATGGACCCTTCAAATCCGAACAAGATTTTCGTGAACATGTGGGAACACAAGCGCTGGCCATGGTTTTTTAAATCGGGTGGACCCGGCTCAGGTCTCTATGTAACGCTCGATGGCGGAAAAAACTGGAAAAAACTGACAGCGGAAGATAATGGCCTTCCTGAAGGCGAACTCGGAAGGATGGGCCTGGCCATCGCACCCAGCAACCCGGATATCGTTTACGCCCTTATCGAATCAAAAAAGAATGCACTTTATAAATCCACCGACGGAGGTGTGAAATTTCAAAGAATAAACGATAAAGATGAAATCGGTAATCGCCCGTTTTACTATTACGAGATCTATGCCGATCCTAAAGATGATAAACGGCTTTACAGTCTGCATTCCGGAATTACAATGAGTGAGGACGGAGGCCGCACTTTCAGTTCGATAGAAGGTGGCACGCACTCCGATCACCATGCACTTTGGATCAATCCGAACAATCCGGCTCACCTCATCGAAGGAAACGATGGCGGAATGAACATTTCCTATGATTATGGACGCACCTGGCGTTTTGTGCAAAATCTTCCTGTAGGTCAGTTTTACCACATAAGGGTTGACAACGACCTGCCTTACCATGTTTATGGCGGAATGCAGGATAATGGTTCATGGAAAGGCCCCGGCTACGTCTATCAAACGGGCGGCATTATCAACCAAATGTGGCTCGAAGTAATGTTTGGCGATGGTTTCGATGTCGTACCCGATCCCGATGACTCGCGATTTGGCTACGCCATGTCGCAACAGGGAAATGTGGGCCGATATGATTCGGAAACCGGTTACACCTACTCCATTAAACCAACCGCACCTGATATGGACACCGAATTGCGTTTTCACTGGAATGCAGCCATCGAACAGGATCCGTTTGATAACAACACGATTTATTTTGGATCACAATTCGTTCATAAAAGTACGGATAAAGGACTTACCTGGGAGATCATTTCGCCCGACCTGACCACCAACGATACAACCAAACAAAAATACAGTGAAAGTGGTGGCTTGACCTACGATGTTACGGGCGCCGAGAACCATACCTGCATTCTTACCATTGAGCCAAATCCGGTGGAAAAGGGTATCATTTGGGTAGGTACTGATGATGGGAATGTGCAGATCACTCGTGACGGTGGTGAAACCTGGACCAACGTAAACAAGCTGCCCGATCTTCCTGAAGCAAGCTGGATTCCGCAAATACGCGCTTCAACATACAATGCCGGTGAGGCCTGGGTAGTTGCCAATAACTACCGACGTGGCGATTTTTCTTGTTATGCATACCACACCGACGATTATGGGAAAACCTGGAAACGGATAGTTAATGACGATAAAGTATACGGTTACGCACTGGCTATTTTGCAGGATCCCGTAGAACCAAGTCTGCTCTTTCTTGGAACGGAACATGGCCTGTGGGTAAGCATCGATAAAGGGGAAAACTGGACACGCTGGACACATGGTTATCCTGCAGTTTCGACCATGGACCTTGCATTGCAGGAGCGCGAAGCCGATCTTGCCATTGCCACTTTTGGACGATCGATTTACATTCTGGATGATATTCGCCCTTTGCGTGAAATGGCAACCACTTCGGGTGAAATTCTAAATGAACCGCTGGCCATCTTCGATCCCGCTAAGGCTATCATTGTAAATGGTCAACTGGCGAATATCGGTTCACATTTTCCGGCCGACGCAATTTTCTCTGGCGAAAACAAACCGACCGGGGCTCAGTTAAAAGTACTGGTAAATAAACCTGAGGATGCGAAAAAAGACGCTCCTTCGGAAGGCCGACGCGGTCGCAGGGGTGGCGGCGCTAAAGCCGATTCGCTGAAGATTAATATATACGACAGTCAAAACGAATTGGTAAAAACCGTTAATACGATCCCCGACGACGGACTTAATGTAGTACGCTGGAGACTGGATACCGGTGAAATGAAAATGCCGCGTCGCGGTGGACGCGAAGATCAGGCCGGCAGGTACATGCGACGGAACAGAAGTACAAAAACCGTTCTGCCGGGAACCTACAAAGTAGTTGCAGAATACAAAGCGCATAAAGATTCGACCATGCTTGAGGTTGTCATGGATCCACGGGTGCCAAAATCGGTTGAAGCAATGAAAGCCCAAAATGCCATGGTTGACGACCTTACGAAAAGTCTTGAAGTGCTTTATAACGGCACTGAACGCCTGATCGAAAGCAAGGAAGTTACCGACAAAGTTTCTGCCCAACTCAAAGGACTGGAAGGAGACGAAATAAAGACGCTGCAAAAAGAAGTAAAAGCAGTTCAGGATTCAATCGGCGCCATTCAGGATTTGATTTTCGGAAAACAGGATCCTGAAGCACAGGGGATAACTTCGCGCAGTTACGACCAGTATGTAAATGGCAAAGTGTTCATGGCTATCCGCCAGATTACTTCGCGCCCCGGCATGCCAACGTCAACAGAAGAGCGAATGCTGGATCAGGCGAAAGCAAAAATAGAAGAAGGCGTAGATGCGATTAATGCCTTCTACAAAGATGTTTGGCCTGGCTTCCGTACAAAGGTGGAGGAAACCAAAATTTCGCTTTTTAAAGATTATGAACCGCTCGAGTTTGAATAAATAAGGAATACAAAGTTTTGAGCCTCCGTGAAATTCGCGGAGGCTTTTTCAACCCAAAACCATTTCGATTGTTTTGAAAATAAAACAGGTACTTATGAACCGGATACTTTTTTTACTTTTGGTTTTTGCAGGAATTGGGCTGGCGTGCAATGACAAAGAATACCCGGTAGAAGTGATCGATCATCCAAAACAAAAAAATACCGCTGAAGAGTTAGCAGATCCAAATGCATTCTCATACCTCGCACTGGGCGATTCGTATACCATTGGCGAAAGCGTTGAAGAACATCAGCGTTTCCCTGTTCAATTGGTTGCAGCACTAAGAAGCAAAGGGCTCAACATGAATGCTGCTACCATTGTGGCGCGCACAGGCTGGACAACCGATGAACTGGCCAGCGCCATTAAATCTGCAACCCTCGCAAAATCGTATAACCTTGTAACCCTGCTTATCGGAGTGAACAACCAGTACCGTGGAAGAAGTTCGGATGAATACCGCACCGAATTCAGAAATTTATTGCAAACTGCCATTCAATTTGCGAATAATAAGGTGCAGAATGTTATTGTAGTTTCCATCCCCGACTATGGCGTTACACCTTTTGGGAAAAGCCGCGATCCGGAAAATATTGCAAAAGATATTGACACCTTCAATGCCATCAACCGGCAGGAAACGCAAAATGCCGGTGCCCGGTATGTAAACATCACCGATATCTCGCGCGAAGCTGCTGACGATGATTCGCTGGTAGCGTCGGATGGCCTGCATCCTTCCGGGAAAATGTACGCGCGTTGGGTGAAAAAAATACTCCCGGAAGCCATTGAAATTCTTGAAAGCCAACGACAATGACCGTACACGCTACCAATCAAAAAATCGCCGGACAAAAGGATAAGCAGGATCCGTTACGACATTTTAGGAACCGGTTTTTCATCGCCGACGAAAACACCATTTACCTTGACGGAAATTCGTTGGGGCGCCTTCCAAAAAAGACCCGTAATATATTGGAAAATGTAGTAGATGACCAGTGGGGTTCTGCATTGATCGAAAGCTGGAACAGTTGCTGGTATAACAAGCCGGTACAGTTGGGTGACAAGATTGCGCAAATTGTAGGAGCCTCACCCGGAGAGGTGATCGTATCCGACAGTACCTCGATAAACCTTTACAAACTGGCACATGCAGCATTAAGATTACAGAAAGGAAAAACTGAAATTGTAAGCGACGAATTGAATTTCCCGACCGACCTTTACATTTTGCAGGGTTTGATACATGAATTTGGCACGGATTACCGACTTAATCTGGCACGATCACACGACTGCATTACCATCAATAGAAATGAAATTAAATCAAGGATCACCAAAAATACCGCCTTGGTCGTGCTTTCGCTGGTAGCATTTAAAAGTGCTTTTAAATACGATGTTATCGAAATAACAGAACGTGCCCACAAAATGGGGGCGCTGGTTCTCTGGGACCTGAGTCATGCAGCAGGTGCCGTTCAAATCGAACTGAATAAAACCAAAGCCGACCTGGCCGTTGGATGCACCTACAAATACCTAAACGGGGGACCGGGATCACCCGCATTCTTGTATGTTCGGAAAGATCTGCAGGAGAAACTCTCCTCTCCCGTTCAGGGCTGGTTTGGTGATGCGTCTCCTTTTGAGTTTGATCTGCAATACCGGCCGGCTGACGGCATTCGAAAATTCCTTACCGGAACGCCACCGGTGCTGAACCTGATGGCCATCGAACCCGGGTTGGACATGATATTGGAAGCCGATATGGAATCGATCCAGCAAAAAAGCATTGAACTCTCAGAATATTTTATTTCGTTGGTTTATAAAAAATTGATACCGCTGGGGTTTTCATTGGGTTCACCTCAGGATCCGCAAAACAGAGGATCGCATGTTTCATTAAAGCACCCGGAAGCCTATCGCATCTGCAAAGCCTTGATCATTCCTGAAAATTCAACGTTAAAAATTATACCTGATTTTCGTGAACCTGATAATATACGGTTTGGATTTACCCCCTTGTACTCTACTTTTACGGAAGTCTGGAAAACAGTTCAGCGGCTCCAGGAAATTGTTACGAATAAAGAATTTGAAAGCTTCACGAAAGAGAAATCAGACGTTACTTAACTTTCTCCGTTTGCGGTAATCGGAAAAAACCAAAAAATTCAATTTTTCCGGTTTTGTCCTTTTTCAGCAATTTTAAATCATTCCTCTGAAAAGCAAATTGAAATTCAAGATTATTCCTGAAATCGGAAGGATCGATCAGGGTAATGAAATTGCGGTGCACGCTCCACTGCCCGAGCTTCAGTTTCTTGAAAACCGGAAGCGGCAATTGTTCGTTCAGTGAAAATTGCTTGTCTTCTTCAAACTGAATATGCAGCAGTTCGTTGTTGCTTTTCAAATCGGCTTCCCTAAGGTGGATAAGGTCCTCTTCCAGATCAACATAGTACTCGTATAACGTCCAGTTGCCCGGTATTTTTTTGGAGATGCTGCCAAAAACTTCGGGCGAGGCCAGCCAGGTCGCAAATCTGGAGAAGATAGAATTACCACTCATAGTTTGTCAATGTTTTATTTTGACGAGATAGGAATGTAAAAGTTTAATCTCCGCAGGTTTCATTCCGGCTAATTTAAAAAAATGGGGGCACCCCGCATCAATATTTTGTCGATATACGGTAACATTTCACCGATGTTTTAAGTCAGATAAACGAAATAACTCGTGTATTTCACTGCCATTGAATACTTTAAGTTTGGGATATTCGTTTTATACTTTACTCACTGAAAACCGGAAAGCCATGGAAGCAGACAATTTTTCAACAGAATTCCAGTCGACCCTCGAAATTAAATTAGCTGAAAATCATCGTCAGCAATTGAACCGAAGCAAGGAAAAAGGCGAAGAAGATGGCAAACGTAATTTACCGTCGGTTGACGACGATTTTACAACACCTGTTGAACAGGAAATCCGGAACAAGTACCAGGCGGAGGTTGAAGCCCTGTATCAAACCGGCCAGCAGGCACTGAATGATTTAAGCGAAAAGCGACTAAAATCGGTTGAACAGGAACTCGGAGAATTGGATAAGGAGAAAATCAATGTCCTGATTGCTGAAGCTAAAAAGGCCAAGAATGAACAACTTGAAGAACTGAACACCAATCATCTGGATACAGTGAAAGACATTGAAAACTCGCCTCATTATCAGGACGGCAAAAAACGATTCGAGAAGATCAGGTCACGTTGGGAACAGGTTACTGAAAAGTTTGATCGTCAGGAACTGAACATTCAGTTTAAACCCTATTGGGCCTACATCCTGTTGTTATTTGCAATTGGTATTGCCGAATTTCCGCTCAATAACCAGGTATTTATTTCGTTTCGCGAAACCCCGCTTCTTACACTGATCATGGCCGGTGTATTGGTAATCACACTGCCCTTTCTGGCCCATGCTGCCGGTAAAATTCTCAAGCAGGTAAAAGAACGTGGTATTTATCCTTTTGTTTTCATTTTGCTGTTTTTTACTGTTGTATCCATTAGCTACTTTACCGCGCTCCTCCGCACCAATTATCTTTCAGAGCTGGGCGTGCAGGAAGATCAGCTATTCCTCGACCAATGGACTTTTTTCACCATAGGCATCATCCTTTTTATGGTAGGAGCTATGGCTTCATTCTTTGCTCACGACAGCAGTCACGAATTTGCTTCAGTATTTAAAAAGTATCACTACGAAGAAGAACAGTTCTTAAAACTTCAAAAAGAAGTGAGCGATAAACGTGCGATTGAAAAAGAACGTTTCGACACCGAACGGAAACGTGTACAAAAAGAATTCAGCGAGAAGGTTGAAGTCCTGAAAAACAAACTTCAGAACCTTAAATCTGAAAAAACGGAGATACAGGGAAATTACAACAAGATACTTGCATTTTGCCAGGGAATGGAGCGAAAGATCAACTCGCATTACAAGGAAGCGATTTTCAATTACCGCGATACCAACTTAACATTCCGGAACAACCACAGGCAACCCAAATCATGGGGTGAGCTCCTACCCGATCTGAATGGTCATTTTGCAACGGAAAAGACGGCGCAGATATCTGAAAGTGAGAAATCAGAAAGCTGATCCGGATCCGGCCCGCTGTTCAATTATTAAAATTCAAGAAAACGAGATGAAATTCAAATATTATATATTCTTGTCAATACTTGTTTTGATGACAATTTCCTGCAAAAAGCAGAAGGTTCAAAACACGCAAATCTGCGTACTGATCGATGTCACCGATGAAAAATTCAGAGATGACAATTTTGTGCAAGAAAACCTGCCAAAACTGCTTCGCCTTATGAAATTAGATGAAGCAAGCAGCGGATTCTCGGGTGGAGAAATAAAACTGTCTCTGATAAATGAAGTTTCCGATTCAAAATCGAAAATGGCAAGAATTGATGTAGCTGAAACCGGAATGATGGGCGAAAATCCATTGAACCGCCGCGATGAGGTGAAGACTTTCAGCAATGATTTAAAGGAGTCATTCTCTTCACTGCTTAACGAAGCTGACTGGGGAACAGATGCTTCGAAGATCTACCAGAAAGTAACCCGCGAATTGATAAAAATGAAGAAAAAAACAGCCGATCGCAATTACCTGATCATTTATTCGGATATGCTTGAGAACAGCAATCTGTTCAGCTTTTACGGGCAAAACTGGAGGCAAAAAATCGAGCGTCTGGCTGAAGATCCGGGTTCAACGCTTGAGCAGCTGGCTGAGAAGGGTCCGGCAATGCCCGATCTAAGTGAATTCGATATCTTTATCGTGGCATCCCGAGACTCCGAGAATGATGAAAAAATAAACCTTTCAGAAAAATTATGGACGAGCTTACTGGAATACCAGGGAGCAACGGTGAGTTTTAACTCCAACCTAGAACTTTAGTGTTACATTACCTTTTTTCGAATAAATCCCAAACAACCAATGCGAAACCTAAGAGAGTGATTATCGTATTTTGATTAGTAACGGCAATCATGCATTTGTTACCTATGTTCACATGAATAAGGATTTTCTCCAAAATCTCATTGCCATCCTGGAAGCCAATTTTTCGAATGAAAATTTTGGCCCAGATCAACTTGTCAGAGAAATGGGAGTAAGTTACTCTACCCTGCACCGGCGTATAAAAGAAGCTAGCGGCAAAACCATTAGTCAGTACATCCGGGAATACAGATTGAACAAAGCGATGCATCTGTTACAGAATAAAGAAGTGACCGTTGCCGAAGTCGCCTATCAAGTTGGTTTTGCCAGTACCACTTATTTCAATAAGTGTTTTCATGATTTTTATGGAACGAGTCCGGGCGAATACAGAAAAAATCTGGAGATCAAGGATCATGCACCATCACCGTCTTCAAGGAAAAAAAGAAAAGCAGCATTGATGGGAATTCCGGTTCTGCTCCTGATCTACTTGCTCCTAATTATTTATACGGTTGATAAACGCGCAAAAAACGAAACCCTCAACAAATCGGTAGCTATTTTTCCAATTGAATATATCGGGGAGCCCGGCTATAAATACCAGGCCTTGGGATTTGGAGAAGAGATCAAAAACAAGCTTTCGACCATTGAAGATTTAAGAGTGCTCGATGTCAGTATCATCGAAGATTCCTTGTTTGCCAACTGGCCCGAAAAACATAAAATGAAAGAACTGAATGTGGGCTTTCTGGAAAAAAGCAGCATCCAGAAAACCAATGAGGGTTTTCTTCTTTTTGTGAAACTGACAAATGCAAAAAATGGGGAATTAGTATACAATCAAAAATATTCTATCGTTGAAAACAATCGGCTGAACACGCCAAATACAATTGCCGAAGCCATTGCGGAACGATTGCATGCTAAAATTTCAACGGAAGAAAGAACCAGAATGCAAAAAGTTCCAACGTTGGATCCCGAAGCCAGGGATTTTTATGAACTGGGAAAAACAGCACACATGGAATACTGGCAGGATGAGAGTGAACTCAAAGCGTTACAAAAGGCAGAGGATTATTATCAGAAAGCACTGAACATCGATTCCACTTTTGCACTGGCTTATGCCGGTCTTGCCCGAATTGCATTCGACAAAACCAACTGGTCCGATATTTTTAAAGACACCTATCTCGATACAATTTTAATACTTGCCAACCGGGCTCTATTTTACGACAATACCCTTGCCGAAGCATACACACTCAGAGGTGATTATTACAGCGCACGAGGGTTGGGTAAAGCGGTCAGTGAATACGAACAAGCGCTGCGATACGACCCAAACAACTGGCAGGCCTACAATGGTCTGGGAGGATATTACCTTCTAAAAGACAATGTGAAGTCGGCCGACAATTATCTGGAGGCACTCCAAAGACGCCGGGGCCCGGAATACAAGTTGATGCTGAATAACTTAATCTTTATCTTGGTAATTAACGGATTGCTTGAAGAAGGGCAGGAATTAATTAACCGAAAACTGTTATGGGATGATGACTCCGTAAGTTATTACAGACGATTGGCACACATTGAAGAGTATGAGGGAAATTTCGAACAAGCCGTTGCCTATGCTTCGAAAGCCTGGTCGATTGATTCAACAGATTTAAATGTAAATGCCCTTCTGGCATTTAATTATGTATTGCTTAAAGACTACAAAAAGGCGTCGAAATATTACGAAAACACGGTGCGCCTCAGCAGCCTCATGAACTTTAAAATGAACAACGAGCATCATCGAATCGGCTTCTTTTACCTTGTGCGTGGGGATACCATAAAGGCAAATGTATATTTTCAACGGCAAATCGATGCCGATCTGCAATTAATTGAGATGGGCAATGCGGATAGGGCCATGTATGATCTGGCCGCTACCTATGCCATTTTAAACGAAAAAGAGAAAGCATTCAACACACTGGAAATATTTGAGAAGCAGCATGCTATTCCCTGGTTTTTTTATTTCTACCTGAAAAATGATCCGCTTTTTCAATCTATCCGAAAAGAACCGCAATTCCAGGAGATTTTAAATAATGTGAAAATCAAAGTTCTTGAAGAACAAAGAAAGCTGAAAACCTGGTTCGAACAACAAGATGTAATCTAGACGTCCGCTAAATCTCCAAAATTTGCTTTTGCAATATTTTTTTAATTCCTGACAAATAATTTCAATTCATGATTTTCTATTTCAATTTACTGACCTTTAATTGCTATGCACCATAAATTCGTTTTTAGGATATTGAATTTGACAAAATTATTTACTCATTTAAAATCTATATCATGAAACGAATCATTTATTTTCTTATCGGAATCCTCATGCTTGGTGTTGCATGCCAGGATGAGTTTGTGAAATCAGAAGACAACCTAAAAAGTGCAAAAATCGAGAAAACCCAAACCTTCAACATTAAGGCGAATATCACTGCTATCCCAAACAATGAAGGTCCGACAATTACTTGTAGCGAAGAGCCCGAAGTTATAATGAGTGGTGGCGGATGGGTTAGCGGACAGGAAAATATCTTCGGCAAAATCGTTTTGGAAAAGAGCACATACGAAAAAGAATACTGCGAACTAAACATGACAGCTGAAGGCCCTGTGCTATATACAAGAGTTAATGTACAGTTGGAAAATACACATCATGAGAAGCACTTTGTAATTAACCACCATTTCATCAACCTGGCCACTGGCGACAGTTGGGGACACAGTGAATTAATCGGCGGGACAGGAAGATTTGAAGGAGCAACCGGGACTACGGAAATGTTAAATGTAATTGTTGACCCGGTTACAGGCATAGGTACATGGGACGAAGAAGGTGAAATCACTTTGGTTCTAAAATGATACAAATCGTACATTAAAAACAGCTGGAAATCGTTCGAATATAATTCCACAGCTTTTAAGTTTTGGGCCACCTCTTGCTGAAGAGGTGGTTTTTGTTGAGTTTAGAGCAAAAAGAAAGGGCAGCCCTCTGACTACCCCTCAACTGTAATTAATGATAAAAAATAAGGGTACTGCAATAATACGAATTATGAAGAATAAATAAATACCACATAACGTTCTTGTTATTAACATGTTATAGTGAATAGCGTAATTCTTGTCATTTAAGTCCCTCAAATCTGAGAGTTATCAACAGTAATTTGCCCCAATTTCAGGCTTCCGTTCTATAGAAAATAAGATGTTGATATCTTTCAATTATGTATTTGTAAATCAAAAACTTTTACCTATTTTTGCGCCGAATTAATTTTAAGCCGTTGTTATTGATAGCGATGCTGCGGCTTAAACATTGTATAACACAAAAGTTCTTTAAAAATGTATTTAACATCTGAGAAAAAACAAGAGTTGTTTGCCAAACATGGCAAATCAGCTACAGACACAGGTAGTGCAGAAGGTCAAATCGCACTGTTCACATTAAGGATCAATCACCTTACAGAACACCTGAAGCAAAACAAAAAAGACCACAGCACACGCCGTGCATTGATTAAGCTGGTAGGAAAGCGCAGAAGCTTGCTCGACTACCTGAAAGGCAAAGATATCGAACGTTACCGTTCTATCTTGAAAGAATTGAACTTACGTAAGTAAATCATAGAGAAAGGCAATGCAATAGTGTTGCCTTTCTTTTTATCAAATTACAAAACCTCACCACCCATTGTAATTAACGAAACGACAGATGAAGATTAGAAAGAAAAAAACTTTCAAACAATACTCACCCTGATTTATTCTACGACAAAATCGTCCCTCTCTACACGTAGAGAGGGAAAAGTGGGAGAGTTTTCATGATTTTTTTGAACTGATTGAAACTGTCTAAAAAAACAATTTATTAAATTATGGTAAACGCAACAGTTAAGACAATCGAACTTGCCGATGGCAGGACGATTACCATTGAAACCGGGAAGCTGGCCAAGCAAGCCGACGGATCGGTAGTGGTACGAATGGGTGACACCATGTTGCTGGCTACGGTTGTTTCAGCCAAAGAAGCCAAAGAAGATGTAGATTTTATGCCGGTATCGGTTGATTACCGCGAGAAATTTTCAGCCGCGGGTCGTTTCCCCGGCGGATTTTTGAAAAGGGAAGCTCGTCCGAGCGACGATGAAATCCTGGTGGCCCGTTTGGTCGACCGCGCCCTGCGCCCACTCTTCCCAGAAGATTACCACGCAGAAACAGCAGTGATGATCTCACTGATTTCTTCAGGAAAAGATGAAATGCCTGATCAACTGGCCGGACTCGCTGCCTCAGCAGCCATTTCTGTTTCCGATGTTCCATTCGAAACACCAATTTCGGAAGTTCGCGTGGTACGTTTAAATGGCGAATTCATTATCAACCCGACTTACACACAATTGTCCGAGTCTGATCTCGACATCATGGTAGGTGCATCGTACGACAACATTATGATGGTGGAAGGAGAAATGAATGAAGTATCGGAAGATGTGATGCTCGAAGCCATTAAAATTGCACACGAAGAAATTAAAAAACATTGCAAGGTCCAGGAAGAACTGGCTGCAGAATTAGGCGTTCTAAAACGTGAATACAACCACGAAAATAACGACGAAGAATTGCGCGAACGCGTTAAAGCCGAGCTGTATGACAAGTGTTATGAGGTGGCCAAAAAACAAATCACAAACAAAAGCGAACGCCTGGAAGCTTTTGAAACCATTCGCGACGAATGGATTGAAGCGTTCGAGGCAGCCAATGCTGAAGACGAAGAACTGGAAAGAAAAGTTGGCCTGATTAAACGCTACTTCCACGACGTGGAAAAAGAAGCCATGCGCCGGATGATCCTCGATGAAGGTATTCGTCTGGATGGTCGAAAAACCAACGAGATCCGTCCGATTTGGGGCGAGGTAGATTACCTGCCGGGAGCACACGGTTCATCCATTTTCACCCGTGGCGAAACACAGTCGCTGACATCGGTAACCCTGGGAACCAAAATGGACGAGAAAATTGTTGACCAGGTAACGGTTCAGGGGAAAGAGAAATTTCTGTTACACTATAACTTCCCGCCGTTTTGTGTTGGCGATCCGAAAACGCCGCGTGGAACGAGCCGTCGAGAAATTGGTCACGGAAACCTGGCTCACCGTGCATTAAAGAAAATGCTACCCGAAGAGACTCCATATGTTATCCGTGTTGTATCAGATATTCTGGAATCAAACGGTTCATCGTCGATGGCTACCGTTTGTGCAGGAACAATGGGATTGATGGATTCAGGTTTGAAAATCAAAAAACCGGTTTCAGGTATTGCCATGGGACTGATCACCGATAAAGGTTCAGACAAATATGCCGTTCTCTCCGATATTCTGGGCGATGAAGACCACCTGGGCGATATGGACTTTAAAGTTACCGGTACTGCTGATGGTATTACAGCTACCCAGATGGACATCAAGGTAGACGGGCTTCCTTACGAAGTACTGGCTCAGGCACTGCAACAGGCCAAAGAAGGAAGGTTGCATATTTTGGGAAAAATGCTGGAAGTGATTCCGGAACCACGTGCCGAGTTTAAGCCAAATGTACCGCGCATTGAAACCATCCAGATTCCGAAAGATATGATCGGTGCGGTGATTGGACCTGGCGGAAAAGTGATTCAAGCTATCCAGGAAGAAACCGACACGGTGATCGTGATCGAAGAGACCGACGACATGGGCATGGTTCAGATCTCAGGATCGGGGCTGGAACCAATAGAAGCTGCTAAAGCCAAAATTAAAGCCATTACTGCACTTCCCGAAGTTGGTGAGGTGTATAAGGGCAAAGTAAAATCGGTAGTTTCATTTGGCGCCTTTATCGAGATCCTGCCGGGTAAAGAAGGACTGCTCCACGTTTCTGAAATGGATTGGAAACGTGTGGAATCGCCCGAAAGTTTTACCAAAGAAGGTGAAGAAATGGAAGTAAAGTTGATCGGTGTTGATGAAAAAACCGGTAAACTGAAACTTTCCAGAAAGGTTCTTCTTCCAAAACCGGAAGGTTATGTGGAACGTCCACCAAGGGAAAATCGTGGTGGCGACCGCAGAGGCGGTGACCGTCGACGTGATGACCGACGTGGTGGTGACCGAAGAAACGATCGACGTGGTGGCGACCGCAGAGATTTCCGCCCACGCCGCGATAACGATTAATTGAATTAATTCAATAAACATATAAACGCTCCGCCGGTTGGTGGGGCGTTTTTTATGGGATGAAGGAGTGAGGGATTGAAGGATTGTAAGAAAATGCATGAATGCTTTAACGCGGGAATGCTTTAATGGAAGGTCGTTAAACTACTAAATTGTGAAATTGTAAACTCCCAAATAAAAACTGAAAACTGAGATTGCGACTGCAAACCCTAAACTCTGAACCCCAAACTCTAAACTCTGAACTCTGAACACGATCACTAAACTTTCGCTTCCTTTTTCTAACTTCGCAGCAAAATTTAACGGCTATGGGATCCTGGTCTTCAGAAATAAACCGGCAAATCGACGAGCAACTGGAAAGTACGCGCGACAAGGACATCCTGTTTTTCAGGGTAAAAGAATTCAAACGCAATATCGAACGTGTAGATGAATTTTCATTGTCGTGTGGGGCCTGTAAAAAGGAAATGATCAACATTGCCGAAGCTGCCAAGAATATTGAACAGGCCGTGAATACGCCCGGCAAAAAACGTCGCGAATACGATCGGCTAATCGACCGTCTTTCGAAACATATGCGTAAAGAGCACGGATTCTTTGCTCCATATTATTTCAGTTACGTTTATGCACTTTATGGCACCGTTGCGGGTATTGTAATGGGATTGATTCTCTCTCAACTTATCCCGGCATACAAAATCGAATTCTTTGCAGTTGGTGTTTCCGTTGGTTTGGTGGTGTCTTATTTCCTCGGAAACAGGAAAGACAAAGATATCCGCCAGGAGAAAAAACTGATGTAGTTATTAACATTGCACCCCCATATAAATAAAAGCAGTTATTTTTGAAGCTCAAGCTGTTAAAAGATAAGCTAAAAATTTGATAAAATATTTGTAACGAGTGAATTCTTTAACTCTCCCTCTTCTCTCTCTATGGTTAGAGAAGCCTGGCTGCCGGTAGGCAGGGACGATTGTGTCGAAGGCACAATCAGGGTGAGTATTCGGAGTAAAACGATGCACATTTTAACATTCGTTGTTCACTATTATGTCTTTGTAGAACAGTTAGTTAATGCATTATATTTTAAAATATTTAATTCTAAAAACCAAGCAAAAGTAGCATGCAGTTTCTTGTCATCGAAGGAAATATCGGAGCCGGAAAGACCACCTTCTCGCGCATGGTGGCCAGCGAATACAACGCCAAACTGGTGCTGGAACAATTTGCCGACAATCCCTTTCTTCCAAAGTTTTATGAAGACCAGGAACGTTATTCTTTCCCGCTTGAACTTTCTTTTCTGGCCGATCGCTATAAGCAGATCAAAAAAGAAATCCTAAACCTCGATCTGTTTTATTCTTTCCTCGTTTCTGACTACTATTTTTCGAAAACTGCCATTTTTGCGCAAAACACACTGCAGGGCGACGAATACCATTTGTTCCGGCAAATTTTCGATATGGTTTCGGAATCGATGCCCAAACCCGATATGTATGTTTACCTGCACGCAGACGTCACACGGTTATTGGGTAATATCTCGAAACGCGGTCGTGATTACGAACGAAACATTAAAGCCGAATACCTGAAAAAAATCGAGAATGGTTACTTTGGTTTTCTGAAACAAAATCACTCCTTCCCCATCCTGATCATCGATATAAACAACATCGATTTTGTGCAAAAACCTGACGATTATCAAGTCCTCAAATCGGCTATTTTCGATCAGGAGTATAAAAGCGGTATAAACCGTCTAATATTGTGATAAAAAATGTCTTAGCAGCTTTTAATTCTTAAAAAGCTTTTTATTTTTGTGGACTTATTCAATGAATTAAAAACTCTTATAAAATTTTTGTCTGTTATGAAAAGGATCAACTTTAAACCTTTTGCACTGATTGTTGCAGCGGCTGTTGTGTTGTCGGGCTGTTCAGGGCTGAATAAAATGAAGAAGAATGCCGATCAAATTAATTTCAAAGTGACTCCGGAAGTTTTGGAAGCGCATGCAAGCGAAGTTGATCTGGCAGTAACCGGAAGATTTCCCTCAAAATATTTCCACAAAAAAGTAACCTTAACGGCTACACCTGTTCTTAAATACGAGCAAGGTGAAACCAAGTTCGATCCTGTAAGCGTTCAGGGTGAAAGCGTTGAAGCCAACAACAAAGTTATTCCAAATGCTGGCGGTACCTTCACTTACAAAGATGCGGTGGATTACGACAAGGCGATGGCCAAATCGGAGTTGTACGTAAATATCAAGGCGTCGCAAGGTAAAAAATCGGTCGATTTTGCTCCGCTTAAAATTGCGGATGGTGTGCTGGCAACCAGCGAACGTGTAGTAGTGATCCCGAAAGCGGTTTTAGGCCTTACACGTGACGCAAACAATTCAGGCAAATACGATCCGAATATTGATGCATTCCAACGTGTGGTTCCGGACGAAATGATGGCTGACATTAAATACCTCATCAATCGTTCGAACATCCGAAGGGATGAAATCGAAAAGAGTGAGGTAAAGGCATTTGAAGATTATACAAAAAAAGCCAACGAAGACGAACGTATCGATCTGAAAGATGTGGAGATTTCAGCCTACGCTTCACCCGACGGTACCATCGATTTCAATACTGAACTGGCTGCGCAGCGTAAAAACACCTCGTCAGAATTCCTGGCGAAAAAACTAAAAGAAGCCGGAATCGATGTGGAAATGAAAACCAAATACACACCTGAAGACTGGGAAGGATTCAAACAAAAAATGGAAGAATCGAATATCCAGGATAAGGAACTGATTTTGCGTGTACTTTCGATGTACAACGACCCTGAAGTTCGCGAACGCGAAATCCGTAACCTGAGCGAAACTTTCACCGAAGTAGCCGATGAAATTCTGCCGCAGTTGCGTCGTGCAAAACTGGTTACCAGTGTTGATATGATCGGTAAAACCGACGAAGAACTGAAAGCGGCTGCCAAAGCTGATCCGGCTTCTCTGAATCCGGCTGAATTGCTGTATGCCGCCACTTTGTTCGACAATATGGACGATCAGCAGGAAGTGTACGAATCGTTCGTAAAAACTTACCCAAACGACTGGCGCGGACCGAATAACGTTGGTTATGTACTGGCCAGCCAAATGAAATATGCCGAAGCAAAACCTTACTTCGAAAAAGCCGAGAACCTGAAAAACGACGAACCGGTTATCAAAAATAACCTGGGTGGAATTGCACTGGCCGAAGGCGATGTGGACAAAGCGGAAACACTATTTGGCGCTGCTACCGGTGTAGGTGAAGAGGTAAATTACAACCTTGGAATTGTAAGTGTGAAAAAAGCCGAATACGACAAAGCTGTTCGTTACTTTAGCGAATACCAGGATGTAAATACGGCTATTGCCAAAATGATGGCCGGCGACAACAACGGAGCACTGAAAGATCTCGAAGCTTTCCAAATGGAAAACTGTTTTATGAAAGAATACCTGAAAGCCGTTATCGGTGCCCGCACAGCAAAAGAAAGCCTGTTGTTCGATAGCCTGAAAGCTGCCTGCGACATCAACCTTGCCATGAAAGCAGAAGCTAAAGTTGATATGGAATTTGCAAAATATTTCAACGATCCTAAATTTAAGGCGATCGTTGATTAATTAAGTTGTGATAAACTTAGTGAAAGGCAGTCTTCGGGCTGCCTTTTTTAGTTCGTAGAAACTGATAAATTGTAAAATTGAATGATTGTTTTTCCTGCACCTTGAACCTGCCCGAATGAATTCATTCACGAGGACTCTGAACGTTGGTTCCCGTGACCTATTACAAAAAATGATTTTTAACATTAAAAAAATGGCTATCACGGACCATGCAAAATACAAATACATTGAAATCTGAACACTGAACTCTGAACTCTGAACTCTGAACACTAAACCCAAAACTCTTTCCCTCCGCTTTATGACAAAAGCACTTTTTTAATCCCTTTGAAAAACCTATTTTTCGTTCTTCTGTTAATTCAATAAAAAAGTTATGGAGTACATCAATAAATATGTAGAAGAAAACAAGGAACGTTTTCTGGAAGATCTGTTCGGTTTGATCCGCATTCCTTCCATCAGTTCAATTAAGAGTCATAAACCCGACATGTACAAGGCAGCCGAGTACTGGAAGAAAACATTGCTGGATGCCGGTGCCGACCGTGCCAACATTTATGAAACCAAAGGCAACCCGGTTACTTATGGCGAAAAGATCATCGATCCGGCTTTGCCAACCGTACTGGTTTACGCCCACATGGATGTGATGCCGGTAGACCCGATCGAAAAATGGGATTCCGATCCGTTTCAACCGGAAGTACGCGACGGGAAGATTTGGGCGCGTGGTGCCGACGACGATAAAGGACAGGGTATGATGCATGCCAAAGCTTTCGAGCTGATGGTAAAAACCAACACTCTGCCCTGCAACGTGAAATTTATGATTGAAGGCGAGGAAGAAGTAGGTTCGCCGAACCTTCCGGCCTGGTGCGAAGAAAACAAAGACATGCTGAAAGCCGATGTGATCCTGGTATCGGATACTTCGATGATTGCAGCCGACATTCCGTCGATTACGACCGGCCTGCGTGGACTGGCCTACTGGCAGGTGGAAGTTACAGGCCCCAGCCGCGACCTGCATTCGGGATTATTCGGAGGTGCGGTGGCCAACCCCATCAATGTGCTTTCGAAAATGATTGCGCAAATGACCGATGAAAACGGCCGGATTACCATTCCCGGTTTTTACGACGATGTGATGGAAGTTTCACAAGAGGAAAGAGATTTGTTGGCAAAAGCACCTTTTGATGTAGAAGCCTACAAAAAAGCTATCAACGTAGAAGAGCTGGCCGGCGAAAAAGGCTACTCTCCTACTGAACATACCGGAATCCGCCCGTCGTTTGATGTCTGCGGAATTTGGGGCGGTTACACCGGCGAAGGCGCCAAAACCGTACTGCCGTCGAAAGCTTTCGCAAAAATCTCGACACGACTGGTGCCCAACCAGAACCACGAAAAGATAGCTGTACTGTTTAAAGAACATTTCGAAAGCATTGCACCCAAATCGGTGAAAGTGGAAGTAAGCTCGCTTCACGGCGGGCCGGGTTATGTTTGCCCGATTGACATTCCGGCTTACCAGGCGGCCGAAAAAGCTTACACCGATGTATATGGTAAACCCCCGGTTCCTGTTCGCTCGGGTGGTAGTATCCCGATTATTTCAACTTTCGAGCAGGTACTCGGCATTAAATCGGTACTGATGGGATTTGGCCTCGAAGCCGATGCCATTCACTCGCCCAACGAAAACTATCCGCTGGAACAGTTTTACAACGGCATAAAAACCATTCCGCTTTTTTACAAGTATTTTGCGGAAATGAATAAATAGTACTGAATACATAGATTTTAGTTAGGAGATAAGGAACCGTTCTTTTAAAGGGGGCGGTTCTTTTTTTAGACAAAAAATCGTAGCTTCAAACGAAAATAAACCGCCATGTTTCGTAAAATTCTTTACCTGATATTCATTCACCTTTTTATCCTTTCCTGTTCAGAAAAGGAAGAGCAGCCCAATTTTGTTTTTATTTTGGTTGATGATCTGGGCTGGGCCGATGTAAAATGCAACTACCCTGGAAATTTTTACGACACACCAAACATCGATCGCCTGGCCGAAAGCGGTGTGCGATTTACACAGGCTTATGCGGCCAACCCTGTTTGCAGTCCCACCCGTGCTGCCATCATGACGGGCAAGCACCCAAACCGGGTAAACATTACCGACTGGATTCCGGGAAACGATCCGAAAAAACGGCCATTGCTTGGCCCGCAGGATGCCAGCGAACTGGCACTAAAAGAAATTACACTGGCCGAGAAACTCAAAGAAAAAGGTTACCAAACCGGGTTTATCGGCAAGTGGCATTTGGGCAGCGAAGGTTTCTATCCCGAAGACCAGGGTTTTGAGGTGAATATCGGCGGTTACCACATGGGCCACCCGCCGGGTGGTTATTATTCGCCTTATAAAAATCCAAAATTGTCGGACGGCCCCGAAGGTGAATACCTTACCGACCGGCTGACCAACGAAAGCATAAAATTTATTACCCATAATAAAGAAAATCCCTTCCTGCTTTACCTCGCATTTTACACGGTGCACACGCCCATCCAGGCAGCCAAACCTTATCTCGAAGAATATGAAACAAAAAGAGCGGAACTGGGCATTTCCGAGGTTCCTTTCAGGGAAGAAGGTGACGGCTGGACCAAACTGCTGCAGGAAGATGCGGCTTATGCCTCGATGGTGCATGCCATGGATGTCAATGTAGGCCGGGTTTTGAAAGCTCTTGAAGAACAGGGCCTCGCTGAAAACACCTGGGTGATTTTTACCAGCGACAACGGCGGTCTTTCCACGCTTTACCGTAAAAATGCGCCCACCAGCAACGGGCCGTTACGTGCCGGAAAAGGCTGGTGCTACGAAGGCGGAATTCGGGTGCCCCTGATTTTTGCAGGGCCGGCGATTACTAATCCGGGAAGAACATCGGAAACTCCCGTAATCAGCATGGATTATTTTACCACCATTTTAAAACTGGCTGGCGTGGAACATGAAGACAACGACGGCATGAACTTAACGCCGGTATTAACCGAAGAAGGCACAATTGACCGCGATGAACTGTTCTGGCATTATCCGCACTACCACGGCAGCGCCTGGACACCGGGTTCGGCTATCCGGAAAGGCGACTGGAAACTGGTGCGTTTTTATGAAGACGATCGCATTGAATTATTCAATCTTGCCGATGATCCGGGCGAAACCACCAATGTTGCTGATCAATTCCCGGAGAAAGTACAGGAATTGAGTGACCGGCTGGATGCTCTGCTGGTGGAAACCCACGCGCAATTTCCGATCGCAAATCCGGATTATGTTCCCCGCGACTGAAGATTTAGAATCGAAAAAACCATCTCGCTTTTGACAATGCAAGATGGTTTCATTTCGTTAACTCACAGACTTCTAAACTGAATTATTAATTCAATCATCTGTAAGTTAAAATGGATCTAATTTTCAGTAAAATCCTAAGTTTCCTCCTCTCCAATTTCTTCAGCGGATGAAGTGATCCAGCTTCGACCACCAGATGACTCAACAAAATAAATAGGTTTTTCATTTCGTAGCATATCGGCAAGATAAACTACGTTTTCGGCTGGTGGAAACCAGTTTTTGTTTCGCCATGAATCACCTACCTTATAGTGAAAAATCACCCATGGTTTGTTGCTTTGCATGTCGTACCTAAGTACGTAATTTTCAACTTTGTAAACTGCCATAATTCTTTTGATTTAATGTTGGTAATATTCATTTGCATCCATGGAAATTCCATGCAATAAGAGCGCACTTAAATGTGCAAGTACTTGTTTATGATGTGAATTTGAAATCGACATCCAATAGTAGGGATTAATGATTTAATGATACTATAAGTTACGAATATTAAAGCAGATTAGATCAGTTTTTAACAATATATTTTAATATTCAGATTCCTTGTATAGTTTAACGAGCAACTATAAACTTTCGAGAGCTTTTGTCGAACCGTATAAATACCAGTGCTCATAATCGTTATAAACAATTCAAGCAGTTATAAATGTTTGCAGGACTTTAGAGCGCCTATTCTTTTATCAGTTCGAGATACATCAGTTCCAGTTGGTTCCACGATTCAGGATCGGGAATCAAAGAAATGACCTTATCGCCTGCTTCCGTTATTTCAATTTCTCCAAGGTTGGCAATATCAAAGCGATCGAGGGTCGGATTGATCACTACCTCGTGTGTTTGTCCGTCTATCTCCAGGATCAATCCGGTTTTTTGATCAGCTTTTACCAAAGTTTCTATGCGGTAGCGCCCGGGTTCGGTCGTCTGGAACATCCACTCCAACCGGGTGCGCGGATCTACCCAGTTGGTAATAACAGCATCTGTTCCGTTGCCTTTGATTTCGGCGTGATCCCCATAGCCCGGATTAAAAATATCAGCAAAATCAGCCGGCAATAAAATGCTACCCCTGTTTAAAGACGGTTCGTTGCTCGTGACTTCGTATTTGCCTTTTATTTTAACCACTATAACGGTATTGATCTCGTCGAATATAACTGAAGGAGCATGGACAAAGAGATCCCCTTCCTCAAATTTCCATGCAAAATGCTGGTTTGGATTCGAGAGCAGGTAAACATCGCTAACCCTTGCATCAAGTCCGGGGACAACCAGTAATCCGTCTTTTGGCCAGTCAAAAACATGCAGGTAGAGGTTAGTCGCACCTTTTACCTTTTTCATAGTACAGCGGCCCCAGGGCAATTTAAAAAACGGACTGGCAGAAGTGCCGTAAATCGATTCGCCGTTTTGCTGCATCCAGTAGCCGATCTCCTTCAGCCGTTCCACACTTGGTTCGGGAAACTCACCTTCAGCAGTTGGTCCCACATTCAGGAGGAAATTTCCACCTTTACTGGCAATATCCACCAACATTTTTATTAGTTGTTCAGTCGATTTCCAGTTATCGTCGTACCATTTATATCCCCAACTGGTATTCATGGTCATGCACACTTCCCAGTCGTAATCCAGTCCCGTTGGCGGAACGTGCTGTTCCGGTGTTGAAAAGTCACCCGGCCACGGACGATACAGGCGGTTATTGGTGATCAGGTCGGGATAATCATCGGCCACATCCTGCAAAGCTTGCGCTGCTTCTTCGGTCATGCCCCGCGGGGTATCCCACCAAAGAATATCAAGGCCGCCATAATTTTCCAGAATTTCTTTTACCTGCGGAACTGCTTTACCGTTGATATAATTCATCAGTGGCTCACGCTCCAGGTCCGGATCCCAGTGTGGCTTGCCTTCTTCGATGTTCCAGTAGGTACCGCCGGGTTCGTGCCAGTCTTGTGCCTGCGAATAGTAAAAGCCCAGGCGCATATCGTATTTTTTACAGGCTTCAGCCAGCTCTTTCAGCGGGTCGCGATCGAAAAGTGTGGCTTCCACAATATTGTATTTGCTTGCCTTCGAATGAAACATGGCAAAGCCATCGTGGTGTTTCGAGGTAATCACGATGTATTTCATACCAGCATATTTGGCCAGTTTCACCCATTCATCCGCATTAAATTTGACCGGGTTAAAAGTATCCGCGAGTTTTTCGTATTCTTTTACCGGAATTTTGGCGTTGGCCATAATCCATTCGCTAATTCCAGGAATACGCTCGCCTTTCCATTCGCCTGCCGGTTCAGCATACAAACCCCAGTGAATAAACATGCCAAAGCGCGCGTCACGCCACCACTCCATTTTCTTGTCGTGTTCGGTCATTGGTTCCTTTTTTACCGTTTCTTTGGGTTGAGGCGAACAGGCAAAAACCGTAGTAAGAATCACAAGCAAATAGGCAATACGTTTCATTTCTGAGAAATTACGGGTAATACAATACGAGTATGGTTTTCAGACTAAAATTACAAAAAACCCGCGGTATCCCGAAGAATAAATCTGCGATGCACCTGAACTTTTCGACAAGAACATCAGTTTTTGGGGGACCGGAAGAAAATTACAGATAAATTTTGGCAGGTCAACGCGTGATTAGCAACGTCCTCTTGCACAAGGACTGTTGGTAACAAAAAAGCCAAAGAAAGCTCCAACCAGAATGCTTTGAAAAATATCACCGCGTGGCATGACGTCCATTTGAGCACCTTCAGTAAAATAATAAAACAAAAACCCTGCTAACGCACCTAAAAGGATGTATAACAGGGTTTTTCTTGTATGTGGATTTTTGATTTTTCGTTGTATCCAGTTGCCTTCTTCTTTGATCTCCAACTTCTTAAATTCCATCTAAAATATCTATTTATATAGATACAAAGATAGTATATTTTTAAAGCTTCCGAAATCCTCAAAAGATCCCGATACAATGAAGTCTTTTAGGATACTTTCTTGTTGACCAGTTCGCCATCTTCCATGATCACTTCATAGTAGTAACCGGCGCCAAAATCCTTATTCAACGTAAGTTTTCCTTTAAAAATAACTTCATCCCCCACCTGAACATCTGCCTGTGTGGTTATGGTGAGATCGAAGTTACCACTATTTCCGGTTCCATCCTGGATATGAACCCAGTTTTTCCCCATTACCTGGTCGTTTACTTTAACCACTACCCCGCGAATCTCGAATTCTTTACTGCTATAACCTGCGCGGTTGGCATATACATCGGCAATCTGCAGCTCACCTTCAGGCTTGGTGATTTCCACTTCAGCATCACTTGCAGCAACTTTTCCTGAATGCGCCGGCATACCAGCACCCATTGCAGGTTGCTGATTCAATGGTGTCTTACTGATCTGGTTCACAAAATAAATCACCTCAAAATCGCGATCGATTTCTTTACTGTGGAAGTTGGTCATCTGCAATGCTTCGTCGTAATAATAAACATCACCCTTATTTACTTCCTGCTTATTAACCGCCACCCAGCGATCCATCATATTCTCTTTCACCTGCAGGTAAGTATAGGTGTTTCCCTGGATAACATCGCTTACTTCAAAAACATTTTGATTGGCCGCAGGTTGAAGTACACTTTGCTGAGCTTGCTGCGGATTTTTATTGCGCACACAGGAGGCAATCAAAAACACTCCCAATACCATTAATAACAATACTTGTTTCATATTTCAAATTTTAATTTTTGTTTATAATAGCAAAATTTATTCATTCTCAAACCGTCATTCTTTTTTATTTTGAATCCGCTAAGATGGGCTCTTGCCACTCTATCTTGTTCAATTCATTTAGCATTGAATCCTTTAAAACAACATAACGCTCCATGTTTTCTTCTTTTACGGGTTCAACCGGAGGAGCTTTTACTTTGAGTGGATCGACATAGCTTCCGTTTTTGGCCACCCTGAAATCGAGGTGCGGTCCGGTTGCCAGACCCGTTGCTCCCACGTAGCCAATAACCTGTCCCTGTTTTACACGTGTACCCGTGGTTATTCCTTTGGCAAATCCCGAAAGGTGCATGTAAGTGGTTGTATAAACCGAATTATGTTTGACTTTAAGATAATTTCCTCCTCCACTTTTTTGATAGCCACGGGCAACTACAGTACCATCGCCGATGCTCATTACCGGCGTGCCTTTAGGAGCCGCGTAATCCACCCCATGATGCGGACGGCGAATACGAAGCACCGGGTGCATTCGACTGTTGGAAAAACGCGAACTGATGCGTGAAAACTGCAGTGGAGCTTTTAAAAATGCTTTACGCAGGCTCTTCCCGTTTTCATCAAAATAATCCAATCGCCCGTCCTGGTCGAAAAGGAAAGCATAATTTTCTTCGCCATAATGATCGAACTGAACGGCATAGATCTCGCCAATTCCGATGGAAACCGAATCAACGTATAATTCATCGTAAATCACCCGAAAACGATCTCCCTGCTGAACTGCAAAAAAGTCGATGGTCCAGGCAAAAATATCCGATAATTCGAGCGCCAGCATGGGGTCCAGGCTGTTATCGATCATGGTATTCCACAGCGAAGTTTCAACTTCGCCCTGTGCGGTTCGCAAGACGGTTTCGACCTTCTTTTTTCCCTGGTAAATTCCAAGAGTGTCGGTTAACTCGAATATCGTGTAGTCGACCGGCGAATTCTCGTAAACAAAATACTTGGCTTCAGGCAGCGAATCGAGTGATGAAAAAATGGCATAGTTCTCGCCACTTTTAATTTTTCGCACATCGAAAACCGAACGCGATTTACGCGCAATTTTATCGATGGTAACCATGCTCACTCCCCTGTCATTTAGTATCTGACTGAGGTACTGGTTATTTTTTACTTTCCCAAATTCAATGTTGAAAGAATCGACCGGAAGACCATATTTTAGCACCGGTTGCTTAACCGGAACTATCGTGTCCTGAGGTATTTGCTCAACCCTCTTCTCAGCCTTTGACTGGCATGAATACTGGGTGATTGCGATAAACAGTCCAAGCCCTGCTAAAATCAATCTTACTATTTTCCACATCCTGTTTCGCTTAATAATGGCAAAAATAAAAAAACTGTGCGGAAATAAAATTAGTATGTCTCCGGGCCAGAAAAATATTACTATAATTTCAGTTTTTCGAATCCCTGACCATACACACCCATTACACTGCCCATCGAAATAAATGCTTCGGGGTCGATGTGCTTGATCCGTCGGAAAATAGCGCCGGTTTCCTTTTTCCGAACCACCGACATGATCACTTTTACATCTTGTTTGGTGTACCAGCCCGAACCTTCGAGAAGTGTTACCCCGCGAATAGCTTCCTTGTTGATGAATTCGGCAATTTTTTCATATTCTTTGGAGATGATAAACATCTGTGCTGATCGATTGGCACCGCTTAAAAACGAATCGAGGGAGTAGGAAACCACCCACATAACAACGTAACCGTAAACCAGTTTTTCGACCGATTGAAATACAAAGTACACCGATCCGATAATGATCACGTCGCAAAGCATGATTACACGGCCGGGACTTACATTTCGATATTTGTTCACAATCATGGCAAAAATATCGGTTCCGCCCGTACTGCCACCGCGCGAAAACACAAGCCCCAAACCTATGCCACTCGACATACCTCCCAAAACCGATGAAAGAAACATATCGTCGACCAGCGGTTCTTTTACAATACCCTCGAAAAATGCAAAAAAAGCAGTCAGAACAGCAATGTTGTAAATGGTTTTAACACCAAAATTAGCCCCAAGAATTTTGATGGCGATCAGTACCAGAACCACGTTGATGGCAAGATACGTGATACTTATCGGGATTTTTGTTGCATAATAAACTACCGCGGCCACACCACTGATTCCTCCACCCGTAATTTCGGCCGGAATAACAAATAACATCCATCCCATTGAGAAAATGAAGAGGCCGAAAGTCATGATCACATAATCTTCAATAACTCCGGCAATCTTCCGGTTTGCAGTCAGCATTTCAGTAAACATCACCTTAATTTTTCGAGGTTAAAAATTGCGCGCAAAAGAAATACGCTCCAGCTGAATAAAAGGTGATGATTATCAGGGATCTCAGAATTAATGTAAAATTTATATTCACAAAAAAAGGATGACCATTGCCATCCTTCTCCATTCCTATATCATTACGCTTTATCCAATAGCCACATTAATGATTTTTTTGGGCACAAAAATGAATTTACGGACTGTTTTACCAGCCATCCACTTGGCTGCCCGTTCATCGGCCAGCACTGTCTTTTCGATTTCGTCTTTCGACATATCAAGCGGCAATTCTATTTTGAAACGCATTTTTCCATTGAATGAAACCGGGTATTCATAGGTATCCTCCTGCAACAAACGTTCATCGACCTTTGGCCAGGGTTCATAGGCCAGGGTTTCTTTATTACCGTACATCGACCACAATTCTTCGCCCATGTGCGGCGCAAACGGCGATAGAATTTTTGCAAAGGTTTCAGCGGTTTCTTTTGTTACTTTTCCTTTTTTGATGGCAAGGTTATTAAAAACCATCAGTGCCGAAATTGCGGTGTTGAATTTCAGGTTTTCAACATCAGCTGCCACTTTCTTAATGGTCTGGTGCAGTAACTTGGCCACTTCCTGATCCTCTTCACCATCAACAATATTTTCGGTATTGGCAAAGAATCGGTAAACGCGCGCCAGGAAATTGAAAACGCCTTTTACGCCATTTTCGGCCCATGGTTTTCGTTCGTCGAGCGGTCCCATGAACATTTCGTAGAGCCGTAACGAATCAGCTCCGTAACGCTCGATCACGTCATCGGGATTCACCACGTTTTTCAGGGATTTCGACATTTTAGCCACGATCTGTTTTAATTCCTCGCCTGTTTCGGTGTGAAAAAACCGGCCATCTTTTTCTTCGACAAGATCGGACGACACTTTTGCACCGGTAGAAGTTTCATAAGCAAACGCCAGGATCATTCCCTGATTGAACAGTTTTTGGAATGGTTCATCGGTTGAAACCACACCGAGATCGAACAACACTTTGTGCCAGAAACGAGCGTATAAAAGGTGAAGCACAGCATGCTCTGCTCCTCCGATATATAAATCTACGGGCATCCAGTATTGCTCTTTTTTCGGATCGAAAATAGAATCGTCGTTCAGCGGATCGATATAACGCAGATAATACCAGCACGATCCGGCCCATTGTGGCATGGTGTTGGTTTCGCGACGTCCTTTCCGTCCATTTTCATCCGTCACCGTTAGCCAGTCACCGGCATTGGCCAACGGCGATTCACCGCTTTCACTCGGTTTGTATTCTTCGAGTTCGGGCAATTCCAGCGGCAGGTTTTCATCTTCAACCAAACTCACTTCGCCATCTTCCCAGTGAATAACCGGAAAGGGTTCACCCCAGTAGCGCTGACGACTAAATAACCAGTCGCGCAGTTTGAAATTAACAGTCGCTTTACCAAGCTCTTTTTCTTCGAGCCAGGCAACCGTTTTTTCAATACCTGCTGTTTTGTTCAACCCGTTAATATCCAGTCCGGTCTCAGCACTCGCCGAATTAATGTATTCTCCATCTTCCGTCCAGCAGGCATCACCGGCCAAAATTTCCTTGCGGTTCTCCACATCTTTCGGATCGAGAATGCAATTGATCGGGATGTTGAACTCTTTTGCGAATTCAAAGTCTCGTGTATCATGTGCAGGCACAGCCATTATCGCACCTGTTCCGTAACCCATTAAAACGTAATCAGCCACCCATATCGGGATTTTTTCATTATTCACCGGGTTGATGGCATAACGCCCGGTAAAAACGCCGGTTTTTTCTTTTGCCAGATCGGTTCGGTCGAGGTCCGATTTTAAGGCCGCTGCTTTTATGTAATCTTCCACAAAAGATTGTTTCTCATCGATAGTTATTTCGTCAACCAATTCATGTTCAGGTGCAATAACCATATACGTGGCACCGAACAAGGTATCCGGTCGCGTAGTGTATACCCGTAGCTTCTTCCCAAGTCCGTCGATCTCAAAATCTACTTCCGCCCCGGTCGATTTTCCGATCCAGTTGCGTTGCATGTCCTTTACCCCTTCGGGCCAGTCGAGTTTATCCAAACCGTTCAGCAGCCGTTCTCCATAATGCGGAATGCGCAGCAACCACTGTTTCAGGTTCTTGTGAACCACCTGATGCCCACATTTCTCATGCGAACCATCGGTCAGCACCTCTTCGTTGGCACACACTGTTTTGCATGAATTACACCACCAAACCTGGGCATTATCATAGTAGGCCAGTCGTTTTTCGCTGATGTAAGTTTTAACAGCTTCTTCACCGAGAGCTTTAATTTCTTCAGGAATGACCAGCTCTGAAATTGGGCGGCCTTTTTGCAGCGCTTCATCAAAATAAGTGTCGTACAATTTTTTGAAGATCCACTGGGTCCATTTAAAATACTTAGGATCGGTGGTATTGATCTCACGTTCCCAGTCGTAGCTCAAACCAATCGCCTTGATCTGACGGCGAAAATTATCGCAGTTTTTTTGAGTAGTAAGAGCTGGGTGCGTACCGGTTTGAATGGCATACTGCTCGGCCGGCAAACCAAATGCATCGTAACCCATCGGATGAAGCACGTTAAAGCCTTTCATGCGTTTGTAACGGCTTAAAATATCAGTGGCCGTATATCCTTCAGGATGTCCCACATGCAATCCTGCACCGGATGGGTAGGGAAACATGTCGAGGATATAATATTTTGGTTTCGAAAAATCGTCTTCGGTTTTAAATGTTTTATTTTCTTCCCAGTATTTCTGCCATTTGGGCTCTATCTCAGCAAATTTATACTCCATTTTTTTTGTTTGAACTCGATTCAGAATTAAAGCCGCAAAGATACAACAATTGTTGGATGAAGAATGTCATATTACACATTCCATTTAAAATGAGGGCGGAAGTTTAGAATTGAAATATTTAATGATGAATTATTTTTAGATTATTAATTGATTGTTTTATTAACATGCTGAAAAGCAAGCTAATAAAAGCTATCTTTTTTGTAAATTCACTTCATAATACAAAAATCGAAACAATGAATACCAAAAACAGTAAGTCCTTTGTAGAAGACTTTATGGCCCACGTAAAAGCAAAAGACCCCGGCCAACCTGAATTTCACCAGGCCGTTCACGAAGTAATTGAATCACTCGCCGATTTTTTGATGGATAATCCGCGGTATATGCATGCAAAAATATTGGAAAGAATGGTGGAACCGGAGCGGGTATTACAGTTCAGGGTTCCCTGGATCGATGACCGTGGTAACATTCACGTGAACCGTGGTTTTCGTGTTGAAATGAACAGCGCAATCGGACCATATAAAGGTGGACTTCGTTTTCACCCGACCGTTAACCAGGGTATATTGAAATTCCTGGCTTTTGAGCAAGTTCTGAAAAACAGCCTGACCTCGCTCCCCATGGGCGGCGGAAAGGGAGGATCCGATTTCGATCCGAAAAATAAATCAGATAACGAAGTTATGCGCTTCTGCCAGAGTTTTATGACCGAATTATCGCGCCACATTGGTCCGTACACCGATGTGCCGGCCGGTGATATTGGCGTTGGCGGACGGGAAATCGGTTTTCTCTTTGGTCAGTACAAACGACTGCGCAATGAATTTTCAGGCGTTCTCACCGGCAAAGGTGTGGAATGGGGCGGCTCCTTGATTCGTCCGGAAGCCACCGGCTATGGAACCGTTTATTTCGCCCAGGAAATGATGCAAACCCGAAATGAAACGTTTGAAGGCAAAACGGTGGCCATTTCAGGATCAGGAAATGTGGCGCAGTATGCCTGTGAAAAAGTGATAGAATTTGGAGGGAAAGTGGTTACGCTATCCGATTCAAGCGGTTCAATTCATGATCCGGAGGGTATCGACAGCGAAAAACTTGCTTATGTAATGGAACTAAAAAATGTACATCGTGGCCGTATCAGGGAATATGCAGAAAAATACAGTGTTTCCTATCTCGAAGGGCAACGTCCGTGGAGTGTCAAGTGTGATGTTGCATTGCCATGTGCCACCGAAAACGAAATTAACCTGGAGGAAGCAAAAATGCTTACTTCAAATGGCTGTTTTGTCGTTGCCGAAGGTGCCAATATGCCAAGTACCGAGGAAGCGGTTCACCATTTTATTGAAAGTAAAATTCTTTACGGTCCGGGTAAAGCTGCCAATGCCGGTGGTGTTGCCGTATCGGGACTTGAAATGACCCAGAACAGTATGCGCCTGGCGTGGAGCCGCGAAGAAGTGGACACAAAACTTCATTCCATCATGAAAAACATTCATGCAATGTGTGTGAAATATGGCACCGAAACACCGGATTATATTAACTATGTAAAAGGTGCCAATATTGGAGGATTTGTTAAAGTGGCCAACTCGATGATGGCACAGGGACTTGTCTAAACCAGCCATATTTATATTTTCAAAATCCGGGCTGCCTGACGGTCCGGATTTTTATTTGAATTTTCGTTCCGCTTTATGGATTACAGGTACGATTTTTGTTACAAATCGCGCAGTTTGGTAATTTCGCGACCGTATTTATGAAAAACCTTTTACTGACTTTTACGCTGTTTTTGAGTAGCCTATTACTTTTCGGGCAGAATCGCATGACTGTGATTGATGCAAAAAACGGACAACCCGTTGAAGGTGTTCTCCTGGTTTCGAAAAATTTTACAACGCAAACCGACGAAAATGGTCATGCCTTCCTCGATGGCTTTCAGAAAAATGAAGTACTTCTGTTGAAGCACTCGTCGTATCTGAATGTATCCACTACCCGTGCCCGCATTAAGAAACAGGGAAACACAGTACTGCTTATTGAAAACCCGATAAAGCTTGACGAAGTGGTTGTTTCGGTAAACCGATGGCAGGATTCAAAATCAGAAATTCCGCATTTAATTGAAACCATAAAGCCCGAAGCCCTGACAAAATATACACCTCAAACAACGGCTGATTTACTGGGAACAAAAGTGGGTATTTTCATTCAAAAAAGTCAGATGGGTGGCGGCAGCCCAATGATCCGTGGTTTTGCTGCCAACCGCGTGCTGATCGTTGTGGATGGCATTCGTATGAATAATGCCATTTACCGAAGCGGCAACCTGCAAAATGTTATTTCCATCGACGCGAACAGCCTTGAAAACACAGAAGTTATCTTTGGGCCAGGATCGGTGATTTACGGTAGCGATGCACTGGGCGGGGTAATGAGCTTTAATACCCTTACGCCAAAATTATCTACCAATCAGGAATCAGAGTCTTTTGGGAAAATTTACGGGCGTTATTCAAGTGCAAATTTTGAGAAAACCATCCATGCCTCGTACAACTTTGGTGGAAATAAATGGGCGGGCGTTATCAGTTCGACCTTTACCGATTTCGATGATCTGCGAATGGGTAGTTCCGGACCCGACAATTACTTGCGTCCGGAATATGTTTTAAACGAAAAATATAGCGGTGAAGATAAGATCGTTCAAAACAGTAACGATAAAATTCAACGTTACACGGGTTACGCTCAGTTCAACCTGATGGGAAAGTTACGTTACCGCCCCAATGAAAAATGGGATGTTTTGTTTAGTGCTCATCATTCACAAACAGGAGATATACCACGTTACGACCGGCTGATTCAGTACAGCGGTGATCAACTCACTTATGCCGACTGGTATTACGGGCCGCAAATCTGGTCGCTGGTTTCAGGGCAGATGGAATACACCAAAAAACATTTCTTTTTCGATCGTGTCAACCTGCTGATGAGTTACCAGGGTTATACTGAAAGCCGAAACGATCGCAAAGTGGATAAAGATGCTTTGCGAAGCCGGGAAGAACACCTGAATATTTTTTCGTTAAACATTGATTTTGGAAAACAATTTGACCAAAAAACTGACTTGTATTACGGGATTGAAGGCTACCTGAATAAGGTTGGATCGACAGGCGTTTCAGAAAATCTATTGTCCGGGACTACGGAGGAAATTGCACCAAGATATCCGGATGATTCGAAGTATCGAAGCATGGCGGCCTATTATTCATTTAAGTATGTCATCAGCCCAAAACTGATCTTCCAGATGGGTTCACGCTTTACGCTGACGCATCTCGAAGGTACATTCGACCCTCGCTACTATAATTTCCCTTTTGCAGGTTTCGATATGAGCAACTCAGCTTTTAACGGCAACCTTGGTTTGGTTTGGCATCCTACAGCCGACTGGCAGATTAATGTTCATGGATCAACAGGATTTCGCTCACCCAACATCGATGATGTTGCTAAGGTTTTCGATTCAGAACCTGGGAATGTGGTGGTTCCCAATCCCGATCTGAAACCGGAATACGCACAAAATTTCGAAATCAATTTGCTGCGCAATATCAATAATGTCGCAAAATTAGAGGTTACCGGTTTTTATACCCGCCTGAAAAATGCCATGGTCCGGCGCGATTTTAGCCTGAATGGTCAGGATTCAATTCTGTACGACGGTACGATGAGTAAAGTAGAAGCGCTGGTCAATGCAGAATCTGCTAAAATATACGGCCTGAATTTCAATGCCGAAATCTTATTCAGCCAGAACTGGCGGACACGTCATGACATTAGCCTGACCTGGGGCAAAGATTCGGAAGGCTTTCCGATCAGACACGTTCCTCCTGCATTTGGCAGTTCACATTTGATCTATGAAAACCAGCATTGGTTTGCTGACCTTTACGTCAATTTTAACGGAAAGCTCGACTTTGATGAACTCGCACCCGACGAGCAGGAAAAGCCACATTTGTATGTGCCCGATGAAAACGGCAATCCTTACTCACCTTCGTGGTGGACACTGAACGTGAAAACCAATTATAAACTGAATCAAAAAGTAACACTGAGCGCAGGTGTTGAAAATATACTGGATAAAAGATACCGGCCTTATTCTTCAGGTGTAGTCTCACCCGGAATCAATTTCATTTTTTCAGCATTGCTAAAGATCTGAACAGCCGGGACATCCTGAAAAGCAAGCATACAAAGATTTAAATAACCATACTAAAAATCGACAAAAGTCGTTTTGTTAGGCAGAAGGCAGAAAATCTACGAGAGAGAGATTTAATTTATTTAATTCGGTATTGCCTTCTTAGAGGGGTGCGTGTCACCCCTCTTTTATTTGTTTATTTTTGGCTTATGGATAAAATCAGGAATGAGGTGGAATTTAAATTACTGTGCGATTGGTGTGTTCAAAGGGAACCGAAACTGGAGCAGGTCATTCGTGAATATGATTATCCTCCTTTCTGGCATCGCGATCCCAATTTTGCCACCCTGATTCTTACCATTCTTGAACAGCAGGTTTCGCTGGCTGCAGCAAAAGCAGCTTACAACAAATTACTCGAACACGTTAATGAATTAAACCCTGAGAATCTTCTGCAACTTAGCGATGAGGAATTGCGTGCCTGTTATTTCAGCCGGCAAAAAATACATTATTCCCGTGTTCTGGCAAGCGAAATAATCGAGGGGAAACTTATTTTGAAAGAACTGAATCAACTGCCAGAAGACCAGATCAGAAAACGGCTGATTAAATTAAAAGGTATTGGGGAATGGACTGTGGATATGTATGTGTTAATGAGCCTGCATTTTCCCGATATTTTCCCTCCGGGCGACCTGGCTACCATTAAAGCCATATACGAACTTAAACTCATTCATTCTGAGGCAAGTAAAGCAGAAATTATTGAATACATGCGCAAATTTTCTCCTTACCGTTCGGTTGCCACCTACCTGTTATGGCACGCATACATTGAAAAGCGAAAGCTGGTACTGGAATAAATATGCATTCCATTTGATTAACTATCTTTACCTAAACCAAATGAAAATCGACAATAAAATATCGCCTTTTCTGACCGGCCCCTACATTTTTTTTGGGATAATTTTTATCCCGGGTATAATCTGGGGGATTTGGGGATCACATTGGTTCCGATTTGGCATCAGTTTAAGTGCAGCTTGCTATTTATTTTTCACCTATTCAGGAGTTGAAATAGACACCAACAATCGAAAATTCAGGGCTTACAACAGGCATTTTGGTCTCTTTAGAACAGGTCGCTGGCGTGCGCTCGATGATTACATCGGTTTGACACTGGTACCCATGAAAACGGTCTATAAAATGTTTAGTCGGTCAAATCGCGTCAATTCTTCAGAGAAAGATGAGTACCGGATTTACCTGGTGAATAAGGCAAAAAAGCCGGCAATCGAGATTAAAAAATGCAAAACACCGGAAAAAGGACAGGACAGTCTGGACGAACTGGCCATTTGGCTGCATTTCCCGGTTTTCTCGGTGAAACACTAATTCAACCCCGCAAAAGCAATATTCACCTCACAATGTCTAATTCATATCCTTTCCACGCAAGCTTTTCCTGAAAATTTCGTTATTTCAAGGTTCAAATTCAGAAGCGACTCAACATGAAATCTATTCTTAGTATCTTTTTATTACTGGTTCTTTTTTCGACCTCATACGGACAATCTAAAAAACGCGACAAGGTAAACCGCAAATACCGCAATGTTGAAGCCGTTTCGCGTGAGCTTCAACCGGTTTACCTTCGTGGTGCTGTTTACGATGAATATTACAATCCGATGCCCGGAGCAAACGTGACCATCGACGGAACCACCAAAGGAGTAAATACCAACGAAGATGGTGAATACCTTATTCAGGGACTGGTAACTGGAAGAGCGCGCGTCCGCGTTTCATTTATAGGATATAAAACCCATACCGCCGATATTATTTTACAGCCCGGGTTAAATGAAAAAAACGTGATGCTGCCACGTGACGATGTTCATTTGGAAGCCATTTTGGTGAGTGCCCAAAAGCGTGATCAACAAATTCTTGATGTTCCAACGGCCATCTCCTCCGTAAGTGATAATACAATCGAAAACTCCAACATAACAGATTTGAGTTTAATGAGTGAATTTGTGCCAGGCTTCTATGTTCGTGAGCAGGGTGCCAACCGACCAACCTTTGTTATCCGTGGCCTAACCAGCGATGAAGTAAGTCCCAGCGCACAGCCACGTGTATCGGTATATTTTAACAATGTACCAATAAACCGGGCAAGCGGAGCTTCGCTCGAATTATATGACATGGAACGTGTAGAAGTACTCAAAGGACCACAAAACACCCTATTCGGAAGAGGTGCACAGGCAGGCGCTGTTCATTATGTAAGTAAAATGCCCGGAACCGAACTGCAAAGCATTGTTTCCGCAGGTATTGGTGATTTTGGACAACAGGAGTACCGAGCTATGCTAAATGTGCCGCTCATTGAAAATATACTGTCGGTGCGTGCTGCAGGAATTTACAGTACACGTGACGGATACATTGAAAATACCTTTGGAGGAAAATTAATGGGAAAAGAAACACTTGGCGGTCGCTTTTCTGCACGCTTTCGTCCGGCATGGAACCATAGATTTGATGTGGTCCTTAATTATCAAAAAGACGATACACCCGGAATTGCTTTCATGAGCAATGCTTTCCCGAATACCGAAGGCGTAACCGATATTTTCAGCGGCGTGGCCTCGCATGAACAGGGGACTAATCTTGGGACTGGGAAAAGACTATTCGATGCCACACTGAACTACAAGTTTTACCTCAACGAAAACAATTACTGGACCTCGATTACCTCGTATCGTACGTCCGATGCCAATGCACGCTGGGATGGTGACGGAACCGCAGCTCCGGCCATCGATATGTCGGAAGAAAGTGGCGCCACACAATTCTATCAGGAGATCAGGGGCAACTTTTCGAACAGCCGGCTGAATGGTGTTATGGGTGCAAGCTACTGGCGCGAAACCGCAGATCAGCGTTACTGGTTCTCACCCAACGAACAAAGCCTGATTCATCTTTTTAGTCCCGACAACAGTATGCTGGTTGATCCAAACGGACAGCCGATTCCAGTACCCGCTGTTCCAAATTACATTCCAGAACTGGATACAACCATTTACATTTCTCTTCCGACGAATCACCAGGAAGAAAATTACGCCAAGGCAACCAATATGGCGCTTGAAAGCTTTATCGACCTGTCGTATCAGATCTCGCGAAAATTAATTGTTTCAGGAGGATTGCGTGTAGTATACGACCGCTACAAACTGGGCAGCATGTCGGAAATGACCGGAGGAGATCCCTCGGTTCTCGGCGGTTGGCTGGGGAATTATCCGAATGTGTTTTTTCGCCCAAGTGAATGGCAGGAAATCAATAAAAATACACTTTCGTTTACCTATCGCGGTGGTTTGAAATACCGCTTTAATGAATATGGAAATGTTTTTGCCAATTATGCCAGGGGCCGTCGCCCGAATGTTTTGCAGTTTACATCGACAGGTGAAAAAGAAGTGCTGGACGCTGAGATCCTGGATAATTTTGAACTGGGATTTAAAGGTGCATTCCTGGATCGTGTTTTTGTGGATTTAACAGGGTTCTACCAACTATACAAGAATTTCCAGACGCAGGCTTGGATTGCCGATCCCGAAAGCGGCGAATTCAATCTGAAATTTAAAGATGGTGGTAAAGCCACTTCCTATGGAGCCGAAGCAAGTATCCGTGTTGCGATTGTCGAACAACTCGACTTTTTTGCGAATTATGCCTGGTTGAAAACCGAATTCGATTCAACCGATGTGGATGGTGCCGAACAGGAATACGCAGGAAATTCGTTTCGCCTTTCACCCGAGCATAGTTTCAATGTGGGTATTAATGCACGCGTGGATATTACGCCAAACATAAGGCTTTTTGTAACGCCTTCGTATGCCTACAGAACGCACATGTTTTTCGAAGATGCGAACACCCCGGGACTGGAGCAGGATGCTTACGGTATGCTGAACATCAACGGCGGGCTGGAACTTACGGATCCCAATATGATTTTATCCGTGTGGTGCAGTAATGTGCTCGATCAACAGTATATTACCAGTGCAGGAAACACAGGTGCACTGTTCGGTGTACCTACTTTTGTGCCAGGACCACCCAGGATGGTTGGAACAAAACTCACCTGGAACTTTACAAAGAAAGAAAAACGCAGATCAAGAATTTATAATTAGATGACCTAAGAAGAGGTGGTCTTAAATCATCTCTTTTTGTTTTTATTCTTAACTGTATATTATCTTAACAGGCGCAATGTTCGACTATTCCAGTTTATCTGCAACACCTTCGATTTTGCCTGAATCACCGCCAGCATTTGGTTTGAATGCAGGATCTTTAGCTAGCTCCTTTTCTTCGGAATTATCGATTACATGCAAATCGAGTTGAGGGAACGGAATTTCAATTCCATTCTCTTTAAAAGCATGGTCAACTGCTACACTAAGGTCGCTTTTGGTTTGAATACCATTTTCAAAAAGCACCCAGCACAACAATCTGAAATTTAACGAACTATCAGCAAATTCGGTAAATAAAACACGTGGCTCGGGATCTTTGGCCACTAATGGATGTGCGTCGGCAACCTGTTTTAAAATTTGAATAACGGTTCCGGGATCTGTTCCGTATTTCACTCCCACAACCACTTCAATACGTCGTTTATCATCTGACAAAGTCCAGTTGATTAGCTGATCTGAAACCAGAACAGAATTTGGGACAATCACTTCAGCGCCTTCATAAGTGCGCACATTACTGCTGCGGATACCAATACTTTTCACCTCGCCAAGCAATGAATTTATTTCGATGGTATCGCCCACCTGGATCGGTCGTTCATATATGAGAATCAGACCCGAAATAAAATTATTTACTATGTTTTGCAGGCCAAAACCAATACCAACTCCAAACGCTCCGATAAGGATACTTATTTTAGTAAGATCGATTCCCGCAACAGAAAGTGCCAGTAAAAATCCGGCAAGGGATACGATTATTCGCAAGGTGGTGGAAATGGCTGAAGGCACTCCCCTCAAACGTTGTGTCTTTTTGAAATTACCTTCATTAAAAATAAACCTGATAATTGTGGTAATTCCCCAGGTTATCAGCATGATCAGTACAAACTGAAAAATGGCATTGTAGGTGAAAACAAAGCTCCCCACATGTCGATCCGTATGCATCAAACTGTCTAAACCTTCATAGAAAGGAGTGTCAAGTTCAATAATAACCAGGAATGAGCGCAGCCAAACCAGTGCAAAGAACAAGTTAATCAACCAGGTAGTTCGGGTTTTGAGCAAAGGAAGTTGCGGGTTACTTTTTTGTTTCTGGAGCCCCTTCAGCACCTCAAAGAAGGTAAAAATGAAACTTCGGCTGATTTCCCAGGCCCCTAAAATGATAATTATTATAACGGATACCTGGGTTGCAATCTTCAAAAACAAAACAGTAATGTTTTGAAACCCGAAGATATTAACAACAAAAGCAATTGCATAGATCAGAAAGATAGGATACCTGAGGACTTTAACAATCCTTTTATAACGGAAATCGGGTAGAATTTTTTTCTTAAAACTGAGTTCAAGAAAACGATAAACCAAAAACATTCCTAAAACGGCTTCCAATAGAAGATAAAGCCGGGCAATACTTCCAAAGTACCAGAATATGATTTCTACTGTATTTGCAACCGACAGAATAACAAAGATTAAAATCAGTCTTCTTCCATGAAAGTTAATATAAGGGCTAAGGAGAAAATAGGTAATTACCAACAAGAGTATAGACAGTATTCCAGACAAACTCAGCGGCATATTGTTAAACATCAAAGCGAATACAAATAAAACCATGTAAACGATCGTTACAAGCGGATGCCTCAAAATCAGTTCATTGATGTCGTTTTCTTTAACCTTACTTTTGTCCGGCTTTCGTTTAAAATAGAGGTGACGAAATCCGATAATTACGAGAATAATTAGCAGAATCCAGAAAATATAATTAATGATATCTTCTCTGAAAGAGGGTAAACTATCTCTAAATGATTTGGTATTTTCGTACCAGGCTTTTTGAAGCCGTGCTGGCACTGATCCCTCATACGATCCTTTAAACTTCATGTCCCATAATGAAGGCTGTGTGGCTTTAAACAAGTTAGACCGGTAACTCTTGTGCAAATCATCGATTACAGCAATTTGCCTGTCAACTTCAATGATTTGATCTGTTATTTTTGAGTCCATTACCGAAAGATCACCAACCACTTCAAAAAGCTTGTCACTAAGTTGGTTTAGATCATTTATCGATTTCAAAATCCTGTCGTTAATTTCTTTAGGTAAACGTCTGCTACCGGGTTGGTTTGAGGTTGTTACCCACATTTGCTCCTTTTCCTTTATCTTATCCGAGATCTGCATCAGTTCACTGATTCGGCCAGATATATTTACCTGCCAACTGGTAAGTTGTGACTTATAACTAAGCCAAACACGCTTTGTGTTCAATAGAAAAAATTTGGACAGATTGATTTTATTAAAGGAATTAAATTCCTCAAACTCCTTTTGAATACGTGCACTCAAATGTGAAAAAGATGTATCTATTTCGCTGATTTCATGGTACGTGTCTAATTGCTTTTCGCTCGTTTCAATGTAACGATTAATACTTTCGATCTCATACGAAATTTCACCTGTCCGGTAGTACTGCGGTTGTTCCGAAATCGTAGTATCTTCCTTTATCGTTTCGTTATTGCCGCCCTGCAGCAAACTTTGAGCACCAAGCGTGCTTGTAATCACCAACAAAAGAACTGAAATTAAAAGGACGTGTAAAACTCTCCGCTTCATCGAATAATCTTTAGGAATTGTTTTGACAAAAGTAATGAATTCGTATTAACCTGACATAAGTATCAAATTCAGGTTCTGTGATGTTGGGAGCAACTTAAAGTGATTTTATTGAAGAAGAAAATTAGTGAAACCACCTGTAAATGGTAGCTCCTATTTCTTGTCCCAGTAAATTAATTTGTTCGGCAAGACTCATGTACATAAGCAGAAATCCGAGAATTATAGCTATAATAAAAACAGTTCTAAAAAATGAGTCATGAAAACATTCGTTAAGAAGGCGTTTGAGTTCCATGTGTTTGAATTTTCGGTAAAACTACCAAAGCTGTTTCGCAAAATCATTACCGGAATGTTAAAAAAAAATCACCTTATGATCAATCCGATAAGATCGCTCACAAGGTGATTTAAATATAAGTTTATCGTTCTAGGACGAAGCGAATTTATTCCTTCCAGTCAATCAAGCGACCCGGTGTCCATGGTGCATTGATCTTGTTTAATTCAGCTTCCATGGCAGGAATATCGGTCTCTACAATACCTTTCAATTTTTGCAAAACAGGTGGAAATTCTGCTGTCAGAATTTCATAGGCCGCTTTTTCTGTTGTAGTTATCCCCGTTGTTGATCCCATGTGTGTATATGTAATATTACGAAGTCGATCGTTTAGAGGCACCTGAGCCGGAGGAATTTCTTCTCCGCTTGCTTTGGCCGGCAATCCATTCATTTTAAAGTTCAGTTCTTCGAGCTGAACTCCCAAAGTACGGGCTTTATCCATTAATTCCTGGCTTGCACCCGGTGTAGCATAAATCGCCTGTTTGATTTGTTCGACTTTATCCATATTCTCGCTGATCATTCGCCCGGCGCCTGTCATTGCCAGTGCCAGTTTATTCACTTTTTCGGCAAATTCAACGTTCTCGTTGTAATCTTCAGCCGGAAGCGTTGTATTGTTCAGCTTTTTGCAGCTAAACTCAACGGGGTCAACAAGTTCGGTGAGTTCGCCTTCATGCCACATTTTCAGGCCCACTTTGTACGTACCTGGCATCACCATAATTCCTCTTCCTGCATTTGAAATCGGATTGAATTTGCCGCGAATACGTGTATTCGCCGTAGCTGCGTAGGTCATGTTCCAGTTTACCCGATTTATTCCTTTTGAAGGTGCTTTTGAGAACTGATTAATCACGTTTCCATCCTTGTCATAAATCGTAAAAATAAGATGGGTTTTTTCCTGCTGCTCTTCCAATTGCAATTCCCGCCAGCTTGGCTGTGGTATTGGTTTACCTTCTTTGAACAATTCCTTTTCTTCCTCCTTGCGCAACTGTGCCTTGGTTTTTGGAACCTCTTTCAGAAAATAAGTAAAAGTTGCGCCATATTCCGGATTATCAGCTGTAAAATATGTATTGCCCTGATTACTTTTACCACTGGTCTGCACAAACATCAGGGCATCTTTAACGGGGAAGATATAAGCATCCTTGTTTTCAAGATCGGCACTCACTTCGCGCAACGGGCTGTAATCATCAAGAATGTAAAATCCACGTCCGAACGTAGCGATTGCGAGGTCGCTTTCACGTTCCTGAATGGCAATATCGCGAACAGGGATCGTGGGTAAGCCGGACTTTAGTTCAATCCAGTTCTCGCCGTTGTCAATTGTGAAATAGATACCAAATTCAGTACCCACAATTAAAAGTTCAGGACGAACAAAATCCTGCATGATGGTATGCACTGTTCCATTCTCAGGGAGATTACCGGAAATATTCACCCAGGTTTTTCCTTTGTCGGCACTCTTGTAAACATAGGGTTTAAAATCGTCGCGCTTCAGATTATCGAAAGTGGCATAAACTACATTTTCATTAAAACGATCTGCAAAAATATCACTGACGTAAGTGTACTCGGGAACACCCGGAAATGATTTCACCTGTGTCCAGTTATCGCCACCGTCTTCAGTCACCGATATCACACCATCATCAGTGCCGGCATACAGCAGATCTTCCTTCACTTTCGATTCATCGAGCGAAACAATGGTTCCCCACTGTGAAGTTGAAACATCTTTAGACACGGCATCCGCCGGCCAGTATTTACCCATTACCGGGAACGAATTTCGGTCAACCTGTGCCGTCAGATCATCGCTGATCACTTCCCAGGTATTTCCGCGGTCTTCGCTCCTGAAAACCTTATTGGCGGCCACGTAAAGCCGTGTTTTTTTATGCGGACTCACGATCAGCGGAGTATTCCAGTTCCATTTATAAGTAAGTTCACCTTTGCGCTCACGTGGTTTAATACTGATCGTTTCACCACTTCTTTTATCAAATCGGTACATGTTTCCATATTGATACTCAGTGTAAACGATGTCAGGATTACCGGGTTCAGTAGCTGCCCAAAAGCCGTCACCGCCCATGGTTACATACCACTCGTCGTTAATAACACCACTTCGGCTTGTAGTTCGCGACGGACCACCCATTGAATTATTATCCTGTGTTCCGCCATAGACGTTGTAAAACGGTTCGGCATCGTCGACAAATACCCGGTAAAATTGTGTAACGGGCAGGTTCTCTTTAAAATCGAAAGTATTACCTGCATCCCAGGTCTCGTAAATACCACCGTCACCACCAATAATGTAGTGCTCGGTATCTTTTGGATCGATCCAAAGCGCATGGTCATCCACATGGCGGCCTCGTGTGCTGATATTGGTCCATGTTTTACCACCGTCGGTAGTGAATACTGAACGCGTTTCAACCGAATAAACTTTATCAACGTTTATCGGGTCGCAAAAAATTTCATTGTAATACTGGCCACTGCTGTGGTGGTCGCTCATTTTATTCCAGCTTTCCCCTTTGTCTGTCGAACGAAAAAATCCGCCCTTATCATCGGCAGCTTCCATAATCAGGTAAATGTAATTGGGATCTACCGGAGAAACCGCAATTCCCATTCCGCCAATGTGCACTCCTGGAAGTCCTTTCATGATCTTTCTCCAGTTTTCGCCGCCATCAGTTGATTTGTACACCGCCGATTCAGGTCCACCACCAATTTTAGTGAATGAGGTACGCCGACGTTGCTCCGATGTTGCGTACATGATATCCGGGTTAAAGGGATCCATCACCACATTGTTCACCCCGGTATTTTCACTTATTTCGAGCACTTTGTTCCAGGTTTCACCGCCGTCAGTGGATTTATAAAGGCCACGATCGCCACCAGGTCCCCAAACCGAACCTTCGGCAGCCACGAAAACCACATCAGAATTGCGTGGATCGATAACAATCCCACCGATCTGACGGCTTTCTTTCAGCCCCATATTTTTAAACGACTTACCTCCATCGAGCGATTTATAAACGCCATCGCCATAGCCCAATGCCCGCTGGTGGTTGTTCTCGCCTGTACCCACCCATACAACATTCGGATTGTTTGGATCGAGTTCGACAACACCGATGGAATAAGAACCGTACTTATCGAAAATTGGTTTCCAGGTGGTTCCGTTGTTTTCGGTTTTCCATACGTTACCGCTGGCAACACCCACATAATATTCTTTCGGATTCTCAGGATTGACAGCAAAATCGGCAATTCTGCCGCTGGCCCAGGCCGGACCAATGCTGCGCCATTTCAGACCACTAACCAAACCAGAGTTCACAAAAGGTTTTGGCTCTTCTTTTTTTTCTTCTTCTTTCTTTTTGGCATAGGTTACCGCCGAAACAAGAAATACGGCAACCAGCATCAATGCAAGTTTTTTCATACCTAAGGATTTATATTCAGATTCTTATTGTCATTTCCAATACAGAAAAATTCACGAAAAGGACGTTGAAGTTTAGTTCAGCTTAGAAATAAGACGCTGAATATACAAATTATCCGTTAGCGTAAAGCAGACAAATGTCAGCAATAGCTGGTGCTGAAAAGGGAAATAAAATGAAGTAATTAAAAGCTGAGTACTTCTTTCAAGTTCTTGTAGCCTGTTTTACTGACTTTTAACTTGGTTTTATCGTGAAGGATCACAACATACGATTCTTTTTCATACTGCTGGATTTCCGCAATTTCGTTAACTTTAACGATATAACTGCGGTGGATGCGGACGAAATCTTTGGGATTTAAGGCACTTTCGAAATACTTCATTGTTTTTTGCTTCATCCATCGTCCTTCTGTTGTATAGATCATCACATAATCATCCATTGACTCAATATAACGCACCGCATCAACGGGAGCAATATGAATTTTATGACGGTCCTTAACAACTATACGATCCAGGTATTCCTCTCGGGGAAAATCACTGATCTTTTCGGCCACGTCCGACTCTTTCCCTTCAGTTTGGATGCGCTCGATCACTTTATCCACAGCCGCTTTCAAACGATCCTGCGAATATGGTTTCAAAAGGTAGTCGGCTGCATTGTAATCGAAAGCCTTTAAGGCATACTGATCGTAAGCCGTTGCAAAGATGATCTGTGGTTTATGTTCGAGCAACTCGAGCATTTCGAAGCCAGTGATTTTGGGCATTTGAATATCAAGAAAAACCAGGTCGGGTTTCAGTTCATTGATCATTTTCACACCTTCGAAGCCGTTCTCGCATTCCGCGATCAGTTCAATGCTGTCGATCCTGTCAAGAAATGATTTCAGTAATTTCCGGGCCAGTTCCTCGTCTTCAACAATTATGGTTCGTAGTTTTTCGCTCATCTTTTTACAAATTTTGCGGAATGGTTAAAGTTACGGTAAATTCATTGTTTTTGTCAACTACCTGCAGCAAATACGGATTGCCATAAATAACCTGCAGGCGGTCGCGTATGTTTCGCAATCCTATTCCTTCACCTTTTTTACTGATTACATTTATATCGTAAGTATTGCTGATGGTAACTTCCAGCGCATTTTCAATTTTTCGGCAATGCGTGATTACATCCACGGATTCGGTAGCTTCGTAAACACCGTATTTGATGGCATTTTCGTACAAAGGTTGCAAGATCATATTTGGGATTTTCGCTTTAAGGCACTCCTTTTCAATGGCAAAAACAGGATTAAGTTTTGATCCAAAGCGTACTTTTTCAATGCTAAGGTATAGTTTATTGTTTTCCAGTTCCTGCTCGAAGCTTACTTTTTCATCCTGATCGTGTTTTAGGGAATAGCGCATGAGCTGGGAAAGATTGATCACCATTTCCTGTGCCCTGGCCGGATCAGTCATGGTCAGTGAAGAAATGCTGTTCAGGCTGTTAAAAAGAAAATGCGGATTGATCTGTGATTTCAATGCATGCAGTTCTGCCTCTTTCACCAGGGCTTTTAAACGTGTTTCGTTTTTCGATTTTTCTTTGAATGCAAAATAATAATTCACGGCATAGAAGAAGATCACAAAACCTATATACGCCATATAACCGCTCACGGCACGTGTTACCATGGCTTTATCAAACCATTCGGCAGCATGCGGATGGAAAATTTTAATAAGTACCGCCCCAATGTATATCCACAAAAGCACAATGATGGTAGCTGCGATCAGATGTGCTGAGAGGATTCTCACGATACTGTTATCTTCGAGTGTGCTGAACTTTATGACATACCAGATAGCTGCGCCGATAATGGCATAAAGCAGGATGAAGGTACCGACTTCTAACAGTGCTATGCCCAAAGGCATCTCGTTAAATACAGTGGCAACGATTACCAGGGCAGTGGCTGCCAGCGTCCAGAATACCCCGTAACCAATAAGCAGTTTCGGATTGGAAATAAAGGGGTGGCGAAAATCCATTTTACATGTATTTTATTTCTACACCGCCAAAGGCTGCAAAACCTTTTATCACCAAAGTTTTTGAAGGATCGGTAACGATATGGTTCAACGAAGAACCTCGTTTGTCGGTAAAAGCGCCAAAAATAGCCGTGATCTCATTTTTTACCGTCCAATCGGGCGGCACTTTGAAACCGGTGCCACCAAAAACACTGAGACAATCGATAACTGCACCATTCTCGGAGAGTTTTGCCTGACGCAGATCGTATTCTGTTCCGCCAAAAATAGAAGTCGTTTTTCCGCCCAGGAAACGCTGTGAATCGACATATACCTCGCGACCGCCAAAAATCACAAAATCATCGAAGTAGTCGTTGCCGGGATTTTGCCCGGGTTCAAGAACCGGAGGTTCCTTTTTATGACGACTACCATGAGTTACCAATAAAACAACACCTACGCCTATGATAAGAACCGGCCATCCGATACGTCGTAATTCATAGGGAATTGTTGTAATCTCGGGCAATAAGAAAAATCCGCCGATTACGATCAGGATCGTTCCTGTTGTTTTATTTCCACCAATGATGGAAAAGATTCCGATCCCAATGAGCAGCATTTGCCACGAAATCAGGATATCATCCCAAAACGCCGGGATCAGGTTCAGCCGTTCCAAAATCCACAATGCTCCCACGACTATCAGAAACAGTCCAAAATAAACTCTCTTATTTGACGAATCCGGTCTTTCCATTTTACTCTATTTTTGGTTCCAAATCTATTTTCGATACACCTGCTGCGTTACACTTAATCGGTAAACGACAAAAATCAATCGGTTAATTGCTTCATTATAAAATGCGTGCAACTATGGCTATTCCAACTGCTATTAATACCAACGGCAAAAATAACAGCAGGGCTGCTCCCGACAAAAAGAACAACTTTGGCAGTAAAAATATACCGCCAATAATCAGCAATACCACGCCAACCGAGCGTCTTCCCGCCATCAGGATCAAGCCAACCAGAACAAAAATGGCCGGCCAGGAAAACAGGATATGCCCAACACTCTGAAATGCATTTTGAATGGGAAGAAATATTGTTTTCAAATGAATAAAAGGATATTCAAGAAATGCTCCGCTTTGTCTTAAAATCAAAACAAAGCCAAAAATGATTAGCGCGATGGCCAGTATTTTTCTTGAATTGTCTTGTTGAGTTGTTGGTTGCATGTGGCATTCTTTTGAAATTATAATTCAAATGTATAAAACATGCATGGCAAAGTCAGTTAACATTCGGTTAACATGGGATGTGTGTCGGTAAAACGGTCAATTGCGCATGAAAGCGGAAAAGCGATTAAAACAAAAAAGCGGGGAAACCCGCTTTTAAATTATTTTTTATTTTGTGCTTTTGCCCAGGAATCACGCAAAGCGACGGTGCGGTTAAACACCGGCCTTTCAGGCGTTGAATCGGGATCGTAATTAAAATAACCCAGTCGTTCGAATTGAAAATGATCGAGAGGTTTGGCCTTTTTCACAAACGGCTCGATGTAACATTCAGACAGTATTTTAAGCGAATCGGGATTGAGAAATTCTTTGAAATCAGCTTCTTTGTGACCCGATGGGTCCTCGTCATTGAACAACCTGTCGTAGAGGCGCACTTCCGATTTAACTGCATGCTCTGCCGACACCCAGTGGAGCGTGGCTTTCACTTTTCTTCCGTCGGGCGAATTACCGCCGCGCGAAGCCGGATCGTAAGTACAATGCAGTTCAGTAATATTTCCTTCTGAATCTTTTATCACATCGTTACAGGTGATGAAATACGCATAGCGTAAACGCACTTCACGCCCCGGCCCGAGTCGGAAAAATTTACGTGGCGGATCTTCCATGAAATCGTCACGTTCAATATAAAGTTCACGCGAAAAAGGCACTTTACGCGTACCCATCGTTTCGTCTTCCGGATTGTTAACGGCATCCAATTCTTCAGTTTGTCCTTCCGGATAATTGGTGATCACCACTTTCAGGGGATTGAGCACGCCCATCACACGTTGTGCCGTTTTGTTCAGGTGTTCGCGAACGCTGAACTCGAGTAACGAAACATCAATCATTCCATCCACTTTCGTTACCCCAATCTTATCCGAGAAATTACGGATCGACTCGGGTGTATAACCCCTGCGACGCAATCCTGAAATTGTAGGCATCCGTGGATCATCCCATCCGTTTACATAACCGTCTTTAACCAGTTCCAGCAGTTTACGCTTGCTCATAACGGTATAGGTGAGGTTCAGGCGCGCAAATTCAATCTGCCTTGGACGGTAGTCAGTTTCCATGAGTTGGTCGATAAACCAATCGTAAAGCGGACGGTGCACTTCAAATTCAAGTGTACAAATCGAATGTGTAACGCCTTCCCAGTAATCGCACTGCCCGTGTGCAAAATCGTACATCGGGTACACGCACCATTTGTCTCCGGTGCGGTGGTGATGTGCTTTCATAATGCGGTAAATGATCGGATCGCGCATATGCATATTGGGCGACGACATGTTTATTTTGGCACGTAAAACTTTTTCGCCTTCATTGAACTCTCCGGCCGTCATACGTTCAAACAAATCGAGGTTTTCTTCCACCAAACGATTCCTGAAAGGACTTTCTGTCCCGGGCTTTTGCGGTGTTCCTTTCTGACTGCTGATCGTTTCTGCGTCCTGATCATCCACATAAGCCTTTCCTTCCTTTATCAGTTGAATGGCAAACGCGTGGAGCTTTGGGAAAAAGTCAGAGGCATAATACAAACGATCTTCCCAGTCAAATCCCAGCCAGCGAACATCCGCCATGATCGAATCCACATATTCGGTTTCTTCCTTCGATGGATTTGTATCGTCAAAACGCAGGTTGGTTTTGCCACCATATTTTTCTGCCAATCCAAAATTCAGACAGATTGATTTGGCATGACCAATGTGCAGGTAACCGTTCGGTTCCGGGGGAAAACGGGTATGTACCCTACCACCGTTTTTACCGGCTGCCAGGTCGGCATCGATCTGTGTATGTATAAAGTTGGATTTTTTGGGCGCTTCGCTTACGCTATTTGATTTATTTTCTGCCATTTTTTTGAATTAACCCCTTTGAAATAAGGCTACAAAATTAAAAAATGATTTGTGAGAATGACCGGCACTATCTCAAATTATTACTTTTGTTTCCATTATTTAATCAATGTATGGGAGTGATCGAGATCGAAGGTATGAAATTTTATGCTTATCACGGGCATTTCAAGGCTGAGCAGATAGTGGGCAACTGGTTTGAAGTTAACATTCGTATCGAAACAGATTGCAGCCGTGCCGCTGAAAGTGACAAACTGGAAGATGCCCTGAATTATCAGGCCGTTTATGAAAGTATTAAAAAAACCATGCAACAAAAATCGGCTTTGCTCGAAAATGTGGCCAAACACATTCTCGATGAACTGTGCGACAAATTCCCATCCATTGATAAAATTCGGGTAAAAATTTCAAAGCTAAATCCTCCAATGGGCGGTGAAATTGAGAAAGTCAGTGTTACACTGAAACGCTAGATAATTCCAGTGTTTGGTATCCAGAATTTAACGTTTTATAATTTGGAGAAAAGGTATTTTCAGAAATTCGAAACATTGTTCCATTGCATAAGCCTTGGACCTTATCAGTCCTCTTTATTTCAACATATGTTATTAAATACTTAATTGGAGTGTCGATCCTGACTTTCGTCAAATTTTTCAAACTTTTTGTTCGTATTTTTGAAAACAACAATTTTCAACTACAACCGATGTTTTTAAATACAAACCAATTTAATGAAGGAGGCTGCCGTGAGAAATGTGGCGCAGGTCGCAAACGGGAACTACAGGAGGGAAGAAATCCGAAGGTAGTAAATGCGCAAGAGGCAAATTCGTCAACTGTCACTCATGTGAATGCGCGCTGGCAAGATTTACGGAAATAATCACTTACACTATCCCTGTTGCAAGAACTGTAAAATTTTATATTTTTGCAGACCGAAACGTACAAATGGTTCCTTGGCCGAGTGGCTAGGCAGCGGTCTGCAAAACCGTGTACGGCGGTTCGACTCCGCCAGGAACCTCATCAGAAAGGCAGCCGGTGAAGCTGCCTTTTTCATTTTTCAAGTACAGAAATAGGTTTCACCTCTGATTTACGCCAAACAAGAAATTCTTTTTCCATATTTGCAATTATGAAATGGCTGAAGACGGTTTTGTTCTTTCCTCTTGCGCTGATTCGGTTGTTCCTGGTATTGTTTGCCACGGCTGCCATTTCATTTGCAGGTTTAATCAAGTTATGGATGTTCGGCTTTAGTCGAAATCTTCAGCATTGGGTATTGTTGAGCTGGGGTAAAACAATTTTATTTATTTGCGGAGTTAAATTGAATCGAAACACCCTTCCCGGCAATGATAATTTTATATTGATGCCCAACCACAGAAGTTATCTCGACATTTTTATAGTTGCCAGTTTGAAGCCTTCTTCATTTGTGGGTAAATCCGAATTGCGAAATTGGCCGTTTGGAAAAACAGCAGTAAAAATCTCGAACCTGATTTTAGTAGACCGAAAAGATACGCGCAGTCTTCTCACAACCATGGGAAAAATAAAAAGTTGTGTTGAGCAGGGCATTCCGGTTACACTTTTCCCCGAAGGAACGACTTTTAAGGGACCACTGACTAAACATTTTAAAAACGGCAGTTTTAAAATTGCTTCCGATATGCAGATCCCCGTTATCCCGGTAGCCATCGAATACCGTGATGAAAATGATGCCTGGGTGGGTAAGGACACTTTTGTCGTACATTTCTTCCGGCAAATGGGCAAACCATTGACGCACGTTACTATTCGCTTTGGCGAACCTGTTCTGGATACCGATTATCAGCAACTCCAGCAGAAAGTAAAAAATAAAATCGATTCCTTGCTAAAGGAAATCAACAGTCAGTGAGCTAAGGATTTCCTTTTAAACCAGAAGTAAACCGGAATACCCGACAAGGCAGTCAGAACTGCAATAGAAGATTCGACCGGACGTTGCAAATAGGCAAGCGCAAGCATGACAACTCCGCTTCCAATAAAAATGAGATGAACAAACGGATAACCCGGAAGTTTCAACCGGCTTTTGTTTTGTATTCTGAGTTTGAAAACACCCGCCACTGCAAGAATCGGGAAAATACCTAATGAAAATCCCATATAGGTAAGAATTTGTTCGAATGTGCCCGACAAAACCAAAATAATGGCAATGGCTGCCTGAAGTAAAATCGCATTCGAAGGCACTTTGCGAACCGGATGTACCTGTGCAATCGATTTGAAAAAATATCCGTCCTGTGCCATTTTGTAGTACACCCGTGGGCCGAGTATAATAAATGCACTTAGTGAAGAAAAAAGCGCAAAAGATATAAGCAAAGAAATAATGGTTTCGGCAGTTGATCCGAATGCAAATCCTGCAGCCACACCCCCAATTTCAGGTTCGTTACGCATTTCACCGGGGGCCAAGGCATACACAAAAAACAGGTTCAGCAGCACATACAAAATCGTTACAATAATAGTGGAGATCAGCAAAGACCTGGGAATCACTTTTTGCGGTGATTTAATTTCCGACCCAATGTAAGTGGCCGAATTCCATCCGCTGTAGGCAAACATGATAAATATAAGCGAAAGTCCTATCGCTTTCCAGCCATCAAAACCAAAGTTTACCGGATTTCCTTTGTGCAGGTTTTGCAAGCTTCCCTCGCCCACTACAAAACCGGCAATAATCAGGCCGGCCACCAGCAAAATTTTCAGAATCGTTAGCGCATTCTGCACGCGGGCTCCAAGTACAATCCCACGTGAGTGCACAAAACTAAAAATTACAATGATCAGGATGGCCAGCAATTGGTTGAACATACCCGAACTTAGCACTTCATTGAGCATGAGCCATTGTTGAAGTTTTGGAAAAGCCCAGGTAAAATAGTTGCTGAATCCGATAGCCGAGGCTGCAATGGGCGCCGAAAAACCAACAATAAGCGACAACCAGCCGCTCAAAAAACCCAGCATGGGGTTAAAAAGTTTCGAAATAAAAACATATTCTCCTCCGGCTTCGGGAAAGGAAGCTCCCAGTTCGCCAAAAGCAAGAGCCCCGCAAAGAGCAATAATGCCGCCTATAATCCATAGAGCGAGCATCAGCAATGGATTTCCGAGGAAACCCATCAAATAACCGGTCGTGGTAAAAATGCCGGCCCCAATAATATTGGCAATAACGATGTTGGTTACGGGAAATATTCCCAGTTTTCGCTCGAGTTTATCGTGAAATCCGGACAAAACATTTATTGTTTAGCAGCCCTTTTGTAACTGATTGAAATGCCCGATCGGCTTCCCTTGTCAAAGGTGGTTTCGTAGTTTTCGAGACTTTCAACGTATTCCAAAAAATCGCGAATGCCGTTCACGCGCATGGCTGTATTGTGTGCGGTGAAACAACCACCCACTTCCAGTTTAGGATCCATTGCAATAAAATAATTCTTGTACCAGTATTTGTCGGCATCCGAAAAAACAAAGTCGTATTTCCCTTCGAGTTTTGGTACCAGTTCGTGCGCATCAGCCAGTCGAACATCGATATATTTCGAAACACCCGCTTTTTTAAAATTAGCTTTGGCCTGCAGGTACCTGTCTTTATCGATTTCGATAGTGATCAGTTTCCCTCCAGTTTTACTAAGCGCCCATGCAATCCAGATGGCAGAATGACCGGTAGATGTACCTATTTCAACCGCTCTGGTATATCCATTCTTAACAATGATATCGTACAATACTTTCCCGTCAGAAAGCGGCACATTCATATCATACCAGTTATAGGCATTTTCCTCCAGAAAGGCTTTTACTTTTTTATCAAGTTTATTCTCAACGTCAGGATACTGGCTGAATGTAAGAGTGGACAAGAACAATCCACAAAACAAAAGTAGTATTGGCTTTAATTTCATTTCGTTGGTATTAATCGAGCTATAAAGTTAAAATAAATCGATAAAAGAATGCATGCAGATACAAAGTTGTTAAGTGTAGCACATTAACCTTAATCCTAGGAAAGCAATTTTTTATTGATAAGAGCTGTCATGAAAGTTACATGATATAAATCATTTTTGCAGGCATAAAAATTTGGCTATATTTGCTGCGCATTTGGGATTCATCCCATATTGTGTGTTTGGGGGTTAACATTTAGGAAGGAGACTGATGAGTCTCCTTCTTTCTTTTAAACGCAGAAGTGAAATGAATTGCTTTAGCCCGACAAATCATTTAAATGAAATTCAGGCTTTCCAACTTTCACAATTGAAACGAATTTTAAAAAGATCGATATGAAAAAAGCAGAAATTCAAACTTCGAAGGGAGTATTGAAAGTAAAGTTCTATGAGAAGGATGCGCCGGGAACGGTTGCGAATTTTATTAAACTTTCGAAAGAAGGATTTTACGATGGTCTTACCTTTCACAGGGTAATTCCGGACTTTGTTATTCAGGGTGGCTGCCCTGATGGAACAGGAGCCGGAGGACCTGGATATACCATCGATTGTGAACTGGATGGAAACAACCAGTACCACGACCGCGGCGTGTTGTCGATGGCTCATGCTGGAAGAAACACCGGTGGCTCACAGTTTTTCATTTGCCATAACCGTGAAAATACGCAGCATCTCGACCGACACCACACATGTTTTGGTAAAGTGTACGAAGGACTCGAAGTGATCGATTCTATTCAACAGGGCGACGAAATTGAAAAAATTATCATTATCGAAGAATAAGCTGATTCAATTCAATAGTGAAAAGGGAACTGTTTGACAGTTCCTTTTTTTATGCCTTCACGAAGGAGAAATGAGCCAGCCAGGTAAGTTTCTCTATGTTGACAAATCAGCTGTTTATTCTAAACTATAAATATGATAATTTCATCTTTACGATGTTTCCAACCATGTCTATGTATTTGTCATTTAGCATTTACAAAAATCCTTATTCAGCCTAAAAAAATAAGCAAAGGTTGTTGCAAATGTCAATTCGAAAACATTTATTTGTTACATGAATTTTATGAAAGCACAGAATCTAAATTAAAAAAGATTCGGCTGAAAAGAGTAAGGGCTAATTTACAATACTTAACTAAAAGAAATGACAAACAGCAAACCCAGGGTAATCAAAGATTACAACAAACTGGACAAAGATTTACAACAGCAAATTAAACTGATTTATGCTGAAGGTTTTGCCGATAACCTTATTCACTTTTTCGATAAAAACGGAATCAAGATCACGGTTCTTCCCTTTGAAACGGAAGACAAGTATTACATGTTGCGCATGACTGAAAACGAAGCCGTAGCGCTTGTGGATGAAGATGAAGATTATGATGATGATGGCTTCCTGAAAGATGAAGTAAAACAGGAATATGAAGATAAATATTCGGATTTGGATCACATTGCGGACCAACTTCCGGATGATGAAGACGACGACGATTGAAACAAAATAGAAAAGGCTTGTAATTCATACAAGCCTTCTTTGTTTGTCATTCCTGCGTGACCTAAAACTCTACTAAGTTAGCATCGACCTTACTTTGGTTGCAATGTCTTTGCCATCGGCCTGACCGGCCAGTTTTTTAGAGGCAATACCCATTACTTTCCCCATGTCTTTCATTCCTGTAGCACCCGTTTCTGCAATGATCGCAGTAACCGCAGCGCTTAATTCCTCGTCTGACATTTTTTCGGGAAGGTAAGATTCAAATATTTTCACCTGTATCATTTCCTGCTCATACAAATCATCGCGGCCCTGTTCTTTGTAAATAGCTGCCGAATCGTTGCCTTGCTTTGCCAGTTTCGAAATGATCTTCAGCACCTCATCATCAATCAATTCAGCACCGGCGCCTTTGGCAGTTTTTGCTTCGAGCATTACTTTTTTAATTCCGCGTAATGCTTCAAGCCTTTCTTTTTCACGGGACTTCATAGCCTCTTTAATATCGTTGTTAATTTGATCGAAAATTGCCATGTCTTATTGCTTTTAGTCTACTTTATCATGTAAATAACTGTTTCTGTCTGAAATCTGATTGTTGCGGTTTACTGTATAACGCGAATTATTCCGGTTGAGTTTAGGATCGTTCATACGAATGTTCCGACGCTCGTAGGCAGGCCGCTTTTCAAATTCTTCAATATCCTCTTCACTGAGTGTTGAATAGTCGGTGACATCGAAATGTTTTTCTGAGTTCACCCGTTTGCGTGTGGTACTTGGGTACATGCTTTCAAATTCCATGTCTTCTTTCTCACGTTCGCGCCGGATATCAAATTCGATGGTCTTTTGACCGGGTCCTGTATCTTGATTAGCGATTGTTTTATTTTCTTCACCGGATTCAATTGCAGGTTTGGAATCCAAATAAATGGTTTCTTTTTTCTCATCGTTCGACGATAAAATACTGCTTGTAAATCCTGTGGCAATAACAGTCACCGAGATTTCTTCGTCGAGGTTCTCATCTTTACCGTTTCCCCAGATCAGGTCGGCATCGAAACCGGCTTTGTTTTGCACAAAATCGGTAATCCGGCCAACCTCGTCCATGGTTACTTCTTTCTCGCCTGAGGTGATGTGAATCAAAACATTACGTGATCCGCGAATATCGTTATTATTAAGCAGCGGTGAATTCAGTGCCTGTTCAACAGCCTCCTCAGCACGATTTTCGCCTGTGGCTACGCCGCTTCCCATTACTGCCATTCCACTTCTTCTCATAACCGTTTCCACGTCAGCAAAATCAACATTTATATACCCCGGAACCGTAATAATCTCGGCAATTCCACGGGCGGCAGTTCCCAAAACATTATCGGCACGCGAGAATGCTTCCGATATCTTAAAATCTCCGTACATTTCGCGAATACGTTCGTTATTGATCACCAGGAGTGAATCGACATACTGATCAAGTTCTTTAATTCCTTCGAAAGCCTGTTTTACCCGCCGACGTCCTTCGTTTCGAAAGGGGATGGTTACTATGGCCACCGTGAGAAAGCCCAACTCATGACAGGCTTTGGCAATTACGGGTGCTCCTCCGGTTCCTGTACCGCCACCCATCCCGGCCGTAATAAAAACCATTTTTGTATTCTTGCCCAGGGCTTTCAGAACATCTTCGATATTTTCGAGTGCTGCTTGTCTGCCTACCTCTGGTTTGTTACCGGCACCACGCCCCTCTGTAAGCTTAGCTCCCAGCTGAACACGCTTTCGAATGGGGCTGTTTTCCAGTGCCTGCGCATCGGTATTGCAGATCACATAATCTACATCGCGAATGCCCTGAACATACATATGGTTCAGCGCATTTCCACCGCCACCGCCAATACCAACAATCTTTATCTCTGCATCGGGCGATTCATCGAATTTAAAATCTTCCAGGTTATCCATTTCCATTTCCATTTTCAGGGTTCCATTATCTAATCCATACTCTGATCATCTTCGTCGAATAACTTGCCTAAACCAAAGTTTTTAAAGAACCAGTTATCAACATTTGATTCCGTCACCGGTTCGTCTTTTCGCTTCTTCTCTTTTTTCACCCGCTTTGCTTTCTTTTCTTTTTTATGGTAAACAGGTTCGGGTTGCGGGTTTACAATGATAGTTTCCTCCTGTTCTTCTTCAATCAAAATTTCAGATTGCTTTACTTCATCATCAAAACTGAAGTTGGCCATTTCCTGTTCAAGATCCTTTTCTTCCTCGAGTTCAAATTTCTGGGTTTCCTTTTTGGGCTGTAGAATACTGTTTGGGTTGGTATCGAAACCGGTAGCCAAGATGGTGACGCTGATTTTATCGCCTAACCTTTCGTCAAATCCGTTACCCCAAATTATATCAGCTTCCTGACCTGCTTTCTCCTGCAAAGTTTCGATGATTTCGCCAATTTCACCGATTCGAATCTCTTCGCTTCCCGAAATGATATTCAGCAAAATGTTTTTGGTTCCATAAATATCGTTGCTATCGAGCAATGGTGATTCGAGTGCGGCATGAACCGCCTCCAAAGCGCGTCCTTCTCCGGTAGCTAATCCGGTTCCCATGATAAACACTTCACTTTTGTGCATAACAGTATGCACGTCGGTATAGTCGATATTTACATTGCCGTGAACCGTGATGATCTCGGCCACTCCTTTTACTGCTGTAGCCACAATATTATCGGCCATTTTAAAGGCCTTGCTCGCCGGCAGGTCGCCGTAAATATTGTGGAGGCGGTCGTTGCTGATTACGAGCATGCTATCGACAAACTCTTTCAGTTTGTTAATCCCTTCCTGTGCCTGGTCGTAGCGTTTTTTACCTTCGGCTGGCGAAGGAATAGTAACCACTGCAATGGTCAGGATATCGAGTTCGCGGGCCAGGCTGGCAATTACCGGTGCAGCTCCTGTCCCGGTACCACCACCCATTCCGGCAGTAATAAAAAGCATTTTTGTATTGTCCTGAAGCACTTTCTTCAAGTCCTCATAGTTCTCCCGGGCAGCCTCTTCACCCATTTCGGGTTTATTGCCCGCTCCGCGACCTTCTGTCAGGGTAACCCCCAACTGAATTTTTACCGGGACCGGGCTGTTTTCGAGCGCCTGGGCGTCAGTATTACAAATAATGTAGTCAACCCCTGTAATGCCTTCCTCGAACATGTGATTGACCGCGTTACAGCCAGCACCTCCCGCTCCAATCACTTTGATGATGGAAGATGTTGCTTTTGGAAATTGAAAGTTTACGAATTCTTCGGCCATATCGTGTTGTTTTAATTTAATTCTGCATCAGAATGATCTGTATCAAATAAATTAAGCGCTCCTTGCACCACGTCTTTAATAAGCGGTGCGAAACGCCTTTCTTTTCTCTTTGCGCTGCGTCCGTGTGTATTTCCTGCATTTTCGCCTGAACTAAGTACTAATTTCAAAGCACCCAGCGCGGTCAGGTATTCGGTGTTCTGTAATTCTTCCTTCTGGTTAACCGGTAATATTACAGGATGTGCCAATCGCGCATCCATTGCTGTTTTGAACTTCACCAACGAAATAATGTTATCCAGTCGGCTTGTACCACCTGTCAGCACAATTCCCGATCCGACCCCGTCCTCGATCCCGGACCTGTGGATTTGGTCGTTTATACATTCAATAATCTCCTCGAGGCGTGCCTGAATAATATATGCTAAGCTTTTAAACGAAATATCGCGTGGTTCCCAACCGTTTTCGCCAGCTATGGTTACCACTTTTTGATCGTCGGCAAAATCACCCATCGCCTGTCCGTATTTCACTTTTAACAATTCAGCTTTTTTCACAAATATCGAACACCCTTCTTTAATATCGTTGGTAATCACCTGTCCTCCAAACGGAATAACGGCTGTGTGCTTCAATACATTGTCCTGAAATACTGCCAGATTTGTGGTTCCGGCACCAAAATCCACCGCTATTGCCCCCACTTCTTTTTCCTCTGTGCTTAAAGCAGCTTCTGATAATGCCAGCGAAGCATGTATGATCTCGCCCAGTTCCACACCTGCTTTTTCCAAAACCAGGTTGAGATTATTCAGGTATTCCTGCGGAAGAACTACCAGCTTGAAATTGGCTTCAATTTTCCTTCCGGTACTTCCTACAGGCTTTTCAACTTCATTTTCGTCATCAATAAGGTAGGAAGTGGGGATAACTTTGGCAATTTGATAATCTTGCTTGAGTTCGATCTTTTTGGCTTCATCCATCAATCGTTGTACATCTTGAGCAGTTACAAAACCTTCGCCCGATGTTAGTACCGAACATTTATAATCGATAGTCTGCATTTTCGATCCTGCCAGTACCAGGTGCACAAAACCAGTCTGTTCCTCTATCTGTTCTTCAAGCTTCTGGAGCAATTCGACAAGCGTCGCGGCAGCTTCATCGATATTTGAAACCACGCCTCGCTTTATCCCTTGAGAGGCAGCTTTGGCAATGCCTTTAATTTCCATCTTGCCCAGCTCCGTTAGCTTTCCGGCAAGCGCCACCATTTTTGAGGTGCCCACGTCAATCACAACCGAAAATTCTTGTTTTGAAGCCATGTTTATTTTCTTTTTGCTACGATTTGATCTTTGTATTTTAAGCTAATTGTTTCGTATTTGTTCCAGTTATTGTTGGCCAACACTTTTTTATAAAAGGTTTTCATATTTCTGAGTTTTAACTCGAAATCGTCGGTAGTGCCCATTTCGATTAAATGGTGACCAAAAAGCGGTGTCAGTATAATGTTTCCATCATTTTCGACATGTACCTGTTCAATCTGTGCCTTCCAGAAATCATCATTTTCGATGTATCGGATACAAGGCAGCAATTTCTCGCGGGCGAACTTTTCATCAACATTGCCTGTGACGAGTAGTACGTTTGCAGGATATGTACCGGTTACCGGGAACTTGTAGCCAAATTCATCGAGATAATACGATCCCGAACGATTGTAAACCCGAACAATGGGATCGCGGTGTTTGACCCGAACCGTCAATACACCCTTGTATGAGGAGCTGTCTCGCTCAACCATTTCAATTACCTCTGCATTTAAAACAGCAGCCTGCTTTTCAACTTCCAGTTCAAGGCTGGCCGTATTGATTGCATCGAAATGTTTTCCAAGGATATCTTTGTCGGCTGAAGTGATGATATTTCGAATTACTGCCTTATCAATTGAAATGACATCTTCCGGTTCATACTCAATCTCAATTCGTGAACACGGCGCTTCGTTGTACTTCGCTGAAGTAAAAGCCAGCGTAATCACTAAAAAAGCAATCAATGCTGAAATACCTGCTATTTTTGATAACCTACGAATCACCGTATTTTTGTTTTAAAATATCCACAATTGATCTAACCATCCGGTCGATATCACCTGCACCCATGGTAAGTAAAATTTCGTTATCATCGTTTGCTAACCATTTCAGGCACTCGTTTTTTTCAAGCAGCATTTTATTTTCCATTTTCATTTTTTCGAAAATGATCGATGAGGAAACGCCTGCGATCGGTTCTTCCCGGGCCGGATAAAGCGGAATGAGTACCGCTTTATCAAGCAGATCGAGACTGGCGGCAAATCCGGTCGCAAAATCTTTGGTGCGCGAGTACAAATGCGGCTGAAAAATACCCGTCATTTTTTTTCCCGGGAACAGCGCCTTTACGGAATTTATAAAGGCTTTCAATTCTTCGGGATGATGAGCATAGTCGTCGATGTAAATTTTATGCGCTGTTTTATACTGAATATCAAAACGTCGCGCCACTCCCTGGTAATCAGCTATTCCCGCTTTTATATCTTCATCAGTTGCACCAGCCAGCCAAGCCAGTGCCGCGGCTCCAACCGTATTTTCGACATTAACCAAACCCGGGTAATTCATTTGACAGTTCGCAATTATACTCCCCGGTGTTTTCAGGTCGAAGCCATAAAATCCAGTATTCTCATTGAGATGGAGATTTATGGTATAAAAATCACACTCGTCTTTTAATGAATAGATGTAGACCTCGGCGGAAGTTTTTGAAACGTCGAGTTCCACCCCTTTTTTCATGACCAGCTTTCCACCGCTTCTGATCTGCGAAATGAATTTTTCAAAGGATTCAACAATGTTGGCTTTTTCTCCATAAATATCGAGATGGTCGGCGTCGACCGAAGTAACCAGCGCAAGTTGAGGCTGCAGGTGCAAAAACGAACGATCAAATTCATCCGCTTCCGCAACGATCCATGTCGTATCTTCTTTCGGTAGCAGTAAATTGCTTCCGAAGTTCTTAGAAATACCGCCTAAAAATGCACCACATCCCTGCACCGTTTTATTCAGCATATTGGCTACCATTGTACTGGTCGTTGTTTTACCGTGGGTACCTGCCACTGCAATGCCACTTTTTTCATTGGCGATCATTCCAAGCACTTTGGCGCGCTTGAACAAGCCGATGGGCTGTTTTTTGAACCAGTTCAACTCCGAATGCTCATCGGGCAGTGCCGGAGTATAAACAGCAATTGTCTCTGCCGGATTCCACTTAGAGGGTATTTTTCGAATATCGTCTTCGTAGTGCACATCAATCCCCTCCTCCTCCAAGGCTTCGGTCAATGGAGAGGGTGTACGGTCGTAACCGGCAACATTCCTTCCCGAAAACTTAAAATAGCGCGCAAGGGCGCTCATCCCGATTCCTCCTATCCCCAGGAAATACACATTCTTTATTTTCCCGATACTCTTCATCTCAACAATTTCTCCGCTTCGTCAACAATTGTTTTAGTGGCTTCAGGTTTGGCCATCGTTTTTATTTTTTCCGAAAGTCTACTGCAACGGTCATTGTCATTCACCGTTTCGAATGCCAGTGGAAAAAGTTTTTCGTCAATCTCCTCATCGCGCACCATTAATGCTGCATCCATATCAACGAGCGCCAATGCATTTTTAGTTTGGTGATCCTCAGCCACATTTGGCGAGGGCACCAATATCGATGCTTTCTCGACCAGACAAAGCTCGGAAATGGTACCTGCGCCTGCACGTGATATTACCAGGTCTGCAGCTGAATAGGCCAGATCCATCCGGTTGATGAACTGGTGTATCTGCACATTTCCCGGCACCTGGTCTTTTAGCTCATTCAAAATTCGTTCGTAATAGATGGCCCCGGTTTGCCAAATCACCTGAACTCCGGAATTTCCAATTTCCTTCATATTTTTGAGAACCGATTGATTGATCGATCTGGCTCCCAGGCTACCACCTATTATCAGAACTGTTTTATCTTTTTCTTTCAGTTTAAAAAAGTCGAGTGCTTTCTTCCGGTCAATATGTTGAATCAGGTTTTCGCGTACCGGGTTTCCGGTAACCACGATTTTATCCTTCGGAAAATAACGCTCCATTTTATCGTAAGCCACACAAATAGTGTCTACTTTCTTGCTTAATAACTTGTTGGTGATTCCGGCGTACGAATTCTGCTCCTGAATTAGTGTGGGCGTATTGTAACGTGCCGCTGCCCTGAGCAAAGGACCGCTCGCATAACCACCAACACCGATGGCTAAATCTGGCTTGAAGTCATTTACAATTTCACGTGCCATTTTCGAGCTTTGCATCAGCTTTTTGAAAAAGGTAAACATTTTCGGGCTCGGTTTCCGTGGAAATCCCATCACCGGCAAGCCAATGATCTTGTAACCTGCAGCAGGCACTTTCTCCATTTCCATTCTGCCCAAAGCACCAACAAACAAGATCTCGGCATCCGGATAGCGCCGTTTAATCTCGTTGGCAATCGACAATGCCGGGAAGATATGCCCCCCGGTTCCTCCACCACTTATTATTGCCTTATTTATTTTTTGTTTCATTTTCAATTTCATAATCCTCATCCGGTGCTTTGATCATTACAGGCTGTTGCACGGCCTCTCGATTTACCTGGTTCTGATAGCTCACACTTAAAATGCAGCCAAACGAAATCGCTGTAAAAATCATGGCTGTTCCACCGTAGCTCACCCATGGCAACGGTTGACCGGTGACCGGCAACACACCGCTCGACACACCGATGTTTATCATCGCCTGGTACACTAATATCATTGTTAAACCGATGACCAGAAAGGCCGGAAAAGTTCGCGTTGCCCGCCGGACTATGGTAACCCCTCTAAAAAAGAATATCAGGTACAAGAAAACAACACCAATACCCAGAATCAGACCGTATTCTTCAACGATAATGGCAAAAATAAAATCGTTGTAAGCTGCAGCCATATAGTTGCTTACATCGGAATGTCCGGGACCTTTTCCCAAAATACCACCGGAATAGATAGCCAGTTTTGCATAATCGGCCTGCGTAATACCTGTTTCTGAACTCGGATCGCCATGAATAAAGCGGTCGATACGACCCTTAATGGTAGCAATCCTTGCCGGCGGGTTGTCCATTGCGCTGGCACCGAAATACATAAGCGCCACAAAAGCTACTCCGGCTGCTACAACCAGTAACATATATTTAAAAGGTATTCTCCCGATGAACATCATGGTCATGATGGTGGCAAAAAGCAGGGCTGATGTTGAGAAATCGGATAGTGAGATCAGGAAACAAATGATGCCTGTCGGAATAATAATATGTTTAAATGCCAGGTAGAGATCGCGTTTGGTTTTTTGTTTTTTCCCCAGCACTTTAGCCGAAAACAAAATGAGTGAGATTTTGGCTACTTCTGCAGGTTGGAAAGAAAGCGGACCAAGTGGAAGCGTACGTCCACTGCCATGAATAAGACCCGCGAATTTGAGTCCAACAGCCAGCATCAGCAATGCAATACTGACATACAGGGCCAGCGTTGCCAACATCGAATAAATCTTAACCGGCAACACGTTCACCATCATCAGCATAACCCCGAAGCCCAGCACCAGAAATACCATGTGCCGCACGAGGTATATCCAGGTTTTCCCGCCTGCCACGCGGTATGCCAACGCTCCCGTTGCACTGTAAACAATCAGCAGCGAGAGCAGCGACAACAGGATCAAAACCGCCCAAATCACGCGATCGCCTTTAAATATTTTCCAAAAGGAAACACCCATTACAAATTCCTCACTTGTTCTTTAAACTGGTTTCCACGGTCCTCGTAGTTCTCAAAAAGATCGAAACTGGCGCAGGCTGGCGACAACAAAACAGTGTCTCCGTTTCTTGCAAGGTAATAAGCGGCTTTAACAGCTTCCTCCATGCTCGATGTTTCGACAATATCGCCAACACAATCAGCAAACGCCTCCCTGATCTTGGCGTTGTTTTTTCCAAGGCATACAATTGCCTTTACTTTTTCGTTGGCAAGACCTTTTAGCATCGAATAGTCGTTGCCTTTATCAACTCCTCCTGCAATCCAAACAATTGGCTTGTGCACACTCTCGAGCGCATACCAGGTCGAATTCACATTGGTGGCTTTCGAATCGTTGATGAACTCAATGCCATGCACTTTTAAAAAGCGCTCGAGACGATGCTCCACGCCTTTAAAGTCGGCCATACTCTCTCGCAGTTGTTCGTTGCGAATCTGAAACACCATGCTTGCGATTCCCGCCGCCATGCTGTTGTAGGTGTTGTGTTTTCCCTGTAATGATAAATCCAGAATAGACATGCTGAATTGGTTTTGATTAAGATTTATAATTATCCGATTCTCTTGTACTCCTGCTCCCGGATCGGCCGGTGTCCCAAACCCAAAAGGAACCTGAACAGCAGTTATCTCTCTTTTTGCTAATTCTTTGCGAATCACCTCATCGTCGTCACAATAGATGAAGTAATCGTTGACTTTTTGATTTTGAATAATGCGGAATTTGGAATTCACGTAATTCTCCATGTTATGGTCGTAACGGTCAAGATGATCCGGTGTAATGTTGAGCAAAACAGCTACGTCAGCTTTAAAATCAAACATGTTGTCGAGCTGAAAACTGCTGATTTCGATCACATAAACGTCATGCTCTTCCGTAGCCACCTGCCATGCAAAACTATTCCCTACATTTCCTGCCAGCCCCACATTCAATCCTGCGCTTTTCAGAATATGATAAGTGAGCATCGTTGTGGTGGTTTTGCCGTTACTACCGGTGATACACACCTTTTTTGCATCGGTATAGCGTCCGCCAAATTCAATTTCAGAAATCACGGGTATTCCCTGTTTGTAGAGTTTCTGAACCAGTGGCGCTGTTTCGGGAATTCCCGGACTTTTTACGACCAAATCTGCATTTAAAATCTGCCGCTCGGTATGTTTTCCGGTTTCAAAATCAATCTCAAAATTTCCAAGAACGTTTTTGTATTTTTCTTTCATTGTTCCGCTATCGGAAACAAAAACTTCAAATCCTTTTTTCTTTGCCAGAATGGCCGCTCCCACTCCGCTCTCACCTGCTCCCAATATGACGACCCGTTGTTTCAAACTACCTTACTTTTAAGGTGGCCAACGTAATGACTGCCAGAACAATCCCCACGATCCAGAACCGCGTTACGATTTTAGGTTCGGGGAATCCTTTTTTCTGAAAATGATGGTGGATCGGGCTCATTAGAAAAACTCGCCGACCTTCGCCATATTTGCGTTTGGTGTATTTAAACCACGACACCTGGATCACCACTGAAAGGTTTTCGATCAGGAAAATTCCGCACAACAGTGGAATCAAGATTTCTTTTCGAATGATGATCGAGAAAACTGCGAGGATTCCGCCGAGTGCAAGACTACCGGTGTCGCCCATAAAAACCTGCGCCGGAAATGAGTTGTACCACAAAAATCCAACGGTGGCACCTATAAATGCGGCAATAAAAATGGTCAATTCACCAATATTGGGGATGTACATGATGTTCAGGTAATCGGCGTAAATAATGTTACCACTCACATAAGCCAGAATACCCAATGTTGCTCCGCTAATGGCAGAGGTTCCCGTTGCCAGTCCGTCGATGCCATCAGTTAGGTTAGCCGCGTTCGAAACGGCAGTTATGATCAGAATAATAGCAACGGCATATATCACCCACTTGAGCCAATTTGCAGCACTACCTGCAAAAGCTACCAACCAGGCATAGTCGAATTCATTCTTTTTAATAAATGGAATGGTCGTTTTGGTTGACTTAACATCTTCGGTTACAAAAACCTCCACTGTTTCGCCTGTTTCGGGGTCGGTGGTTTCCATGGTCATGTGCTGACCGTTCTCATCGCGTACATGCTCGCGTACCTTCACATCGTCGCTGATGAATAAGGTAGCAGCCACAAATAGTCCCAGAGAAACCTGACCCAGTATTTTAAATTTACCGGCCAGTCCTTTTTTATTTTTCCGGAAAACCTTGATGTAGTCGTCGATAAAACCGATCATTCCGAGAAAAGCAGTAGTGATCAGCATCAGCAGAATGTAAACATTGTCGAGACGTGCAAACAACAAGCTAGGAATGATGATGCCCATCAGGATGATAATGCCACCCATGGTGGGCGTTCCTTTTTTCTGCATCTGGCCATCGAGACCAAGGTCGCGTATATCATCGTCGATTTGTTTTTGCTGCAAAATCCGGATCATCTTTTTTCCGAACACTGTGGTAATGATCAGCGAAAGAATAATAGCCGATGCCGCCCGAAAAGTAATACCGGGTAACATTCCCAAACCAGGAATATCATAACCTTCGAATAATGTGTACAACCAGTATATCATAGCTTAGTGTTTAGTCTTCCAGTCCAAAAACTTTTCTTATTTCCTCTCGGTCATCAAAATGATATTTCACACCATTTACCTCCTGATAGGTCTCATGTCCTTTCCCGGCAATCAGAATAATATCGCCAGGTTGAGCAAGCAAAGCGGCCGTTTTGATCGCCTCACGGCGATTTTCAATCGAGACCACTTTGCTTTTATATTGAGGTTCTACTCCGTCTTCCATATCACGAATAATCTGAGCAGGATCTTCCGTTCGCGGATTATCCGATGTAAGAATGACCTTATCGCTGGCCAATAAAGCTTCCCTTGCCATTTCCGGACGTTTTGTTTTATCTCGGTCACCACCGGCACCCACCACTGTAATTACCTGTTCGTTTCTCGTCCGTATTTCTGAAATCGCACCTAAAACATTTTTTAAGGCATCTGGCGTGTGGGCATAATCAACGATTGCATATTTACCATCGAAGCTTCGAATCGTTTCGAAGCGACCCTGCACCGACTGCAACTCGCTGAGATGTGCCAGTATTTCATCCCGGTTCTGCTCCAGTTGAATAGCTGCTGCATATACCGCCAATAAATTCGAGGCATTGAACATCCCCACAAAACGTGTCCAAATTTCCTGACCATCCAGATTGAGCAGCATGCCGTCGAAATGACTTTCCAATATTTTGCAGCGATAATCAGCCATCGAACGATTGGAATAAGTATATTTTTGTGCTTTTGTATTCTGCACCATTACCAGTCCATTTTTGTCATCGGCATTGGTAATGGCAAAAGCATTTTTCGGCAGCCCATCGAAAAACGCTTTCTTGGCTTGTATGTATTCTGCAAAAGTTTTATGGTAATCAAGGTGATCATGCGTAATATTCGTGAAAATCCCACCGGCAAAGTGAATACCTGCAATGCGCTTCTGATGAATAGCATGTGAACTCACTTCCATAAAACAATACGCGCAACCCTCATCAGCCATTTTTGCCAGTAGTTGCTGGATCTTTAAAGCATCCGGAGTAGTATGTGATGCTGTTTCTTCACGATTATTGATTTTATAGGAAATAGTGGAAATCAGTCCCACTCCGTAACCCTGTAGAATGAAAAGACGATGTAGCAAAGTAGCAATGCTGGTTTTTCCGTTGGTTCCGGTTACGCCAACCACTTTCATTTTGTGGGAAGGATGATCGTAAAATGCTGAAGCTAACTCTCCAAGAACCTGATTCGTATCCTTCACTTTCACAAAACAGACACCCGCAGGAAGTTTTGTGGGCCGTTTTTCACAAACTATTGCACATGCACCTTTTTCGACTGCTTTATCAATGTACAGATGGCCATCGACATGAACTCCGTACTGAGCTACAAATAGTGAACCTTTACTGACTTTTCTCGAATCAAACTCGATCGCAGCTACTTCAACATTCAGGTCACCATGAACCTCTAGTACTTCAATATTTCCAATAAGCCGGTCTAGCTTCATATTATCCCAGTGCCAAATAGATCGTTTGGCCGGGTCGAAATTTTGTCCCGGCCTGTAACGATTGTTTTTTAACTTTTCCAACTCCGTTTATCACAACTTTCAGTCCTGCGTTTTCCAAAACGAAAATCGCATTACTGGCTCCCATACCCATCACATCGGGTACCATTCCCAACTGTATTTCCTGTTCTTCCAAAATCAGTTGATCGTTTTCAGCTTTTAACCGTGCAATGGTGGTTTCGGGTTTCCCCTGAATATTTTTGAATTCAAGTTCCTCTGCTATTTCCAGAATATCTTCTGTTTGCCCTCTGACAAGCTGTGGCTCTTCCGTTTGATCCGTTTCCTGCTCATCGAGGTTGGCCATAATCTGGCTGGCAAAAACTTTTTCGGAAATTTCTTTGTAAACAGGACCAGTTGCCGAGGCTCCATATTTATGTACTTGAGGATTATTCATGGTCACAATAAGTGAATACTGTGGATCGTCAGCAGGAAAATATCCGGTGAATGAAACGAGATACATACCCTGATCATATCCTGTACTACTTGTTGCAATGCGCGCTGTACCAGTTTTACCGGCAAGTTTGAAATATTCACCCTGAATTTGTGTACCTGTCCCGTGTTCACAAACTCCTCTCAACATGGCCTGCGCTTTGCCAATTGTTTCTCTCGATGCGATCATCGGATTCAGCACCTCGGTTTCAAAACGCTGTACCAAAACACCTTTGTCCCTGATCTCTTTAACCAGGTGCGGTTTAACCATCCGACCATTATTGGCTACTGCATTATAAAAGGAGAGAATCTGCAAAGGAGTCATTTTAGTATCGTAACCATAGGCCATACTTCCAAGGGTCGTTCCCCACCAATCGGCATCACCCGGGTATTTAAAATAAGGACGTCCCTCGCCTTCAATTTCGATTCCAAGCGGCTTGTTTACACCAAAACTGTATACCCGATCGACATATTTTTTTGGATTATCGGCGTAGTGGCCGGTTATGATCTTTGCCGTACCAATATTCGAAGATTTTTCAAAAACCTCTTTTACAGTTAATTCCCCATATCCACCTGTATGACTGTCACTGATCGTTCTGCCATTACTTCTCCATTTCCCATCTCCCGTATCTATTACATCACTGGTATCTACCACTCCGTCCTCGAGGGCAGCCATCAGTGATATCAGTTTAAAAGATGAACCGGGCTCGAAGCATCCCCGGTGACCCAAAGCATAATTATCTTTTTCGTAATAATCATCGCTACCTTTGCCGAGGTTGGCAATCGCTTTAATTTCACCGGTCTTTACTTCCATCAAAATGGCAGTGCCCCAGTCGGCTTTTTCCTCTTGCAGCTGTTTGTATAACGAGCTTTCGACAATATCCTGCAATTTTACATTGATCGTGGTGATGACATCCATTCCATCGCGTGGTTCGATCTCGGTGCGAATCACCCATCGCCCGGAGAGATTTTGCCTGTAACTAATGCCATTCTGACCTTTGAGATATGACTCGTAGGCACGTTCCAGCCCGGTATAACCGATTGGCCCTTTAATTTCCTCGTATTCGCCTTTATTCAAACTTCCGATGGTTCGCAACGCCAGTGGACCAAGTGGATTTATGCGCTGGTTCTCTTGTTCTACGATCATTCCTCCACCAAACCGTCCACGTCTTAAAATCGGGAATTTCTTGATCTCCTGAAGTTCCATGTAATCCACCTTTCTCGGCGTGATCAGAAAACCACGATTCCCCGCGTTGTAGGCTGCGTTGAGTCGGCGACGGTATTCGTTTTTCGAGGCGTCTTTAAAGAAATTGGATAAGTACCAGGCCAGCGAATCGCTCTCGTTTCGGAAGACTTTCTTGACGCCTTCGGCTGCCAGGTCCATGCGTATAAAAAAGCCGGGGACTGATGTGGCCAGAATACTTCCGTCATCCGCACAAATATTTCCACGAGTGGGCGGCACAATCACCGTATTTTCATTCAGATTAGCTTCAATTTGTTCCCAGCGGTCGTTGTTGATCTGCTGAACAGAGATTAGTTTGGCTACCACCACCAAAACAAAGAGCATCAAGATGAAATACACCAGTGCAAAACGGGTCAATATGGTTTTCCTGATTCCCATTATCAATCGTCAGTTTCTACTTTTAATTTTTTAGGTGGCCTCAGTGGTTCCTGCAATCCAAGGCCTTCTGCTTCCACACGTTTCGCCACTTCTGATGGCCGGCTTTCATCCATTAATTTGGCTGAGATGGTGGCATGCTCGGCTCGAAGTGCTTCGAGTTCTTTTTGCATATCGCCAATTTGCCGGATGGTTTTTTCCGACCAGTTGCGGTTCATGATCAGTGCAAGACCGAACATGGCCAGCATTACCACAAAAGGGAACTGTCGCGAAATCCGCTCGTCGGTGAGAATGGTCCCACCGATTAGCGATTTCATCCCAGGTCTTTTCCTTTTATTTGATTTTTTCTCAGCCATTTTTATAACCTTTCTGCTACCCGCAACTTAGCACTTCGCGATCGCGGATTCATTTCCAACTCTTCCTCTCCCGGGGTAATCACTTTCCGTGTCACCACCTTAAACGGCGACTGCACATTTCCGTAAAAATCCTTTTCCATCTTACCTGCAAAATTGCCGGCCTTCATAAAATTCTTGCATAAACGATCTTCAAGGCTGTGGTAGGTAATGACGGCAAGCCGGCCTCCTTTTTTCAACAAGTCAAGCGAAGCTTCCAGAAATTCTTTTAGAGCTTCCATCTCTGCATTTACCTCTATTCGCAGCGCCTGAAAAACCTGAGCCAGGTATTTATTTTCTGTAGTCCGCGGGGCACATTTTGAAGCTATTTCGCGCAGCCCGGCAGTAGTTTTTACCGCTTTTTCGTTTCTGGCCTTAACCACTTCAGCAGCAAGCTTTCTGGCATTTTTTATTTCGCCGTACATACTGAAGATGTGCACCAGTTGCTCTTCGGCATAATCGTTAACAACTGCCGAGGCATCCAGACGGGCATCGCGGTTCATTCGCATGTCAAGATCCCCGTCGAAACGAAACGAGAATCCGCGACCGGGAACATCGAAATCGTGTGAAGAAACACCTAGATCGGCAAAAATGGCATCCACCTGTTCCACCCCGAAATGACGTAAGAAATATTTTGCGTAACGGAAATTATGTCTGATAAAAAAAAACCGGTCATCCTTCATGGTATTCCCGGCAGCATCTTCATCCTGATCGAAGGCAAAAAGTCTGCCTTCGGTAATTTGATCAAGAATAAGCCGGGAGTGTCCACCTCCACCAAATGTGGCATCGATCACATCGCTACCGGGTACCAGCCGAAGTGCCTCGATACTCTCGCGAGCCAAAACCGGTATGTGGTACACTTCATTCACGAACACCCTACTCCTCCTTTTTATCAATCATTTTCAAAAGATCCAGGTAATCTGCATCCGACACCTCTTTTTCGGCTGATGCAGCGGTGGCACTTAGACGGATAGAAGTCTGCATGCCCAGGAACATAACTTTGTCTTTCAATCCGGCATATTCCAAAAATTCATTCGGAATATTTATCCTGCCATTGGCCGCTACACCGATCTGAACAAAATTCTGAAAATAGAGCTGCAACAATTTGTCGTGCATTGGATTCGTTTCAGGATTGAGTTTATCCCTGAATTTCTCCACCTCTTTTTTCCATGTTTCAACGGTATGGATATCCAGACATTTACTACGGCGGTTCCTTTCGACCACAACAAAATCGAGCTTCATCTCTCCCATCGCCTTTTTAAAGGCTGACGGAAGAACCACACGACCTTTGTCGTCGATGGTAGCTTGATATTGTCCTGCAAAAGTTGCCATAAATGAGATTCCACGAATTAGTCAAGCGTAAAAATACAATTTTATTCCATTTTATGCCATTCTATTCCAATTCATTCCACTCTAAATTTGAACTTTTTTGTTGATAACCTTTTACTTTGTTGTTAATAAGGTCAAAAACAATGTTTACAATGCAATTCAAAATATTAACATACAACTACTTAACTTAGAGCATTATTCGCATTAACAGGCGTTAATAACTCATAAATGCCTAACATAAAACGGAATCAATGACAGCTGTTTGGTTAAAGTCGGCGAACGATGGTTATTTTAGCAGCCGAATTTGTTTTCCTGTAATGGAAATTTTAAAGATTGGCTGATTTTTACTTAATTGCTGAAACAAGAAATCGGGAATGACGAAAGAGAAAAACACAAAGCCTTTCAAGCCCATCGACATCAGGGAAGTGTTTGCCGATAAAAGTCCGCGTTTGGCTAAATTCATACCGGGTTTTGTATATCGCTACCTTCACCGCATATTACACCTTGATTTCGTAAATGAAATTCTGGAAAAATATGGTGAACTGGAGGGAACTGCATTTGTAGATGCAGTGGTTAAAATCTTCAAAGTGAGGGAACACCTGCATGGCACCGAAAACATTCCCCGGGAAGGAAAATATATTTTTGCAAGCAACCATCCTCTTGGTGGTTTCGACGGCATGTTGCTCATGAAAATTGTGGAAAAGAATCTTGGCGATTTCAAATTTCTGTCCAACGACATATTGATGAACATCCCTCAGCTTCGACCGGTATTTGTGCCGGTTAACAAACATGGTGCCCACGCCCGCGAGGCTGCCAAAGCGTTGTCAGAAGTTTACGATTCCGATTGCCAGGTACTGATCTTTCCTTCCGGACTAGCTTCCAGAAAAATAGATGGTAAAATTATAGATCTGGAATGGAAAAAACATTTTATTTCAAAATCCATACGGCACAAACGCGATGTGATACCGGTTTTTATAAGCGGCAGAAACACCGACCGTTTTTATCGGCTAGCCAAAATAAGAAAGTTCCTGCGGATAAAATGGAACCTTGAAATGTTCTTCCTTCCGGATGAAACTTATCGTCATCGGGACACGGATGTTCACCTTTATTTTGGCAAACCAATCCCTCACACCACATTTGATGCAACCAAAACACATCAGGAATGGGCAGAATGGGTAAAGACCAGGGTTTATGAATTGCCTGACCAAATGAAAGAGAGAAATTAAAAGCACTTAAAGTGTCTGGCTTACACGGATTTTTTTAATTTTGTATTCAATTTTTCCAACGTTTGAAAAACGGGAAATTTAGGATTTAGCCCTAAATTGTTTTGTATGTTTTGAATGAAAACAAACAAAAAGAACAGATGAAAGAGATTGTAGCACCACTACCGAGGGAAGAGATATACGCAGAACTCACACCGGATAAACTACTTCGGAAAACCAACAAAGGCGGGAACGAAATATACCTTACTACGGCTCATGATTCACCGGCTATAATGCATGAACTGGGCCGTTTACGTGAAATCACCTTTCGTGATGCAGGTGGTGGCACCGGCAAAGAAACCGATATTGATAATTACGATACTCAAGAAAAACCATACAAACAACTGATCGTTTGGGATCCTGACGCGAGAGAAATCCTGGGCGGATATCGTTACATGATCTGTGCAGAAGCCCCGCGGGATGAAGAAGGAAATGTACTGATGGCCACATCAAGGGTTTTTCATTTCTCGAAGGAATTTGTGGACAATTACCTGCCCTATACACTGGAGTTGGGCAGATCGTTTGTACAGCCTGCTTATCAATCAAGCAAAGCGGGAGCCAAAGCCTTGTTTGCCCTTGATAATCTTTGGGATGGACTGGGTGCATTAACCGTCGACCATCCCGAAATCAAATATTTTTTCGGAAAAATTACCATGTACCAGCACTTTCACAGCGAGGCTCGTAACCTGATACAGTTTTTCTTCAAAAAATATTTCCGCGACAGGGAAAACCTCGCATACCCAAAACATCCCGTTGAGTTCGACATTGATATTCCGGCTATGCAAAAGCTTTTTACCGGACAAGATTATAATGACGACTACAAAATACTGGTGCAGAACGTACGCCAGTTTGGTGAAAACATACCGCCGCTGGTAAATGCATACATGAACCTGTCACCATCGATGAAAACCTTTGGCACCATCCGAAACGAAAAATTCGGGAATGTGCTTGAAACAGGTATCATTCTTACCATTAAGGACATTTACGATGCCAAAGTTGACCGACACATTGAAACCTATATTAAAGACAAAGAGGACGGTGAGTGGCCGGAACCCGAATAAAAATGAAGCAGTTTTACAAAACGCATCTCAAAATACTTGTTGCAGTTGACTCCATAATTTTTGGGTTCAACGAAAATGACCTGGAATTAAAACTCTTGCTGCTTAAACGAAAGTTTAAGCCGGCAAAAGGAGAGTGGTCATTAATGGGTGGTTTTGTAAATCCGGATGAAAGCCTTGACGATGCTGCCAAACGTATTGTACTTCAGCTAACAGGGCTGGAAGATGTTTATATGGAACAGTTGTATGCTTTTGGAGATCCGGAACGAGACCCGGGTGGCAGGATCATTTCGGTTGCTTACTTTTCGCTGATAAAAATCAAAGAATACGACCGTGAACTGGTCAAAGAACATGGTGCGTCATGGGTTCCTTTATCAAACCTGCCTAACCTGATTTTTGATCACGATGATATGGTTGAAAAAGCACTGCGAAAATTGAGAATCAGAGCTCGCACACAGCCTATTGGGTTCGAACTTTTACCTGAAAAATTTACCATTCCTCAGCTTCAACGGCTTTACGAGGCCATTTACCAAAAGCCATTCGATAAGCGAAATTTCAGACGCAAGGTGCTAGCCATGGGTTTACTCGATAAACTGGATGAAAAAGAAAAAGAAACTTCAAAAAAAGGTGCATATTATTACCAGTTCAATACCGAAAAATATGAGGAATTGCTCCAGAAAGGATTCAATTTCGAAGTCTGATTCTTGCTGTTGAACGATTAATACGCTCTTTCGTCTTTTCCTTCGATGTAATTTATGAACGATGCATTTACCACCCTGTTTCCACCGGGTGTTGGATAATTTCCTGTAAAATACCAGTCACCAAGATCATTAGGACAAGCTTTGTGCAGGTTCTCGATCGACTGGTAAACAATCTCAACTTCCGCATGGCAATCCTCGGGTTTGAGCAGTTCGGCAATTTTTGCAGATACTTCCTCGGCTGTAAATGGTTTGTAGATTTCACGAACATAGTTTACCATTTCTTCTTTCGGAAGATTTTCCTGGTCCTTGCATTTTTTGTAAACATCCTGAATGACAGATTCCTTCCCAAGGTCTTTCAAAAGCTCAATGGCTGCATTGAATGCAATAAATTTATCGAGCCGTGCCATATCAATGCCATAACAATCGGGATATCGTATTTGCGGTGCTGATGAAACAACAATGATTTTTTTAGGATTTAATCGATCGAGGATTCTCAGGATGCTGTTTTTTAACGTGGTTCCCCGAACAATCGAATCATCAATAATTACGAGTGTATCTTCATTATTCTTAATAATTCCGTAGGTGACATCGTAAACGTGCGCAACAAGATCATCTCGACTGGCATCATCGGCAATAAAGGTGCGCAATTTCACATCTTTGATGGCTATTTTTTCTATCCGCGGTTCGAAAGAGAGAATACGTTTGATTTCATTGTTGTCAAGCATTCCATTCTTCGCCTGGATCTGTTCAATTTTCCAATCGACCAGGTAATGCCGGATGCCATCAACCATTCCGTAAAAAGCCGTTTCAGCCGTGTTCGGGATATAAGAGAATACGGTATTTTCGAAATCGTAATCGACGGCCTTTAGCACGGTAGGCGTAATCAGCCTGCCAAGTTCCTTCCTTTCCTGGTATATCGATTTATCGCTTCCACGCGAGAAATAAATACGTTCGAACGAACATGATTTCCGCTTATGTGGCACACGTATCATATCGCGGCTCACCTGACCATCTTTTTTCACGATCAATGCTTCTCCCGGCGCTATTTCATTCACTTTGCTGTGATGAACATTCATTACTGTCTGGATTACCGGACGCTCCGAAGCCACCACTACGATTTCGTCATCGTAATAGTAATGCGCCGGGCGAATCCCCCAGGGATCGCGAACGACAAAAGCATCGCCGTGTCCGATCAGTCCCGCCATGGCGTAACCACCATCCCAGTCTTTGGAAGCGCGTTCCAATATATTCTGAATATCAAGATTCTTCTCGATAAGCGGAGAAATATCTGCATTGTTGTATCCTTCGTTTTTGTATTTACGGAACAACAACTGGTTTTCCTCATCCAGGAAATGTCCGACTTTTTCGAGTGCAGTTACTGTGTCGGTATACGCTTTCGGATGCTGTCCAAGTTCGAGCAATACATCAAACAATTCATCGGTATTGGTCAGGTTGAAATTGCCGGCCAGGACCAGGTTTCGCGATTTCCAGTTATTCTGGCGCATAACCGGGTGAGTAAAATCAATGCTGTTCTTTCCAAAAGTGCCGTAACGCAGGTGTCCCAAATAAAGCGATCCGGCAAATGGGAAATATTTTTCAGCCCACTCCGGATCGTTAATATCTGCATCGTGACGTTTCGCTTTTTTCAGCGGTTTATTTACTTTGTCAAATACAAACTTGATCGGATTCGGATCGACTGAACGGTAGCGCGTTATGTAAGGGGTACCCGGATCTGTGTCCGTTTTTAGACAAACAATCCCGGCACCATCCTGTCCACGATTGTGCTGCTTCTCCATCAAAAGGTAAAGTTTGTTGAGGCCGTATTTCCAGGTACCGTATTTTTTATGATAGTAAGACAATGGCTTAAGCAGCCGGATCATTGCTATACCACATTCGTGTTTAATCTGATCACTCATATTGATTTCCTTTCAGCAATGGGAACTTGATGATATCCGGCACAACAAAAGCAGTCGGATAATCTTTCTGAATCTTTTTATACAGTTTTAAAGCTTCACTCTTTGTCCTGAAATCGCCAACACGAACCCTGAAATTTGGTGCAATAAATTTAATATGAACCGGATAATCAGGGTATTCCGATAAGAAGTCAACTTTGGTTTTCAGGGACTGTTCTTTGGCATCGAGAGTGGAACTAAAAAAAATCTCTACCCGATAGCCTTCCATCCCTTCTGTATCCCTGTTTTTTTCGATATGCCATTTAAGCATTTTATCAAGACGTGCATCACGATCCACATACAGATTATCCATGACCGACAATTGCATCGAATCCTGCTGTACAGCCCCCCCTTCAAATTCCTGCGCAACAACTGCCTGCACAACAAAAATTCCAAAAAATAAGAGAAACAGATTCCTCATTGGTATCGCATTGAGGGTGCAAATATAACGCAAATACAACTAAAAAAAGAATCAGAAAGAAATCAAATATATGGGTTTAAATATTAAATAAATTTGTCCGTGAAAAACAAACGAAAAAAGATATTTCATGATTCGGAATAAAAGATAACTTTGTGTGTTAAATCGAATAAAAAGTAATTAATTTCTGCGGTTCTTATTCACTAAAAAATGGGAAAATTAGTTGATGAATTTAATGCCTACCGGGCCACTATGAATGAAAAGATACTGGCATCGGACAACAAGGTAATGAAACGTATTTACAGCCTTGATACACTGACTTACCAGGAAGGAGCTTTAAGCACGAAGGTTAAGGAAATGCTTGGACTAGCCACTTCGATGGTTCTGCGTTGTGACGATTGCATCCGGTACCATCTTGAAAAATGTTTTGAACATGGGCTTACAACCGAAGAGGTTTTCGAGGTGTTCAGCGTAGCAAATGTAGTTGGCGGAACCATTGTTATTCCTCATACGAGAAGAGCTTTGGAGTATTGGGAGGAGTTAACAAATGAAAATTAAAAATGATCATTTTTAGAATTTAATTGTTATCAATTCATAAAACAGAATAAGATGAGTAAACTTTTCGCCATAACTTCTTCTGGTAAAACGGAAAAATCATTTCTTGACCTCCGTTTTGGAAAATGCGCCAACATTGTATTTTTCGATCCAGAAAAAAATGTGTTTTCAATTCAGGAAAACACCTTTATCGATCAGGAACACAGCGGAGTCAAACTTGTAGAATATCTTCAGAAAGAAGGAGTTACCACCATTATTACTGGTGAGGTTGGTCCGATGGTAAGTCAAAAACTGGAAAAAGAAAAGATTCAGTTGGTCTTACTTGATGAAGAACGCATTAAAATAGAAGACATCATGGACCGGATCAGCGGCCATTGACCCTGTACATTTCAACATTCAAAAAGGGTATAAGAGCAAGCTGAACGGCCTGCATGTACAACTGCATGCGCGTGATGGCATTGTTGGTCAGCAAGCCAACAGCACCTGACTGCTGTTTCGAATTGTGCTCGTTAAAAAGCATGTCGTTAGCCGTGCCCAGCTCATAGCCCCGGTCGATCAGCTCACTAACCTCGGGAGGAAGGCGAAATGTTGTTGTGCGCGATTCACCCGTAATTTTCCTGCCACGAACAACAACCCACGCAAAAGCCGTCAGACCATCAGCATCGCGGTGAACGCCTCCTTCGATCCCTACCCAAAAATCAGCTTCCGAATGTTCTATAAGGGCATTAGTGGCTCGGTTACGGGCACCATTCAAGGTTTCATCGTCGCTCATCGGTTGGTCGGAAACACCCGACTCTACCGAAATTCCCTCCACCTCTGCATCACTGAAAAACGATTCAAAACCAGCTTTAGTGGCTTCCAGCTTTACCGGATTTTTAGAAGAAACAATAATTTTCATAGCATTCTTTTTTCGAAAATAGGATTTTCTGCGATACCACTTTTAAGATGAAACAGAATTCCATGATTTTCTTCACTTTGTTTTCGTAACTGATTTCTTAATTTCGTGACCAAAATAACATTACATGAAAGTACGCAAAGCCACGTTAAAAGACTTCGATAAATTGGTTCAGTTTCAGGTTGAAATGGCACATGAAACAGAGGGAATCGAACTTCAGCTCGATCCGCTGGAAAAAGGAGTTAAAGCTGTTTTGAATGATCCATCAAAAGGCCAGTATTATATCGCCGAGATCAATAACAAAGTAGTGGCATCGTTACTCACTACTTTTGAATGGAGCGACTGGCGAAACGGAACAATTCTCTGGATTCAGTCGGTTTATGTAATGCCAAAGTACCGGCGCAGGGGCGTTTATCGAACCATGTACGCACACATAAAAAGCATGGTGCTTACTTCCGACAACCTCAACGGGATCAGGCTTTATGCCGATAAAAAAAACCTGGCTGCCCACAAAACGTACGAAAACCTTGGAATGAACCAAGATCATTATATTACGTTTGAGTGGTTAAAATAAATTAGCGCATAATGCAAAAACCGGAATCCAGGTTTGATAATCAATAAAATACCCGGTTGGCGCATCGTGTAATCCTTTGAAAGTAAGTACGTATGAAATCTTTAACTCCTTTGGTGCGTGACCAGATCATTAAAGCACAAAGGGCCGAAATAACCGAACATCACATATACAAACGCCTGGCAAAACAGACGAAAAAAGAGGCAAACAAAGAAATTCTGAACAGAATTGCCGATGACGAACTTCGACATTATAACATCTGGAAAAAGTTTAGTAAAAGAGAAGTGGCTCCAAGTCGATGGGATATAAAAAAGTATTACTGGATCGCTCGTATTTTTGGATTGACCTTCGGATTGAAGATCATGGAGCAAGGCGAGGAGCGAGCCCAGATAAACTATGGCGAAATTGGCAAGGAAATCCCTGAAGCATTACAAATAAGTCAGGACGAGAACAACCACGAAAATGAATTGATTGCCATGATCGATGAAGACCAGTTGAAATACATTGGTTCGATCGTTCTGGGATTGAACGATGCGCTGGTTGAAATCCTTGGTACGCTCGCCGGACTAACCTTTGCACTTCAAAACAACAAACTGGTTGCACTGGCCGGAATCATAACCGGAATAGCAGGGGCACTCTCCATGTCATCTTCCGAATACCTCTCGAATAAATCGGAGGGGAACGAGGAAGGAGCTGTGAAATCAGCTATTTTTACAGGCATTGCCTATGTTTTTGCAGTTATATTTCTGGTTGTTCCCTACTTTGTTTTCACTTCTCCATTTGTGAGCCTGGCCGTAGCTGTTTTCAATTCCGTTTTTATAGTGTTCCTGTTTACGTTTTACATTTCGGTGGCCAACGAACAATCGTTCCGCAAACGTTTTACGGAAATGGTTGCACTGAGCACCATAGTAGGTTTAATTTCATTCGGATTGGGTTACCTGGCCCGAATAATATTTGGCATAGAAGTATAAAATTTTGAGTAAGTTCCTACATAAACTAATTGCTGAAGGAGAACACCAGCAGCAGGATTTTAAATACTGCATAAACGATTCGAAGAAAATTGCAAAATCGCTGGTAGCTTTTTCGAACACCGATGGCGGGCGCTTGCTAATCGGAGTAAAAGACAACGGCAAAATTGCAGGCATCAGCAGCGACGAGGAGTTTTACATGATCGAGTCAGCTGCCAGGATTTACAGTAAACCGGCCATAGATTTTACCACCCGTCAATGGCACATAGGAGGAAAAACAGTGCTTGAGATCGGGATAGAACAGGGAAATAAAAAACCTTATTATGCACAGGACGAAAACGGAAAATGGCTGGCATATATTCGTGTAGAAGATGAAAATTTCCTGGCCCATCGTATTCAAATCGAAGCCTGGCGAAAACAAAAAAGTAAAAAAGGCATTTGCTTTACCTATTCTGATGACGAACGTGCACTGATTGAATATCTTCAAAAAAATCCGTCGATATCATTTTCAAAATATATGAGACTGGCGCAAATTTCGAGAAAAAAAGCCACAGAAATACTCAGTAATTTTGTGTTAATCGATATTATCCGGATGAATACGAGTGTCGTTGGAACTGTTTTCAGCCTGAATCATGAGTTTGATAAAGATGAACTTCAAAAATTTACATGAGTTGTGCAACAAAACTTTAACGGAATTTTATTGTTTAGGTGTTGAGAAAACATAAATAAAAAATATTTTTACAACTTATTTTAAACAAGCATAAAATGATAAAATACACAGTGTTATTTTTATTACTGGCAGGTTTTAGCCTGAACGTTTTTGGGCAGGATGCTTATATGAATGCCAGTTCAGAAGATATTGAAAAAACTTACGTAGGTGGCGATGCATATAAGGTAAAAACCTACACACAGAAATTCAAAAGCGAAAAACCAAAAAACATTATTCTGATGATTGGTGACGGAATGGGTGTTTCAGAAGTCTTTGCGGGATTGACAGCCAATCATGGAAAATTATTTCTCGACAATTTCAAATACATTGGATTTTCGAAAACCCAGTCGGCCGACGATTACATTACCGATTCGGCAGCCGGAGGAACCGCTATCTCCTGCGGAGTTAAAACATTTAACGGAGCCATTGGGGTAAATACGGATACCCTGGCTGTAAAAAGCATTTTGGAAGATGCTGAAGCAAAAGGATTGGCTACCGGACTTGTTTCAACATCGGCAATAACACATGCAACACCAGCCTCGTTTATCGCACACCAGCCCAACCGCGGTATGTACGAAGCCATTGCAGCCGATTTCCTCAAAACTGATATAGACGTTTTTATTGGGGGCGGCGTGGCTCATTTCACACAACGCGAAGACAAACGAAATTTGTTGAAAGAATTGCAGGCCAAAGGTTATGATGTTGAAATGGAAATGGATAAAATCTCAAAAGTGAAGGAGGGTAAACTTGCCGGGCTGACAGCCGGTATTCACAATGGCCGGATAGCCGAACGCGGCGATATGTTGCCGGTAGCTACCAAAACAGCTTTGAACATCCTTGACAACAACGACAAAGGATTTTTTCTGATGGTTGAAGGTTCTCAAATCGATTGGGGAGGGCATGCTAACAGTACCATCTATATTGTGGAAGAAATGCTAGATTTCGACCGAGCCATTGGTAAGGCACTCGATTTTGCAGCCAAAGACGGTGAAACACTTATTGTTGTTACATCCGACCACGAGACAGGCGGACTGGCACTGGCCGGTGGCGACATGAACACGGGAATGGTGAAAGGAGCGTACACGTCAAAGAGCCATACGGGTGTGATGGTGCCTGTTTTTGCCTACGGACCCGGTGCTGAAGAATTCATTGGAATTATGGAAAACACCGAGTTGCACACTAAAATGAAAAAGCTTATACTGGGAAAATAAAAAGCAGTTTTACAAAAGAAGCCGGAATCGGGCCAAAGTGCCGGGTTCCGGTTTTTTATGAAATTTTACCATAGTTTTCTATCTTGCGCCGAAATTGAATCGAACAAATGGATGAAAGAAGCACTTGAAATCCTGGACCACGTCAGGCTAAACTTTTCACCTTCCGGACTACTTGCACTTAACATTACCATTGCATTTATTATGTTTGGAGTGGCACTCGACATTAAATTCGAGCATTTCAAAGAACTGGTGATGCGACCAAAATCGGTACTTGTTGGCGTCATTTCCCAGTTTGTGCTGCTTCCTGCCATTACTTTTCTTTTTATCCTTATACTCAATCCAACTCCCACCGTTGCACTGGGAATGATATTGATTGCCTCCTGCCCGGGTGGAAATATTTCAAATTTTATGAGTGCACTGGCCAAGGGAAATCTGGCACTGTCGGTGAGTTTGACAGGCGTTGCAACCCTTGCGGCCACTTTTATGACACCGATTAACTTTGCAATGTGGGGAAAATTTTACATCAATTTTTACAACAACGCCGGTGCACACGATTTGCTTGTTCCCATTAAAATCGATTTTCTGCAAATGGTACAAACAGTGGTAATTTTACTCGGCATACCCGTCATTATTGGCTTACTTTTTTCGCAGTATTTGCCCCGCATCACTAAAAAAATCAGGAAGCCAATCCGTCAACTTTCCATTCTCATTTTCATTGCTTTCGTTATTATTCTTTTAAATGCCAATTTCGAACACTTCAAGAAATTTATCCACCTGGTTTTTTTGATTGTATTAATACATAATGCCCTGGCTTTACTCACTGGTTATTCGTTTAGTTCCTTAATGGGACTGCAGCGAATCGATCGCAGAACCATCACGATCGAAACAGGGATTCAAAATTCGGGGCTTGCTCTGGTGCTCATGTTCAATCCAAAAATATTCCCGCCGGAACTCGAGCTGGGTGGCATGACCATTATCGCGGCCTGGTGGGGAGTATGGCATATAATCAGCGGCTTTGGAGTTTCTTACCTAATGTCGCGGTTCAGCATAAGAAAAGCAGTGTAAGCATTAATTCTTCAAAGTATGAAATACGAAAAATGGTCGTTGGGTTACTGGGTGCTAAAACAGATTGTACGTTTTGCCGAACTCATCATTTACAAAAAGATCGTCATAAACGGAAAAGAAAAAATTCCGAAGAATAAACCCATTCTTTTTGCGCCGAACCATCAAAATGCGTTGAGCGATCCAATGGCAGTTCTGTTGTACACTCCCTATCAACCGGTGTGGCTCGCCCGTGCGGACATTTTTAAAAATAAAATCGCAGCTTCAATACTTCGATTTATGAAAATTATGCCGGTGTATCGCATTCGCGATGGAAAGGACCAGTTGGCCAACAACGACCAGACATTTGAGAATTCGATACGCGTACTAAAAAGTAATGGCGCTCTTGCATTGTTTCCCGAAGCAGCACATTCGGGTAAACGCCAAATGCTCATGCACAAAAAAGCTGTTCCGCGCATAGTTTTCATGGCTGAAGAAAAAGCCCACGAAAACATTGATATTCAAATCATACCAACCGGAATTTATTACAGCAGTTACTGGAAATTCAACCGCTCAGTGGTGGTTAATTTTGGTGAGCCCGTTCCGGTAAACGATTATCTCGAAGCCTACAAGGAAAATCCGAACACCGCAACCCTGGCTCTTCGTGATAAACTTTACGAAGCAATCGATGAACAAGTCATAAATATCCGAAGTAAAAAGCATTACTATGAATTTGAGATGATCAGGGAGTTTTACGGGACAAGCTACCTTGAACGTCAGAACAAAAAATATTCGCTAACAAATCTTTTTTGGTCAGATCAAAAACTTACGCGAAAACTGGATAAACTGGAACAAACGTCACCCGAAAAGGCAGATTCGCTGTCCAGGGCTGCACGCAGCTATCAGCAAGCTTTAAAGAAACATCACCTGCGCAACTGGCTGTTCGTCAACAATAAATATAATTTTCTGAAACTTGGTGGCAACAAGCTCCTGCTTCTTCTTGGGCTTCCATTCTTTCTATTTGGTTTTATTTTCAATGCCATACCGTTTTTTGCCATCGACATTCTGGTTCGCAAAAAAATCAAGGATTTTGCCTTTTGGAGCACCTTTTCATTGGTTTTGGGAATCATCCTCTTCCCCATTTTTTACCTGCTTGAGCTTTGGGTAATTTCAGCTTTGCTTCCTGGAATCTGGCTGAAACTGATCTTCTTATTTACCTTGCCATTTGCAGGCAAACTTGCTTTTCGCTGGTACATTCTGTTGTTAAAAACGTGGGGACGCGGCAAACTGTTATTTATGAAGTTGTTCAATAAAAAACTTTACAATAACGTTGTAAAGCTGAAAGAGGATTTGTTTGGACAGCTCGACAAACTCATCGAGGCATAAAATTTGCTTTGTTTAACGGCATAATGAGGGAAAATGAATATCAATACGCATAAAACCATAATTTCGTTATTGGCGCTCTCCATGCTTTTTCTGATTACCTTGAGCAGTTGCAGCAAAGACGATCCCAAAGACCCGGAAATTGAGGAACCACAGAAAGAATTTGTTTCTGCTGTTGACATTTCACGGTATCCGGAGGTCATGCAATTTAATCCGGTTTTTTATAACTTGAATAACAATCAAAAGGATTTTCTCGATATTCTGACAGAAAATGGAGTGAACACTATCCGGTTAAAATTGTGGGTGGATCCCGAGAATGAACATGCGGGATTTACAGAAGTAAAACAATTCTCAAAAACCCTTCATTCCAAAGGCTTTAAAACCTGGCTGACAGTGCACTATTCCGACACCTGGGCCGATCCGGGCAAACAGATTACACCGGCGCGCTGGCAGCAACTCAACTTTTCTGCCCTGAAAGATTCTGTGAACGCCTACACAAAAAAAGTGGTGGAAGAAATGGAGCCTGATTTCATTCAGATTGGCAACGAAATAAATCCCGGTTTCCTGCATCCACTTGGGAACATCAATAAATTCGACCAATTTAAACAGTTGCTCCAGGCTGGTATCGAAGCGGTCCGCGAAACTAATCCGGACACGAGGATAATGCTCCATTATGCAGGCCTAAGTGGATCGTATGCTTTTTACAATAAATTGCAAGATCTTGATTACGATATTATCGGGCTTTCCTATTATCCCTGGTGGCATGGTAAAAATACCGGCGAACTGGAGTCGACACTGAATCAGTTGAGTGATGCCTTCGATCGCGATGTGATCGTGGCAGAAACTGCTTATCCTTTCACGCTCGAGTGGAACGACTGGACCAATAATATTGTAGGTTCCGAAGACCAGTTGATCCTTCCCGATTTTCCGGCCACTGAACTGGGGCAGCAGGATTTTATAGCGACAATCCGACAAATTTCGTGGAAAAACGTGGAGCGCGGGCTTGGTTTTTCGTACTGGGGCGGCGAACAAATTGCCTGGAAAGGAAGCGAAGGAACCGATGCGTCACCCTGGGAAAACCTGGCACTTTTCGATTTCAACAACAAAGCACTGCCGGTGCTAAAAGAATTCAGCAACGAATGATACCCATAAAACATTCATGATTTCTGAGAATCATCAACAAGAATGAAAGTTTATATTACTCTAATTTACTCTCCCTGCCCGACTTCGTTCTTCGGCGGGCCTCTTCTCCCTCTCTAAGAAAAGATAGGGACGATTGTGTCAAAGACTCAATCAGATTGATTATTAGTGTGATAACTAAATTTTGTTGTTGATTATTGAGACTTTCAAAAATAGAAAGGAACCGATCGGCTCCTTTCTTAAAAATATCGTTCGATGTTTATTCCGTTAAGTTAACCACGTTGCCAAACAGGTCGGCATTGTCATCCACTTTTTCATCGTTACCGTACACACAAATCGCATCCTGGTCGAGCACATCGGCCACCATTTTTTGCATGCCCTTTATGTCGTCGGCTGTAGTCGATAAAACAGCTTCCCGTTCAGCTTTCAATTCTTCCGGCGTTGTTTTTTCGAAATAATACTGTACGGCCAGGTTTCCTTCCTGCGAAGGTGTCATGGGCCGATCCATACGCGAAATGGTACCGATTATGTAACGTGTCATTGCCTTATCGTCGGCCTCGAAAGTTTCGAGATAACCGGGTGTATTGTCGTAGTTTTCGATGGTCTCTTTCAGGTTCGGATCGCGGTACGAAGCGAAGTAAACGTTTCCGCTCGGCGAAATACCGGCAAAACCACCGTAGGCGCCACCAATTACACGCACCTGGTTTTGCAGCCAGTCGGTCGACAGTACCTGGTTAAGTACACGCATTTTACCGGAGTAATCGTAACCCAGTTTTTTGAAATCGTAACCTTTCACCACGTATTGAACCTTGGAAGCCGATTTCAAGCCCTCGTTTTTCTTGCTGAAATCAAATTTCCAGTTTTGCAGTTCGCCGCTTCCTTCCGGCAATTGTTCAGTCAGTTTGTCCATGCCAGCCTCGTATGACGCGAAATCTTTATCGCTGCATGTAACCGTTGCTATCATGTTTTCTTTGGTGAACAACAGGTCGGCAGTTTTTTGTAGGTTGGCAACAATTTCGGCATTTTTCGCATCGAAATTATCCGACAGGTCGGTGATGAACCGATAGTAATCGAGTCCGCTTGTTTTTTCGGTGTACATTCCATAGTTTGAATAATACGAACGAAGACGGGTCATGGCATAATTCAACCCATTATTTTTAATATCGGCATCAACGCGCGACTGATGACGCGAGATCAATTCTTTTAAACGATCAATATCGTCGAGCTTCGAGTGATCGATAATCTCTTCACTGAGTTCAAACATTTTATCCGCTTTTTCGGTAGTGGCTTTCGAGTACACCACAAACTTGGGCAGCAACTTATCATCCGAATGTCCCTCAAGGTATTCGGTGAGATAGACGCTGAATCCTCCGGTTTGGATATTCAGTGCATTATCGAGTTCGCCGTACGAATAATTTTCGGTGTTGAGTTTCCCCAAAACAGCTGATAAAAGCTTTGCATAGGGAATTAACTCCTTCGGCAGCGCCCGTACATCGAAATAGAGGTTGCTATACAAAATATCGTTGGTAAACGCATTATGCTGCAGCACATTAACGCCAGCCACCTCTTTTCCCTCCACATCGAACCACTCAATATCATGGCTAATGTCTGCTCTTTCGAGCATTGGGATGGTCGCCAGAGCTTCGGGCGTATCTTCGCGTTTCTGGTGTTCGATCAACTCGTTGGTTTGTTCCACGAGTGCTTCTTTTTCGTCGTCGCTCAAACTGTTTTCATAAGCTTTCAACGCTTCATTGGTTTCTTGGTTAACTTTTGCCTGCAACCCGGGTTCCGGTTTTAACACCATCAGCAATGAATGTGGATTATTGATCAGTTGATTAGTAACAGTTGTTTGCAGCACATCGTTATCCAAAACCTTTTTAACTTCTTCGAGCGGAGCGTTGAATTCGAGCCCCATGAAAGGATCGTCGGCAAAAAACCAGGTCTGGTAACTCTGCATCAGGTACATCAATCCTTTTTGTGGCGTATTGCCTTCTTTCATATTGAATTCCATACGGTTCAGTATCCCTTCGAGTGTCGTCCGGTCGAAACCTTCGTCGGCTACTTTATGGAGCGTTTCAAAAACAATATTTTTGAATGCTTCCTGGTCTTTGGGATTTGCATTTTGAACGGTTATCTGGAATACGTTTTGCTTGGCTTCGTTGAACGATGCACGCACATCGCGGCCGATACCAGCTTCCTGCAAAGCCAGACGTAAGGGTGCCGATTCGTGATTTACCAGCGCTTCGGCAAGCACGTCTCCGGTCATTGCCAGTACGCGATCGGTACTTTGTCCTACTACAAAACTCATGCTCAGGAAAGTTTGGTCATTGGTTGGTGCACCTTCAGGTACGGCATAAGTCCCCACCGCTTCTTTCATTGCGGTGAAAGGTTTTTGCAGTGGAATTTCTACCTTTTGCTCCGAGCGATCGTAGTTCGACAGGTATTCTGTATCGATGAATTCAAGTTCTTTGTCGAGGTCGGCATCTCCGTACAGCAAAATGTAACTGTTCCCAGGATGGTAGAATTTTCGATGAAAGTTCAAGAATTCTTCGTAAGTCAGTTTCGGAATTTCGGTTGGGTAACCACCCGACGAAACGCCATAAGTATTATCGGGGAATAAAATTTTATTGACCTGGTAATCGAGTTCTCGGCGCGGACTTGAATAGGCACCTTTCATTTCGTTGTAAACCACTCCTTTGTACAAAACGTCGGCATCTTTGTTTTCCAGTTCGTAGTGCCATCCTTCCTGCATGAAGATTTTTGGATCTTGGTAGATCAACGGATTCAACACCGCGTCCAGGTATACGTGCATCAGGTTAAAATAATCCTTATCATTCATACTGGCCACCGGGTAAGTGGTAAGATCGGAGCCGGTCATGGCATTCAGAAACGTATTCAGCGAACCTTTCATCAGCACATCGAACGGGCTTTTTACCGGAAAATTCTTCGAGCCGTTCAGCACCGAATGTTCCATGATATGCGGGGTGCCGTAATCGTTTTCAGGTGCCGTTTTAAAGGCAATATTAAAAAGCTTGTTTGGATCGTCAGCAGCAATCTTTAGCAAGCGTGCACCACTTTTATCGTGTTCAAACAAGAGGCATTCGGCATTCACCTCGTCCACAAATTTCTTTTCAACCAGGGTGAATCCGTTGTACTTTTCACCGGTTTGGTATTTTTCTTTTGATGAACAGGCTGCCAGAACAACAGCCACCAAAGCCATCAACAAGAAAAGTGCAGTTTTTCTTCTCATGATTTAAAGCTTTTAAAATTATTGGTTACATATTTTTGAATACAAACATTGGATTAGAAAAGAAAGGATAAGTTACAAATAATGATTTAAACCATCATTATGAACGTGTTGCCCCTACTAATATTTCGTGTTATGTCAAACAACAATGATGTTGAAAATCGCGGTGCAAAAATTAGCGGTTTTTCACTACCTTGAATACCGCAGTGTTTCCATTTTCGAAAGCAACGTTTAGCAGGTAAATTCCTGAAAGTTGCTCCGGAATGCGTATATTCACCTCTCGTAAATTCGCCGCTTGCCACGTTTTGATTTTCGCTCCCTGTAGATTGTACAGATCAATCTGCCCAATCGCATCGTCGGCTGTAAGATGAATCATTCCTTTAGTCGGGTTCGGATAGAACTGCAAACCCGGTTCGGCAATTGTAACGGCCGAAACCACCAGATTACCGTCATTCTGCCTGAAACGCGAAGCAAATTGCTGGATATATTGATTGGCAATTTCGGCATTGTGAATGATCAGTGTATTTTCGTCGTTACGTTCGTTAGCCGAATTACTCCAGTTATGGCTTCCGGTGATCACCTGTGGATCAGAATCGGTCTTGAATGCGTCGATAATCGCCAGCTTATGATGAAGAATGCCGGATTTATTATCATCAAATACAAATTTACCGCCAGGCAGGCTCGATTCGAGAGCATCATTTACAAAAGTTGCGTTATCCGATTCGGCATTGGTTATTACATGAACATTTGCCCCCCGATCGTAGGCATCGATAATAGCGCTTGCCAGATCGGAACGGGTGATCAACATAGTTTCGACATATAAATCATTTTCAGCGGTTCTCATAGCGTCGATTAAATGTTGATTGGTATTGTCTGAAGGACTAAAATACGATTCCACCCAATTCCCTCCAATAATAAATTCATGGGGCGTATTGTCACTTTTCTCCTCTCCAAATTTGGCAGCCGCTGCGTTTGGTGCGCTACCTTGACTACCCCACATTTCTTCAAATTCTACTTGATATGCTTTTGCCAGCGATTGATCTTGAATAAAGATCATATTGTTGGCATCGGAATACAACTGCCCTGAAGTTAGGTTCGTAGAACCCGACCAGACCCAGGCTTTTTCGGGGGATAAACTTTCAGCATCGATGACAGCAAATTTATTGTGCATTATTCCGCCATCTGTTACTTCCGGACGCTCGAGTACTGGTATGGCGCTGTTCAACGCATAAACACTATTGTGGCCGGTCGATTCACAGGTGATAAACCGAATTTTGACACCCCGGTCAAAAGCTGCATTCAAAGCGTCTTTTACCGTATTGTTGTCGAAATTGTACAAGGCCATATCAATGGTCACTTCAGCACGATCAATATAGGCCGCCAGCGTATCTTCCATGTATTGTCCCAGATTGATTGCCGGAACTGGATCAGCCAGCGTTTCGTCGACTTCGGTATTAAAGTAAACATGGACCACTCCTGTTGAATTGGACTCGGTAATGTAGGTTCCAATCGAACTGTAGACCGTATCGTTCTCCACAACCATAAAAGCCTGCGCATAAATAATTTGTGCAGCTCCCAAACCGCTTATTTCTGCAACATGAAAATTGTATTGATCCGAGGTTGTTGAATCGCCTGGTTTTACATTTGTCAGACTGTCGATAACATTTGAACTTCCGTAGCGCACGAAAGGTATTCCGCCTGAATCGGTCCGCCAACCAAGTACAACTGAGCTTTTGGATAAACTAATTACCTCAACCGGTGTGAGAAAGTTAATGGAACTTTCAGGAATAAGGTCATCCATGTCGCGAGGCAGTAACTGGTAGCCCTCACGGGTATCGTTTGGATTACCGGAATACTGCGAGCAAATCGATATCATGCTAAATTCTTCAGTCGGAATGGGCATCCCAACAATTGGGCTATTCGCATTTATTCTTAGTTCGCCGGTATTCGTCCCATCTGTGAATGTATAGTTTCTATTTCCGGAAAAGGTACCTGAACTACCTGTAATCTGGATACGGTCAACTTTGATCAACTCACCTTCATAGGATTCGCCAATATCATCAATTGTAAGTGTAATGGGATTTGGCAGCACATTACCGGAAGAATGAACGGTCAGACCGCTGACATTGGCAATTTCGAGCAGGTTATAGTAATCGTCAAGTTCACCGGTCACCGTAATCGAATCACCCCGGTTTACATCAGCTAACGTGTTGTCGTATATGGCTATTCCTGCCATATTATCCTGAATATATCGGATGACGCCCAACTCATCGCCATTGGTTACAATTCCCGAAACGGTAACTATAGACCCCGGAGCCTGGTTCCGGGCATCGCTGATGGAGGACTGAGCAAAAACCAGTGTAGATAAAAAGAAAAAAGCAGTGAAAAGTAAAGATTGTTTCATGATGAATAATTCAACTGGCTCCGAAATTATAAAAATCGAAGCATCCTGAGCAATATTATCACGAATAAATTAAAGCGCCAACAAAGATCTGAAGGACTTCTGGAAAACCTTTAATTTTTTGAAACCATCAACTTTTTGGCAATCCAGCGATTCTGCGTAGTTTTTATTTGAACGATATATATTCCGTTTGGAATTTCACTGATTTTAACGACTGCCTTCTGTGTTGGAAATTCATAAATTTCTTTGATTACTTCTTTCCCGGTAATATCCATGAAACGTATTTCAGAAATATCCGGGCTCTGAAATGAAATAGTTACACGGTCATTCCTTGCCGGATTGGGATAAATTTTAAGTTCTGCCTCTATAGTCTCTTTTTCAGCGCGTTGAAAATCTTCTGCAGGATTTGCAAAAGAAATAAAATGTAAAATGACAAAAAGGATGAGTATACTATTTTTCATGGCTTACAATTTTAATTCCGTATTAAACAGGCTTGCAAATAACATGCCTCGTTTTTACCGACAGAAAAATATTAAAATAGTTGCAAAGCTTTCTCCAAATCTTCGGGTGTATCTATTCCAACGGTTTGAAAAAGCGTTTCTGCAGTCCTTATTTTGTAACCATTTTCAAGCCAGCGCAATTGCTCAAGCGATTCGGCCAACTCAAGCGATGTTTGTTCCAGTTGAGTGATTTCCTGCAAAACATTCGAAAGAAAAGCATACATTCCGATATGTGCCCAATAGTTGTATTTTTCAAACCAGTTTTCTTTTTCTTCACCACGTACAAATGGAATCACAGAACGACTAAAATAAAGAGCATCTCCGGCGTTATCGAGTACGACTTTTGGCCGGTTCGGATTAAATAATTCTTCCCTTGTATCAATTTTTTTAACCAGCGTGGCAATCTGGATCCCTTCCTCTTTAAAACAGCTTTTTATCGTCTCAATCTGAACAGGTTTGATAAAAGGTTCGTCACCCTGAATATTTACGACTACATCAAATTCATTTTTATCTGCTGCAATAATATGGGCTGCCTCGGCGCAACGATCAGTACCGCTCTGATGCGTTGGCGATGTTTTTACTACCTTTCCACCAAATGCTTTAACAGAACTGTAAATACGGTCATCGTCGGTGGCTACCCAAACCTGTTCCAGTGCTTTTAAGGCATTTTCGTATACCCACTGTATCATTGGTTTTCCTTTGATTTCTGCCAGGGGTTTTCCGGGAAAACGAGTGGATTGATAACGTGCAGGTATGATGCCAATGAATTTCATGATCGCTGGTTTTAAAATGTGAGTATGAATACGCTGAACAAAGATAGCAATCAGAAAACGAATATTCACGCCACTTGCGGGCCGATGCTACTCAAAAAGGCTAAAAAATCTTAATTGATGGCTTGCAAAGAACAAAGCCGCTGAAAAATTGTAAATTTGCGACTTGTATTTCATTCGTAGAGAAATACAAACAAAAAAACGATCAACAAACAGCAACAATTCCTTAGTGAAAAAAGAAGCTGAAAGTTAGAATAAACATGGATTTACAAACGATAAAACAACGATTCGAAATTATTGGAAACTCACCGGGCCTGAACCGTGCCATTGAAGTAGCTGTGCAGGTGGCTCCTACCGATTTGTCGGTTCTTATTTCTGGGGAAAGTGGAGTGGGTAAAGAAATATTCCCGCAGATCATTCACCAGTTCTCGAGCCGCAAACACGGTAAATATATTGCGGTTAACTGTGGTGCCATTCCTGAAGGAACCATCGATTCAGAATTGTTCGGACACGAAAAAGGAGCCTTTACCGGAGCCCTATCCGACCGGAAAGGTTATTTTCAGGAAGCTGATGGCGGTACCATTTTTCTGGATGAGATCGGTGAACTTCCGCTTTCAACTCAAGTCCGGCTTTTGCGTGTGCTCGAATCGGGCGAATTCATACGTGTTGGTTCTTCAAAAGTAATAAAAACGAACGTACGCGTAATTGCGGCAACCAACGTAAATATTCCAAAGGCCATTGAAGAGGGAAAATTCAGGGAAGATTTATACTACCGTTTAAATACCGTCCCAATTTCCGTCCTGCCCTTGCGCGAACGAGCCGATGATATCAACTTGCTCTTCCGGAAATTTGCACGCGATTTTGCCGAAAAATACCGTATGCCACCTGTCCGCCTTAGCGACGATGCCCGAACGGTGCTGAACAACTACCGCTGGCCGGGAAACATCAGACAGTTAAAAAACGTCACCGAACAGATTTCGATCATCGAACAGGAACGTGAAATAACAGGCGAAGTTCTGCGGCATTATCTGCCGAACGAAGGTGGCCAAAATCTGCCCGCTATTTTTTCAAGAGCCACGGAAAACCAGTCGTTTGCCAACGAACGGGAGATTTTGTACAAAGTGCTGTTCGATATGAAAAAAGACATGAACGACCTGAAAAAGCTGGTGCTGGATCTGATGGAAAACCGCGATGCCCCTATTTCGGGCGATCAGGCTCAGATCATACGCAATCTGTATGATTCAGACGAAGCTGTTCCGTCGAAAGAACAAATCCACAAACCAATTCATATTTCACACGTCGATAAAGAAAACATTCAGGACACAGAAGAATTTGTTGAAGAGTCTCTTTCGCTGGCCGATAAAGAAATTGAGTTGATTAAGAAAGCATTGGAAAAACACCGTGGAAAACGAAAATATGCCGCACAGGAACTGGGAATTTCGGAACGCACACTTTACCGGAAAATTAAAGAATACGATATTAAGGGATAATTTATGTTGAAAAAATTGTTATTCGCAGCTTTGGCGGTTGCCATCCTTATTAGCATTACACCCTCGTGTAAAGTTAGTTATTCTTTTACAGGGGCTAATTTATCGCCCGAAGTAAAAACTTTTGCAGTTTATTATTTTCCAAACCGGGCTCGGCTGATCAATCCAAACCTAAGCCAGAGTTTTACCGAGAAACTTCGTGATAAACTTCAACGACAAACTTCTCTGAATGAACTTTCGGAGGATGGCGATATTGAATTTGAAGGGCAAATCACGGGATACGAATTCAGACCAATGGCCGTGCAGAAGGATGACTTATCGTCTCAAACCAGACTGACGGTAACCATAAAACTGAAATACACGAATCATAAAGTTCCGGAAGACGATTTCGAAAAGAACTTTTCGGCCTATGAAGATTTCGACAGTAGCCTTCCTATCAGTTCTGTTGAAGACGAACTGACAGATGCGATCATCGAAAAACTTACCGAGGATATTTTTAATGCCACCATTGCAAACTGGTAATATGGAAAAGGATACGTTTATAAAATACCTTACCCGGCATGATCAGCTTGACGAAGAATCGCTCGAAGCCTTTAAACAACTAACCGAAGAGCATCCCTGGTTTCAGACCGGCTGGATGGTGTATTTAAAAAACCTGAAAACATTAGATGCGGAGCAATTTGAAACTGTACTCAAGAAGGTTGCACTAATCGTCCCTGACCGGAAAAAACTTTACCGGTTTTTGAATGATGATTTGGTAACTCCGGATTCAAACGAATACGGACTACATGAAGCGAATAACGCCGGCAGCAATTCACTGATCGATAAATTCCTAAGTAAAAATCCCGGCAGTTTGCGCACTAAGAACAGTGAACCACAACAAAGCGAAAACACTGAAAATAAACTTATTATCGAAAAATCCGTATCAGAAGACAGTGCGTTGATTACGGAGACACTGGCGAACATTTATTTTCAACAAAAAAATTACGAGAAAGCATTGGAAGCCTATCAAAAATTAAGTTTGAAATATCCGGAAAAAAGTATTTACTTTGCAAGCCGAATTAGAGAAATAGAAGAGTTAAAGCATAACAATTAACAAGATGTATACTTTTATCACCGTATTATTATTTATCGTTTGTATCCTTTTGGTACTGATCGTATTGGTACAGAATTCAAAAGGAGGAGGTTTGGCCAGTAACTTTCAATCTACAGGTCAGGTAATGGGTGTTCGCAAAACCACTGATTTTCTTGAAAAAGGTACCTGGGTTTTGGCTGGTGCACTGTTATTTTTATCGGTTGCAGGAGCTGGTTTTATTCCGCGTGAAAATCGGAATATGGATCAGTCTCGTGTTCAGGAACAGATCGAAACAGCTGTCGATCCGACACAGGTTCCAACCTTCCCTACCGCTCCTCCGGCTACTAACGAACAAACTCTACCTTCAACTAACGATGACGGCGGAGAAAACTAATTGAAAGATATAAGCAGTGAAATGCCATTCGATAAAATCGGATGGCATTTTTTTATCTCAATGGTTGATGGATGAAAAACGCTGATCAGGAATTTCTCATTCGACGCTGTTTAAAGTGTAAATCGCGGACTGGTCATTTCTGACTGAACGATCATCGGAACTTTTAGTTGGGCATCAAGCGAGATATCGAAATTTGAATTCCCGGAGATTTTCACCATGATAAACATTTTTGGGTTCGTGTTCATTTTCTGAATAACAGGTTCCAACACTTCGTCGAGGTTAAGCGAAAAATACGCCTGATTAATAAACTCGCCGGGTGGCAAAAGTTGAACCGGTTCCTGCAAATGAAAATCGATACTCCCGGCCGGGCAATATCCCCATTCAAGTGTCAGGGAACTGATTTGCTGGTATTCACCCAATCCGTCAAAACTGAGTTCGGCCCCATTCCCTGGAACAATACGGGTGATATTTCCGGGACAATTTTTTACCTTATCCTTGCTTGCCAGGCAAAAGGAGGCAATACCTTCAAATTTAAACTGATCGATCGGACTGCTCTTTGTAGAGAATGTGTTTTCTACCAGGGTTGCTTCCAGAGGAATCGGAACATTTAATTCGGTTGTGGTTTCCAACGTTTCTTCAACATCTTCGCACGCCAAAAGTGGTATCAATAAAATACCAATCCAAAATAGTTTTCTGAGTTTCATAGCTATAAATTTTAACTGTTTCCTAAGCTCCAGACGTATTAGGGATCGGTGGTTTGACAACTTTAATTACGAAGAAACAAAAATATGTTTCGGGTAAATAAGCCGGGTTTTTGAGTATATGTAATTTACAAAACTATTGGCTAAGAATCAAGTATTTTATTTGTAAAGTAAGCGTTTAAACTAAAATGAATGACCCGTACAGTACTCCTTCCACATATTTTCTGAACTTAAATACGGCTTTGTTTTCATGAACGGAACTTTGAGGTGAAACATTGAGTTAAATAGTTCGGCAATTCTGTAATTTATACAATTTTTAAACCGAAACTTCGGGGATGAAATTTACCCCGCAACACTGCTTAAAAAATCAATTCCTTAATACCGCCGGATCATTCATGCTTTATATCTTAAACCTTTTCATTTGTTTGTATAAATACGGTGTCCATTAAATCTTAAATGGCCAATTAACCTGATTTGCTAATTAGATTAATTGTCTGTTATACAAAATTACGCCACCAAAACCGGCAATGCATAGCAATTTTAGACCAATTCTCTTCAATTTTAGACCAAAATATCTTTTTATATTTTTAAGAAGGCAACAGCTGATATTCACACTTATGTCCCGTGAAACAATAAATCAGCTTTCCATCAATTCCATGAAATCGCCTGGTCTTAAACCAAATCGGTTTTGAAAACAATGTGAAAAATAAGAGGGGCTGCTGAATCCGGCTTCAAATGCAATTTCAGAAATATTGTTTCGCCGTGAGCGAATCAGATCGATCGAACGGTTAAGGCGATATTCCCGGATGAAATGGTTGGGAGACTGACCAATTAAATCCATCATTTGTCGATATATTTTTGACTTGCTGCAGTTCAGATGCCTTCCTATGTCTAAAACCTGGAAATTTTCATCCTGCCACTTTTGCTCGAGACAATCCATCAATTTGTTCAGAAACTTTTCCTCAGCATACGTTAACAAGCGGATTCTGTTATCTGCTCCAAATTCTTGTATTAGCATTTGGAAATGACCCTTCAATGAGTAACCGAGCATGATTAAATTAGAGTTGATGTAGGATAACCGCCGTGCGGCCTGGATGGATTTTTCGAATGGCTCCCTGCCTGCATTTTCAAAATCGTTCAAACTAATCCCAATATTCATTGAGACTTTACATGCATGAACTTTTTGACGACAATCATCAAAAGCCCTGCGTAATTTCAGTGAACAATGCAATGCATCTTCCAGATTGTTGAAATAAACCAGCATATAGTCGTTCGAAGAGGCTATATCCTCTCCTCCGAAATGAAATACAATATCTTTGGTCGTTTGATGAAATCCGTCCAGTAAATCTTTGAACCGTTTACTTTCCTCCATTTCAATGGGTTCAGGACTGATCCTACGGCACAATACAAAACCTGGTTTACGCTCATCAACTGTCTGTGTCAATCTATTCAACTGACCGGTAATTCGATCAAAAGATTCTTGTTGAATCTCAATGATCTCCACCGAAAATTTTTGCTCATTATCCTGAATCAGATTTTTAAGCATTTCTTTATCTTCAGTATGAACAATACCAATTGCCTTTTTCTGATGTTTATTGAACCAGAACCTTATGACTGCAACATTCTGACCCTTATTTTTATTCAATTCCTCGCGGGATTTGGGTAGCTTGCTATGCTTTTCATCCGGGGTGAAAAAGTAATTTTTTTGATTGTGGTTCGACATAATAATGAGTTTGAGACATTTTTAATGCTCTAATCTCATCATCACAATTGGGTAAATAAAACAGTATAAAGAAGTCAACTTGCTAAACACAAAATAAGATGGTTTGTTCATATCAGGCTCCCTTTGATCATTTCGTGACATTTCCATGTCAGGCTGTCAGGAACGCTGACAAAACACTATGTTGCTGAATAACTGAAAGTTAAATTGCATTCACACAACATCTTCAAAGTGAGAAATGTAATTTTGTCTTTGCCAATGTGAAGGCTGCCGCCTTTTAACGCTTGGCATAATATGTGATAAACAGACCGTGTCGAAATAAATAATGTTTAATAAATAAATTGTAACTACAATGGCAGAATTGAAAGGTAAAATCCTGGCCGGCAAAATCATGGTGCAGCCTCAGGAAGCAGAAACCAAGACTTCCAGTGGAATTATCATTCCCGACTCAGCAAAAGAAAAACCTCAGGTGGGAAAAGTGGTATTGGTTGGATCAGACAAAAAGGATGAACCAATGGAACTGAAAGCCGGGGATATTGTTTTTTACGGAAAATATTCCGGAACTGAGTTGAACATTGATGGTACCGATTATTTATTAATGTCGCAAAGCGACATATTGTACATTGCTTAATAAAAATTAAAATTTATAAAAGATGGCTAAAGAAATTAAGTTTGATATTGAAGCGCGCGACCTGCTGAAAAGTGGTGTCGATCAACTGGCAAATGCCGTTAAAGTAACGCTTGGACCAAAGGGACGTAATGTGGTTATTGAGAAAAAATTTGGTGCACCACAAATCACAAAAGATGGTGTAACTGTCGCTAAAGAAATTGAACTGAGTGACGCTTACGAAAACCTGGGTGCTCAGATGGTAAAAGAAGTTGCTTCGAAAACGGGTGACGATGCCGGTGATGGAACAACTACTGCAACCGTCCTGGCGCAGTCGATAGTTAACGTAGGTTTGAAAAACGTTACGGCAGGTGCCAATCCTATGGACCTGAAACGCGGTATTGACAAAGCTGTTGATTCAGTTGTTAACAGTATCCAAAATCAGGCACAGACCATCGGCGATGATTATGCTAAAATTGAATCAGTTGCCAAAGTTTCGGCCAACAACGACGCGGTCATTGGTTCGTTGATCGCTGAGGCCATGAAGAAGGTGAAAAAAGAAGGTGTGATTACCATTGAAGAAGCAAAGGGAACGGATACTTATGTTGACGTTGTTGAAGGGATGCAATTCGATCGCGGTTACATTTCTCCCTACTTCGTAACCGATGCCGAAAAAATGGCAGCCAATCTGGAAAATCCTTATATCCTGATTCACGATAAGAAAATCAGCACCATGAAAGATCTGCTTCCTGTGCTGGAATCTACAGCTCAGGCCGGTCGTCCTCTCATGATTATTGCCGAAGATGTTGACGGCGAAGCGCTGGCAACGTTGGTAGTTAACCGCTTGCGTGGTTCGCTCAAAGTATGTGCGGTTAAAGCTCCGGGCTTTGGCGATCGTAGAAAAGAAATGCTTGAAGACATTGCGATCCTAACCGGTGGTACTGTAATTACCGAAGAAAAAGGAATGAAGCTTGAACAGGCAACCATTGATATGCTGGGTCAGGCTGAAAAAGTAACCGTTGATAAAGAAAATACAACCATTGTAAACGGTGCTGGCGAGCAGGAAGCTATTGCTGCTCGTGTTAGCCAGATTAAAACGCAGATGGAAGCAACCACTTCGGATTACGACCGCGAAAAACTACAGGAACGTTTGGCCAAACTTGCCGGCGGTGTTGCTGTAATTTATGTAGGTGCAGCTTCAGAAGTGGAAATGAAAGAGAAAAAAGACCGTGTAGATGATGCATTGCACGCCACTCGCGCTGCTGTCGAAGAAGGAATCGTTCCCGGAGGTGGTGTAGCCTATATTCGTGCTATCGAAGCTTTGACTTCGTTGAAAGGCGACAATGATGATGAAACTACCGGAATCGAAATTATTAAACGTGCTATCGAAGAACCTCTTCGTCAGATCGTAATTAACGCTGGTAAAGAAGGTGCAGTTGTTGTTCAGAAAGTTAAAGACGGTAAAAACGACTTCGGTTATAACGCTCGTATCGACCAATACCAAAACCTCTTGAAAGAAGGCGTGATCGATCCGGCCAAAGTGACCCGCATCGCACTGGAGAACGCAGCTTCAATTGCAGGTATGTTCCTGACCACTGAAACAGTTATTGTTGAAGAAAAGGAAGACAAACCTGAAATGCCAATGGGCGGTGCTCCAGGAATGGGCGGCATGGGTGGAATGATGTAATACGTAATTCACCACAATATTATTTTGAAAGCTCTTCCGTATGCATACGGAAGAGTTTTTTTATGTCCAAAATCCTGACAATCGTCACACAGTGTTTTTTAACATCTTTGCCCTACATTTATCGCGTTGATATTCAGTGTTTTAAAAATATAGCAAACTTAAATCAAAGCTTGTTTTTTCGTTTTTAAGTTATCTACCTTTGACCCGTTAATCGAATTTGATATCAGGGTTGATTAAACGAACTAAATTCGTTGATTCCAACACCGATGAATTAAAACTTTTAAAATGATGAATGCTGATATAAATGAATTCATTACGAATTTGGAGAAAAGAACTCCGGGGGAAAATGAATTTCACCAGGCAGTTGAAGAAGTGATCACTTCTGTTTGGGATTTCTACAAAAGAAACCCGCGCTATGAAAAGGCCAAGATACTCGAACGGATGTGTGAACCCGAGCGAGTGATCATGTTCCGTGTTCCGTGGGTCGACGACCGCGGCGAAGTGCAAATCAATCGTGGCTATCGTGTGGAATTCAATTCGGCCCTGGGTCCGTACAAAGGTGGCTTGCGTTTTCACGCCAGTGTAACACTTAGTATTTTAAAATTTCTGGGATTTGAACAAACTTTTAAAAACAGCTTAACCACTCTTCCAATGGGTGGCGGGAAAGGTGGCTCCGATTTCAGCCCGAAAGGAAAAACAGATGGCGAGATCATGCGATTCTGCCAATCGTTTATGAGCGAACTTTACCGGCATATTGGGCCAAATACTGATGTACCGGCCGGTGACATTGGCGTGGGCGGACGCGAGATTGGCTATTTGTTTGGCCAGTACAAACGCCTTAAAAACGAATTCACGGGAGTACTGACCGGAAAAGGACTGGCCTGGGGCGGGAGCCTCATACGCCCGGAAGCAACCGGATACGGGGCGGTTTATTTTGCCGAGCACATGTTGCAACAAATTGGAAAAGACATTGAAGGACATACTTTTTCCGTTTCAGGATTCGGGAATGTAGCCTGGGGAGCCATCACTAAAATTAACGAATTGGGTGGTCAGGTAGTAACCATCTCAGGACCTGACGGATACATTTACGATAAGGAAGGAATCGCTGGCGATAAAGTAGAGTATTTGCTTGAATTGCGAGCTACTAACAATGATATTGTAGCTCCGTATGCCGATGAATTTGGGGCCGAATTTCATCCAAACAAACGCCCGTGGGAAGTGCCGGTTGATATCGCCATGCCTTGTGCAACCGAAAACGAAGTAAACCTCGTTGATGCCAAAACGCTGGTAAGCAACGGATGCAGTTTATTGGCCGAAGCATCGAATATGGGCTGTACTGCGGAAGCCGTTGATTACCTTTCAAATAAGATCGACTATGCGCCGGGGAAAGCTGTAAATGCAGGAGGAGTCGCCGTTTCAGGCCTTGAAATGTCACAAAACAGTATGCGTATTAACTGGCCAAGCGAAGAAGTGGATCACCGTTTAAAGGGCATTATGAAGAACATTCATGACACTTGTGTAACCTATGGGAAAAATGGTGCGCGCGTAAACTATGTAAAAGGAGCAAACGTAGGAGGTTTTGTAAAAGTTGCTGAAGCCATGCTGGCGCAGGGAGTCGTTTAAAACCTTCAAAAATATAAAACTAAAATCCGCAGCCTTGCTGTGGATTTTTTTTGTGCCCAAAAGTCAAATTTCGGGCAAAACGAATGTTAAATTTAAATATCTGATAATATAAAAAGATGCGCAGGGTAGAAGCTCTTTCCTACATTTGTCAAAATTTTGACGCAATGCTGATTGACACGCACTCACATATTTATTCGGAAGATTTTACTCACGACCGCGACGAAGCACTGCAGCGCGCTTACGACAGTGGAGTCAAAAAAATTATCCTTCCGAATATCGATTCCGGCTCCATTCACCACATGCTGGATTTGTCGGATGCGTATCCACATTTTTGCTATCCCCTAATCGGTTTGCACCCCACATCTGTAGATGAAGATTACAAAGAAGAACTTCATGCTGTGGAATACTGGTTGGAGAAAAGAAAGTTTTTTGGAATCGGAGAAATTGGAATTGACCTTTATTGGGATCAAAAATATAAAAACGAACAAATCGATGCTTTCCGTCACCAGATAAGACTGGCTAAAAGCAAGAATCTACCCATTGTTATTCATGTGCGAAATTCATTTAAAGAAACATACAAAGTAGTCAAAGAAGAACAGGATGGATCGTTAAAGGGTATTTTTCACTGTTTTACCGGAAATAAAAAAGAAGCCCGGAAAGTAGTGGATTTAGGTTTTTTCCTTGGAATTGGAGGAGTTCTTACTTTTAAAAACAGCAACCTTGGTGAAGTATTGGGTAAAATACCGATTCAAAACCTGGTATTGGAAACCGACTCACCTTACCTTGCTCCCACTCCGAAAAGGGGAAAACGCAACGAAAGTGCCTACCTTACGTATGTGGCTCAAAGAGTGGCCGAAGTTTATCAAATCCCGTTTGATGAGGTGGCTGAAATAACCACACAGAACGCGCGTGAATTATTTGAAATTTGATAACTTGCAGGCTTTAGCTAAGCGCCATGAATAGTAAAACCGAAAAAAAAACTTCCATCCTGATCATTTATACCGGTGGAACAATTGGTATGGTGCAGCATCCGCAGAATGGCACGCTAATTCCTGTTCGTTTCGAAAAAATTCAGGAAGTGGTTCCTGAGTTGAAAAAATACAATTTCATAATTAAAACAATCACCTTCAATCCGGCACTCGATTCATCCAATATGAATCCGATCACCTGGATTAAGATTGCAAAAACCATTGAGCGCAACTACAGTAATTACGATGGATTTGTAGTACTTCATGGAACAGATACGATGGCTTACACGGCATCCGCGCTTAGTTTCATGTTCGAAAACCTCGACAAACCTATCATTTTAACCGGTTCTCAACTGCCAATCGGAATGATCCGAACCGACGGAAAGGAGAACCTGATAACAGCTGTTGAAATCGCCGCAGCCAAAAGGAACGGCGCTAGTATTGTTCCCGAAGTCTGTATATATTTTGACTTTAAACTTTACCGTGGTAACCGCACCGTTAAACGCGATGCGGAATTGTTTAGCGCATTTCGCTCTGTAAATTATCCGGAACTGGCGGTTGCGGGAATCGATATCAAATACAGTCACGAATTTATCTTTCACCCTGAAAATCAGGGGATATTAAAAGTAAATACGAGTTTCGATGACAACGTGGTGATTTTGAAGATGTTCCCCGGGATCAACCAGAATGTAATGAACTCCGTGTTGAATACGCCGGGTTTAGAAGGGGTGGTTCTCGAAACTTTTGGATCGGGTAATGTACCCACCTCCAGATGGCTGACGAATTGTATCAAACGAGCCATTAAACGTGGAGTGATCATTCTGAATGTAACACAGTGCGAAGGAGGGCGTGTGGTTATGGGCCAGTATCAGACCAGCCTCGAGCTCTTAAATGCCGGAGTAATTTCAGGGAAGGACATGACCACCGAGGCAGCCATCACGAAACTGATGTTTTTACTGGGACAGGACTTGAAACATGAAGAAATAAAAATGTATCTCAATAAAAGTATGCGGGGGGAAATTAGTGAATAGCGCTATTTTTTTTTCGTATTTTTTTATTAATTTGCAGCCCTCGTTTTGAAGGGGGAGCCAGTACAAAAATACTGGAGAGGTGCAGGAGTGGCTTAACTGGCACGCCTGGAAAGCGTGTGTACCGCGAAACGGTACCGGGGGTTCGAATCCCCCTCTCTCCGCTTACAGAGGGATAAGTTCTGTGAACATTGAAAGAGAATGAAAAGAAGGCATATTTTTTGTTGTAACCAACTGTAATTCAAGTAAAACTCAATAGAAAATAAAAATCAAAGAGATTATTAATTAAAAATTCAAATCAATTATGAAAAGACTATTCGCGTTAATAGCCGTATTTGGGATGCTGTTTTTTATGGCATCGAATGTAGCGCTTGCTCAGGAAGACGAAGCTGCTGCAACTGAACCAGCTGCTCAGGAAGAACAGGTGGATATGACCGTTGATCAGGAAGAAGAAGCTGCTGCCGCTGCCGAAGAAGGCAAATCTTTGCACAGCCAGTTAAAACAAAAATTTATTGAAGGTAATCCTACCTTCATGACCTTTGTATTGATTTCACTGATTCTTGGTCTTGCATTTGCTATTGAAAGGGTACTTTACCTGAACCTGGCTACGAGCAATACTAAAAAATTGCTTGCAAATGTTGAGGAAGCACTCGAAAGTGGTGGTGTAGAAGCTGCAAAAGACGTGTGCAGAAATACACGTGGTCCTGTGGCCAGTATTTTCTACCAGGGTCTTGATCGTTTCGATCATGGAATCGATGTAGTTGAAAAAACAGTTATTTCTTACGGTAGCGTTCAGGCCGGACTTTTAGAAAAAGGTTTAAGCTGGATCGCATTATTCATCGCACTTGCTCCTATGTTAGGATTTATGGGTACAGTTATTGGTATGATCAGTGCTTTTGATGCTATCGAGATTGCAGGAGATATTTCTCCATCACTCGTTGCCGGTGGTATTAAAGTGGCTTTGATTACTACAGTAACCGGTCTTATTGTTGCTATCATCCTTCAGATTTTCTACAACTACTGTGTGGCTAAAATTGATAGCATCATCAACAACATGGAAGATGCTTCCATTTCGTTGTTAGACCTGCTTGTAAAACACAACCTGAAAAAATAAGAGTTTAAAAAATGGGTAAAATAAGTAAAATAGTTACGATAATACTGTGGGCCCTCCTCATTGTATCGGCTATCCTCATTATTTCGTTGGTGGTAAACATCAACACCGAGATAGAAACCGATCCTGCAATGTTGAGATGGATTAATACCAACCTCATTTGGGCCTACATACTTGTAGCTATCGGTGCCGGCGTTGCGGTCATTGCATCGCTTCTGCACATGTTCACCGATAAGAAAGCTGCAAAAAATGGATTAATTTCCATATTATTTCTCGGAGCCGTTGCTGTAATTGCTTATCTGATTGCATCTCCTGAAATTCCACAATTTATTGGAGTAGACAAGTTTATTGCCGACGGAACCTTGAACGAGAGTGTTGCAAAAATGGTTGACACTGGTTTGTATGCAACTTATATATTACTGGCCCTGGCCGTTTTATCAGTTGCATCATCAGCAGTTTTCCGTTTATTCAGATAATCAGTAATCGTGGTAAAATAAAACAGGAAAATTATGGCTAAGAAAATACCTGAAATACCGGCGGCATCGTTAGCAGACATTGCCTTTATGTTGCTGATCTTTTTCCTGGTAACAACCACGATGGACGTTGACAGCGGTTTACGTAGAAAATTACCGCAATGGGTCGATCCGGCAGAACTCGATGACGATCAGCAAATTAACGAGCGAAACGTCTTCGTTGTTCTGGTAAACAAAAACAACGACCTGTTAGTAGAAGGAGACTACGAACGTATTGAGAACCTGCGCGAAAGGACGAAAGAGTTTATGGAAAATCCATACAACGATGAAAACCTTCCGGAGAAAGAACCTAAAGAAGTGCCATACTTTGGAGAAGTGATGGTAACCAAAGGGGTGATTTCGCTGCGCAACGACCTCGATACGAAGTATGGAACGTATCTCGCTGTTCAAAACGAACTGGTTGCTGCCATTAATGAATTAAGAGATAAATTGGCAAATGAGAAATGGGGTAAGCCTTACGACGATCTGGATGAAGATCAACAAAAAGCCGTGAGGGATATTTATCCGCAGAAGATCTCTGAAGCTGAACCAAAAGGTAAAATATAAAGGAATAAATTATGAGCAAGTTTAGAAAAAGTGGTGGTAAAGAATTACCTCCTATCTCGACAGCGTCGCTGCCCGACATCGTGTTCATGCTTTTATTCTTTTTCATGGTTAGTACAACAATGCGTGAAGTAACGCTTAAAGTTAAGATGAGACTTCCGGAAGCTACTGAACTGAGTAAGCTGGAAAAGAAATCATTGGTAAGTTACATTTACATAGGAGAACCGCTGCCTTCTTTCCAGAAAACATTTGGTAAGGCTCCGCGTATTCAGTTGAACGACCAGTTTGCCACAGTAGGGGAAGTACAAGATTACATCATTGCCGAACGTGAAGCAAGAGATGAAGCTGAACAACCATTTATGGTAACGTCGCTTAAAATTGATGAAAATACAAAGATGGGGATTGTGAATGACGTTAAGCAGGAACTGCGTAAGTCGGCCGCATTGAACATTAACTATTCATCAAGACAAAGAGTTGAACGTTAGTTAACGCTATAAAATACAATAAAAGGGAAGCATGTGCTTCCCTTTTTTGTTGGTCGTTATTTATAATTTTCTTCGTTTTTTCCTTTTTTGTCTTTCTTTGGTTCGCGAGAACTTATCATCGAAAGAACGTTTATTTGCACTCTTTCTCTTTTTCTGATGAAAGGCTCCCTGGTAGCTTGGATCGTCAATTTTTCGCTGGCGATCGATTTCCCGCAATTGTTCCTGATTCTCTGCAAATTCCGTTTCTACAACCTCTATCTCCTTAGGTAGTGTCTGAAGTTTGATATTTTTTCGAATGAGCTTCTGTATTTTCTGCCAGTGCCACTCATCGGAAGGATCAATCAAGGTGATTGCGTCACCTTTATTACCAGCACGGGCCGTTCTGCCGATACGATGCACATAATCGTCGTAATCCCGAGGCAAATCGAAATTGATCACATGACTGATCTGGCTCACATCCATACCTCGTGCAGAAACATCAGTCGTGATCAGTATCCGTACTTCGCCATTTTTAAATGCCTGAATGGAATTTATGCGTGAATTCTGAGCCTTATTCGAGTGTAAAATACGCTTCTCTCCTTCTGCCTTTCGTTTAATAACCTTAAATACCCCTTCCGCATGTTCCTTTGTACGAACAAAAATTACCACTCGGGTAAATTTTTCCTCGTCTTCAAGCATATATTTTATAAGATTCAGTTTGGTGCGGTAGTTGGGAACCTTGTAAGCTTTTTGCGTTACCAGCCGAACCGGTGTTGCTGATGGCGCAATTTCCAGTTTCTCGTAAAAATCGAGGAATTCTTCGGCCAGTTTTTCAATGGCCGGTGAAAAGGTAGCCGAAAACAAGAGGTTTTGCCGACGTGACGGAATAATCTCCTGCAGTTGCCTGAGTTGAGGCATAAAGCCCATATCGAGCATACGGTCGGCCTCATCAATCACAAGGTATTTTACTTTCTTCAAACGAAGAACACCTGCCTTGTACAAATCCATGAGACGACCCGGCGTTGCCACCAGAATATCGATACCGGGCTCTACCAAATCGGCATGCTTGGTCCAGCCAATACCTCCAAAAATAGCTGCATGTCGCAAATCGGAATACGCGGTAAGTTCGGCAATATCTTCCCCAACCTGTATCGACAGTTCACGGGTTGGAACAAGGATCACCACACGCGGATCGTTACCTTCAGGTTTTTGAAGTTTTGTCAGCAAAGGTAAAAGGTAAGCTGCAGTTTTTCCGGTACCGGTTTGTGCAACGCCAACCAGGTTTATTCCCGAGTTGATTTTTGGGATAGCACGCTCCTGCACAGGCGTCGGTTTTTTGAAGCCAATATCGTCGAGCGACTTTAGTATCGATTTTGCAACCTTAAGATCCTCAAATGTTTTCTTCATCTCATTTTAATTGACACCTTTTAAAGGTATTCGATGGAACTCGCGTTATCGGTTCTCGGTCAAAAAACCAAGTTACCAGCTCGTTTCATGCTGCAAAAATAGAAAAGAAAAATGATTCATACAGAAACCTCTAATTTAACGGAGTTTGTACATTTTGCCGGGAAGCGCACTTACTACATTCTTAAATTCGAGGTTGAGCAATAAGGCAGAAATCCTACTTACCGGTAATTTTATTTCCGAGGCAATCTGATCGATAAACTGGTCTCCGCTGTTTTTGAGCAAATCAACAATGCGCTGTTCATCAGCATTTAGCTCCACGAATAAGCTCGATTGCACTGCATCTGCTTTTTCGTTGGTTTCCCATCCCATAAAGTATTCAAGATCTTCGATGCCTTCGATCAAATTGGCTCCGTTGTTTCGAATTAACTGATTACAACCTTTGGAATAAACATCGCCGGCGCGTCCCGGATAGGCAAAAACATCGCGGTTATATGATGCTGCAATATCCGCGGTGATCAAAGCTCCACCTTTTTCTGCCGATTCCACAACTACGGTGGCATCGGCCAGTCCGGCAATAATCCGGTTTCGTTTGATAAAATTTTGAGGATCTATTTTCGTTTCGCTTGGAAAATCGGTGATAATCCCTCCATTTTCTTCCATCTTTTTAGCCGTTTGGCGATGCAGTGCAGGGTAAAGCCGGTCGAGCCCATGAGCGACAACACCCACGGTTGGTATATTATATTTCAATGCGCTGCGGTGCGCATAAACATCAATCCCGTAAGCCAGACCACTAACTATCAATATTTGATAATTGCGTTCAGCAAAAGCCTGCAGAAGTTCATCAACTGCCCTTTTCCCATAATCCGTAGCATTGCGTGTTCCAACGATGCTGATCACACGTTGCTCATCGAGCAGCATATCTCCCCTGGAATAAATGAGAACCGGGGCATCGATGCAAGACTTAAGTCGCCGTGGATAATTGTTGTCGGTATAGAATTGAACGCTGATATTGTTTTTTTGAATGAATTCGATCTCCTTGTCGGCTCGACCAAGCACCTCGCTGTTCTTGATACGTCGTGCATTGTATTCGCCAATTCCCGGAATTTTAACCAACGATTGATAAGAAGCACTGAAAATGGCTTCCACGCTTCCCAAATAAGCTAAAAGGTTGCGTGCCAGAATGCCACCTATTCCGGGCAACAACGAAAGGGCAATCTTGTACTTTAAATTCTCGCTCATTTAAAAGGGGTTATGCTGAAATTTATTTGTGAAGTAAATGAAATAAGCTTTCCTGTATCTTTTTTCGGTCCTCCATGGGCACTGCCGAAAGACTTACCGATGGGTATTCAGCAATACCACGTTTAGTCCGAATAATAAAAGTGATATCCGATAACTTTCCAAAAACAGAATTCTCGAAATGTGCATTTTGGAGAATTTGCTTTGGAAATTCGATGGAATGATAGGCTTTGGACCCAAAACTCACGGCTTTGAAATAACGCAACAAGATCTGGTCACCTTCATCGCTGTAGTCAATAAACTGATAATCCGCCACATGAAAATAAAGGTACCATAACGAAAATATCCCGACACTTCCAATACCGTATAAAGTAAAATCGAGTAAGAACAGAGCCAGCGTCGTTAGAGCAATTACAATACTAACCAGAAAAAAGGTCCGTTTGTACATCATCGCTCTTCTTTTATTCGAGATTCGCATGCGTTATTAAATATCAAAGAGTGTTAAGCTTCGTCGGCCAAAAAAAACCGCTAATCATTTTTATTTTAACTTTATCGCAATTTAGCAGCTACTTATGGGAAATTCAAAGATTTATTCCAAAATATCATATTCAAGGGAGTTTGAAAATTCTCTGCGCCCGGTCATTGAAAGGTATCCAGCAGGAAAAATATTTCTGGCAACCGAGGAAAGAGTAAATGAAATCTGGATCAGTAAATACGAATCTTTTTTCAGCAATCTGGGAATAAAAAAGGTTGTAGTGCCGTCGGGAGAGCACAACAAAAAAATTGAATCAGCTGGAAAAATATGGACTTTTCTATCGCAAAACGGAGCCGACCGTAAATCCCTGCTCATTAACATAGGAGGTGGCATGCTGACTGACCTGGCCGGATTTGCGGCAACCACTTTTAAACGAGGTATCGATTTTGTAAATATTCCTACAACCTTGCTGTCGCAGGTAGATGCATCGGTGGGTGGAAAGACCGGGATTAATTTCAACGGCCTGAAAAACGAAGTGGGCACTTTCAAAGAACCGCTAGCTGTGATAATCAACACTGATTTTCTGCAAACTATCGATCGTAAAAATTTCATTTCCGGTTTTGCTGAAATGATCAAACACGGACTAATTCACAGCCCGGGACATTTGGATGAATTGAAAGCTTTTGATTTCGATACGATCGATTACGATAAATTACAGGAAATCATTGGACACTCGGTGGAAATTAAAACCTATTTTGTGGCAAACGATCTTACCGAGAAAAATATCAGAAAAGCGTTGAATTTCGGGCACACGGTGGGGCATGCCATCGAAAGCCTGGCAATGGAACAGCAGCGTCCTGTGCTGCATGGCTATGCAGTTGCTTACGGAATGCTCGCTGAACTTTTCCTTTCACATAAAATGTATGATTTTCCACAAAAAGAACTGGAAGATCTGACCCTATGGATACTCAACATCTATGGCAAATTGGACGTTTCGAAAGATGATTTTGAAAGACTGTTCGAGTTGATGACACACGATAAGAAAAATGATGCCGGCCGTATTAATTTTACCTTGCTGCCCAAAATCGGGGAAATTAAAATCAACCAAAACTGCGACAAAGAATTAATCTTCAGTTCACTGGATTTCTTTCGAAATTTGTGAATTTTATCGTCGCCTGAAAAACTATTAATCGCGAACTTTAACAAATGAATTACAAAATATCAGCGAGCACCAGAGAAATATCCGGGACCATTTCATTGCCCGCTTCCAAGAGTATCAGTAACCGCGCACTCATCATCAATGCCCTGTGCTACAATCCCTATCCTGTAGCCAATCTTTCAGACAGCGACGATACCAAAGTATTACAAGCTGCCCTGTTTTCGAACAACAATCGCTTCGACATCGGTCATGCCGGTACGGCCATGCGATTTTTAACTGCCTTTTTAGCCAAAATTGTGGGCGAATGGGAGATCACTGGCTCGGAACGCATGCAACAGCGTCCCATTAAAATTCTGGTGGATGCATTGACAGAACTGGGGGCAAAAATCGAATACCTGAAAAATGACGGGTACCCGCCACTGAAGATATTTGGTTCGCATCTGAAAGGAAAAACCATTAAACTCGACGGAAGTGTTTCAAGTCAATATATCACTGCGCTTTTACTGATCGCACCAACCATAGAAAATGGTCTGACACTGGAACTGAAAAGAGAAATAACCTCGCAATCGTACATCCGGCTTACGCTGGAACTAATGGCGCAATTTGGCATTCAGTACCAATGGGATGGAAATACTATTGTAATTCCGGAACAAAATTATTTCCCGCGTGAATTTACATGCGAAGCGGACTGGTCAGCAGCATCATACTGGTACGCAATTATGGCACTGGCCGATGACGGTGAAGTTTTGCTCGAAAACCTGAAACTGGATAGTTTGCAGGGCGATGCGCACATTGCCGCCTGGTTCGAAACGTTTGGAGTGGCTTCCTTTCAGCAGGAAAACGGTGTGAGTTTGATCAAATCGAAAAACATTCAACCGGAAAAACTGGAACTGGATTTTATTGAAAATCCGGATGTGGCACAAACCATGGCCTGTTTGTGTGTAGCCAAAGGCGTACCTTTTCATTTCAGCGGATTAAAAACCTTGAAAATAAAAGAAACCGACCGGATTGCCGCTTTGCAAAACGAACTCATGAAATTTGGAGCATCGATAACCGAACCGGTGCACGGCGAACTGGTTTGGGAAGGCAAACTCGACATGGAAATGAAAGAATACCTTCCCCGCGTTGAAACCTATTACGACCATCGCATGGCACTGGCATTTGCACCGATGACAATGGCCGGACTTACCATGGAAATTGACGACCCGATGGTGGTTACCAAATCATATCCGGGTTTCTGGAAAGACCTCGGAAAGGTAGGCTTTACCATTGTTGAATAGCTGATAAATCGCCCGGATGATGATCCGGAACCAGTTACAACTTTATGAAGATTTTCTTTTTATACAGAATCCACGCCGGAATAAAATTAAAACCGATAAACAGCATGGCATAGGTAAAACTGCCAAACTTCATACTCCAGCCCAAATGCTCGAACATATTCATCCAGTGAACATTAAGACTGTCTCCTCTGATTTCCCAACTGTAGAAAGGCAGGCGCCATACATCGGCCAGCACGTAAACGGCAATCGCATTTGAACCAAAAATGATCCCCGGTTTGGTAAAGCGTGTCCTGCCTAAAATATCCACCACAAAAATACTGGCGGCCAACGTCACTCCGGCAAGTCCCGAAGTAACCATGACAAACGAACTGGTCCATATGTTTTTATTCAGTGGGAAAATATAACCCCAGAAAAAACCTGCTACAAAAGCGAAAAACGACAAAGTAAATAAATAGACCAGTTTTCGTTCCTGCTCCATTTTACTGATGATCAGATGTCCGGCCAGCATTCCGGTTATCCCTGTAGCAATCGCAGGCAAAGTGCTCAGTATTCCTTCGGGGTCCCATGTTTTTTGCCACATGTAGCCCGGCAAAAATTTGCTGTCGATCCAGGCAGCAATATTCGCTCCGGGTTCGAGCATTACTTCCCCGTATCCTGGTGTTGGTATCAGCACCATCACCAGCCAGTAGCCCACCAGCAAAGCTGCAGCAATGATAGCTTGCGTTTTCCACTTTGTATTCAAAAAAAGCAATGCACTCACCAAAAACACAATGGCAATGCGCTGTAAAACCCCTGCTATCCGCACCGATTCAAAACTAAAACGTGGGAACAACCACAATAAGATGCCCACCGCAAAAATCTTGAGCGATCGAATTAGAATTTTTCGATACATGGGTCCTTTGGGAATGCCCGCATTCAAGCGTTTGGTGTAAGCCAGTACAATGGAAACGCCCACTATAAAAATAAAGAAAGGAAAAATCAAATCTGTGGGTGTTAATCCGTTCCATTCAGCATGCTCAAGCGGCGGATAAATATAACTCCAACTACCCGGATTGTTCACCATGATCATGGCAGCAATTGTAAAACCTCTAAACGCGTCAAGGGAGATCAGTCGTTTAAATTCAGTCATTGTTAGTCTTGATTAGTTCGTTATAAAAATAGCGGATTATCGTTTCTGTCGAAAGAATTCCTGTATTAATTCCTTGCATTCCGTTTCCAGCACGCCCCCCACAAGTTCGGTTTTCGGATGCAGTGCCTTCGTAGCGTATTTTTTAAACCCTCTTTTTTCATCGTAGGCACCAAACACTACCTTGCTTATTTGCGACCAGCCCAAGGCACCGGCGCACATCACACAGGGCTCAAGCGTTACATACAAGGTACAATCGTCGAGGTATTTTCCACCCAGCAGATTAGCGGCCGCCGTGATGGCCTGCATTTCGGCATGCGCCGTAACATCATTCAGGGTTTCGGTAAGGTTGTGTGCCCGCGCAATAATTTTATTGTTGGCAACCACAACCGCACCTACCGGAATCTCTCCTTCTTCGTAGGCAAGTAAAGCTTCCGAAAAAGCTTTCTTCATGAAATACACATCATCGAACGGTTCTATCATAATTCTTCCCGTGAGCCTTAATTGCGGCCAAATGCTTTTAATTGTATCGGCTAAAATTGCTAAAATCTTCTTATTTTCGCAACCGAATTAATAAATAGAAATTATGTACAGAACGCATACTTGTGGCGAACTACGAATTGAGAATGTGAATCAGGGAGTTACCTTGTCGGGATGGGTGCAGCGCATCCGCGATTTGGGAGCCATGTCTTTTATCGATCTGCGTGACCGTTACGGAATTACCCAGCTGGTTGTCGATGAAAATACGGATGCGGCGCTTGCAAAAATGTTGGATGACCTGGGGCGTGAGTTTGTAATTCAGGTAAAAGGAACCGTGCGCGAACGTTCGAGCAAAAACCTGAATATACCCACAGGCGAGATCGAGATTGCTTTGAACGACATTAAAATTTTGAGTTCGTCAGAAGTACCACCATTTACCATCCAGGATGATACCGATGGTGGCGACGATCTGCGCATGAAATACCGTTACCTTGATCTACGCCGGAACACTGTGCGTAAAAACCTTGAACTGCGTGCAAAAATGGCACATGCCGTTCGCAGTTACCTTAATTCAAAAGATTTTATCGAAACCGAAACACCGGTTCTCATTAAATCCACACCGGAAGGCGCACGTGATTTTGTTGTGCCATCGCGCATGAATCCGGGCGAATTCTACGCGCTACCGCAGTCGCCGCAAACGTTTAAACAATTGCTGATGGTGGCTGGATTCGACCGCTATTATCAAATCGTAAAATGTTTCCGAGATGAAGACCTTCGTGCCGACCGTCAGCCGGAATTCACACAGATCGACTGTGAAATGTCGTTCGTGGAACAGAAAGATGTATTGGAAATGTTCGAAGGATTGACCCGTTATGTTTTCAAAGAAGTACTGGACGTTGAAGTGAAAGATTTCCCCTGGATGCCATACACGGAAGCCATGGAAAAATACGGTTCGGACAAACCTGATACCCGTTTCGAAATGCTGATCAGCGACATTACAGAAACTGTTCAGGGACATGATTTTAAAGTGTTCGATTCGGCGGAATATATTGGAGCAATTTGTGCCAAAGGTTGTGCCGAATATTCGCGCAAACAACTGGATGCGCTTACCGATTGGGTGAAACGTCCGCAAATTGGTGCCAAAGGACTGGTGTACGTAAAATGCAATACCGACGGAAGTTTTAAATCTTCTGTCGATAAATTTTACGGACAGAATGAGTTGGCCAAATGGGCTGAACAGGTTGATGCCCAAGCGGGAGACCTGATCCTGGTAATGTCGGGTGACAAAGTGCACATGCTTGACGCGCTTGGAGCCTTGCGACTTGAAATGGCCAATCAACTTGGACTGCGGGATAAAAATACATTTAAACCGCTTTGGGTAGTCGACTTCCCTTTACTGGAATGGGATGAAGATACGAGACGTTTTTACGCGATGCATCACCCTTTCACTTCTCCAAAACCTGAAGATATTTCACTGCTTGACACTGACCCCGGGAAAGTACGCGCCAATGCTTATGACCTTGTAATCAACGGAGTGGAAATCGGTGGTGGATCGGTGCGTATTTTCGATGCCGACTTGCAGGCCAAAATGTTTGACAAACTTGGGTTCACCCCCGAAGAAGCAAAAGCTCAGTTTGGCTTCCTGATGAATGCTTTTAAATATGGTGCTCCGCCACACGCTGGAATCGCCTTTGGATTTGATCGTTTGGTTTCGCTGTTTGCCGGACTCGACACCATCCGCGACGTTATTGCTTTCCCGAAAAACAATGCAGGCCGGGATGTGATGATCGACTCGCCATCGAAAATTGCCAACGAGCAGCTCGATGAACTGAATTTAAAACTCGATCTCAAAGAAAAACAATAGAAGAAAGGAGCGATGAAGCTCCTTTTTTTATGATAACATATCCGTAAAATCACAGTTGTACCATTCGCGGTCTACTGTAAATCCATTTTTCTCGTAAAATTCGATGGCCGGATCGTTCCAGTGTAGCACCTGGAGTCGAAGCCGTTTGCAATTTTCTGCTTTGGCCACCTCCATCATTTTCTGCATCAACAGTGAGCCAATATTCTTACCACGGTGTTTTTCCCTAACATACAGGTCGTCGAGGTAAAGCGATTTTCCCACCCATGTGTAGTAGGCAAAAAAGTACAGCGCCATACCAATAATTTCATCGCCGCTTTCGGCTACATAACAATTAAAATAATCCTTTTCTTCCTTCATCTGTTCCACCGAATTCGTAACGTTCTCAAGTCCGTTCTCAAAGATGGCCAGTTCGCGTATTAAACCTATAATGGCCGGAAAATCAGCTTCAGTGGCTTTTCGTATTTTTACATCCATATTTTCTGCTCTATTCTGCAAATCGTTTTTTAGCTTCCTCCAGCATGGCCACTGTTGCCGTTGCTCCACAACGTGAGCATCCCGCTGCTTCAATAGCCAGTAATCCATCCAGGGTTCGCACACCTCCGGCGGCTTTAAGTTTTACATTCATTCCGCTGCTTTCTCGCATTAACTTTAGATTTTCGATAGTAGCTCCGGTATACGAATAGGTACCATCGCTGTCTTTTACAAAGCCAAATCCTGTCGAAGTTTTTACATAGTCGGCTCCAACCCGCGTGCAAATCTCACATAACTTTCTGATATCATCCTTTTTTGTTACAAAGTCGGTTTCAAAGATTACTTTGACAATGGCACTATTTTTATGACAAACCTCGGTCACCGCAGCAATTTCATTTTCAATGTATGCCCAGTCGCCCTGCAGTGCTTTTCCGATATTGATCACCATATCAATCTCAACTGCACCGTCGCGACAGGCAACTTCAGTTTCGAAGACCTTCACTTCTATCGCCGAATTACCGGCCGGAAAACCGATTACACACCCAACAAGCACGTCGCTTCCTTCAAGTAATTTCAAGGCCTGCTTAACGACATAAGGTTTTACGCAAACCGAGGCGACATCGTATTTTTTTGCCACTTCACATTCCCGCTCCAGGTCTGCATCCGTTAAAGTGGGATGCAGAATGGAGTGATCGATCATTTTAGCCAACTGCTTAACTCTGTTCATAATGCTGGATTAATCGTCTAGGGTTTGAAAAACAAGTTGCTTGAATTTCCATCCGGTAACATCATTCACCGGGCCTTGAGTCTGTTTCATAATAATCCCTATCATATTTTCTTCGGGATCAGCAAAATACTGTGTATTAAAATAACCTCCCCAACTGAAGGTTCCCGTACTTCCGTTACCACCTTTATTCTGTCCAGGCTCCGTAACAAGTTGAAAGGCCAGTCCAAACCTGGCATCTGCGTTCTCGCCCCATATATCATCAATCTGATTGCTTAAAATGGTGTTCACTGTTTTCCGGCTGAGCAAACGCACCCCATTATATTCACCTCCGTTCAGGTACATTTGCAAGAACACTGCGTAATCTTTGGCTGTGCTCGAAAGACCGGCACCACCTGAAAAAAATGATTTGGCTCCTTTTACCGGATAATCGGTATCATAAAAGGTAACCGGATATTTTTCCCACCGACCTTCGACTTTGTGCTGTACATCAACCAATCGATTTGCCTTTGTTTCGGGTTGATAAAACCGCGTATCATCCATTCCAAGGGGATCGAAAATATGTGTTTCGAGATATTTATCGAATGGCATTCCTGAAATAATTTCAATAAAGTATCCCAGCACGTCAAGTCCCTCGCTATAGGTAAACTTTTCCCCCGGTTGGTGATGCAAAGGAAGCCTGGCAAGCTTTTTTACACTTTCTTCGATGGTAATATCTTGCGTAGTAAATAAATCGGTAACCCCAGCTTTCCTGTATATCATCTTGAAGCGTTCATCAGAATCGATAATTCCATAACCGATTCCTGATGTATGTGTCAGAAGGTGCCGAATGGTAATTTCATTTTTAACCGGTTCACCGGTCCAGGTCGTATCGCTGTATTGAAAAGATTTCAGCACTTGCTGATTTTTAAATTCCGGGATATACTTCGAAATGGGATCATCCAGCTGAAATTTACCTTCTTCCCATAACATCATTACGGCTGTAGACGTAATGGCTTTCGTTTGTGATGCAATCCTGAAAATAGCGTCTTGTTTCATTTCCCTGCCATCAGCAGTCGCTTTCCCGTAAGCTTTCCAATGAACAATCTTTCCGTTTCGTGTTACCAGGGACACGATTCCCGGCAGGTTTCCATTTTCCACTTCGTTACGGCACATTTTGTCTATCCGCGCCAGTCTTTCCGATGAAATGCCAACACTTTCAGGTGAAGCTTCACCTAATGGAGCTGATTTTTGAATGGATTTTGTTTGGGCTGAAATTTCCGTGAAAGAAACAATCAGAACAGTAAGAATAATAAGTAATCTTTTCATTTTATGTACGTTTAGTTAGATTTGCTGAACTTAATCTTGCAGTGCTACTGCATTTTCGAAGATACATAAAATGAACTGAAATGTAGAGTGGAAAAGTATTAGAGATCGATAAAGAGGATCAAAAAGAAAGCATTTGTTAACTTTATAGAAACCTAAATTACAAATTCGAGTATAACTCACTTAAATCTGATATTATGGCTGACAGACGTACTTTTTTAAAATCGCTGGCGGGAGCCACTGCCGGACTAACACTGGCAACACCAACATTTTCTCAGGAAAAATCTTCCGATCGTTTAGGGGAAGTTCTACCCAAGCGTAAACTGGGCCGAACCGGGGAATATGTAACTATGCTGGGTACCGGAGGTTACCACATTGGCTGGACCACCGAACGTGATGCACAGGAAGTGATTGAAGCATCTCTGGAAGGCGGTGTTCGTTTTTTTGATACCGCAGAAAGTTATTCGGCAGGTATTAGTGAGGAACGTTACGGCAAATACCTGACTCCAAAATACCGCGACCTGATCTTCCTGATGAGTAAGACGACCGGGAAAGATGCAAAAACTGTGCGCCAACACCTGGAAGGTACTTTAAAAAGATTGAAGGTGGATCAACTCGACCTTTACCAGGTACATGCCATTTCGACCCAGCAAGACGTCGACAACCGAATTGAAAAAGGTGTGCTGGAGGAATTACTGAAAGCCAAAGAGGAAGGCAAGTTTAAGTACCTGGGTTTTACTGGCCACCAAAATCCATTTGCACATGCCCATATGCTGGATCGAACAAAAGACAGCGATATTTTCGATGCAGTATTGATGCCGGTAAATGTGCTTGACGAAACTTATTTCAGTTTTACAAAAAATGTCATGCCCAAAGCTCTGGATAGAAACATGGGCATCTTATCCATTAAATCGCTGGCCGACGGACGTTTCTTTGCCAGCAAAAAAGAAGCGAACTGGACTTCGGATGATCCCGTTATCCCGAATTACCTCAGCATAAAAGAAGCCATGCATTTTGTTTGGTCGTTACCGGTGAGTGTATTGATCTCAGGCAACGAAAATGCAACATATATGCGCGAAAAGATAGCGCTGGCAAGATCGTTTGCGAAACTAAGCGAAGAACAGAGATTGGCGTTAGTGGAAAAAGTAAAAGATATTGCCTTATCCGGTAAAGTAGAATACTTTAAACAAAAAGAGTCATAAAAGAAAATCCCGGGGTCAACACCCCGGGATCAAAACTAAACCTAACTAAACCAAACTTATGAAAAAACAGCAAATTGCTGTGAAGTATGTTTCTAATCTTTTAAACGAAAAAAACCTGTTTTCTGTTTCCTCGTTTAGTTGTTTTCATGCTAAATAATAAAATACAAATACTGTGCCAAAAAATTATTTCCGGAGGACAAACTGGTGTTGACCGGGGAACTTTAGACGCGTGTCTGGCATTAAACTTCCCCTGTGGTGGCTGGTGCCCGGCAGGGCGACGTGCTGAAGATGGCATAATTCCGGCAAAGTATCCCCTAAAACAAACCAGAGAGGCTGACTATGCTACTCGAACAATGCGAAACATTCAGGACAGCGATGCCACACTAATCATACATGATGGCCCGCTTGCCGGAGGAACAAAGTTAACGTACGACTATATTCAAGAGATCAAAAAGTCGGTATTGCTTGTTGAACCAGACATATCAACCGATTTGATCCTGGAATGGCTGGGTTTGAATAAAATACTAATTCTTAACGTAGCAGGTCCGCGGGAGAGTGAATGGCCCGGTGCTGAAAAAAAGGCCTACGGGCTAATTTCAAAGCTAATTAGCGACATCAAAAAATCAATCTGACAACGCGCTCTAACTGTGATTGAAATTTGAAAAATTAAATATCTTTGCGCACAATTAGAGGAACCATTTTTGAGAATGGTTGTTATTGGATTGAAAATGGAAAACATTCGTAATTTTTGCATCATTGCGCACATCGATCATGGTAAAAGCACGCTGGCCGACCGTTTGCTGGAATTTACAAAAACGGTGGGAGAACGTGACATGCACGACCAGGTACTCGATAGCATGGAACTGGAACAGGAACGTGGCATTACGATTAAAAGTCACGCCATCCAGATGGATTACGAGCACCAGGGTAAAAATTACAAGTTGAACCTGATTGACACGCCCGGACACGTCGATTTTTCATACGAAGTTTCACGATCGATAGCTGCCTGCGAAGGTGCGCTGTTGATTATCGATGCCACACAGGGAATACAGGCGCAAACCATTTCGAATCTTTACCTGGCCATTGAACACGACCTTGAGATCATTCCTGTTCTCAATAAAATGGACCTGCCCAATGCCATGCCCGAAGTAGTGGAAGACCAGATTATAGACCTGATCGGATGTGATCATGAGGACATAATCCGGGCGAGTGGCAAAACAGGTGAAGGCGTGAAAGAGATTCTCGATAATATTATTCATAAAATTCCGCCGCCAGAAGGAGATCCGAATGCGCCGCTACAGGCGCTGATCTTCGATTCGATTTTCAATTCATTCCGTGGAATCATAGCTTACTTCAAGATTCTGAACGGGCAAATCAGGAAAAAAGACCTGGTAAAATTCATTGCTACCAAAAAAGAATATGATGCCGACGAAATTGGTGTTTTAAAACTCGGATTACAGCCACGTGACGTACTGGGACCCGGTGATGTCGGTTATATAATTTCAGGAATTAAAACGGCAAAAGAAGTAAAAGTCGGTGATACCATTACGCATGTAAAGAACGCAGGAACTGCCATTGCAGGTTTCGAAGAAGTGAAGCCAATGGTTTTTGCGGGCGTTTATCCCATCGATGCTGAAGATTATGAAGACCTGCGTGCGGCCATGGATAAATTGCAACTAAACGATGCTTCATTGACATTTGAGCCCGAATCATCAGCTGCGCTGGGATTTGGATTTCGGTGTGGATTCCTTGGACTTTTGCACATGGAGATCATCCAGGAACGCCTGGAACGAGAATTCGATATGAATGTAATCACCACTGTTCCCAACGTTTCGTACCTCGTGCATCTGACCGACGGAAGTACGCAGACCGTTTATAACCCTTCAGGAATGCCTGCATCGACCACCATCGACGAAATTGACGAACCATATATTCGCGCCAATATAATTACCGCATCCGAATTTATCGGGCCAGTTATGAATCTTTGTCTGGACAAACGTGGTGAAATGGTCAGCCAGAATTACCTCACATCCGAACGAGCTGAACTTGTTTTCAATCTGCCGCTGGGTGAAATTGTGTTCGATTTTTACGATAAATTAAAAAGTATTTCGAAAGGTTATGCTTCCTTCGATTACCACATAAGTGGTTACAAACCAGCCAAACTGGTTCGACTCGATATTTTGCTGAACGGAGAAATGGTGGATGCACTTTCTACCCTCATCCATTTTGATAATGCCTATCCCTTTGGGCGAAGAATGTGTGAGAAATTAAAGGAACTGATACCAAGACAGCAATTTGATATTGCCATACAGGCAGCCATCGGTGCCAAGATTATTGCCCGCGAAACGGTTAAGGCAGTTCGCAAAGATGTTACTGCAAAATGTTATGGCGGCGATATCACCCGAAAAAGAAAACTGTTAGAAAAGCAAAAAAAGGGAAAGAAACGTATGAAGCAGGTTGGGAATGTAGAAGTTCCCCAAAAGGCTTTCCTTGCTGTTCTGAAACTCGATTAATAAATACCATACAGCAAAGAAAATGCCCGGTTTTCGACCGGGCATTTTTTATGGTATAACACTATTTTTGTCAGACAATTAGTTTGTAACCCTTACCATGAACATTAATAATTTCAACCGAAGGTTCGTCTTTTAAGTGTTTGCGAAGTTTTGTAATGTAAACATCCATACTTCGGGCGTTGAAATAATTATCATCGATCCAAATCGATTTTAAAGCATAATTTCTCTCCAACACTTTATTGGCATTTTGGCAGAGCAACTTCAATAGTTCTGATTCTTTGGTAGTAAGTTTGACTGCCTCATCTCCCTCCGAAAGCGTTTGCTTACGCGTGTCAAAAGTAAATTTCCCGAGGGTATATACCTGTTGTGCACTGCCTTGTCCTTCCTGCGACGTACGACGCAAAATGGCTTCGATACGCATGATAAGTTCCTCCATACTGAACGGCTTGGTGATATAATCGTCGCCACCCAGTTTGAAACCTTCCAATACGTCGTCTTTCATATTTTTTGCCGTAAGGAATATAATCGGGATATCGGCATTAACAATTCGAATATCTTTTGCCAGTGTAAAGCCATCCTTTTTAGGCATCATCACATCGAGGATACAAATATCGTAGTGGTCTTTCATAAAACCTTTATAGGCTGCTTCCCCATCGGGATAGAGATCGGCTTCGAATCCCTTGGCGACCAAATATTCTTTGAGCAGCAATCCCAGGTTTTCATCGTCTTCGGCAAGGAGTAATTTCGTTTTTTGTTCCATGGTTAATTATTTATTTGCGGGAAATAAATTTTAAATTTCGTCCCTTTATTTATTGCACTTTCCACTTTAATGATACCATTGTGTAAATCCACAATTTTCTTCACGTAGCTTAAGCCAAGACCAAATCCTTTCACATCGTGTACATTACCCGTTGGTACCCTGTAAAACCGGTCGAAGATCTGTGTGTGGTGTTCTTTTGCGATACCGATACCATTATCTTCAACAGCAATCATTATTTGTTCTTTGCAGTTTTCGGTTGTCACTTTGATCTCCGGGTTATCCCGGCTGTACTTCATTGCATTATCGAGCAAGTTAAAAATAACATTTGTAATATGCACTTCATCACCTTTAACAATTGAATGGTCTGCTTTAATTTCTGTTGTTAAGTTACCATTTTTGTTTTTAACGCGTAATTCGAAGTTGGCCGTAACCGTTTCAATCATTTTATTGATATCGAATTCCTTCATTTTAAGTTTTAGACGGCCCTCGTTAAATACTGCCATCTGCAATACCTTTTCAACCTGGAAACTCAATCGCTTGCTTTCCTGATTGATCACTTTCGACACGTGCTCTATAGTGGATGGAGTGTTCGAAATGCTTCCGTCCTGTAACATTTGGCTTGCAAGCGAAATGGTTGAAATGGGCGTTTTCAATTCATGAGTCATATTATTAATGAAATCATTCTTGATCATCGATAATTTTTTCTGTCTGAAGATGATCAGAATAGCATATGCAAAAATCGCTATAAGCAAACCCGTCAGAACAATGGTAGGAATAATGGTTAATCCGGTTTGCTTTAAGAGATAACGCTGGCGGCGAGGGAAGTAAACGTTAAGGTAATTGGGTTTAGGTCCATTCAGATCGTTCTGAAAAAGCAACTGCGAATATTCGTCCTGTTTCCCTGGCTTGTAATCTTTGTCACCAAAAATGACCACTTCTTTGGCAAGCGTTGAGTTTTTGATCGCATATTTATACTCCAGGTTAATGTTGGTTTGTGCGATTGCGTTTGATACGATGTTACTTAACCTCGCACTATCGATACGTTCTTCAATGGGCCGGTCCTCAAGAATCACTTCCCAGTTTTGCCAGTTTGAATTTCGAAGCCATTGTTGGCGCAATTGCTGCTGTCTGTAGACCTGTTCCATTATTCCCTGAATACCTCCCAGTATAGACTCTTCTTTGGTTGTATCCAGCATCTGCAATTTCATTTCCTCCTGGTAAGCATTATAGGATCCCTGTTGCGAATACGACAGACTGAAACTTAAAATACCTTTCCCTGAATTATTCCTCGGGAAAACGTTACTGATTACATCTCCATTTTCAGTAGTCCCGGGTATTTCACCAAGCCGGGCACTTAGTCGTGCTAATCTTTGTTCATCAAGTTCCAACTGAACAGCCACCATGTCCATTGCATGCATCACGAGCTGGTCAAATTGCTCTTCACGGATATCGGAAGCCGATTTGATCATTGATGTCTGTACCAATATCAGACCCGACAGCACAATGGCCATCATCACAATTAGCGATATCAACATTCTACGACTCATGCATCAAAGATAATTTTAATGAAATGGCCTGAATATCCGGCTTAACATTATTTAACAGGATATATGGAATTGTAAAATTTATTAACCTGCAACGATCAAAATAAGTGCCAAACTACGTACCCATCACAACTTTTTCAATCACCTCAGGAAAATGTTTGTATTCGAGTTCATGCACTTTTTCTGCAACTTTCTCAGGCGTATCGCCTTTTTCTACCGAACATTTCGCCTGAAAAATTAATTTACCGTCGTCGTATTTTTCATTTACATAATGAATAGAAATGCCCGACTCCTGATCTCCGCTCTCCACCACAGCTTTGTGCACATTCATCCCATACATTCCTTTTCCACCGTATTTTGGTAATAAGGCCGGGTGTATATTGATAATGGTAAAATTCCTGATCAGGTTATCCGGGATCAACCAAAGAAAACCAGCCAGCACAATAAGATCTACTTTACGTTTTCTTAATGTATCCACTATCTCGGTACTTTGGTAGAATTTCCGACGGTCGAAAACAAAGGTATCCACCCCAAAATTAGCTGCCCTGACCAAAGCGTATGCATCGGCTTTGTTCGACCATAATGAGTCCACAACAACCTGTTTATTAGCTGCAAAATATGAAAAGATATTTTCGGCATTCGTACCCGATCCAGAAGCAAAAACTGCTATTCTTTTTTGTCCCATCTCACACAGTATTTCTGGTTTTCGAACTTTTTAACAAGAAGTTCAAAATTAGTTATTTAGATATCATCTTACTCCCCGTGTTAACATCTTTTTTTAATATTTTCTTGGAACTTTAAACCGTAAATGTATTACTTTGCAGCGAATTATTTAAAACAAAATTTAGTATTAATTAAAATTAAGAATTATGTCTGACGTTGCAGCAAAAGTAAAAGCGATCATCGTTGATAAGCTTGGTGTTGACGAAAGTGAAGTAACTCCCGAAGCATCTTTCACAAATGACCTGGGTGCCGACTCACTTGACACTGTAGAATTGATCATGGAATTCGAAAAAGAATTTGATCTTGCCATCCCTGATGATGAAGCTGAAAAAATTTCAACAGTAGGTGAGGCTATCGCACACATTGAATCTGCAGTTAAGTAAATTTTTCATATCCCTCATTTATGGAATTAAAACGGGTAGTAATAACGGGTGTTGGAACCGTTAATCCTTTGGGGAACTCCGTTAAAGAGTACTGGGAAAATCTTAAAAACGGGGTGAGTGGGGCTGCGACCATCACTCACTTCGATGCTTCTAAGCAAACGACTCAGTTTGCTTGCGAAGTGAAGGATTTCGACCCATTACTTTACGTTGAAAAAAAGGAGGTACGCAAGCACGATAAATATACCATTTATGCGTTTGCAAGTTCGGCTCAGGCTATCGAAGATAGTAAGCTTGATCTTGAAAAGGTTGACGGCGACAAAGTTGGCGTAATTTGGGGTGCTGGCATTGGCGGACTCGAAACATTTTACGACGAAGTCAGGGCTTATTCACCTGACCGCCCGCGTTTTTCTCCGTTTTTCATTCCAAAAATGATTGCTAACATTGCCGGGGGTTTACTTTCCATCAAGTACGGATTCAGAGGTCCTAACTATACAACCGTAAGTGCATGTGCTTCTGCATCACACGCCATAATCGACGCGTTCAACATGATTCGTATGGGAAAAGCTGAAATTATGCTGACAGGTGGTTCGGAAGCCGGTGTTAATGCGGCAGGGATGGCTGGGTTCAATTCGATGCGAGCCATTTCTACCCGTAACGAAGATCCGAAAACGGCATCGCGTCCGTTTGATAAAGATCGCGACGGTTTTGTAATGGGTGAAGGTTCGGCTGCATTTGTACTCGAAGAATATGAACACGCGGTAAACAGAGGTGCCAAAATCTACGCTGAAGTGGCAGGGGGTGGCATGTCGGCCGATGCATTTCATATGACAGCACCAGATCCGGAAGGGAAAGGGGCCAATCTCGTGATGAAGTGGGCATTGGAAGATGCCGGCATCAAACCGGAAGATGTGGATTACATTAATGTGCACGGGACTTCGACTCCTCTGGGCGATATTGCCGAACCAAAGGCAATTATCAAAGCTTTTGGCGAACATGCTTACAAGGTGAGCATCAGTTCTACCAAATCCATGACCGGCCATTTATTGGGTGCTGCCGGCGCTGTTGAAGGTTTGGCATGTGTGCTGGCCATTCAAAACGGCATTGTTCCTCCTACCATTAATCATTTTACCGACGACCCTGAAATTGACAACCGTTTGGATTTCACATTCAACAAAGCCAAGAAAAGGGAAATTAACATTGCTATTAGCAACACTTTTGGTTTTGGTGGGCACAATGCTACACTGGTTTTCAAGAAATTTTAGAAAACTGTGGTTAGAAAAATAGTACAACGAGTAAAACTCTTTTCGTCCAAACGAAAAGAGTTTTATTTGTTTTTAAAGGACCTGCTCGGTTTTTATCCTGGAAATCTTCGGCTTTACGACCTGGCATTTATACATAAATCGGCATCGGTTATCGACTCGCAGGGTAACTTTGTAAACAACGAACGTTTAGAGTACCTGGGAGATGCCATTCTTGGCGCCATTATTGCCGACTTTCTGTACAATCGTTTTCCGCATGAGGATGAAGGTTTTCTAACCAAAACGCGATCAAAACTGGTTAATCGTGCCTTCCTTACACAGCTGACCCACGATATGGGGCTGCATGTTTTTATCGACTCGAATACCACAAAAAAAATTGACAAAAGCCACATTTACGGCGATGCCCTGGAAGCCCTGATTGGTGCCATTTACCTGGACCGCGATTACCAGGCAGCCAAGTTTTTTGTCACAAAAAGAATTCTGTCGCAGTTTGTCGACCTGCACGAGATCGAGCACGAAGATTCGAATTTTAAGAGCCAGTTAATCGAGTGGAGTCAAAAAACCAAACGTGAACTGGAATTTGAAACTACAGAGGAAACCGATGAAAACCTGAAACAGCCAAAATTCAAGGCTGTGGTAAAAATCGACAATAAGGAAGTAGGCCGGGGAACAGGCAGTTCAAAAAAAGAAGCACATCAGAATGCTGCCCGAGAAACCCTCGAAAAGATTGACGAATTGTAAATTGTTGAACAATCCTGTCACTTTCTTTTTAATTTTGCTCCCGCTGTAAAACATTAATGGACAACATACTTATCATCAGCATTGGATTTTTGGCGCAGGGACTGTTTTTCATGCGCACCATCACGCAGTGGTTCAAATCGGAAAAAGAAGGAGAAGTGATTTCACCGGTTATTTTCTGGCAACTGAGCTTAGTGGGTTCCATATTGATGCTCACTTACGGAATACTTCGTGGCGACTTTGCCATTGTAGTGGGGCAATTTCTGGTGTACAGCATCTACATCCGCAACCTGCAATTAAAAAAAGCCTGGACACGCATGCACTGGATTGCAAAAACCATAGCCATAGCTGTTCCGCTGGCTTACCTGGGCTGGCTGATTTTCTCCGGAAATTTTAATTCAATTCTGCGAAACAAAGATGTTACCTTATTCTGGATGATTTGGGGAACCGCAGCACAAATGGTATTTATTTCACGTTTCTTTTACCAGTGGATCTATTCCGAAAAAGAAAAAGAATCGTTGCTGCCGCTGGGTTTCTGGATCATTAGCACAGTGGGTTCGCTAATGATCTTCACCTATTCCATTGCACGCCTCGATCCGGTTTTATTTGCCGCACATAGCCTTGGTTTGTTTATTTACACGCGAAACATTCTTTTGCATTTTGGCAGAGGTAGCCTGTTTACGCATCTGAATAACATTCCGGTGCTGAACAAGTTGATCGGGAAAGTATCGGATAAAATTAAATAAAGACCCCTGTTATTTTCCTGAATATTCCATTCTCAATATCTCAACCTGAGATAAAATGCCTTTGATATACAGCAGTTTATCCCATTTTTCAGTAACTTGTGAAATCTAAGCTTTCAAAAAGCCTGAGAACACATTCTGGGAGGACCAAAATTGAAGCTTAATACCGGAATACTAATTGAAAAAATCGATCGACACCTTGCCGACGCACGGTTAAATCCTGAAGAACAGCTCCGTAAACGCTGGGCCTGGGTCTGGTTTTTGGTTACCTGTGTTTTTGTTTCTATTACTGCCATTATAGATCTCGTAATTTTAAAACTTTGGCCAATGTGGTGGTTTGCTGCCGTTTTTGCGGTTGGTTATGCCACAGGCTTTCCGATGCTTCGCAGATTAAAGCGTTTTGATCTGGTGGTAAATATCATCTTCTCAGTTTACACTATCGCCGCAATGTTTGCCATGTTGCAAGTTGGAGGTCTAACCTCATCTTTGGGGTTTATTTTCATCGGGATGAATTGCGCCATGGGGTCTGTACTGGCAGGCAACCTACGCTGGACAATCGGAATGTTCGTTTTGTATTGTATAACAATTGTCATCGTTGGAATTTTTCAATCTTCTTTGACTACACCGGCATTTATAACCCCACGTATAAATACACTGTCATTTGTTCTATTGGCACTATGGATCAATGCCTGCATTCTTTTTATCGTCATTCTTTTCATGAAAGATAAAAGCCGCTTCGAAAAAGCTGAAGCAGAAAAGCTCAAAAAACTGGATCAAGCCAAAACTTTATTATACACCAACGTCTCACACGAATTTAGAACCCCTCTGACCATTATCGGTGGTATAGCGGAACAAATGTCAGAAAAGCCCGGTGAACACAATAAAAGCGATGCACAAAAAATTAAAGCCCAAAGTAATATACTGCTTCGGCTTGTAAAACAAATGCTTGATATATCGAAGATAGAAGCGAAAGGTATGCAGTTGAATGAAATTCACGGGAACATTGGAAAATACGTTCAATACCTGACCGCGCAGTTCGAGAGCCTTGCCGAAACCAATAAAATTGAACTGAGTTATCAATCAGTTGAAGAGAAGATATTTACGAATTACGATCCTGAAAAATTGATGGAAATTTTTACCAACTTGCTTTCAAACGCGATCAAATTCACTCCACCGGGAGGAAACATCACCGTTTCCGTTTCAGAAAATAAGAACGAAGAACAGCCTTACGTTCAAATTCAGGTAGCCGATACCGGAAGTGGAATTCCCGAAAAAGAACTGCCACATATTTTTGATCGTTTCTACCAGGTGAAAGCACATGAATCTCAAACTCCGGGAACCGGACTTGGACTGGCCTTAACACACGAACTGGTTGAACTTATGAACGGAAAGATCAGCGTAGAAAGTAAGCCGGGTAAAGGATCGGTTTTCACCGTTTCTCTCCCGATTAAAGAAACAGCAAGAACAGCAGATGACGATGGAATCTCGAAAATTAAAAGCACAGAATACACGGCGCTTAATAGCATCCAATCGGGAAGATCAAATACTGAAGACCTCCAGAATTATCAACCCGACAAGCCATTACTTTTAATTGTTGAAGACAACGAAGAAGTAATGGAGTATCTTTTTTCCGTTCTGGAGCAAAGCTACCAAATCGACCTGGCACTGAATGGAAAAGAAGGACTGGAGAAAGCCCTGGCACACATTCCCGACATTATTCTGAGCGATGTTATGATGCCTGAAATGGATGGATTCGAGATGATTGATCAACTAAAAAAAGATATCCGAACCGATCATATCCCCATAGTTGTGCTCACGGCCCGCGGTGATTTCGACTCAAAAATCGAGGGCCTTGAAACCGGGGCCGATCATTACCTGGTAAAACCATTTCATAAACAGGAATTACTGCTGAAATTGAACAACCTGCTGGAAGCCCGCAAAAAAATGCAGGCAAAATTGGGATTAGCTCAAACACTTAACACCGAAAAAACGGAATACCGCCAGGAAATTAAATTTATGGGCAAGCTTAATGCATTACTGAATCAAAATATTGAGGACGAAAATTTTGGAATAAAAGAAATTTGTGAGGCACTAAACATGAGCCGGCCTCAATTGTACAGAAAGTTCAAAGCACTTACCAACTCTTCCATAGGGAAATATTTGCGTTCGTACCGCTTACACAAAGCCCGACAATTCATCGAAACAGAAGGGAAAAATGTCAGCGAAGCAGCCTTTGTAACAGGTTTTAAAAATCCATCTCATTTCAGTACGCTCTTTCACGAAGAGTTTGGTTATCCACCCAGTGAACGTATAAAAAATAAAACCTGAAATATTCAACTGAGACGATTTCCAAAACATTTGAGAAAAATACCAACGCTGCCCTCCCGCATTTCATGTAAATTCATTGCAAAACAACTTATTTATAACCCTTTAAATTTTATGCTATGAAATATTTAATATTGCTTTTATCGCTTATTCTGAGCTTGTTGTTTGCAGGCTGCAACTCCAGCAATTCAATCTATCCCGAATCTGAATTCGATGGTGAACTTAAATCAGCTCCACTGAAAATGGTGCCTATTAAAGGTGAAATTCAGTCGCATGTGAGCGAATCATTAGATGGTATTCCTGTATTTGGAACCTTATCCGGAAATGTATCTCATTTAGGGAAGCTGGTTGCTGATGAAAGTACCTGGTACACCATTTCGGTTGAAATGGATGAACAGACCTGGACCATTAAATGGGAGATGTTTGGGGCTGTTTGTGCCGCCAACGGAGACCTGTTAAAATACACCCTTTACGGATCTTTTAGCATTCCGGATAACAAATTAAGCGGGCACATTGATTTTAATGGTGGTACCGGCAGGTTTGGCCAGGCTGAAGGTTCTGCCGAATTTACCGGCTATGCCGACGATCCCATGAACATAACTTCGATGTACATGCACATGGAAGGTATGATCACCAATGTGGGCAGCAGCCATGGACCTGAAAATGAATTGGTGCAGGAAAATGAAGCCATTGCCGAAACCTTCATAACTGCCTGGGATATCCATGATGCCAACATGCTTAGTTCGCTATTCGCCGATGAATTTGCCTATATAGAAGTTACATCAGGCCGTGTGTATAATGATAAAATGGCGCTCGCTATGTACGCCGAGTCAACGCTTTCAGGCTTACCCGACTCCAGGTTTGAGGTGGTTACCGTTGTTGCTAATGAAAAATATGCTGCAGTAGTGTGGATTTGGAAAGCAACAAATACGGTAGGTTGGCCGTACATGGGAATTCCAGCTACCGATAAATATTTCGAGATGCTGGGAGCTTCAGTTATGGAAATTGAAAACGGAAAAATTATCTGGAACAAAGACTATTGGGATTGGAACACCTTTATGCAAATGATTGGTGTTGTGCCATAGTTTGAATTATATTTCGGCAAAAAAATTATTTCCCAAATACAAATCCCGGAATCTAAGTCGGATCCGGGATTTTGTTTAACTGTCTAATTGTTCCCCGGCTTTTGGGCTTTGATGACAACTTTTAATACATAATAAAAAAGCATGGCAAAAATAAATACGATCAAGCCCCAAATAGGAGCATAAAAACTAACGATGGCGCCTCCCATTACGATTTGAGGTGAAACATCGGCGGCCGCTCTTATCGCCTCCAGTGCCTGCACAATTCCAACTATTTGCGACAAAAATCCGACAGCGAGTGCTAACGAACCCGACATTCTGACGAAATCCAAAAACCGGGTGTTAAAGTGCTTTTTTCCTACAATCTCAATTAACTTCCACACTGTGATACCCAGTGCAAGAAGTCCGAGAATTGTTATCAGATGCATGAATGGACCGCCCATTTTATATGCGGCGATCATGTATCCAAATCCTGTTTGTGCGTGTTCTAATTCGATCATTTTTTTGTTTTTTGAATTATACCCGCAATCTAATGCAAGCTTTCCAACTCATTATAATTTAATCGATGAACAACATAAAAACATCACTTAACGACAAGCCGGTGAAAACATGCAGTTTAAACCACCCTGAAGTCGTTCGACATTAAAATCCGGTATTTTATCGATTGAATTTCAGTTTAATAAAAATGATACTTATTTTTCTATTTTAATTGTAAATGACTGAAAAACTTCAAGATATCATTCGTATACTGGGCAAATCAAAAATCGCCAGAATTTGTCTGCACCTTATTTTCTGGCTGATTGTCGGGTACTTCTATTACCTGGTATTTTCCAGGAACAGCGACTTTCCAAAAGTATCTTTAATTTTTACCATGGGGTTGTTACCAGTTGCCATTCTGGAAACCTACGTTTTCAATTACATACTTATCCCCAGGTACTTATCCCCAAAAAGATATTTCCGTTTTTTTTATTTAAGTGCTATGACGGTGTTGGTTTCAACCTGGCTATCTTTCCTGATCGTTTTTTATGCACTTATTAATCTTCTTCTCACAGAATCAGCCATCGAACCAGCCATTCTTAATCCCGAGCTACAGGTTATTTCATTAAATTTTATTGTTTTTCTTGCCATCGCCATAAAACAGGTGAAGCGCACTTTTTATATGCAACTGGAAAAGAATGAGCTGGAGAAGACACAATTATCGACAGAATTGAAACTTAAGGAAGCTGAATTAAAGTTGCTGAAAGCGCAGGTACATCCTCATTTTCTGTTTAACACCCTGAATAATTTATACGGCTTGACCCTCGAAAAATCGGATGAAGCCCCTCAACTGGTTCTGCAACTATCCGAAATACTCGACTATATACTTTATCGTTGCGATGCGCCGCGTGTTTTGCTTTCAGAAGATCTGAGCAACCTGAGAAACTATATTGATATCGAAAAGATCCGCTACTCAGAAAAACTTGAGCTTCAAACTGAAATAACAAACAAGACCGGCAATTTAAAAATTGCTCCGCTGCTTTTGCTGCCTTTTGTTGAGAATGCATTCAAACATGGAGTTAGTCATTATCCGGGAATAGCATTTGTGCGCATATTGGCGACAATTATTGAGAATAAGCTGATATTTGAGATCGAGAATACGCGAAATCCGCTGGCAAAAAAGAACGAAAACGGCAGTAACGGGATTGGCATGAAAAACGTGAAACGACGGCTCGACCTGCTTTATCCTCAAAAATACATTCTCAGCGTTAAAGAAAAGAACGATACTTTTTCCGTAAATTTAACACTGGAACTGGAGGAATAACATGTATCGATGTTTGATCATAGACGACGAACCGATCGCGATACGGGTGATTCGCAACCACCTTTCATCCTTTAGCGATTTCGAGGTAGTGGCCGAGTGCAACAATGCGCTCGAAGCCATGACTATAATTCGTAAACAGCCTGTAGACCTGATCTTTTGCGATATCCAGATGCCCCAACTTAGCGGTGTCGATTTTGTTCGATCACTTACACATGCGCCTAAAGTAATTTTCACCACCGCTTATCGCGATTACGCCATAGATGCCTTCGAACTGCAGGTTATCGACTACCTTTTAAAGCCTATTTCGTTCGAGCGTTTTACCAGGGCCATCAACCATTTTCTGGATTTGCAAAACGAACAAGTTCAATCCGAATCAGACAGACCGAAAGAAAAAGATTTCATTTTTTTGAAAGCCGATAAAAAACATCACAAAATAAACCTCGGCGATGTTTTGTATTTCGAAAGCCTGGGAGATTATGTGATAGCCTTTACCACCACGCAAAAAATTGTATCGAAAGAACGAATCAGCTTCCTGGCTGAAACACTTCCTGCCGACCGATTTCTGCAAATCCATCGGAGTTACATCGTTTCCATACACAAGATTGAATCAGTGGGACCGGGCTTTGTCGAAATCAATAAGAAGAAGCTTCCGGTTGGACGAAACTACAAATCCCAACTCAGTAAACTGATCCGGTAATTCTTATTTCTCCATCCCAACTTTTTTGGTATTTTTGAGTTTGATAATCAACTGAATGCCGGATAAAAGTATATATATCAAGCGGGAAGGATGGATCTCCATTATTGCCAACATTTTACTTTTTGGGCTGAAATACTGGGCCGGGATCGTTACCGGCTCAATTGCACTTATTGCCGATGCCTGGCATACACTAACCGATTCGGTATCCTCGGTTATTGTATTGGTGGGTGGAAAGATTTCTCGCAAACCGGCCGACGATGAACATCCCTTCGGTCACGGCCGTGCCGAACATATTGCTGCCATAATCATTGGCGTACTACTTGCCATCGTAGCCTTCGATTTTATTTTAAGCTCTGTGGAGAAATTTTCTCAAAGACAACAAACAACTTTTGGCACACTTGCCTGGGTCGCCACAATCGTCTCTATTGTTGTTAAGGAATTGCTGGCGCAGTATGCCTTCTGGGGCTACAAAAAAACCAATTCATCAATATTAAAAGCCGATGGCTGGCACCATCGGACCGATGCACTTTCGTCGGTGATTATCCTGGTCGGTATTGCACTTGGTAAATATTTCTGGTTTACCGACGCTGTTCTGGGATTTATCGTGGCATTAATGATCGCTTATGCCAGTTACGAAATTCTTTCCAAAGAAATAAAGTCACTGCTGGGCGAAAGTCCTTCGGAAGATTTGCTGTTATCGATTCGGGAAACTGCCCAGAAAAATTTTGACCGACCCCTGCACATTCACCATATTCACCTGCACAACTATGGCAACCACACCGAAATGATTTGCCATATTAAACTTCCACCGAGTATGTCGCTCGAAGAAGCGCACGAGATCTGTACAAAAGTGGAATCGGTGATCAATCGTGAATTTGGATACGTGACTACTATTCATCCCGAACCGGTTGAGTAGAAAATTCATTGGCATTCAAATGCTGCTTCAGTTTTCAAGTCAATTCGATTCATTCTTTATTTGATTTGATTTTTCAGGCCAGGAATACTAATTTTATTCTACAAACTAAAATACATCAAAATGAAAACAATACTTTATTTATTAGCCATTCTGATGTTGGCTTCGTGCAATAGCAAACCCAAACAGAACAATGAAAAAGAAGCGACGATAGCGGACACTCCAAAGCTGGAACTTATTTGGGAATCGGACACCTTGTTGCGAACTCCCGAGTCTGTATTGATCGATGCAGCGAATGATATCTTGTATGTATCGAATGTAAATATGAATCCATGGGAGAAAGACGGTAACGGATTTATTTCGAAACTGGACCGTGATGGGAACATTACCGAACTGAAATGGGTGGATGGAATGAGTGCTCCCAAAGGAATGGGATTGCTTGGTAATAAACTATTCGTTACCGATATTGATGCATTGGTTGAAATCGATGTGGAAAGCGGAAGTATTTCGGCCCGCTACCCGGCAACTTCCGATGCTCAGTTAAACGATGTTACCGTTGGTGAAGATGGTAACGTGTATGTTTCAGCATCGGGAACCAGTAAGATCTATAAACTTGAGAAAGGAATTTTAGCACCCGTTTTTGAAGGCAAGGGGGACGAACGTTTTAACGGGCTTTACTGGGAAAAAGACCGGATGTTACTGGTAACCAGTGGTAGCAGTCAGTTTATTGCAATTCCCTGGGAAACAATGGAGGCCAGTGTAATTTCAGAAAATATGGGTGCCGGTGATGCGGTTTGTGGTATTGGCGATGGAAACTACATCACCACCAGTTGGTCGGGGACCATATTTTTTGTTGATGCAAAAGGTAAGGTAACTGTTCTGCTCGATACGCAGGAGCAGGAAGAAAATACTGCCGATGCAGCTTTCTGCCAGCAGGAAAATATTCTTTATGTTCCAACATTCTTTAAAAACCAGGTAAAAGCCTACAAGTTAATTCGTTAATAGTTGAAATCAGTTTCAAGAGTCATCAGATCTTTTTGAATTCATTAAAAACCGAATTACAATTTTATCTGCTCATAGCTTAAGCCATTCATAATGAGAAAGATTTTGTGGTTGATTATCGTATTTTATGGCGGTATAACAACAGCCCAAATTAAACCTGATAAACTGTTTTTTAAAGATCGCCTGATCGATACAATAACAGCGGATAACATCTTTAGATCGGAAGAATACTACAACTGGTGCTCTTCTGTTATTAAGGGCGATGACGGCTCCTACCACCTTTTTTATTCGCGCTGGCCAAAGAAATATGGGTTTCTCAGCTGGCTGACACATTCTGAAGTAGCCCATGCGGTTTCCAACTCACCTTCCGGCCCATGGAAATACAAGCAAACAGTAATGCAAAGTCGCGACAAAGGACATTGGGATGCCATAACCGTGCACAATCCAAAAATCAAAAAATTTGGCGACAAATATTACCTCTATTATGTTTCGACCAACATGGGGGATAAACATTATACAGAGGAGGAACTGATTGAAACTGCGCGTGTAGGGTACAATCATCCAAACTGGAAAAATTATTTGCGGCCCAACCAGCGAACCGGTGTTGCCGTATCCAGTTCGATAGATGGCCCGTGGGAACGAATGGATCAACCACTGATAGAACCATCGGGCCCCATTACAACTTTAACCGTAAACCCGGCTATTACATGCGGAAAAGACGGTCGTTTTTATTTAATCATTAAGGGAGATAAACCTAACGAAACCCGCTTTATCCGTAACCAGGCAATGGCCGTCTCCGATTCACCAACCGGCCCCTTCAAAATGATGGATAAACCTGTGATAGATTACCTGGATACTGAGGACATGTCACTGTGGTACGATGAAAAAAGAGATTATTATTACGGTGTCTTTCATGCACAATCGTTTATCGGGATGGTTAGTTCGCCAGATGGAATTAACTGGAAAAAAGCCACAGAATATGTACTGATGCAAAAAGATTTGCGCTTTCCCAACGATTCGGTGCTGCACCCCGACCGCCTCGAGCGACCATTTGTTTATGTCGAGAACAGCGAACCACGAGTGCTTTCGCTGGCCGTTAAAAATGGCGATGATGCCTACATTGTGTTCTTACCAGTGAAAGAAAAATTACGTCCCCTTCCCAATCAAAAACAACTGGCCTGGCAAAAAGCAGAATTGGGGGCCGTATTTCATTATGATCTGCATGTTTTCGACGGGGAAAAATACAGCCAGGAAAAAAACAGAATTGAACCGGTAGCGGATTATCAGATTTTCAATCCCAAAAACCTGAATACCGATCAGTGGATTAAAAGCATAAAAGATGCCGGTTTCACTTTTGCCATTCTAACGGCAACCCACGAAACCGGATTTGCCCTGTATCAGTCAGAAGTTAATCCCTATTGTATGAAAGCCCCTAATTTTCAGGAAGGGAAAGGCGATATCGTGCGTGATTTTGTTAACTCCTGCCGAAAATACGGAATCAAACCCGGAATTTATGTGGGCATCCGCTGGAACTCTTTTTTAGGCGTCCACGATTTTAAAGTAAATGGCACAGGCGAATTTCAAATGAACCGCCAGCAATGGTACAACGCGATGGTCGAAGGTATGGTCAAAGAGCTTTGTACCAACTATGGCGAAATGTTCGAGATCTGGTTTGACGGCGGTGCTGATCATCCGGAGAATGGAGCTCCAGATGTTTTACCCATTGTTCAGCAATATCAGCCTAATTGTCTTTTCTATCATAACAAGCAGTTGGCTGAAGCGCGTTGGGGTGGTTCGGAGTCAGGTACGGTTCCCTACCCTTGCTGGAGTACATTCCCCAACTATTATTCGCATGCCGGCGATACCCAGAAAGAACATATGGAATTGCTAAAACACGGCGATCCTGAAGGTAAATACTGGATGCCTGCAATGAGTGATGCGCCACTGCGCGGCTACAACGCACGACATGAATGGTTTTGGGAACCCGGCGACGAAGAACACATCTTTCCGCTGGAAAACCTGATGAACATGTACTACGGTTCTGTCGGGCACAATTCAACACTTATTATTGGTTTGACGCCAGATCCTGATGGCCTGCTGCCCGAACCGGATGTAAGCCGCCTAAAAGAATGGGGAGATGAAATCAGGCGGAGATTTCAAACACCTCTGGCAACTGCCAGCGGTAGTGGAAACACACTCGAGATCGATCTTGGCAGTGTTAAAAAAGTGGACCACGTAATTATTCAGGAGAGGATTGAAGCAGGAGAACGGATTCGAAAATACAGGATAGATGCCTCTGTAAACGGAAGTTGGCAAAAAATTGGTGATGGATCTGCTGTCGGGCATAAACGAATCCAGCAATTTGATCCGGTTTTTTGTGATAAATTAAAACTGGTAATTGAGAAATCTGAAGGGTTACCACAAATCAGTAATTTTTCTGCCTTTAATGTTGGTGCTACCGATTAAATGCATAACAAGCAATTCAGATCATATTATTTTCTATATTTGCTCACTATTTAAATTTTTTAAAAACTAACTCAAATGAAAACTGCTTTATATTTCACATTCCTTGGAGTGCTGGCGCTTATGTTCCATTCCTGTTCCGAAAAAATCGAAACTGATTTAACACAAACTGCATTTATCCCTAAACCGGTGAGCGTAGAAGCAACCGGCAGTGCTTTTGTAGTTAACTCATCGACAATTATTTATGTCCAGGAAGGTATCCAAGGGCTTTTGCCGGCAGCAGAGATTCTTGCTAAAAACATCAATCAACTTACGGGCAAATCCGTCGCAACAGAAACAGTAAGTTCTGCACCAGCGAAAGGAATATACCTGACGGTGGCTGCTGATGGTGGTTTGGCAGCCGAGGGATATAAACTGAATATCGGGGAAAAACTGATCACAGTTGAAGGTGCCGATGCAGCCGGATGTTTTTTTGGGGTACAAACGCTGCTGCAAACTTTGCCTGTAAAAGTCGCAACCGACCAGCCTGTTTATTTCCCTACCGGTGTTGTTGAAGACCATCCTGAATTCGGCTACCGAGGTGCCATGCTCGATGTGGCCCGCCATTTTTTCAATGTGGAAGAAGTAAAACAGTTTATCGATTTCCTGGCCATGTATAAAATGAATGTACTGCACCTGCATCTGACCGACGACCAGGGCTGGCGTATCGAAATAAAATCGTGGCCAAAACTCACCGAAATTGGCGGTAAAACTGAAGTGGGTGGTGGTGAAGGCGGTTTCTACACCCAGGAACAATACAAAGAACTGGTGCAATACGCAGCTGATCGACAGATTATGATCGTTCCGGAAATTGATATGCCCGGACATACCAATGCTGCACTGGCATCTTATGCCGAACTAAATTGCGATGGCAAAGCCACGGAACTGTACACCGGTACCAAAGTGGGTTTTAGCACGCTGTGTACCGATAAAGAAGTGACTTACCAGTTTGTTGATGATGTTATTCGTGAACTTGCCGAATTAACGCCCGGCCCTTTCATTCATATCGGTGGAGACGAATCGCATGTAACTGCGCACGACGATTACGTTTACTTTGTAAACCGGGTACAGCAAATCGTAGTAAAACACGGGAAGAAAATCATTGGCTGGGATGAAATTGCTAATGCCGAACTCGTAAATGATGTTACCGTTCAGTTTTGGGACGATATAGAAAACACCACCATGGGTGTTCAAAAAGGTGCCAAAGTATTGATGTCGCCGGCGGCTCGTGCCTACCTCGATATGCAGTATGATTCAACCACACATCTTGGTCTGCACTGGGCAGGTTACATTGAAGTAGATCATGGTTACAACTGGGATCCGGCAACATTGGTCGAAGGCGTCACAAAAGACGATATTATTGGTATAGAAGCGCCACTGTGGTCGGAAACCGTTACCAATATCGACGAAGTGGAATACATGACTTTCCCGCGATTACCAGGCTATGCCGAGATTGGCTGGACAGCACCTGCCGAACGCAACTGGGACGAATACAAAACAAGGCTGGCAAAACACGGTAAAAGATTTGAAGCTTGGGGCATCGATTATTATAAATCGGCACTGGTGCCATGGGAAGAATAAAAGAATTTTGTCTGAAGGTTTTTTCCAAAACTTAATCTCGTCATGCTGAATTCATTTCAGCATCTTAAATACATGCAAGCCAGGAGATCCTGAAACAAGTTCAGTATGACGGGAAAAAAGAATGGTCATTGGATGGCCTTCATTCTGATCTTCTAAACTCCACTTTAGCAATGCGCCCGCCGCTACCGGCAGCAAAACCGATTGCTTTCCCGGGGACAGCGCGAAAAGTGTAATAGCCATCTTTAGAAAGTTGCTTCCAGTTTTGTCCACCGTCGACAGAATAGTCGCAGCCCGTTTTTCCTATGGCAAATGCAAAACTCTCCTTATCCATTGAAATATACTGCACACATGAACGATATGCAGCCGGCATAGTTTCTGCAGATTGCCAGTTTAAGCCTCCATCGAATGTATATGCTGCAATATTGGAATTTATTTCCGGCCGATCGTAAATACCTCCAACTATTATTCCCTCGCGATCGTTTCGAAAAGCTATGGAGAATATACCGGCAGATGCCTGGCCGCGAATCATCGGAGTTTTGGCTACTGCCCAATGCCTGCCGAAATCTTTGGAATAGAATACACGGGCTGCTTTTCCACCGCTTGCAATCCATGCTTTGCCTGACGGAAGAAACTCAATGCAGGTATTCGAGGCTGCAAAATTCGCTTCTCCTTCCTCAACCGGAGGCAATGAGTCGATATGTTCCCAATTTTTTCCACCATCCTCCGTGCGAATTACAAAGAATTTCCCGTTAACCAGATCACTTACTGCCAGTCCATGTTTATCGTCGGCAAATTTCAATGAATTAAAAAACAGACCGGCTGTGTTGTCCCTGTAGATCACCTCCCAGCTTTCTCCTCCATTTTCAGTCAAATAACCAAAATCGGGACCAGCTACTCCAAAAACCATGGCCCTTTGTTTGTCCCAGGCATGAATACTTCTGAAATCATTGGTTTCTGCTCCAGGCACTTTCATGATTGTCCAATTATCTCCCCCATCTGTCGAAAGCAAAACGGTTCCTTGTGAACCACTGGCCCATATCACGCTTTTGTTCACAACAAACAATCCGCGTAAACTAGCGTTGGTGTCGGTATTCAATTCAGAAAACTTAAGTTCCACAGGCTCTTGTTTGTTACAAGCGAGTAACAAAACGGCAATAAACAATTGAAACAGCTTTTTCATCCCTTCATATCTTTCTTCAAAAATACGAAGCGAAACCTACATTCGGCAAGGCGACATAAAAAACAGGGAAAATTTTTCCCTGTTCTATGTGTTATTTGGAGCATTCCGGAGGCTACCAATACTTAAAATCTATTCATCGTATTCAGGAAAATTGCTTGAAAGCATTATCCATAGCTTACCCAATCTTTCGTAGAGGTTGCTGATGTGCGTACCGGGATTCGAATAAGTCTCGAACTGATGTTTAATATGCATTGCATTGAGTTGCTCGTGAAGCATGGCATTGGGTTGATACATTCCGAGATCATCGTTTGTACCGCAGTCGAAATAAACTGTTTTCAGTTGCTTGAGGCCAATGCGGTTTTGCTGAATTAGCCCCAACAGGTTTTGCGCATCCCATTTTTGCATCAAATCAGGATCGAGCACCGGTTGACCTTCTGAATACGTAAATGGCAGATCGCAAAAATAGGGTGGGTTTTCCGGATTGGGAAGCCATGCCTGTGACAGCGCATAAGCTGAATTGTTGGCAAATTTGAATGGCTGGTGGGGATCGTATGGTAAGGGACCGGCCGGAGCCATTTCACTCCACATATCGTCTTCAACAGGCAAAAATCCGGCAATGTATGCCACTGTTGGTGCCGGAAAATGCGATGGCGACAAGGCACCAACATAACGAAATGTTTTCGGGTGTTTCATCGCCGCATTCAAAGCACCATAGGCACCTGCACAGTGACCACTAATAGCTCGCCAGTTAAAATGAGGAATGGTACGGAAGTTTTCATCGATATACGACACTAACTCATCAACGATGTAATCTTCATAGTTTCCCTGAACCGGAGAATTTAAATAGAGACTGGGACCAAATAGTGTCTTTGCATCGGGCATAACAATTATGGCTTCTTTCATCCCTCCGTTATCCACAAGAGCATTCAGCCAGGGCAAAAATCCTTCGGCCGGAAAATCAACACGCGCCTGTAGCTGTGCCATATGAAAAAAATATTCGTACGGAACCGGATCCAGTAACATATCGCCCCAGGCCGGAGTTCCGTGTAGGAAGTAAATTACAGGAAAGTGTTTTTCCGGGCATGCGTAATAACTTTTAGGTAAGTACACATTAACTTTCCGATCGGCCGGATCACCCAGCAGGTTGCCTTCCAGTGCTTTTACATGAATCATTTCAGATACGATAGTTCCTTCACTTATTACGGCTGCTTTTGGAGTAAGAACCGGATCATCATTCTCGGGAAGAGAATCCTTTTCGCAGGCGGCCATTACAACTACCGAAGCCAGCACTGCCAGTAAAATTTTGGTTTTCATTTTAACTGATTTTATTGGTTAACTGTAACGAATTTAGGCCAATTTGGCTTTAACCACTTTCCAGCTTTTCCCTCAAACTTGTGGATTTTTCCCAGAATTTTTATGTACAGGATTTACGATATCTTTATTTGAGCACCAAAGTGATATACCCATCTTCTTCCCAGGTTGAGATACCGGTTTCAGGATTTAAAACACCATTCACGATATCTGATTTTCCACAAACGCCCTCAAAGCGACCAGTTCCATCTACAATTTCATTGTAGCCGGTAATAACTCCGGTAGCAACATTCACCCAGGTATGGCTGTCGACAAAAATTTTATCGCCATCGCTCCTCGTAAGTTCAACATTCGCATGACTATATACAACCGGACCTTCGGGCGTTAGGCTGAATTCACAAAAATCCCGGTTGAAAAAGCTTTCATCCTGAACAAATTTGCCAAAAATGTTTTTGTGGCCAGCTACCCAACCACTGCCGGGCAAAGCAACTTCATATTCAGGTGGAGTGCAAGACACAAATGGCATATCAATATTGGGAATGGCTTCGACATAACCTTTTACCTGAAAGGTTTTGGTTTTTTCATACTTCGCACTTTTTGTTGTCAGTGCATTCTCAGGTTCAACAAAATCATCCTGGCAGGAAACTGTCAGAATCAATAATCCAATTAGCAAAAAAAATACGCGTTTCATGATTTTTTAATTTTAAGGTTAAACATTGATTTTCAGAAGCAAATTAGGACGAAAAGCCGGCTTTGCTTTGTCGGTTCGTCCCGGATGTTTGTCAGTTTATCTCAAATGATGCGTGTTTTGTCAATTCACATTCATTTATGCGTCATGCTGTCCCGATAGCTATCGGGATGTTTCAGCATCTCTGCATAAATAGAAGATTCCGAAATAAATTCGGAATGACGAAGTCCTTCAAACAAAAGAACACGACCAAAAGAGAAATATATAATTCTAGAGAAATAGCAATTTGGGGTAATGCAAATTCTAACGTACTTCGTTGGTCGTCAAATCACGGTGTACATATTCCGTAGGGCTATAGCCAAATTCTTCTTTGAATACCTTACTAAAAACGGATACACTTTTCATGCCCACTTCGTAACCTACTTCAGTGATATTCATCGATGTGGTTTGCAAAAGCTCTTTAGCCTTTTTCATACGCAGCGTACGAATATACTTTGCTGCAGAAATATTGGTGAGCGCACTGAATTTACGATACAACTGTGATTTACTCATGGCCATTTCATCGCAAAGCACCTGGATATTAAAGAATTCATCTCCCAGGTTTCTCAGGATAATTTCATTGAGTTTCTTAAAAAACCGGTCCTCCTTCCTGATAACGGGATCATTTGATAATTCCAATCCGTTTCCGTTATGGTACCTTTGAAAAAGTTTTCGTCTCAATTCCAGTAATTTCTGCATCCGCACCAGTAATTCGCGTTGATTAAATGGTTTGACAATGTAAGCATCGGCGCCGGTCTCCAATCCTTCTATTCGTGATGGAATATCGGCTTTGGCTGTCAGCAATATAATTGGGATATGACTGGTGCGGTAGTCCTCTTTCAGCTTTTTACACAATTCAAAACCATCCATCCCGGGCATCATCACATCGCTGATAATGATATCGGGAATTTCTTCCACGGCCAGTTCAAATCCGTCTTTTCCATCTTTTGCGGTATGAATGGAGAAATGATTTTGATAGCAGGCTTTCAGGTAACCCACCACATCGGAATTGTCTTCGATGATCAGCAATCGATGATGACTGTTTGTGCCAATTTGCGGGAACTCATCCGAATCAGTCAGTTCAGTCCACGACTCAACTTCTTCGTCCGCATCGGCCATAACAACCGATTTCTCGCTTGCCGGAATAAATGGGAGTTTTACCGTAAAAACAGTGCCAATTCCCGGATTGCTTTTCACCGCAATTGTTCCTTTCAAAAGGGTCACCAGTTCACGTGTGATTGCCAAACCGATTCCGGCACCACCTTCCTTTCTGGTGGTGTCGCCTTCCACCTGATAGAAGCGGTCGAAAATGGTCTCTTGTTTTTCCGATGGAATTCCAATGCCGTTATCCTTAATTTCCATAAAGATATGGTCACCGACAGTGTAAACATTCATGCTGATCTGGCCACCATCGGGTGTGAATTTTATGGCGTTGCTGAGCAGATTGGACACAATCGAGGCCAACTTTTCAGGGTCAAACTCAATTTCGTAAGACTGACTTTCCGATGAAAAGCGCATGGAAATATTTTTCTCCTCGGCATAAAATTCCTGCAACTGGAATACATATTTCAGAAAAGGAATGATGTTGGCGCTTATTTTACTGACCGACATCCGACCCGATTCCAGTTTGCTCAGATCCAGCATCTGATCAACCAGTTGAAGCAGGTTTTTCCCATTTTTAATTATTGTATCTGTTTTCCCTCGAATGTTGTTCTGGTTGTTATCTTTTAAAGAATCAGCCAATCCCAAAATAACGGTTAGTGGGGTTCTGAATTCGTGGGTGATATTGGTGTACAGGCGGGTTTTGGCATCGTTGATTTCTTTTTGACGTTCGGTTTCACGGCGTTCCATGTTGGTGTAAATCTGCCGTGCCAACACGGCGAAAACAAAAAAAACGATAGTGCCTAGAAGTAATGTCACAGCAAAAATTGCAAGGTTCCAGTCCGGTGGGATCAAATCTTTCCCGGGAAGGTGTTTATCAGCAATTGCCAGGTATACCACTGAAATAAAGTAAGTAGCAAAGATCAGTGCGATCCAGCGGTAATCCTTAAAACTGAGCGACACCAGAACGGGTATGATCCCAATAAGAATGATTCCTCCACTGGTTAGAATACCACCCATATGATAAGTAAAATAGAATACAATCAGCTCCAGCCCCAGTTCTTTTACCAGTAGCAGGTACTTCACTTTTTTTACAAAAAAGAAGGCAAAAAGTAAAACAGAAGCATATCCAATTCCGGTTAGTCCAAAATATCCCATCATTGGAACATCACCGAAAAACCACCATAATAAACAAACTGACATACCTCCCAGAAACCCCATCTGAGTGCCAAAATGGAATTTCCTCAGCTCTTTCTCTTCTCCTTCAAATCGGTCGAACAACAAATAGTTAAATCTGGTTTTAAAATTCTTATGCTCTCGGATGGTATTCATGTCGATTTATTAAAGCTAGTTGTTGGATTATTCACCATGTTATTCTGAGTTTAAACAAATAGACACCCAGTGAATAAGAACCGATTTATTGATTTACGAACTTTTTTACCACAGGGTTTTCATTCGGGTGGGCTTATAATCAAAACTCACACCCTGTTGACTTTAACTTGCACCAATTTACAAGCGATACCACGAAATGCGTTGATGGTTTTTCCCAAAGTTTTGATGGAACGTCCCAGCCTTAATGCGGTCGCCCGTTTCCGTTTACCTGCAAATGATTTTGAAACTCCCGTGGACTTTCACCAAATTCTTCTTTAAACAACTGACTGAATGTAGAAGGACTTTTCATACCGACTTCGTAGCCCACTTCCTTGATATTCATATCGGTGGTTTGCAACAGTTCTTTTGCACGTTTCATGCGCTGGCGGCGGATATAACGCGCAGCTGAATCGTTGGTGAGCGCTTTAAACTTTCGGTACAACTGCGACTTACTCATGGCCATGTCTTCGCAGAGTTTGTGGATATCGAAGTTCTCGTCGCCCAAATTTTTATTTATCGATTCGTTGAGGCGTTTGAAGAAAGCGTCTTCTTTCTGAACGACCGGATCAGAAGAAAATTCGATACCATTGCCATTGCTGTAACGTTTGAAAAGCTTACGACGCAATTCGAGCAACTTTTGCATGCGTACCAGCAACTCTTGCTGGTTGAAAGGTTTAACCACGTATGCATCGGCACCCTGTTCCAGTCCTTCGATACGCGATGGAATATCGGCCTTGGCGGTGAGCAGAATGATTGGGATGTGGCTCGTGCGAAAGTCCTCTTTTAGTTCTTTGCACAGTTCAAAACCGTCCATGCCGGGCATCATCACATCACTAATGATTATGTCAGGCACCTGATCGATTGCCAATCGATAGCCTTCCTTCCCGTCAACGGCTACCGAAATAGAAAAATAATCGTGATAACAGGCTTTCAGGTAGGCCACCACGTCGGTATTATCTTCAACAATCAAAAGTTGTTTATGCCCATTGGCAGAAGATTCCGGAAATTCTTCGGGAAAAACGCTTCGCCGGTTTCCTTCTAACACAACCTTTGGGCTTTCAATTCTGCCAACTTTTTGTGCTTCATTTCTTACGGGCAAGTGCACAGTAAAAACAGTTTCCTGCCCTGGAATACTTTGGACGTCAACTGATCCGTTCATCAGGTTCACCAACTCTCGTGTGAGCGCCAGCCCAATTCCGGCACCTCCAACTTTTCTCGAAAGATTGCCATCCACCTGGTAAAAGCGATCAAATATCTTTTCCATTTTTTCAGCCGGAATCCCAACCCCGTTATCCCTCATCCTGATGTGTAGTTTTTCATTCGATTGAGACACGTGCATGCTGATCATCCCACCTTCGGAGGTAAATTTTATTGCATTGTTCAGGAGGTTGGATATTATTGCCGATGTTTTTTCAGGATCGAAATCCATTTCGTATGCCTGGCTTTCGGAATAAAACGACATGTTGATTCTTTTTTCCTCGGCATAGAATTGCTGCAACTGAAATACATATTTCAGAAAAGGAACAATGTTGGTGTGTATTTTCTGAACCGTTACTCTGCCCGATTCAAGTTTACTGAGATCGAGCATCTGATCGACCAGTTGTAAGAGGCTTTTCCCGTTTTTAATGATGGTATCCATCTTAAGGGGAATATGATTGTGTTGCCCTGATTTAACGGCATCAGCAAGACCCAAAATAACTGTAAGTGGTGTGCGGAATTCGTGTGTAATATTGTGATATAAGCGTGTTTTGGCATCGTTCAATTCCTTTTGCCGTTGTGTTTCGCGCTGCTCCATTTTCGAATAGAGATTCACGGCATACAAACTGAAGAAGAAAATATAACCCGTCATCATTATCACATTGAGTCCAAGGAAAATTGTGTTTTGTTGCGGGTTTAGCGTATAACGAGTTGGAAAATACGGTTCCAAAACTATCAGCAATGTCATTACAAACACGAAGGTGAGTGAAACAGCAAGAATTCGTTTAAAATCACGCATGATTACCGAACTGGTAACTCCCTGAATCGTAAGTAAAAAAAGACCACCACAAGTTAGAATGCCTCCCATACGCATGATATAAAATGCAGAAACTACGATCATGGAAATTTTGAAAAGAAAAATAATGCTTAACATTTGTTTTGAGCGCCTCATTATTTCGCCGGCAACGATCATAAAAGGAATATAAATCAAACAGAATTCCGCCATCATTTTGGCTCCGATTATCCAGGCAACAATCAACATCAGAGACAAACCTGAGAACGCAAAAAGGCCCTGCATCTTCATGTATTTCCTGGCAAGTTCTTCTTTCGGCGAAAATTTTTTTACATTTAATTTGCGTTCGAGCCTTTTATCAATTCGGTCGAAGAAACGAGGTACTGATTCCATGATTTTCGGTTTTGACTGAATAATAGGTATTATTGCTACTGCCTGATCGTTTCAGCGTGCTTTAATATTTCAACTTACGATATTGAGCTGAGAATGTTATTATCACACTGTTCACGAGAATTTTTCGCAAAATATCCTTAAGAACACAGCATAATTAGCCAAAGTAAGACAAATCCATGACAAAGAGTTCCCAGTTCTTCCCGGAAAATTGCCCTATAGTCTCTTTCGGCATGAAGCCCAAAAATTGTTAAAGTAGCTGAAGAATATAAAAACAAGCTTTTTCAAAACAATAGATGTGGCTATCTTGAGCACATAAACCAACTACGATGAAACGTCTTATTTTATTCCTTGCTTTAGCTGTATGTCTTGAATTTGTGCACGCCCAACATTATGAAAACAACTGGGAATCCATCGACAGCCGACCGATACCGGGATGGTTTGAGGATGCCAAATTTGGAATTTTCATTCATTGGGGGGTGTACGCGGTACCTGCCTGGGCCCCTGCCGATGCCGACATTGGCGTATATGCCAAATATGCTGAGTGGTATTGGTGGCGCATCAACGAAGATAGCGAGGCGGGAAAGCTCTTCCGTGAATATCACAACAAAATGTATGGCGAAGATTTTAAATACCAGGATTTTGCTCCCCGTTTCAAAGCTCAGCACTGGGATCCGAAAGCATGGGCTGAGATCTTTAAAAATGCCGGAGCCCGGTATGTTGTCCTCACATCAAAACACCACGAAGGTTTTACCTTGTGGCCCAGCGAGCAAAGCTGGAACTGGAACAGTGTGGACATTGGTCCGCACCGTGACATTTGCGGAGACCTCAGCACAGCAGTTAAAGATGCCGGTCTGCGCATGGGTTTCTACTATTCCTTGTACGAATGGTACAATCCGCTTTATAAAAATAAGCTCAAAAAATATGTCGATGAACACATGATTCCTCAAATGAAAGATCTTATTTTACGTTATGAGCCCGATATTTTTTGGACTGATGGTGAGTGGGATCATCCGCACGAAAATTGGAAAAGTACTGATTTTCTGGCCTGGTTGTATAACGAATCGCCGGTGAAAGACCGCGTTTGTGTTAACGACAGATGGGGCGCCAAAACCCGCGGGAAACATGGCGGTTTTTATACTACCGAGTACGACCTGGTGCACGAAGGAACAGGCGGAGATATGGAAAAAGTCTGGGAAGAATGCAGAGGAATTGGGACCTCGTTTGGATATAATCAGGTTGAAGACCTTGATAACTACATGAGTTCTGATGCACTGATTGATCTGTTGGTTGAAAAGGTAGCTGGTGGAGGAAATCTGTTGTTAGATGTTGGCCCCACCGTCGACGGACGGATACCTGTAATACAACAGCAACGCCTTGCTGATATTGGCTCGTGGCTTAAAATTAATGAGGAGGCTATTTACGAAACCCGAAAATGGGATGGTGCAAAAAATAACCGAATGGAGAACGTATTCTTTACCCAAAAACATAACAAGCTTTACGTACATTGTACGGAATTCCCGAAGCAACCCATTGTTATTCGTGGAATTGATGCCAGCAAAATAAGCTTGCTCGGATACGATGGTCAAATCGCTTTTACCTCATCGGATAATGAAATTAAAATTTCAATACCAGAACTTTCTCCAATTGATAACCCCAGTGAATTTGCGTGGGTTTTTAGAATTGAATAAAGTACATACTTGAAAAATTAAATATTGATAAAAATAAGTGTAAACAAATCATTCAAAATTATGACAAAAGCAAAGGAATTTCTACGTGCACATAAAATGACCGCAGATGACATCAACATCAAAGAAGTGGTCAATGCATTTTTATCGGAAATGGAAAAAGGACTGGCAGGACAATCAAGTTCATTATTAATGCTACCGACATACATAGAAGCCGATGGCGAAGTAAGAGCCAACGAACCTGTTGTGGCCATCGATGCCGGTGGGACCAACTTCAGAGCTGCAAAAGTGTATTTCGATGATGATCTGAAACTGGTTACCGAGAATATCCAGAAAGGTAAAATGCCCGGAGTGGACGAGGAATTATCAAAAGAGGCTTTCTTTAATACGCTGGCTTTTTTCCTGAAAGATTACATCACCGTATCGGATAAAATCGGATTTTGTTTTTCCTACGCTGCTGAGATCTTCCCGAATAAAGATGGCAAATTACTGGAGTGGAGCAAGGAAATAAAGGCACCTGGAGTGGTTGGCCAGATGGTGGGGAAAGAATTGCTGAAAGCCATGCAAACGCCGGGTAAACAAATGGTACTGATGAACGACACCGTTTCCACATTACTGGCCGGTAAAGCTGCACGAGCAGTTAAAACTTATGACACCTACATCGGCTTCATCCTTGGAACGGGAACGAATACCAGTTATATAGAGGCCAACAAGAACATTACCAAAACCGATGGGCTGGACATGGAAGGCAGCCAGATTATCAATATTGAGTCGGGAGCTTTTACCCTGGCGCCACGTACTGATATTGATATTGCTTTTGACAACACCACCAAGAATCCGGGGCGTTATGCCTTTGAAAAAATGTTTTCTGGTGGCTATTTTGGCGGACTTTGCACCATGGCACTGAAGACAGCGGCACGCGAAGATGTTTTTGCAGACCCTTCGGTATTTGAAAACCTGCAAGAGCTGAGCACCGAGCAGGTAAACAAATATGTTTACGGAATTGAAGATGCAAAAAATGTTTTACCTGGTGTCTTCACGCATGAATCCGACAAGTTGATCGCTGCAGAAATTATCGATGGATTGATTGAGCGTGCCGCGAAATTGGTAGCTGCCAACCTGGCAGCTGTGATTTTAAAGACTGGAAAAGCCAAATCAAAAAACAAACCGGTGCTGATGACCATTGAAGGAACCACCTTTTATAAACTGCATGGTTTCGAGAAAATGTTTGAAGATTACCTGAATAAATTCCTTTCAGGTGAAAATCAACGCTTCTATGAAATTGTGGAAGTCGAGAATTCAAGCTTGCTGGGAGCTGCTATTGCTGCCATCGTCAATTAATTATTAAGCAATGCAACAGTTAAGAGGGTAAAGGCCTTTTAGCTGTTGTTTGCCAATTTTTCCTCCAGCATACTCATTTCCTTTGATCCTTTCATCCTACCAAGTTTAGGATATCCCGGATGGGCTGAGCATTCTTGATCCTCGGGGCCTTTTATCCCGTGATCGAGACGCATCGGGATGCGGTAATCGCTTCTGCCATTTTCAAAGCGTCGTTGCATTTTGTTTTGTTCAAAGAGCATAACACTAAAAATTATCCATCATTTAATCCATTCAAACAGGTATTGTTTCATCAAATCGAAAACCACAACGCGATCAAACTCCGATTTGAAATCCTGTTTTAACAATTGATTAGGTATGTTGTAGCTTTTTGTTGTTTGTAAACGATCGGTACTGATCAGCAACCAGTTTTCATCGAGTTGTTGCTTTCTGTACAACGCAAGCTTCTTCTCTTTCTTCCGGATTACCTGTTCAATATCATCGACAATATTATTTGAAATACCGAGGTTATTCGCTTCTTCCCAGATGGATTCGCGCATACCTGGATGATGAACAATAAGAATTTCCTGAAGCCCAAAAGGAAGTTGTTTGTAGTTTAAAATTTCATGGAAGAAACTTCCTGAGTTTTTGCTGCTTGTGGTTTTTCTGATCAGGTTTACCAATAATGCCGAGACTGATAAAATCCGCTCCTCTCCGATAAACTTCTTTTCTGAAAACAGGATTTTTACAAAAAGCTTCCAATTAGAAGACCTTTCGAACAATTCACGACTTATTTCAATAAGCTCGCTGCTGACTTCCGAATGACGGGCTGCAACCTGAATGTTTGATGAATGCAAACGGGTAAGCTCAATCCCCAGTTTTTTTCTGTTTTTTAGTTTCACCACAAAATCGGGCGATTCTGATGCAATGATATTTCCCTTTGGAAAATCGGGATAACACTCCCGGAAGTAATTGATCAGTAAAATCTCGAGCTGTTTCTTTGCCTCTGTTATCACGTTCTTCTCCTTGTTTTATGGAGTTGTTTCTTCCATTCTGTTGAACAAATCGTTTACGATGGCATCACGATCGAACTGATCCCAGTATATGATGGTTTTCGGGTTATCCGGTTGATCTTCCCATGCCTGTCCCACGAGTTTTGGCGCGGGTATTTCATGGGGTGTCCCCCACCCGGGATTCTTAAGGACAGCCAGAACCACCATGTCGAAAAGCGCCCTTGATGGCGGATAACCGTGCATTTGTGCATGTTCAAAAAGGTTTTTGGAATAATCACCAAACCGATTAAAAGTTTCGCCATGACGGCCAGTTATGGTGTTGTTCGAAATTGGTCCCTTTCCTGCCAGGTAAACAGCCACCTCTTCCGGAGTCACCCGAACCGCATCGGTAGCTGTTGGCTGACCGTAACGCACGGTAACCATTTCAAATTCAACGCCCGATTCAATGACCGGATTCACGGCTGTTATGTCGTTTACAAGGTTGTATTCGCCTGGATTCGGATAATTACTTCCCAGCCAGATCACTTTTATCTTATCAACTATAGCCGGTTGTTTTAAAATGGCCAGGGCAATATTGGTCAGCTTCCCAATGGGTGCTAACACCAACTTTTCGTTCTTCATTTTAAGTGCTTCCTGAATAATAAAATCCACTGCTTCCTGTCCATCAAAATTCGATTCGCCAATGTGCGGAGCAATCTGCCCATAGTCTTCATCAGCACCTTTGAAAAGCGGCACCTGATTCTCTTTGTTAAATAATTTTATGATCCGCTCTGCCTCGTCGTACTGGCCCTGAATACCATAGCCATTATCGGTGTTGTTAACGGTTACACCGACTACATCAAAAACATCATCATTTAAAAAAGCATAGGCCAGTGCATGCTGATCGTCTAGCTCATTATTTGCATCGGTATCGATAATAATGCGGATTCTCTCTTCCTGTTTTTCAGTAGAACATGCCAACAAAAAAATCAGTGAGAAAAGATAAAACAGATTTACGTATTTCATAACTTTAATTTTATTCTCCGGGTTTATTAAAATTGTTTGTAACGTTGTCAAGTACCAGTACCCAGTCGTTTCCTCTCCCACCGGTTTCAGGTGTAAACATTTTCACCTGAGCTGTATTAAAAATTCCGATTTCAGTTATTTCTCCGGTGCGACAATTGTACCACCAGGCTTTGGTTTGCGGCCATCCACATTTATTCAGATCGAGTGAAGCCCCCCAACCTGTGGGAATGTATACCATCACATAATCCTCTCCACGCGAGGCAACAATATAATCGGTTTCGGGCAAATATTTGTTTGCAATAATTTCCTGAAAAGGTATCCGGTCTGTAAAAGTCCTCGATTCGATGAGCCTTCGGGCATGAATCATATCGAAGGCACCAGGAAGATCGAGATCATCATACCAGTTGTTCCTCACTAAGCCTACCGGATCGCGACCGGGTGTTTTCATTTGCCAGATGGCATGGCAACCGTAGGTGTGTCCAAAACCTCCGGAAAAAAGATTCCAGTAACAGGCCTGCCGAACATCGGCATCATCAAACCAGCCAAGCACTTCCGGGTTCCAGGCATGTGGGTGGTCTTCATAACGCGGTTCACCATCAAAGGTTGGTTTCGTGGGATTGCGCTGGTAATCGTCGATTAGCAGACGCTTGTAGATAGAATATGACCGTTGTCCGTGACCGGTTTGCATCATGTTAAAATCGAGCCAGTTGCTATCGTGGAACCAGAATGAAGAACTGGTTTCTCCCCAGGGATGAAAAGTCATCAGGTGATTTTTATCTTTCGATTTGATTCCATCCGCCAAAGCATTCCACACCTCGAAATTATCGCCACCACCCTGTCTGTCCCCGCCATTTATCCATATAATGTTTTTAAAGTTTTTGTAGCGCTCTCCTAATATCTGTCCATAAATACGGGCATTTTCGGGGTTAAAAATAACGGGCCCAACTCCCCACTGTTTATCCACTTTATCACCCCAGGTTGGCAATAATCCAATAAACATTCCCATTTCTTCGGCTTTGCGAATTACCCAGTCCACATGGTCAAAATAAGCTTCGTTAACTTTTGTGGGGTCATTGTCCAACAGCGGTTTTTCTCCCTCCATATTCGGCGTATTCAGTCCATCCAGTTCCGCAAGAATAACCGCCTGAATTACCGTAAACCCTTTACTTCGCCTGTTTTCCAGGTATTTTAGCGCATCCTCTTTCGATAAGCGATGAAACAATTCCCAGGCGGTATCGCCCAAATAAAAAAATGGTGTACCGTCCTCAAAAACCAGGAATCGCCAATTGGATGAAACCTTCAATCTCCCGTGCGACAAATCGACAGATGGTCCATCCCACCTTACCTCTTGCGCCCTTGAAATTTCGGTAAGTGACAAGATCAACGAAAACACCATTAAATAAAAAAGTAATTTCATAAAGTTTAGCTCATTTTTTCGTTGCCGAATAAAGATAACAAAATAGATATAGCCCTTATTGCATAAATCCCGGTAATTATTTACAGTGATTTTCATCGGCACAGAAGTTTTCTGTTTTTTCGTCAACCAAAATGTCTCGTGGCTGTTAGATTGGGTAAACTTAAAAATTATGTACACAGGAATACTGCATGCACACAACGGTTTTCGTTGGTTGATTTTGATCGCTCTGGTTATTGCCATTATTTTGGCCTTTGCCGGTTGGATAAAAAAACGTGAATGGACAAAAACCAGTAAAACGACCGGGCTGATTTTGATGATCGTAATGGATATTCAGTTTTTACTGGGTTTGATATTATATATTTTCTTGAGTCCGATGACCAAAGCTGCTTTCAATGATTTTGGCGCGGCCATGAAAAATGAAATGCTGCGTTTCTACGCTGTAGAACATATTTTTATGATGTTAATTGCATTGGTGTTGGTTCACATCGGACGTGCCCGTACAAAGAAAGAAATGGCGGGCTGGAAACGTCATCGTACAGCCGCAGTATTTTATACACTTTCACTTTTGATTATTTTAGCGGCCATCCCATGGGATCGTGCCTTGTTTTAGATGACAAAAAAAGCTGCAGGCTAAATCCCGCAGCTTCTTGTTAAGTTTGGTTCAGAGAGCGCTTTTTAATACGCCACTTCGTTTTGTTTTTTAATGGAATAAATATCGTTGATCAGGTGCTGGTATTTCACCGCTACCATATTTCGGCGCAATTTTAACGTGGGAGACAATTCACCGCTTGCCGGGGTCCATTCTTCGCAAACCAGTCGGATACGGTTGATCTGTTCGTGGCTACCCAGCGTCTTATTGATTCGGGCTACCTCTTTCTGGATGAGCGAAACTACCTCCGGAAGTTTGATCAGTTGCTGATTATCCTCGTAATGCAACTTATGTTCGGCTGCCCAGTCGTGAAGTAAAGGAAAGTTCGGAGCAATTAATGCACTGGCAAATTTCTCGTTGGCACCGATTACCATTACCTGTTCGATCAGATTTGAGGTTTTCAGCTTATTTTCAATCATTTGAGGTGCAATGTATTTACCACCCGACAATTTGAAAATCTCTTTTTTTCGATCGGTAATTTTCAAATATTTATCATCAATCAAAGTACCGATATCACCGGTATGGAACCATCCGTTCTTGTCGATCACTTCGTCGGTCAGTTCCGGGGCCTTGTAGTAGCCTTTCATCACACCCGGCCCTTTACACAGAATCTCTCCGTCGCTGGCAATTTTCACTTCAACACCTTCCAGCACCGGTCCAACGGTACCAATCATCATTTCCTTAGTGGCCGGGTTGTTCACCGCAATTACCGGACTGGTTTCTGTAAGGCCGTAACCTTCCAGATTGTACATACCTGCCATACCCAATACACGGGCAATCCGGGGTTGCAAAGCTGCACCACCCGAAACCACATAAACGATATTACCGCCCAGTGCTTCACGCCACTTCGAATAAATAATTTTATCCGCGATTTTGATTTTAAGTTTGAGCAGTGCTCCATATTTTTTGTTGTACTCGAAATGCTGGGTGAGATTTAATGCCCAGAAATACAGGGACTTCTTTATACCCTTGAGCTCCTTCCCCTTGGCCACAAATCCATCGTACACTTTTTCGAGCAAGCGGGGCACCGAGTTGAACATGTGTGGTTTTATTTCGCGAATAGCACTCACAATTTGCGAAAGATTGCCCACATAATACACTCCCATTCCTTTGTATTGAAAATGATAATTTACGCTTCGTTCGTAAACATGGCAAAGCGGCAGGAAACTGATCACCCGGTGGTCTTTGCCCAAATCATGCATTTTTGAATGTGCTACAAAATTAGAAACCAGGTTTTGCTGAGTCAGCATCACTCCCTTCGGTACGCCTGTGGTTCCCGAAGTATAGATCAGTGTAGCCAGATCGTCAGGAGTGATAGATGCCTTAATTTTCTCCAGTTTATCCGAAAGTTCGGCCTTTTTCGATTCTCCAAGATTAAGTATTTCCTCGTAATTTTTTACGTCGTCAACTTCATCAAAAGTATACACCAATGTAAGTTCCAGTAAATTGGCCAGCGGAAGGATTTTCTCGTGTAATTTGACATCTCCAACCAATACCATTTTTACTTCGGCGTGTTTTAGTATATAGCGATATTCATCTTCGCCCAAAGTTGGATAGATTGGTACATGCACCACCCCGGCCATAGCCATGCCCATATCCGCAAAATTCCATTCTGGCCTGTTGGTCGTGACGGTGGCCACCTTATCACCTTTTTTTAATCCCAGAGCCATTAATCCCATGGCAAACTGATGCGACTTTTGGTTGTATTCAGCTGTGGAATAGGTATACCATTCGCTACCTTTTTTACCACCTAAAGCATCTTCTCTGGGAAACTGGGTTAGTGCGCGTTCGAGGATATCAAAAGTTCGAGTAACTGTCTGTCCCATGTTCGAATTTTAAAAATCGTCGCAAGATAACAGTTTTGTTTCGGTGCTAATCGACAAAAAATGAATGACTTGGATACTTTATTGTTATTTTTAAAAATTCTAAATAGTTACAATTTATTAATATTCAGGAGCTTAAATTCGCGGCTGTCGATTATCGGAGTAAAATGTTCGAAAAATTAAAATTTATGTTAATCAATTTTCGGGATTTCCGCAATTTAAATCATTTTTTGCCCGACTACGCGCATGCTAAAAAAAGTTAATCCTTTCCGGCAGCTATCTTTTCGTATTTTGAATCTTTTATATAAGCCCAAATAATCAGTCCGGCCAGTAAGGCAAAGCTTACTGGAACAGCGGGATTCACACCATCTGCTACACCTTTTCCATACGAGTGCAGACCCGACAGGTAATAATTTACCCCAAAATAGGTCATCAAAACAGAAGCAAAACCAAGAATGGATGCAAAATTATAGTTAAACACGCCTTTAAGTCCTGGAATCAGGCGCATATGTACGATGAATGAATAAATAACAACCGTGATCAGTGCCCAGGTTTCTTTTGGATCCCAGCCCCAGTAACGTCCCCAGCTTTCGTTGGCCCAAACGCCTCCCAGAAAAGTACCGAATGTCAGGAAATACAATCCCACGGTTGCCGACATCTCGTTAATGGTCGTAAGCTGTTCAATAAATCCATTTACCCTATCTGCATTCCGCGTGTTACGCATTACAAACAATATCATGACCATTACTCCAAGGAAAGTGCTTAATCCCAGGAATCCATAACTGGCAGTAATAATGGAAACGTGGATGGTTAACCAGTACGATTTTAACACCGGTACCAGGGGCGTAACTTCCGGATTCATCCAGCTTAAATGGGCCACAAATAACGCAATACCGGAGAGGAAAGCGGCAGTTCCAATCACCATTGGATATTTTCGTCCAAATACCAGACCGGCCAGCATGGCGGCCCATGCCACATATACCACCGATTCGAAACCGTTGCTCCAGGGCGCATGACCAGAAATGTACCAGCGCAGAGCAAGACCAGCTGTGTGCACCAAGAACAACATTGCAATTACTCCTGTAAAGCCCAGTTTCAGATAGTGCGGCAATGGTTTCTGCCGGAAAATATTTACAAACAAGACAAAGAGTAACAAAATACTAAATAGCAGGTAAAAGGGGAAAATGGTTTTAAACGGATTTACTTCGTTGTAGAGAATTTCAAGATTTCGTTTGGATTCACCCGGAATGAGATTACCACCGTATTTGAGCTGAAAATTCTCGAGCGCTTTCAATATATTTATGGCATCTTCATTCTGGTTTGCTGCTATCGACTGCAAAAGCAATTGAAAACCACTTTTCACGAAAATCGAATCGCCGTTGGTATATTCCTGTGCCACAGCACCCGGTGTGTACCATGTATCATCGCGGTTTTCTCGTGGGTAGAGGTTAAACATTGTTCCCTGAAAAACCATAAAACAAATATTCACGCGCTCGTCCAGATAAATGTATTCCTTCTCCACACGATTCCGGAAAGCCGGTGATTTGGCATAGGCAGCGCGAACCTGTTCCATTATCCGGTAGTTCCCTTGTTCGTCGAAAAGCGATTCAATGGATACGTATTTATCCTGAGCACCGAGTTGTGCCGCCACTGCTTTTTCGGCCACCCGCACAATGGGCATCGAGCGCCAAATTTCGGGATGTGTCATCATGCTCAGTACCACTTCGTCAGAAGATCTGCCATACAATGATGATTTGCGGCTTACTTTTCGCACGATCTCGCTGGTTAAGGTTGAAATGGGTTCAATTCGTCCGTCGACTCCCTGCACCCACAATTCTTTGAATTCGTCGACAACCGCCTGGTTGATATCAGGGATGCCCGCTCCCATTCCGGTCTGTGCCGAAGCACTTAACGATAAACTTCCCGCAGCAGCAAATACGAGGATAACTTTTACCGTACTGTTCTTAAGCTTTTTCGCCAGAAACTGGAAGTAGGAATTTTTGTTGATCATCGAAGTGATAATACCCACAAACAACAGGAAATAACCGAGATAAGAAATCCAGGTTCCCCAAAAATCATGGTTTACCGAAAGGATAGTCCCTTTTTCATCAACGTCGTATGACGACTGGAAAAATTTGTATCCACGATGGGTCAGTGTGTTATTCATGAAAATCCGGATGTTCTCCTCTATCCCTTTTTCATTATCGATCAGCACAACCTCTGAAGCATATGATGATGGAGAATCAGAACCCGGATAACGTTCAAGTTGAAAATCTTTAAGGTAAATACTAAAAGGCACCTGCCGTGGTAATGCTCCGTAAGCCAGTTTTAAGGTGCCGTTGCCCAATGGTACGCGGACCGTATCAGGAGTCATTCCTGAATGCCCAAAAACCGGAACGGTTTGTTTTTTAATACCGTCTGAAATTTCCATAAAAACAGCATCTTCGTTGGTTTCAGCCTGACTCTTAACAGCGGTAAAAACGGCACTCGGATAAAAATTGCGAACCAAAAATTGGTAATCGCCAAAGCCATACAAAAACATGGGTTTCACGGCAATTGTATCACCTGGTTCAAAAACCACAGTTTCCTGAGTAGCCATGGTAGTTTCTTCCAATTCAGCAAAAGAAGTTGCATACAATTGACCATCCTGCATGAAAAAGTTGATCAGTCTCTCCTGCGGAACTTCGAAACCGGCCGTGAATCCTGGTATCTCAAGAACATCGCCGCGCCTGAAAGCAAAAGACTGCATGCCCTGCTGACCTGGAGTTGTAAAAACAAAATCGATAACCGGTTCACCAAAATCCGAAGGAACAGCTTTGCGTTCAGCATCCTCGATAAAACCAATTGATTTGATCTTTACATCCAACCCGTTCACCTTAAATTTGGCTGAAAATTGTTTTGGTGTTAATTCGGAGAACCGAACTGATTTTTCCTTTTCCTGATCGCCAAATGCTGCATAGAAATAATCTTCTGTGGTGAGAATGGTATTTGCACTTTGTTTTTCACGAATGTGCATCATTCCTTCAAAACTGAAATAACGGGTAATTGCTGCTCCCAGGATCATCACCAAAAACGAAACGTGGAAAAGTCCCAGTGTAATGCGCCTGGTAGTAAAAAAACGATATTTAAAAAGGTTATTCAGCAGGTTAAACGCAAACAGCGCCCACAGCAGTTCGAACCAATGCGTATTGTAAATCAGTGCCCTCGCAGTGGGTGTACCATAACTGCTCTCAACAAAAGTGGCAATTGCCATTGAAAAGGCCAGCGCTAAAAAAATAAATGCCATAAAAGGCAGGGAAGTTATAAAGGAATACAATCTCTTCATTCGTTCTGAAAATTAGTTCCGGGTTTACTTTTATGCACCGGATATTTTAAAGTGGCTGAAAATAATTCTTATTTAGAATAAATCAAAGAAAGAACACCAAAACCGACCTGAAAGTATTTAATAAGTGGTATTTACTTTCAAACCGGAAAATTTCTTCAATACGGTTCAGTTCATTCGATACTGCTGTCTTCGATAAAAAAGTGAACATCTGTTGAACATAGGTAAAATATTAAATACTATTTTGTATTTTATTTTAAAAAAGTTTTGTACCTTTTATCTGCTTAATTTCTAATAACTTAAAAATCCAATTATGAAAAACAAGTACAATTTCATTCGAACTACATTTTGTAGTATTCTGCTATTAGCCATTCTTGCTGTAGCAATTCCCAAGGCTGCAATGGCCCAGGATACACCGGTTTATGCCCTGGTTGAGTTTATGAAAACAAGCCCCGAAAACGAGAGTAAATATCTTGATCTGGAAATGAATGTCTGGAAGAAACTGCACCAGGAGCGTATCAACCGTGGCTTAATTGTTGGCTGGTACCTTTATCGTGTGCAATTCACGGCGACAAATGATCCTTACAATTACGTAACCGTAACGTTGTTTAACGACCGATCAAAACTCGAAAACTACTGGGGCGATATTGATCCGGCTACGGTACTGCCCGATACAGACATTGACGAAGCTTTCGAAGAAACAATCAAAAGCCGCGATCTGGTGAGCAGCAATTTAATGAACCGGATCGATATGCTTTATCCACAGGGAAGTCCGGAATTTAAGTATCTTCAACTCGATTACATGAAGGTAAAACAAGGGCACGACGGCGAATATGTTGACACCGAAGTTAATATCTGGAAACCTATACATCAGCAATTTATTAATGCAGGAAGCAGAATTGGCTGGTCGTTGTGGGGAAGAATTTTCCCATCGGGATATGGCCTCGATTTTCAGTATGTGACCGTAAATTATTTTTCGGATTATTCGCAAATTGGAACCGCAAACTATAATGATGCTTACATTAAGGCAAATCTTGGAATGAGTATCAATGAAATATCGGAAATCACCAACAGTTCAAGATTATTGGTTAAGTCCGAGTTGTGGGAAGTAATTGATAAAGTTCTGGCTCAATAAAAAATAAAGCATTGATATCCTGATCTTTGATAGGATATCAATGCTTTTCCCAGCAGAAGAGAGCTAAACTATTCTCCCCTATTGTAAAAAAGAAAGTGCTTTCTCGATGGCGGCATCCAGTCCGGCAATATTTCTTCCGCCGGCAGTGGCGTAAAACGGTTGACCTCCACCACCTCCCTGGATTTCCTTTCCGGCCTCACGAACAATCTGCCCGGCATTCAAACCCTTTTCTTCCACTACTTTTTCCGAGATCATAACCGTCAGGTTTGGCTTACCGTTAATTTCGGCACCCAACACTAAAAACAGGTTATCAACCTCCCCTTTTAACTGAAAAGCAAGATCTTTGATCACGGCTGCATTATCCAGATCTACTTTATGCGCAATAATATTTACGCCGTTTTCCTGCAGAATTTTACTCTTTAGGTTGGCTTTGGCGATTTTCATTTGTTCACGCTGGAAATGTTCGATTTGTTTCGAGAGTTCAGAATTCTGCTGGATCAGTGATGTGATCTGCCCAAGCACATCCTTCGATCCCTTGATGACCTCCTGAATGTTCCTGAGGATACCCAGTTGTTCATTGATATATTTTTCGGCGTGCTCTGCTGTGATGGCCTCGATACGACGAACTCCCGCAGCAATGGCACTTTCTGAAACGATTTTGAAAATGCCGATTTGCCCGGTTGAGTCCACATGAGTTCCTCCGCACAGTTCCAATGATTCGCCAAATTTGATGGTGCGAACTGTTTCACCATACTTTTCACCGAACAACATCATGGCACCGGCGGCTTTTGCCTCGCTGATAGGCGTTTCACGGTTCTCTTCGCGACCAGCATTTTCCCGAATCTTTTTATTCACCAGCATCTCCACCTGTTCGATTTCCTCATCCGTCATTTTCTGAAAATGAGAGAAATCGAAACGAAGGTGGTCTTCGTTAACGAGCGAACCTTTTTGCTCGACATGCGCACCCAACACTTCACGAAGCGCAGCGTGCAATAAGTGTGTTGCGGTGTGGTTATTGGCAATATTCTTTCGGCGCTCGCCCTCCACAACGGCCCGGAAATATTCTGCCGGATTTTCAGGCAGTTTATCCACCAGGTGAACGATCAGGTTGTTTTCTTTTTGCGTATCGAAAATGCGTGTTTTTACGCCATCGAATTCAATATATCCTGTGTCGCCAACCTGCCCTCCAGACTCTCCGTAGAACGGGGTCTGATCGAAAACAAGTTGATAAAAAGACTTCTTTTTTTGCGTGACTTTGCGGTAACGGGCAATGCGAATCTCGGCTTCCAGCCGGTCATAACCCAAAAACTCGGTTTTATCGATTTTTCGGAGCTCCACCCAGTCATCAGTTTCCTGTGCAGCTGCATTTCTTGATCGGTCTTTTTGTGCCTGCATTTCACTTGCAAAACCTTTTTCATCCACAACCAGTTCGTTTTCACGGGCGATCAGTTCAGTTAAGTCAAGCGGAAATCCATAGGTATCATAGAGGACAAACGCATCTTTACCTGTGATTTCTGTTTTATCTTCGTTTTTAGCTTTACGCATAATATCGTCGAGTAACTTAATACCCGTTGAAAGAGTGCGCAGGAAAGATTCTTCCTCTTCTTTTATTACTTTTTCGATCAATTGCTGCTGGCTGACCAGTTCGGGGAAAGCTTCGCCCATTGTTTCTTTCAGTACATTGATCAGACGGTAAATGCTGGCTTCCTTAAATCCCAGAAAAGTATATCCGTAGCGAACGGCACGGCGTAAAATCCGGCGGATGACATAGCCTGCTTTGTTGTTTGATGGCAGCTGGCCTTCGGCAATGGAAAAAGCCACGGCACGCAGGTGGTCCGCGATTACACGCATGGCAATATCGTCCTTTTCGTTTTGGCCGTATTTTTTATTGCTCAGGTTGCCGATTTCAGCAATGGTATTCTGAAAAACATCGGTGTCATAATTCGATGTAACGCCCTGCAACACCATGCACAGTCGTTCGAAGCCCATTCCGGTATCTACATGCTTATCGGGTAATTCTTCCAGAATACCATTCGATTTGCGGTTAAACTGTATAAAAACCAAATTCCAGATCTCGATCACCTGTGGGTGATCTTTGTTCACCAGCTCGCGTCCCGGTAATTTTTCAACTTCGTCCTGCGGACGCAGATCAACATGAATCTCGGAACAGGGACCGCATGGACCAGTGTCTCCCATTTCCCAAAAATTGTCTTTTTTGCTTCCGTTCAGAATACGTTCCTTGGGCAGGTACTGTTCCCAAAATCCTGCAGCCTCATCGTCGCGTCCGAGATTATCTACACTACTTCCTTCAAAAACAGTGGCAAACAAACGGGTGGCATCGATTCCCATCCTGTCGACCAGAAATTCCCAGGCCCAGTCAATGGCTTCCTTTTTAAAGTAATCGCCAAACGACCAGTTACCCAACATCTCGAACATCGTGTGGTGGTAGGTGTCCAGTCCAACTTCTTCCAGATCGTTGTGCTTACCAGAAACACGCAAACATTTCTGGGTATCGGCCACTCGCGGCCATTTAACGGGTTCGTTGCCCAGAAACCAGTCTTTAAACTGGTTCATTCCAGCGTTGGTGAACATTAATGTTGGATCACCCTTCACCACCATCGGTGCCGAACTCACGATCTGGTGTTCCTTCTCTTTAAAAAAATCAAGAAATGCATTACGTATCTCCTTAGAAGTCTTCATATTACCGTCTGTAGTAGTTTACTATTTCGTTAAAAATATTTAATACAAATAAAATAAAAACCCTAGTTATGAGTTATTTACTTACATTTGCGGCGTGAAAATATCACGTTTTTTTAAAACCCTGCAAAGTTAAGCGTTTAAATTGATTTTGCTGAAAACGTGAAATAAATGCAGCCTGTATGGCAAGAAAGAAGTATAAATTTAATCCGGATACATTAAACTACGAAAGCATTGGTTTATCCTGGAAGGAAAAAGCCATTAAGATCGGGACTTATCTGTCTAGCAGTCTGGCATTGGCGCTGGTTTTTGTAGTGGTGTTCCTGAATTTTTACGAAACACCGAAATCAAAACGACTGAAGCGTGAAAACCAGCAGTTGCTGACGCAATACCACTTGATGTCGAAAGACCTCGATAAAGTTGAAAAGGTACTGAACGACCTTCAGCAACGCGACGATAATATTTACCGTGTGATTTTTGAAGCGGAACCGATTCCGTCGTCAGTGCGGGACGCCGGTTTTGGTGGAGTGAACAAGTATTCTCACCTTGAGAACATGAGCAATGCAGAGCTAGTTGTGGAAACCGCTAAGAAACTCGATGTAGTTGCCAAACAAGCCTACATTCAGTCGAAGTCGTACGACGAAGTACTGGAAATGGCACTGAACAAGGAAATGATGCTGGCTGCACTGCCATCAATTCAACCCATTAACAACAAAGACCTGAAACGTACGTCGAGCGGATGGGGTTACCGTATCCACCCGATTTACAAGGTCCGTAAAATGCACTGGGGACAGGATTTCACGGCACCGGTAGGTACCCCTGTTTATGCAACCGGCGATGGTAAAGTTAGCGAAGTAAAAGGTTCGAAACGCAGCCGCGTAGGATTGGGTCTGAACATTAAGATCGATCACGGCTACGGATACGAAACGGTATACGGTCACCTGAACGGATTTAACGTAAAAAGGGGACAACAAGTAAAACGTGGCGACATCATCGGCTATGTTGGTAACACAGGAGGTTCTACGGCTCCTCACCTGCACTATGAAGTGCATAAGGACGGTCGAAAAGTGAACCCGGCTTACTACCTGTTCCAGGATCTTACACCACAGGAATATGACCGAATGATCGCGATCTCATCGAATATCGGCCAGTCATTAGATTAGAAATTCGTTGTTGGATACTGAATACTAGATAACCACTTTGAAATCATAAGGATAAACTTCCACCGGCAGTAACGGTGGAAGTTTTTTGTTTTGTGCCAGTTCTAAAATCTACTTATCTTGGGGGCATAAATGTTGAAAAGTGCCGTATAAAAAACCCGAAATAGAAAAAATTTATTACTCAGTGGGCGAAGTTTCCGAAATGTTCGGGCTAAACTCTTCACACATTCGCTACTGGGAACAACAGTTCGAGGCGCTGAAGCCTTTCAAGAACAAGAAGGGAAACCGTCTGTTCACCAAAGAGGATATTGAAACCATCCGCCTGATCAACCACCTGGTGAAAGAACGCGGCCTAACCATAAAAGGAGCCCGGCAAAAACTAAAAGAAAACCGCGAAGACACGCTAAACAATTATGAGATCGTGAAACGGCTTCAGGATATTAAACAAGAGTTAATCGAGTTAAAAGAAGGATTTAATGACGATGATGAAAATTAAGGATATCACCCAGTTCCTCGAAAGTTTTGCACCGCTGCATTTACAGGAATCGTACGACAATGCCGGATTAATATTTGGCGACCCGAATGTCAAAATCGATTCTGCACTGGTAACGCTCGATGTTATCGAAGAGGTGGTAGAGGAAGCCATCAATAAAAAATGTGGTTTAATAGTGGCGCATCATCCCATTATCTTTTCGGGTCTCAAAAGAATTACCGGGAAAAATTACGTGGAACGCACCCTTTTAAAAGCCATAAAAAACGATGTGGCGATTTATGCCGCACACACCAATCTCGATTCAGTAAAAGGAGGGGTAAACGCTAAAATCTGCGAAAAACTGGGGCTGACCAATTGTAGCATCCTTCAACCTGCCGAAGGGATTTTAAAAAAACTGGTGACTTTTATACCTACCGATCACGCCAAAAAAGTGCGGGAAGCTGTGTTTGCTGCCGGCGCCGGTCATATAGGCAATTATGATTCGTGTAGTTTTAACCTTCACGGACAAGGAACTTTCCGGGGAAACAACACTACAAATCCCTTTGTAGGCAAGAAAGGAAAACAACATTACGAAAACGAAATCCGCTTCGAAACGATATTCCCTGCCTACCTTCAGGGACAAGTCATTTCTTCCCTCATTCAAGCTCACCCATATGAGGAAGTGGCCTACGACATTTATCCTTTAGATAATAAATTCGAACAGGCAGGAATGGGAATGATCGGAAGCCTTCCAAAGGAAATTTCAGAAAAGAATTTTTTGAAATTACTAAAGGAAACATTTAAAACCGGCACTGTTCGACACACAGCATTGCTCAATAAAAAGGTGAAGAAAGTAGCCGTTTGCGGTGGGGCCGGTTCGTTCCTGCTCAACAGGGCTATTTCGGCCGGTGCCGATTTCTTTGTAAGCGGCGATTTCAAGTACCATCAGTTTTTTGATGCTGAAAATAAAATAGTGATTGCAGATGTGGGCCATTTCGAAAGCGAGCAGTTCACTAAAGAACTTTTTTATGAGTTACTTACGAAAAATTTCCCTAAATTTGCAGTCCGTTTGTCAGAGGTGAATACCAACCCGGTTTTTTACTTCTGATTTTTGGTTTGAAGAGTTGGGATTGAAGTGGAAGAAAACAAGAATTAAAGCTTCCGCGTTATGCCTGAAAACAGAAAAGAATAAAAATTAAATAGTAACAGCATGAATGCACCATATTCAAGGCAAGACGACAAAGACATTTCTATTGAAGAAAAACTGCGTGCACTGCATGAATTGCAAAGCGTAGTTTCTGAAGTGGATAAAATTAAAACTTTAAGGGGTGAACTTCCGCTGGAAGTGCAAGACCTTGAAGACGATATTGCCGGTTTGAAAACCAGGTTGGTAAATCTTGATGACGAGATCAAAAATCTGGATACGGCAATCAACAATAAAAAGATTGCGATTAAAGATTCGCAGGCCCTGATTGCCAAATATACGGAACAGCAGAATAACGTGCGTAACAACCGTGAGTTCGATTCGCTCTCGAAAGAAATCGAGTTTCAGAATCTGGAGATCGAACTTTCTGAAAAACGCATCAAGGAATTTACGGGTGAAATGACCGAGAAAAAAGAAGCAATCGAATCCTCAAAAAAACAGCTGAAAGAGCGCGAAGAAGACCTCGATCGCAAGAAAAAGGAACTGGAGGAAATTACCGAAGAAACCAAAATTGAAGAGGAAAAGCTGAAAGCCAAATCGGAAAAAATCGAGTCGTTTATCGAACCTCGTTTGCTGACTGCCTTCAAACGTATCCGCAAAAATGCACGTAACGGGTTGGCAGTTGTTACCATTCAGCGCGATTCATGCGGTGGATGTTTTGCCAAAATACCGCCACAGCGTCAGCTCGACATTGCCAGCCGTAAAAAAATTATCGTTTGCGAATATTGCGGACGTATTTTGGTGGATGAAAATATCAACGTGATTGAAGATGTAGCTGAATAAGTTAAAAAGACATTTATTGAGAAAGCCGATTCTTATTCAGGATCGGCTTATTTTTTCTCGAATTAAGGCCGTTAACACGACCAACTCGTATCAAACAACATACAATCCAATACAAAAAGGGAGGAAGAAAAAGCATCCCGATATAAAAAACCGTCTCCCAACAAGCGGGAAACGGTTTGCTTAAACATTGTTTTTGAAATTTTATTTTGTTAGATGCAAATTTCTAATCCGTAGAAATACTTTGAACGCTGAAAGCTGAACTAAAATTACCAGCTTCCACCGGCACCACCGCCACCAAAGCTTCCGCCTCCGAAACCGCCAAAGCCGCCAAAGTTTCCGCTGCCTGATGAGAAATTGCCAAAACTCCCGGTCGAACGGTGGCTGCCTCCCGACATCATCCCCAATGCAATCCAGAAAGGAAGGCTCCGGCCCGGTGAGTAGAACCGGCGTCGGCGACTACGACCAAAAATCAAGAAAATAAGGATGAAGAAAAACAGGATAAAAGGGATTCCGGCGGCACCACTTGCATCCGTCTTTTCCCTGTACTGCTCGGCTGTATATTCGCCGCGTGTAATATCCATTATCACGTTTATTCCGGCAGCCAAACCGCCGTAATAATCGTTCTGCTTGAAACGTGGAATCATTTCATTGTCAACGATATCGCGGTTTACGATGGCATCGGGTAAAACGGCTTCCAGCCCATAACCGGTAGCTACAAATACCTGTCCACTACTCTCTCCGGTTTTGGGTTTCACCAAAATTACCAGTCCGTTATCCTTCCCTTGCTGGCCAACACCCCATTTTTCGCCAAGTTGAAAAGTGTAATCCGCCCGATCGTAGCCCTGAAGATCCGGTACGGTTACCACCACAATTTGCGTGGAAGTTTGCCGTGCAAATTGTTCGAGTGAGTTTTCCAGTTTATTGTATTCGTCTTTGCTCAGAATTCCTGCAAAATCATTCACCAATCGCGGCGGATCAGGACGTTCGGGTATCTGTCCAGAAACAGAAAAAACAAAGGTAAAAAGTACTGTAATTAGCGTTATTATTTTATTCATGATCTTATTTTCCAAATGATATATCGTCCGATAATTCGTTCACATCGTCGCTTTGGTAAGGGAAATGTGACTTTAACTGTTCTCCCGCCTTTACGATTCCACCGGCCAGTCCATCGGCGTACTTTCCTTCCTTTAGTTTGCCAATTACAATGTCTTTCGTGCTTTCCCAAAAATCACCGGGAACTTTTTGATTAATACCGGCATCTCCCAGAATGGCAAATTTTCGGTCCTCCACGGCGAGGTAAAAAAGCACTCCGTTTCGTAATTCGGTTTTATGCATCTCGAGCTTTTCGAAAATGTAGGCAGCCCGATCGAGCACATCTCCTGCACAACGATTCTCAATGTGCACCCGTATTTCACCGGATGTATTGGTTTCTGCCACCCGAATGGCATTGGTGATCTTTAACTGGTCTGCTTCCGTAAAATATTTTTGTACGCCCATTATTTATCCTTATTTTTTAAAATTGTACTTCAGGTGCCTGGTCTGCTCCTTGTTGTGCCTGGAAATAGGCCTTCTTATCGAAACCAAACCAGCCAGCATAGATTACCCGTGGAAACTTTCGAATATAGGCATTGTATGCTTGTGTTGTCTCGTTGAATTTCCTTCTTTCCACGGCAATCCTGTTCTCCGTTCCTTCCAACTGTGCCTGCAGATCCAGAAAATTTTGGTTGGCTTTGAGGTCAGGATAACGTTCCACCACCACCATTAAACGGCTCAGTGCAGATGACAATCCGTCCTGTGCCTGGTTAAACTGCTGTAAGGTTTCCGGCGTCAGATTTTCGGAATTTACCTGAATAGCTGTTGCTTTCGAACGTGCTTCAATAACACCTTCCAGGGTTTCCTGCTCATGTTCAGCATAACCTTTTACGGTATTTACCAGGTTTGGGATCAAATCGGCACGACGCTGGTATACGTTCTCCACCTGTGCCCAGGAGGAAGAAACCTGCTCGTCCATTTCCACCATTTTATTGTATCCACAACTTGAAAACAAAAAAGCACTGGCTATGGCCAGCAGTACAATTCCTAATCGTTTCATTTTTCTTCAGTTTATTTGATGCACACAAATATTCCTAAAAAGTGTCAAAAATCATCGCGTTTTTCGGGGAAAGGCGATAATTTGCCGCCGTATTTCGAAATAGCACGATAAAGCATCAGTGAAATGAAAAATTCAGCTTTCAGAAAAGCAATTCTTCAGGGTATTCCAGAAGAACTCCCCCTTCCCCAATCCTACGATCATACTATAAATCACGCTCCCAAACGAAAAAATATTTTGACGTCCGAAGAAAAGAAATTGGCGCTAAAGAATGCACTCCGCTATTTTCCCCAGAAATATCATGAGGTGCTGGCCCGCGAATTTCTGAATGAATTGGAAACCTTTGGCCGCATCTACATGTATCGCTTTCGGCCCGATTATGAGATGTATGCACGCCCAATCGATGAATACCCGGCCCAATCCAAACAGGCAGCATCCATCATGCTAATGATTCAGAACAACCTCGACAAAGCAGTGGCACAGCATCCACATGAACTGATAACCTACGGAGGTAACGGAGCTGTTTTTCAGAACTGGGCGCAGTACCTGCTTACCATGAAATACCTGGCCGAAATGACTGACGAACAAACACTGGTGATGTATTCAGGCCACCCAATGGGATTGTATCCTTCACACAAAAACGCACCACGCGTTGTGGTTACCAATGGCATGGTGATCCCCAATTATTCGGGACGCGATGATTACGAGCGGATGAATGCGCTGGGGGTTTCGCAATACGGACAAATGACAGCCGGATCGTACATGTATATTGGTCCACAGGGAATTGTGCACGGAACTACGATTACCGTGATGAATGCCGCGCGCATGCACTCACCGGGTGATTCTGGCGGTAAAATTTTTGTTACCAGCGGTCTGGGTGGTATGTCGGGGGCGCAACCCAAGGCTACTGTTATTGCCGGTATGGTTTGCATTGTGGCCGAAGTCAATCCAAAAGCAGTGGAAGTGCGCCATAATCAAGGCTGGGTCGATGAAGTCTACACCGATTTGGATAAACTGCTGTCGCGCGCCGTGAAAGCCCGCGAAAATAAGGAAGCCGTTTCGCTGGCATACCAGGGAAATGTGATCGACCTGTGGGAAAAACTGGCTGAAGAAAATATTCCTGTTGAGCTGGGATCGGATCAGACTTCGCTGCACAATCCGTTCGCCGGGGGCTACTACCCCGCCGGATTAAGCTTTGACGCCTCAAACAAGATGATGGCAGAACAGCCTGAACTTTTCCGCGAAAAAGTATACGAATCACTGCGCCGTCACGTAGCTGCAATAAATAAACTCACCCAAAAAGGCATGTATTTCTGGGATTACGGCAATGCATTTTTGCTGGAAGCCAGTCGTGCCGGAGCAGCTATCACCAACGAAAAAGGCGAATTCATTTATCCATCTTACGTGCAGGATATCATGGGACCGCTATTCTTTGATTACGGCTTTGGTCCTTTCCGCTGGGTGTGTACCTCGGGCAATCCAAAAGACCTGGAAACATCGGACCGAATTGCGGCCGAAGTACTGGAAAAGCTGGCGGCTGAAGCTCCCGAACAAATTACACGACAAATGGAAGACAACATTCACTGGATACGAGAAGCCGGTAAAAACAAACTGGTAGTGGGTTCGCAGGCTCGTATTTTGTATGCCGATTGCAACGGCCGCACCCAAATTGCCAAAGCCTTTAATGAGGCCATCCGTGACGGCCGTATTTCAGCACCGATCGTACTGGGGCGCGATCACCACGATGTTTCGGGCACCGACTCTCCTTACCGCGAAACCTCCAATATTTACGACGGCTCGTCATTTACGGCAGATATGGCCGTTCAGAATTTTGTGGGCGACGCTTTCCGCGGGGCCACCTGGGTTTCGCTGCACAATGGAGGTGGTGTTGGCTGGGGCGAAGTAATTAACGGCGGCTTTGGAATGACCATCGACGGATCACCCGAAGCCGAAGAACGCCTGACGATGATGCTGCACTGGGACGTGAACAACGGCATTTCGCGCCGCAGCTGGGCACGCAACAAACCCGCACGCTTTGCCATTGAACGGGCCATGAAAGAAAATCCAAACCTGAAAGTTACACTGCCCGAAGAAGCAGATGATGGTTTGCTGGAGGCCCTGTTTTAACCCATTGAATTCGACTTAATACCGAGAATTAAAAATAAAGTGCGTTCATAGACTTTTATTGTACTAAGTTGGCTAAATTTAATGCAAACTAACGAGCTATGCGTACCATTATTTTTTTGCTGCTTGCTGCACTTACCTCCTTTATCACAAACGCCCAGTTAAGAACCGCCGATATTTCAGGCATTCAAAACAAATACCTGGATATACCGTATGCCGGTCTTTCTGAAGCCCAAAAACTGGATGTTTACCTGCCCGGTGAAGGCAATGGTCCTTTCCCGGTAATTCTCGCCATTCATGGCGGAGGTTTTATGGCAGGCGATAAACGCGACCTGCAGGTAGAACCCATGCTGAACGGGCTGAAACGAGGCTATGCCGTTGTAGCCATAAATTATCGCCTGAGCGGGGAAGCTACCTGGCCGGCGCAAATTCACGATTGTAAAGCTGCCGTGCGCTGGATTAGGGCCAATGCCGATAGTTATAAGCTCGATGGCAACAGAATTGCAGCCTGGGGCGGTTCGGCCGGCGGTCACCTGGCTTCGATGCTCGGGACCTCGGCGGGTGTGGAAAAACTGGAAGGCGCAGCATTGGGGAATGCCGATCAGTCGAGCCGCGTGCAGGCAGTGATTAATTGGTTCGGCCCAACAGATTTCCTGAAAATGGACATGCAATTGCGCGAAAGCGGCGCAGTAAATCCGATGATTCATTCAATACCAACTTCACCGGAATCCATACTCCTGGGGAATAAGCTTGAAGATGTGCCTGAACTGGTAAGGGAAGCCAATCCCGGGACGTATGTATCAGCCGACGATCCGCCATTTTTTATTCAGCATGGTACCGAAGACAGCCTCGTTCCTTACCAGGGAGCGGTGCTGCTGGCCAGGCAACTGGGCGAAGTATTGACTGCAAAAAATGTATCGTTAGAGTTATTCCCGGCCACGGGACACGGAAACGGACCGGCTTTTTACACCGCCTACAACATGGATAAAATCTTCCACTTTATGGACCTTCATTTAAAACCAAAAGTGGAAACCGGACTCATTACAGTTGGTGGATTCAAACTGCGATATGTGGTGAAAGGAGAAGGTATCCCTTGTCTGGTGATCGGTTCATCGGTATACTACCCCAAAACATTTTCTAAAGAACTGCATAAACATTTGAAAATGTATTACGTGGATATGCGCTGGTTTGCGCCTGAAGTAAGTGGCGAACCTGTCAACAAGCTAAGCATCAGCAATATTGTCAAAGATATAGAACAAATACGACAGATTTTTCAACTGGAAAAACCGATAATTCTAGGGCATTCGATTCATGGCACGGTTGCCATGGAATATGCCAAATTCTATCCCGAACATGTTTCTTCGCTGGTACTTATCGGTTCGCCCAACCGCTTTGGCAATGCCTTTTTCGATGAAGCAACTGCGAGTGCGTGGGATAAAGCTTCGGAAAGCCGAAAAGAACTGCAGACCAAAAACTGGATGGAACTGAGCAAAATCAGCGCTGGACTAACGGAGGCAGAAAAAGTAGTTGAAGAGTACTGCACCATGGCTCCTACCTACTGGTTCGATCCAACTTACGATGCACACTGGCTTTGGGACGGCGTATTTATTCGTGCCCATTTACTACGCCCACTTTACAGCGAAGTTTTTCACAATTATTCGATGTTTGCCAACGAAAGTAAAGCACCGGTACCCACGATGGTTTTCGTTGGGAAATACGATTTTGCCATTCCGCCTAACCTTTGGGAACCTGATAAAAATGTAGAGGATATTACGACCATTGTTTTGGAGAAAAGTGGGCACACGCCACAACTGGAACAAAGCGGGGAGTTTGATGCTGCTCTTCTCGACTGGCTTAAATACAAAAAAAATAACGATGAATAGAAGCACATTTATTCGTACGGCGGCAGCCGGAGCGCTTGCCCTGGGATTTACCGGCAGATTGGCCCCCGTAAAAACCCATGTTCTTTCGCTCAGCTTCGATGATGGTTTTAAAAAGTCGTTTTACAAAACCGCTGAAATTCATGAAGAACACGGGTTGAAAGCCTGTCTGAATATTATTGCTTCGGCACATTTGGGCAATAACGAAGGACCAGAAGAGTACCACCATTATCCGGTAGGTAATTTCGAAGACTGGAATCGTTTGAAAGAACGCGGGCATGAAATTATGCCACACACCTGGGCGCATAATAATTTAACTAATTTGCCATTTGCAGCGGCCACAGCATTAATCGATAAATGCCTTGATTATTTTGATGAGCATCTTGTCGGATTTGAACGCAACAAAGCCGTTTACAATTTTGCCTACAATGCTTCCACTCCGGAGTTGGAAGATTATGCACTTTCGAAAGTCCGCGCGGTGCGCACCGGTGGTTGGGACATACTTGGCGAAGGCCGTAAGGCGCATCGTTTCCCGGATAAAACAGGGCCGGTCAGGTTGGGATGCTGGTCATACGGACCCGAAAATGCCGACAAATGGGTAGAAACCGAAGTAAATAAATTTTTGGCGACTGAAGGTGGCTGGTTAATTCTTAACCTTCACGGCTTGGACGATGAAGGTTGGGGACCTGTGAGCACAAAATTCCTCGATAGCTTTTTAAAACGAATGGTCAACATTGATTCGCTGGATGTTTTACCTGTAGGAATGACACTGGAGAAATACATGGCATAAAGAAGCTTGTTCAATTCGGTATAAACTACTATTTTTAAACGAATTAGTAAACTAAACCTAATCATGAAACGAGCATGTAAAATTTTTACACCCAAGAGAATAATTAATCCCGATGGCTATCGGCACATGCGAGTTCCATACTATACCGCTAAAAACTAACAATCTTAATCGTATGAAAAAGACTTCCATTTTTATTCTTTTTATTGCCCTGTTTTACACCCTTTCTGCACAGGATCCAAAAATAAATGTAGTCGTAATCGGTGCACACCCCGACGATGCCGATGTGGATGTGGGAGGTACAGCTTATCAGTTTGCACAAATGGGGCACAACGTTTTGTTTGTGTCGCTTACTAACGGCGATGCCGGGCATTACAGCAAAGGCGGTGGTGCCCTGGCAAAAATCAGGATGAAAGAAGCTGAAGAAGCCGGAAGAAGGATTGGCGTAACCTACAAAGTACTCGATAACCACGATGCCGAGTTGATGCCAACTTTAAAATTACGACACGATGTAATACGACTGATTCGCAACTGGGATGCTGATGTCGTGATTACACACCGACCTTACGATTACCATCCCGATCACCGCAACACGGCAATTGTAGTGCAGGATGCTGCGTTTTTGGTTACCGTTCCAAACGTAGTACCCGATGTTCCTGCGCTAAAAACCAATCCTGTATTTTTGTATTCGCACGATAATTTCCAGAAACCCAATTCTTTTCAACCCGATATTGCGATCGATATTTCAAATGTGTACAACAAAAAAGTGTACGGAATGGCTGCACACGAATCTCAGTTTTTTGAGTGGCTCCCCTGGCTCAACGGTCTGCTTGACCAGGTCCCGGAAACCGAGGAAGGACGATTGGAATGGCTGGGAGAAATGCGGTCAAGAAAGATAAGCACTGAAACCAGAAAATCGCTGGAGAAATGGTATGGCGGCGATAAAGCCGGAAAAATGACCGCAGCTGAAGCGTTCGAAATTTGCGAATTTGGACGACACCCATCGGATGAGGAGATCAGAAAATTATTCCCGATGATTGGAAAATAACCTTAACAATTTGAAGATGGTAGTTCGAAAAAAAGTTGAAAAATGTCCCAATTGTGGCTCAACAGTCATCGATATATATTGCAGTGTTTGTGGTCAAAAAATCTACCAAAACAGGTTTACATTTCACGGATTTTTGGAAGTCATTGGAGATGCATTCAACATCGAACGGGGATTTATCCACACACTCTTTGGGCTTTTCAATAATCCGGGAAGAATAATTAATGATTACCTGAATGGAAAAACAAAATCGTATTTTAACCCTCTGAATTATATCTTAATTGTGGGCGGTATATACGCCTTTCTGGTGCTATCGTTAAACATACTTGACAGTAGTATTGCTTCTACCAATCAAATTCTTCAAAACGAAAACATGCAGGCTTCGCCCGAAGCACTTGAACTGCAAAAACATTGGGTGGAAACCGTAAAAAAATATGTCAATTTTATTCCGTTGTTAATGATTCCATTTGCCAGCCTCTTCTCAAAATGGTTTTATCACAAAAGGAAGTTATTTTATGGCGAGCACCTCATCCTGAACACCTTTATTTTTGCCCAAAGTATTCTGATCTCAGTTGTCGTGGCTCCGCTGGTTCTGGTCATTCCGGGGATGTTGGAAATATACCCGCTGATCAACTTCAGTTTAACACTGCTTTATTTTACATATGCACTGTTCAGCATTTTTAAAAAATCGGTTCTCAACGCCTTTTCTGGAGCTGTTGTTATCTACATGGGAGGGTTCGTGTTCTTTATGCTTTTCGTAATGGTTATTGTTGTAACAGGCATGATTCTGTTGAACCTGTTTGGAGTGGATATGAAGGATCTGGCGGGTTAATTTATCTTCTCAATTACGATCACTCAAACTTCATTTCATAGGGCCTTGCAATGGCTTCCTGCAATTCACTAATTCCAATGCTGCGGCTTTTGCGGATGTATTCGCGGCCATCGAAAAACACCAGGATAGTTGGGGCTGCAAAAATACTGTTCTGCCCGGCAGTATCGGGTAAAACATCTGATTTAACGTAAGCCATTTTCATTTCCGGGAAATGCGTTTCCAGCAATTCAACTACCTTAGGCTTCAACACCTTGCAAACATTGCAAGCTTCGGTCGAGAAATAGGCCAGCAGTGCCGGTTCCTTTTTCAGCTTCTCAAATTCTTCGGACGAAGTAATTTCTATATACATGACTTATTAGTAATTTCCAATACTCAACATTACCAGCGTACAAGCCTCAACGGGCTCAATATCATTCTCTTGAAGCAGTTGATAAAACTCCGGATTCTCGGTTCCCGGATTAAATATCACACGTCGTGGTTGTAAATTAATGACCTCTGAATAATATTCGGGCTGGCGTTGCGGGCCAACGTATAAACTCACGGTATCAATTTCAGCGGACGGGAATTCGGTTGTGATCTTCACATCCTCCACCTGACCCTCACGTTTGGCCAGCGCCACTACTTCGTGATTGCTGTTGCGCAACGAACGGATAGCCATATTCGAGTAACGGGCCGGATTTTCGCTGGCACCAATGATCAGTGTTTTTTTCTTTTCACTCATGATTTTTGCAACAAAACAACGGCAGATACAGAAATGCCTTCTTCGCGGCCTTCAAATCCAAGTTCCTCTGTGGTAGTGGCTTTTACCGAAACCCTGTCAACATCGACTCCCAAAACTTCGGACATTACTTTTTCCATTTCAGGAATATAAGGTTTCAGTTTGGGCTGCTGGGCACTTATCGACGAATCGATATTTACAATTTCGTAACCTTTTTGCTGTACCAATTCGTAGGATTTTTTCAGTAAAATTTTACTGTCGATGTTTTTGAAATCTTCTGAATTGTCGGGGAAATGGGTACCTATGTCCCTTAATTTAAGCGCACCCAGCATCGCATCGCAAATGGCATGAATCAGCACATCACCATCTGAGTGTGCTACGGTACCTTTCGAGTGCGGGATTAAAATACCGCCCAACCACAGAGTTTCACCTTCAGCCAGACGGTGCACATCGTATCCTATTCCAACCCTGAAACTCATTAGCGCTGTCCGCCAAAAGCGTCGATATCAAACGAAAGCGAGAAACGGAGTGTATTTTCGAGCGGGTGGTTCCGTTGTGTTGGAAACAGGTATGAAAAATCAAGTGCAAATACATTCATTTTCAGTCCTGCTCCTGCTGTGAGGAATTTACGGTTACCCTTGTTTTCGTGCTCGTAGAAATAGCCTGCGCGGATAGCAAACTGTTTATTGTACCAGTATTCCACACCCACTGCCCAGGTAATTTCCTGGAACTCTTCTTTCATTCCGCCGGGTGCATCGGCAAAGGATTTAAAAATACCTTCAATCACACCAATATCTGAATTGATGCCGCCGGCAAAAATAACATCACCATCACCGTATGCAGTAGAATCTGCAGGTGGCGTTGGTACCAACAATTTATTGGCTTCAGCCGAAAACGAGAAGCTGTTATAATCGTCAAGTTCCATCATGTAAGAAGCTCCCAGTTTTAAAGTGGTCGGGATGAAGTCTTTTACTTCACCGTCGGTGTACGAAATCTTCGCACCAATATTCTGAATGTTGATACCCGCAGAAAAACTATTGTCTTTTCGGCTTCTCCTGAATTCGTTAAAATAATAAAAGGCAACGTCGGCTGCAAAAGAATTCCCAGCACGTGTTTCTACACCATTAACCAATTGTCCGCCGGTAAGGTCTGAACGAATGTAACGTACAGCTACAGAACCCGACCAGGTTTCAGAGAGCAACCGGGAATAAGCCAGATCGATCGCAAATTCGTTTGGACTTTGCTGCCCCTGAAATTCACCTATTTCGGAGGTGAATATAATATCTCCGAGGGCAAAATACCGCAATGAGGCACTTAAGGATTGCACATCGTCGAGCTTCTTATAACCCACAAGATAAGCCAGGTTTATATCGTCTACCAGGTTGCGCAACCATGGTGAATAGGAAAGACCCACTCCCATATCACTTTCCATAAATACATATTTTGCAGGATTCCAGTGCTGCGAATTTACATCAGCTGAAGTACCTACACCAACATCACCCATACCGCCGGCACGCGAATCGGGTGTAATTCCCAGAAAGGGCACCGCTGTTGTAATTGTATTTGCTCCCGAAAGTGTTCCCTGTGCCATCATGCTTTCAGTGGCAGATACAACCAGTATAAGAATAAACAAAAGTCGAAAAAATCTCATCATAATTTTACTAAAATTGAGCGTGCAAAGATATAAGAATTGTTCTTGATACCATATTATCTAACAATTTGAACGGAAGTTTTTTGGAAAAATTTTACAGCCACCGCTTTTTTAGCGGGCAATTATCATTTTACCTGATTTTGAAGTGATTATTCCCTCCGAGTTTTGCACAATGGCACGGTAGATATAAATGCCCGGTGTGGCCGCTATTTTTGATTCAGTCAGATCCCAGCGGACCGGGTTAGTGGTTGAACCGTTCGAGCCAACAGTTGTCTGAAAACGATCGATCGTACGCCCGAAGCTGTCGTAAATGTCAAAAATCACATCGAGTGAAGCTCCCGACTGGTTATGTTCCAGCACAAAATACGTGTACTCTGAAACCGGATTGGGATAATTACTAATGTTGGAAATGATAAAATCACTTGTAACCTCAAACTCAATTTCCACTTCGCTTGAATTATTGGCCACATCCCAGGCTTTTAGTTTGAGCGTATGTTTTCCAACCGAGAGATTGCTGAGCGGATACGAAATGCTACCGCTGGTGTAGTCATCTGCATTCGACTGGTAGTGGTTGTTCAGAACGATCACATTGGAATAATTATCGTCGATTACTGCAGTAATGTCATGTCCTACTCCCGTACCAACCGTGTTTATTCCGTTTTCGTCGCTGAGGTTGGCAAGAAGAACAGGATTTTTGCCGGTTTTATCCCCCGATCGAAAGTCGGGCGAATCGAGGAAAAGTTCGATGTCCGGTCCCTGGTTATCCGTTATGCTGGATCCCGATCCACCAATATCGAAATTGGTGAATGCACCATGTGCATCCACCGATCCGTTATCAGCATAGTATTGAATTTTTCCTTCTCCCAGGCTGTATGAAATATCTTTCGGCACTACAAAGCTAAAACTGAAATCGCCATTCTTTATACTCGATTTCCCTTTATAAATAATGTTCTCGCGCACTTTGAATGAAATCGGAGACTGACCATTGTTCCCAAGTGTTTCCATCACCACTTCCTTGTCGTAAACCGTGGGGATCAACGTTCCGTTAAAATCATCAACCTTTCCGCCAAAGGCATCCGAAACATATCCGGTAACCGTAACTTTCTGAAGTGCTCCAATGCTTTGACGCGAACCTTCGGCACCTTCCTGATTAATGGTACTGGTTACAATTTTGTAGGCTGGGAACGATAACTTGAGTGCTGGATCGGCCAACAGCGAAAAATTTCGCTTGTTGATTGAGTTCCCGATATTGACTTTCGCCAGTCGCATCACATCACCCATCCGGTAATGTTCGCCGTTTTCGTTGTTGTCGAAAATATAGTTGTAAAAACTCTTGCTTAGTTTGAAATTTGCTGTGGCATAAACTACCCTTGTAGTTGAAAAGAGTCCGATCCCTCCCCCGTTAGCATTGAAAAGTACATACTCTCCTGCCGAAGTTTCATTGCCATCAAATCGGCTGAATTCGCAGGTAGCCGTGACAAAAATGGGCAGTTGGTTGGTATTCGACCATGCATTAATATCGCTGATATCGAGTACACGTTCGTGCGCCAGGAAACGTTCGTTGGCATGACCTACGTAATTCAGAATTAAAACCCCGTCTTTCACGCGCTGATTGATGGCTGCATTCACATCGGGGTAACGTTGTCCCGACGGAGTAACGCTTTCAACATAAGCATCAAAATAGATCTTGTCCGTTGTGAAGGCTGAATTATTTGAATTGACCGAATCGGCCAGTTCCTCCGACTGCCGCATGTGCAGACCCGAATCTTCATCATCACCAATAAAACTGATGACATTCCGCCAACTTCCAAGTGCTTTTACTTCATAGTAACGCTTCACTTTATCCACAACAAGTTGAGCTTCGTAAGCCGTAGCAGCAGGAATCCGACCAATACCCAGATCGATGGCGCCGTTGTATACACTTTCATCCGCGTCCAGCAATACAAAATAATCATCGGTCACAAACGACGAGGTAGGTGTCAGCGAGTTATCGGATTGATAGGTAGGTATAAAATTTCTGCTGTCGGCGTTAATTCCCTTATTGTCGTAACTCCCATCACCAAAAAGCAAAACGTATTTCAGTTTTTCACCACGGTCGTAAAACATTTTTATGAAATTACGTATCCCGGTGGCATTCCTGGTCCCCGAGCTAAATTCGTTGTATACTTTTTCAACGTTCACTACCTCCACATCCATGCCATCGAAATCGCGATGAAAGGCAGCCAGTTCTTCAGCAGCATTCATAAAATTGGGGTGAGAAATAATCAAAAACTCGGGAGTACTCAATCCGTGCAGGTTTTGGTTTTCAACTTCGCCAACCAGAGCTGGTGTTTTAAAATTCCCATTTGGATTGAAGACCACGTATTCGCGGAGACTGTCTGCCGGGCGTTTCCCATTAATTATATTTCCGTTGAGGGAATATGGAACTTCTGCAACCTCGCTGATGGCTGTAACATCCAGGATTTTTGTATCGGCCGTGCCATGGGCTATCAAAAATTCCAGCGTGTTTCCATTCCCTACTGAAGCTGCATCGCGAAAAAAAAGCGGTTCATTTCCAACCCTGAGTTGTTGCTTGTAATTCAATTCAATGTAATCGATCCAGGCTTCGGCATTCAGGTTCGAAGCATTATAGGTTAAACTCACGTTTAATTGATCACCCGAAACATAAACCGAAAAATTTTTGTTCTCTTCATCGGCATATAATCCATAGGTATCATTGGTATTTACTTTCGTAAAATTTACGGTCCCGGCTTCTGAACCATCAGCCGAAACATCCATTGAAGTATTAACATAGCTTCGGGCTGCCGCATTGACAACCAGAGTGGCCTGTTCTCCGACCACGGCATCCTTTACCGGAATCGAATAGGCACGACTGGTTCCACGACTGAATTTATCGCCAAACCACTGTTTCCCAGATCCGAGGGGAAGCAAGTTGTATTTTTCGTCTTCGTAAAATGCATAGGCATCAAAAGCAGTTATGCTTCGTGTGGCTTCCTGAGTCCATTCTGGATAAACTTCTATGGTTTTTATTTCTCCGGTATTCTCAGCCAGAAAGAAATAGCCCTTTGAAGCATAATGATTGTTAGCATGGACAAAATTGCCCTGGCTGTTTAAACTCCAGGAAGTTACGCCGGGTGCGTAAAAAAACAGGCATTGTTCCCCATTGTTTACGCCGTGCCAAACGCTGCACTGTGGAAGATCATCGTAGGCTATATCCGCTGGATTCTCGGAAAGTGAAAGGCCTCCCATTCCGAACACATTTACCTGGTTGGGATTACTAAATCCCCAGTCATTAAGAGTTGTATGCGGTATTTTATAAATTCCTTTACCCGAAGTACTGATCTTCTTCCAGTTCCCTGAACCAAGCACAGAATTTGATTTCCACTCATACTTATTCATTGCATTTCTTTCAGCAACTAAAGGAATCCTTTTTAGATCAAACTGAATTAAACGATAAACTTTATCACCTTCTTTTTTGAAAGGAACAATTTCAAGCAGGTTTTTGGAGATGTCTCCTGACCTGACAACCTGCGAACGTAGCTCTACATCGGGTGCAATGTGTTCATGTAAATTTCCATAAACAGTGCTGTCAACCAATTCAAAACGAGAGTTTTCGATCACAAACCTGTAGGATTGAGTATTATTTTCGAGAGGATATAAACGGGTATATAATGGAATTTCTTCTTCCTTACCCGGAAATTCTTTTTGCTGTAAATAGGCTACAATTCCATTTTCAACCTCATACGATCCGCTTGGATCTGACCAGTCCAGCACAACAGACTCTTTCTGTACATCGTTGACCGTAAAACCAACGATTAAAACGACTAACAGAAATAGAATTCTTCTCATACACAGCTTTTCAATATCGTTAATCAAGAACGAAACTGCAGCTTTAATATTGCCGGTTTTTCGTCCCCGATTTTGCCCGATTATCTATTCGGGCAGGTTGACAAAGATATCAACATCCTTGAAAACTTGCTTAAAATATTGAAATCCGTGAACAATAAGAATACAACAAATTAGTTATATTTGTGTCGATTCGAAAAATTAAACACAAAAAATGAGTTTGATGAAACTAAAACCATTATTCATTTTACTACTGGCCGCGATCGTTTCCAGCTGTGGTTTATTTGGTGGAGGAGGTGATTCTTCGCGTACTACAGGCTGGGCATACAATGACGAGGAAACAGGAATGATTCCAAACATATCGGGCTACGAACAGGAAGCAGGACCCGGTCTTGTTTTTGTTCAAGGTGGTACGTTCACCATGGGACGCGTGGAACAAGACGTAATGTATCGCAACGATAACTTCCCGCGAAGAGTAACCGTTGCGTCGTTTTATATGGATGAAACCGAAGTTTCAAATCAGGACTATCGGGAATTTACTCACTGGACATCAAGGGTTTATCCCGGAGATACCGAACGATTAAAATCCATAACTCCTGACTCCAGCGTTTGGAGGAGTGAGTTGGCCTACAACGAACCATATGTAGAAAATTACTTCCGTCACCCCGCATATTCAGAATATCCGGTAGTTGGGGTAACCTGGGAACAAGCCGATGCTTACTGCAAATGGCGTACTGACAGGGTTAATGAACAAATTCTTGTTGATAAAGACATTTTACAACACGATCCGTCACAATCGGGTGAGAATGTGTATACATCCAAAACATACCTCGCTGGTTTGTATCAGGGAACCGAAGGAGATAAACCGGTGGAGAATCCTGATGGAACTACCAGACGACCAAAATGGGAAGACGGAATTATGCTTCCAAGTTACCGATTGCCCACTGAAGCAGAATGGGAATACGCCGCATATGGATTGATAGGTAACACCGATGGCGAATTGCTCACCGACCGTAAAATCTATCCATGGAACGGCGCCTATCTGCGCGACGACCGCAAAAAAGATAAAGGCCAGATGAAAGCCAACTTTGTCCGTGGACGTGGTGACATGATGGGTATGGCTGGTGCGCTAAACGACAATGCCGATATTGCAGCTCCAGTATTTTCCTATTCACCAAACGATTACGGTCTTTACTGTATGTCGGGTAACGTAAACGAATGGGTAAACGACGTTTATCGTCCGCTTTCGCTGAACGACATGGAAGAATTTAATCCATACAGAGGTAACGTAATTACCGAATACCGTCGCGATGCCAACGGTAATCTCATGCGCAACGAATATGGAGAACTGATCAGGGATACCATTCCTGGAATGGACTTTCGTAATGTGGAAGACGGCGATTTGAATTCGCAGATTGTGGAAGGTGATAACTGGAACGAGGTCCAGCAACGCGGAACCAACGGCATGTATATCAAAGATGAACGTCCGGGATTCTTCTCTTCGCTTATTGATGATGAAGTTCGTGTATACAAAGGTGGTTCCTGGGAAGATCGCCCTTACTGGCTGGTACCTGGAACACGACGCTATCTGGAGCAAACAAAAGCCAAACGCGATCTTGGTTTCCGCTGTGCAATGACACGCGTTGGAAGCCCACAAGGATTCTAAAGTAAAAATGAACAAACAATACAAAGCTTCATTCTGTCGGAATGGAGCTTTTTTTGTGCCAAATTGTACTTATTTTTGAAGCATGACTACTGTAGAAGAAATATATAAACTATTTCAGAAAACCAGAAAGATTTCGACTGACAGCCGGAAAATTGAGAAAGGTTGTTTGTTTTTTGCCCTGAAAGGTGAAAATTTCAATGGTAACCGCTATGCCGGACAAGCCATCGAAAACGGCGCCGCCTATGCGATCGTAGACGAGGAAGAATATGCGAAATCAGATCGTACCATCCGGGTAAAAAACGTACTTCAGAGCCTTCAGAAATTAGCTCACTACCACCGGAAGAAACTCGGGATCCCGATTCTGGGCATTACAGGTTCAAACGGTAAAACCACTACAAAAGAACTGATTGCAGCCGTGCTTTCAAAAAAATTCAGACTGGTATTTACACAGGGCAATCTGAACAATCACATTGGTGTTCCGTTGACTTTGCTGAAAATGGATGCAAGCACCGAGTTTGGCGTGGTGGAAATGGGGGCCAACCACCCGGGCGAAATTGCCGCACTTTGCCGGATTGCAGATCCTGACTATGGAATAATTACCAATATTGGAAAAGCGCACCTCGAAGGCTTTGGATCGTTCGAAGGAGTGATCCGAACAAAAGGTGAATTGTATGATTTCGTTGGTCAAAAAAAGGGAACAATTTTCTATAACAGCGACAATCCTATTCTGGAAAATTTAGGAAAGGATCTGCCTAAAAGGGTCTCCTACGGCAAATCGGGTGCCGATCTAAATGGCGAACCTTTGCAGTCGCCTCCCTTTATACATGTGAAAGCAAATTTTCCAAAAGGTGTTCTTTACCTGAATTCTAAACTAATTGGAGATTACAATTACGAAAATATTATGGCGGCAGCCTGCATAGGAAATTACTTTGAATTGGATCCTCTAAAAATTCAGGAAGCAATAAAGCAGTATACACCAACGAATAATCGGTCACAACTCATTCAGAAAGACGGACTACGAATTATTATGGATGCCTATAACGCCAATCCTACCAGCATGAAAGCTTCAATCGAGAGCTTTGCAGGATCATCACCCGACAACTGTTTTCTGATTCTGGGCGATATGCTCGAGTTGGGTGAATATTCAAGAGAAGAACACCTTTCCATTCTTCATTTGTTAAAAGAAAAAGGATTTAAACACGTTTTCCTGGTGGGCCCTGAATTTAAAAGCGTTGCAACAGGATTCGACTACCGCAATTTCCAGGATGTGAACGCGTTGTGCGACGATCTTCAGAAAAAGAAAATAAAAAACGGGAACATTTTAATAAAAGGTTCCCGTGGTATTCAGCTTGAAAAAGTACTTGACTTTATTAGTTAACTAAAGGTTTTTCAACTTTCAATACATCAGCAATTGCTTTTTCGAAAGTCGGTTTTGGCAGTGCTCCCATCGCCATTTGCGGCTGTCCATCAGTAGGTACAAACAACAATGAAGGAATACTTTGAATGCCAAACATTCCGGCAAGTTGCTGCTGCTCTTCCGTATTCACTTTATAAATTACGATCTTGTCGCCGTATTCTTTCTGGAGTTCTTCCAAAACCGGTGCTACCATTTTACATGGGCCACACCAATCGGCATAAAAATCAATCATACAAGGCACTGAACCTTCATACTTCCACTCTTTGTTCGCTTCAAAATTGAAAACTTTCTCCTTGAAAGTTTCCATGGTTAAATGTTCTAACATGGTGTTTATTTTATTTTTATTAATAAATATCTATTTATTTACATATGTCGATGCAAATATAATGCCATCACACGAATCAACAATATACCACTTAAATTCAAGCAAATAATTGTAATTTTGTCACAATTTTTTCAGAAATGGCAGAAACACGACCCAAATAGCCTTTTCTGACAGTAATCGAAATCACAATAAGCGGATTTAATCCATTGTTCCCGGATGGAATATTTCATATTCGCTTAACATGGGAAGCGGTAATTTTGAATAAATGAATAAACTGAAACACAATATATTCACACAAATCTCGAGTGTCGCCGATACCTTGGAACTCGAAACCTACGTCATTGGTGGTTATGTTCGTGATCTGTATTTGGGACGCCCATCAAAGGACATAGACATTGTAACTATAGGCAGTGGAATTGAATTAGCCAGTGCTGTGGCAAAGCGCCTGAAACCGGTACCGCGGGTGAACGTATTTAAGAACTTTGGTACAGCTATGTTGAAATACAAGGATCTGGAAATTGAGTTTGTGGGTGCCCGCAAAGAATCTTACCAAAGAAATTCGCGTAAACCTTTTGTGGAAAACGGAACCTTGCAAGACGATCAGAACCGCCGAGACTTTACCATTAATGCACTCGCTCTTGGTCTGAACAGCAAAAATTTTGAAGAACTACTTGATCCGTTTAACGGGATGAAAGATTTGAAAGCAGGCATCATTAAAACGCCACTCGATCCGGATATTACTTTTTCCGATGATCCTTTACGGATGATGCGCGCCATTCGATTTTCCACAGAACTTAATTTTGAGATTGAGACCGGAACCTTGCAGGCAATTGCCAAAAATAAGGAGCGCATCACGATCGTTTCAGCGGAGCGCATCATTGATGAGTTGAACAAGATCATCATGGCCGAAAAACCATCAAAAGGATTTAAATTACTAGAAGAGACCGGTTTGCTCCGACTTATTTTTCCGGAATTGCAAAATATGAAGGGTATTAACAAGGTGAATGGAGTTGCACATAAAGACAATTTTTACCATACCCTGGAGGTACTCGATCGCATTGTACCATACACCGATAATCTATGGCTGCGCTGGTCGGCTATTTTGCACGACATTGCCAAACCCGCCACCAAGAAATTTGTTGAGGGACAAGGCTGGACGTTTCATGCGCATAATTTTGTTGGCGTGAAAATGATCCCGAAGATTTTCAGAAGAATGAAATTACCTCTTAACGAGAAAATGAAGTATGTTCAAAAAATGGTACAACTGCATATGCGCCCAATCGTCCTTTCTGAAGACACAGTAACAGATTCGGCCGTGAGGCGTTTACTTTTTGAAGCCGGTGATGACATCGACGACCTGATGACACTTTGCGAAGCCGATATCACTTCGAAAAATGCGGAAAAGGTGAAACGTTACATGAAAAATTTCAAGGTCGTGCGCAGAAAACTTAAGGAAATCGAAGAAAAGGATGCCATTCGTAATTTCCAGCCTCCTGTAGATGGAGAGTTAATCATGAAAACTTTCGGGCTGGAACCTTGTCGTGAAGTTGGACTGATTAAAGATGCCATAAAAGAAGCCATTCTGGATGGCGAGATTCATAACAATTATGAAGAAGCTTTTCAATTCATGCTGGAGAAAGCAAAGGGAATGGGCTTAAAACCAAAAATCTAATGCAAGCGAAGTCTTAGTTTAACCGGCAGGTGATCGCCAAAACCACCGTTATACCGGAATCCTGTGTAGGTTCTCGAAGGTTTCAACCCTCCATGGATTTTATCATCTTCCAGTAAAAAGCCCGCTGAAAAAATGCTTGCCCATTCGGGTTCTGTATACAAACCGTTTTCAGCATTCAGTAATGCCCCGGAAACTATGATCTGATCAAAAATAAACCATTGCGACTGGTATTTCAGCGTTCCCATTCCTGCCTGCATCCAGGAAGTCGACAAGTTGTAAAGCTTATCAGAACCGAAATTCGATCCCGGTTTAGCGGTATTCAAATAGTCAAGAATACTGGCATCAGTTGGTTGGTCGTTAAAATCACCTATAATTATGATTTTTGCCTCTTTTTGCTGCTGAAATACAGAATCTACTTTTTGACGCAACAGAGTGGCAGCCCGGTTTCGCAAAGGTCGCGTTTCGAGCAACCCGGAATAGCGTGATGGCCAGTGATTGATAAAAAGATGGAGGGTATCCCCGTCAGCCACTATTCCCGATGTATACAAAATTTCTCGTGTCTGTCTAATCGAACCATCTGCATTGACAAATGGAAAATATTCGTATTGCAGTGGATAAAAGATCTCTGAATTATAAAGCAATGCCACATCAATCCCGCGTGGATCGGTCGATTCTTTATGAATGATCCTGAATGACACGGTATGAAGTGCAGTTTTTTCTATCATTTGTTCCAACACCTGCCTGTTCTCGATTTCACAAAAACCGATAATAAGCGGGATGTCCCAACCTAAGGCACCGAGCAAAGCTTTTGAGGTATTATTCATTTTTTGCTGAAACCGTTTATAGGTCCAGTGACGATCACCCTCAGGTGTGAACTCATTATCGTTCGTATGCGGATCGTCTTTCCAGTCGAACAAATTTTCGGCATTGTAAAAAAGCACGGCAAAATCGTTTTCCTGAGCCGGAGTTTTAAAAAATAAAAAGAGGAAAAGTATTGGAATGATTTTATTCTTCATCCTTTTCAACTACACGTTCGTAGGCCCCCAGATCAGGTCCCTCATCGCTCGTACGGCTTTTGTCAAGAATGTCTGTCGGGAAGAGTTTGGCGATGTCAACGGATCCCACATCAATCGCTGCCGACAATGAGTCCAGTTCATAGTTGTAATCATCGTAGGGATCGACAAAGCGAGGATCGAAATTCGGACCTTTCCAAACCTGGTTGTAATGGCTCTTATTGGACGTATTGGTTGTATCGGGAACCTGTAAAATACAATGGTCGAACATAAAATTAAACATGTTCTCTCCGTTGTCGCCTAACTCCAACTCTTTACTGATGTTACCATAAATAATGCTATTCCCAAAAGTGGCTTTTACCAGATCTCCGTTGTACGAAATTTTACTTCCATCAGCACCTTCAACCACCAAAACATTAGACAAAACCAGTGACGGTGTCGAACGCACTTTGCTACCATAGTTTCCCCAATAATTGGCAATGGTTGTATGATAGAATTCGTATTCGCCTCCAATAAGCAATGCCGTTGCATAATAACCACAATTGGCAATAACGTTGTTGTAAGCCGATATTTTCGACTTAAGGGCAAACAACCCGGCATAACCCATGTTTTCAATTTTCGAATTGGTCAATTCCACCGAAGCAAATCCCTCCTGCTCGATGGTTCCCACCTGCAATCCAATATTCGCGTTTTTAATACTGACGTGGTTGAAAACATTTTCGTGGCTTCCCGAGAATAAGATTATGCTATTCCACTGGTCAGGTACATTTTCATAAGAATCTTCCAGACGGTCAGATAAAAATTTTATCGGTTGCTCCGAATTTCCGTCAGCAACTACAGTTCCTCGCACATACAATCCGGCTCCCTTGTGAAAATGAATTCGTGCACCGGGCTCAATGGTCAGGACAGACAAACTGTCGACGTAAGCATAATCGTAAACCAGGTATGGTTTTTCGGCGGTCCAGGTTGTCGTGCCAATCGTTTCGCCTTTAATCAGGGTGAAATCCTGGCCATAAGCTATCAGTTTCACATCCTGCAAATTGGTATTGGTCGTAAATAAAATTGAATCCTGAACAACCATTGGCAGGTTCTGCCCGGTCGGATCTACTGTGACCTCCACAAAAATATATAAGCTGTCGCGACCCGGGACTTCCACGTCAAAAAGTTCATTCCCGACCATCCCGTTTATATTCAACCTGAAATTCGACATATCACCACCCGCCAGTCTGATATTCGAAATTAAAACAGTCTCTTCATACGGATTTTGCACAGTAAAACGCTGGGTAGTCGAACCAATGGTAGTAAATATGGTGTCAAAAGTGATGGTATCTACCGAAAAACGCAAATGTGCATCAGGGGAGTTCATATAGCCCTCGTCTTCGCATGCAAATAAAGCGATGAATATTACAGCTACTGCGACTATATGAAGTAGATATTTGGCCAAACTCTATCGATTTAAATAAAAACGGTCCTTTCACACCGCTTAGTATGCAAATATAAAAAATCAATTTACAATTTTTAACATTTCTTTACAATCATTAATCTTCTAAAACATGTTTTTTCGAAACAAGGAATAAACCAGCAAGTGTAATCAGACCATTCAGGATTAAAAGCTCGAACCCAAACTGGTATCCATTGAATAATTTTACAGAATTTACTGAAATCACATAGCATATAACGGGAGCAGCTACACCCACAAGCGGTACCCATTTATCATTCACTTTTCGCTTGGAATAAAGGCCAAAAACAAAAAGTCCGAGAATAGGCCCGTACGTATAGCCCGCAACCGTAAAAACTGCCATCACAATACTCTGGTTGTTAATGATTTTAAAGATCAGAATGACCACAATCAGCAAAACTGAGAACATCAGATGTGACCATTTTTTTATCTTTTGTCGTTTCTGTTCATCGTACTTTTCAATTTTCAGAAAATCGACACTGAAAGAGGTGGTCAATGCGGTCAAGGCCGAATCGGCACTTGAATAAGCAGCAGCTGTGATTCCCAGTAAAAAGGCAATTCCAACGGGCAGTCCAAAATACTGTAGTGCAAGCGTTGGGTAAAGATCGTCTGAATTTTCAGGAATTGATATTCCATTTTTGTTTGCAAAAACATAGAGCATCACGCCAAGGCTAAGGAAGAGAAGTACCGTAACCAGAAAAGAGGCACTAAAAACCAGCATGTTCTTTTGTGCTTCTTTCTTGTTTTTGCAGGTTAGGTTTTTTTGCATCATGTCTTGATCCATGCCCACCATCACAATGGTAATAAACATGCCGGCAAAGAACTGTTTAAAGAAATGATCGCCCGAACGCCAGTCCCAGAAAAATAGCTGTGAACGCTCATCTGCCGAAATCACTTTCACCAACTCATTGAAATTCAAATCGAGGCTGCGCGAAATGGCAACTATGGTAAAAATTACGGCACTCACCAAAAACAGTGTTTGCAGCGTATCCGTCCAGACAATGGTTTTTATGCCTCCCCTAAAAGTATATACCCATATCAATGCAATAGTCACAATTACGGTCAGTTCAAAGGGTATGTTAAAAGCATCGAAAAATGCAATCTGCAAAACGCCGGCGACTAAGAACAAGCGAAAAGCTGCACCAATCAATTTAGAGATCAGGAAAAAGAATGATCCGGTTTTATAGGCGCGCGGTCCGAAACGACCGTCAAGAAAAGAATAAATGGAAACCAGGTTTAGCCGGTAATACAAGGGTAATAAAATTCCAGCGACCAGCCAGTACCCAACCACATTTCCCATTACGAACTGCAGGTACGAGAATGCCGAGTTTCCCACTTCTCCGGGAACCGAAATGAATGTGACCCCCGATAAGGTTGCGCCCACCATTCCAAAAGCGACCAGGAACCACGGCGATTTACGGTTGGCCGTAAAAAATGCCTGGGTGTCGGCGCTGCGCGAGGTGAGCCACGAAATGCCAATCAATACTAAAAAGTAACCTAAAACAATGCCAAGAACGAGGTAAGGACTCATAATCTTATCTAGTCAAAATCGGGATACAACAAATATTTTCTTCGAAGTGATTTGTATCGTTCCAACCCGGGTTGCCAACTTTCAAGGATTTCTTTTTCTGTTTTTCCCTCCCTGATTTGTTCAATCAGATCATCGGTTCCGGCAAGCAGATTTAACCAACGCTCACGGGTTAGAAAATCCTCCTCCCGATCATATTTGTGGTAGAAATTCAGGAAATACCTCAAGGTGAATTCAGGAACCTTCTCCAGGTTTCTCAGATCGATCCCGTAACATTTCTGATCTTTATTTAGCGGGTTAATGGCTACGCCGGGGATACTGCGTGGTGTAAATTCGAAGCTGCCCAGTTCCGGGTCCGGTCCACCTAATACCTGAAAGGGGAAATCGGTTCCACGGCCTACACTTACGCTTGTTGCCTCGAAAAAGCACAACGAGGGATATAAACGGACAGCGAGATCATTGGGCAGGTTGGGCGACGGACGTACAGGCAACGAATACGCCATTGTGTGATCGTAATTCTTTACCGGAATCACTGTTAAGTCGCAGGGATGTTCTGCTTTGTGCCAGTCTTCTCCGTTGATCATTTGTGCCAGCTCTCCGACAGTACAGCCGTGCACAATCGGTATCGGGTCCATACTCACGAACGATTCAAATCCTTCTTTGCGGACTGGTCCGGCCACATAATCTCCATTCGGATTCGGACGATCAAATACCATCAATGGCACCCTGCTTTCGGCACAAGCCTCCAGAACAAGATGGAGTGTCGAGATATACGTATAAAACCGACACCCCACATCCTGAATATCAAAAATCAGCACATCAATTCCCTTCAAATGATCCGGCGTTGGTTTTCTGGTTTCGCCGTACAGCGAAAATACAGGTAGGCCGGTAGCTTCATCACGCCCGTCTTTCACCTCTCCGCCAGCCGAAACGTCACCCCGGAATCCATGTTCAGGAGCAAAAATTTTCTCTACTTCTACCCCATTTTTTACTAAAAAATCAACGATGTGAATCTCACCAACCGTGGAAGTATTATTAACGACCAGACCTACTTTTTTTTCCTTCAGTAACGGAAGGTAAACGGATGGCTGAGCCGCGCCTACCACAATTTCTTTTTGCGCAAAGCAGCTTGGAATGGTAGAAAAAAATAGTAGTAAAATCAGCAGGAAATTTATTCTGAACATCGGTATTAAAACATTACATTTGCAGGTACTAAGATAGATTTTAAATTTTTTAGAAAGCAATCATTGTACAGAAAAGTGAAAACTAAATCCTCTGTAATTTTACTGGTCTTTTGTATTCTTGTGGGTTTAACCGAACTTCAGGCCGGCGAGCCTCCGTATGCAAAATACAGAAACGATACCTGGGTAACCCAGCAAATGGAGCGTTTATCACTTGATGAGAAAATTGCCCAGTTGATGATGATCACGGTTTACCCGACACAGAACGATGCCAGCAAAGCAGCAGCCATTCAAAAAATAAAAGCCTTAAAACCCGGCGGAATTTTGGTGATGCAGGGAACGCCGGTTAAAACTGCGACTTGGGTCAATGAATTTCAGAAAGCATCGGAACTTCCCTTACTGGTGGCAATTGATGGTGAATGGGGCCCGGCCATGCGAATCGACAGCATTGTTGAATACCCTTATGCACAAGCAATCGGTGCCGTTCAGGATACTACCCTGATCTACCAGATGGGAAAAGAATTTGGGGAACAAATGAAAATGTTAGGCATCCACATGAATTTTGCGCCGTTGGCTGACATCAACACCAACCCAGCTAATCCGGTCATTAATTTCCGATCGTATGGAGAAGACAAACACAACGTAGCTGATAAAGCCTGGATGGTCGCCAAAGGCATGCAGGATGCTGGCGTAATTCCGGTAGCCAAGCATTTCCCCGGCCATGGCGACACTAAATCCGATTCGCACAAAACACTTCCACTGATCCCACACAGTAAAAGCAGAATCGACGAAGTGGAAGCCTATCCCTTTCGCTATCTTTCTGAAAGGGGAATAAGTGGTATCATGACAGGACATTTGAATGTTCCCGCCATCGATCGCTCAGGCACGACCTCTTCCCTATCAAAAAAGGTGGTTACCGACTATCTGAAAAACGAAATCGGGTATAGCGGATTTGTGGTAACCGATGCCATTAACATGAAAGGTGTGGAGGCAGCCTTTGGACGTGCAGAAGTGGAGGCACTGATTGCCGGAAACGACATGATTGAATTTGTACCGGATCTTGAAATGGCTGTAAAAGCAGTCAAAACAGCCATCCTTAAAAACGAAATTACGGAAGCTGAAATTGACGATAAATGCAGGACTGTTCTGGCATTGAAATATTTCGCGGGACTGAACGAATATCATCCGGCAAGTACTAAGAACCTCACAACTGATCTGAATTCATCGCATTTCGAAGTCACTCAACGAAAACTCATAAAAGGTTCTCTAACCGTGCTCGCGAACGACGATATATTGCCGGTTGAAAACCTTGAAAAACAAAAAATTGCGACACTGATCATTGGCAGCAGCGAGAAAACAGCCTTTCAAAAGATGCTTTCGAATTATACCGCTGTCGAACATTTTGTTTTAACGGAAGATGCCGGCGAACAAGATTGGGCAAAGCTTAGAATGAAGCTGGCGAATTATAACCTGGTGATTGCCGGTGTTCATGGCATCAGCACCTATCCCCCCGGAAAATACGGCACCAATGAAATTGAGCACCGGGCGGTTGAAGAATTGGTAAATGAAAACAACACAATTGTGGCCTTTTTCGGCAACGCTTATGCCTTGAAATTTTTTAATAACATCCATCATGCCAAAGGATTGGTCCTCGCTTATCAGAATACCAGGTTAGCACAGGAACTGGCTGCTCAACTCATTTTCGGCGGAGTGGGTGCAAACGGGAAGTTACCGGTTAGCGTGGATACGCGCTTTAAAGCCGGAGATGGCTTGCAGGTGAAAAGTAACCGCAGCTTTTCCTACACCATTCCGGAAGAAGCCGGGATCGATTCAAAAAAATTATTGAAGGTAGACAGCATTGCAAAAGCGGGAGTGAAAGAAAAAGCCTACCCGGGCTGTCAGGTGCTTATCGCAAAAGATGGCCAGGTGATTTACCATAAATGTTTTGGTTACCTAACCTACAATAAAATTCGACCTGTTCAGAAGAACCAGTTGTACGATTGGGCATCGGTAACGAAAGTAACCGGTCCGCTGCCTGCGATCATGAAACTCGTGGACGAAAAAAAGATCGATCTCGATACACCGATCAGCCGCTATTGGCCTGAATTCAATGGAAGCAATAAAGAAAAACTCATTTTGCGTGAAGTGCTCGCACACCAGGCTCGACTCGAACCGTACATCGCTTACTGGCGGGGTGCCGTAAATGAAAAAGGTGAACTCGACCGAAAGATATTCAGACACGAACCATCGGAACATTTCAGCGTGCGGGTATCGGAAAAACTTTACATGAACCCCGATTATTATTCGGTGATGATGGATACGCTCATCCGGTCAAAATTGCTTCCGCGAAAAAAATATACGTATTCGGGTTTGAGTTTTTATCTCTATCCCAGGATCATCGAAAACCTCACCGGAAACGACTATGAAAACTATGTAAAACAAAACTTTTACAGGCCACTTGGGGCATATACCATTACCTACAATCCGTACAAACATTTCCCGCTAAAACGGATTGTCCCCACCGAAATCGATGATTTCTTCAGACAGGAAGCTTTGTGTGGTTTTGTACACGACGAAGGGGCTGCAATGATGGCAGGTATTTCCGGAAATGCAGGCCTCTTTGGAACCACAAACGACCTGGCCAAGCTCTTCGAAATGTACCTGCAGAAAGGATACTATGGCGGCCGACGTTATATTTCAGAAAAAACGATCGATGAATTTACGCGTATTCAATATCCGGAAAACGAAAACCGACGGGGATTGGGTTTTGACAAACCGTTGATCGATAATAATGAGAACGAGCTTGAAGATGCTTACCCGGCCATTTCAGCGAGTACGAAAAGTTTTGGGCACAGCGGCTTCACCGGCACTTTTGCCTGGGCTGATCCGGAGAACAACCTGCTCTTTATTTTTATGTCGAACAGAGTGTATCCAACACGCGAAAATCAACGCTTGTATGAATTGAATATTCGCACCGAAATGCACCAGGCCATATACGACAGTATTGTTGAACCGTAGTAGCATTAAAAAATGTTAATAACACTGTTGAAAAATAGTGTTATACAACATACTTCATTTTTCTTTTTAATTAATTTACAAACACTTACAAATTTGTATTCCCCTGCTTTTAGACATAATTAAAATCGGGTACACTTAACAGACTGATTAGGATGTTCTTAATCTTTTATTATTAATCATTTAATCTTATCTTTACCTGTCTGAGATACGTTCTTTACAATACTATTAATCAAATAATATCACAGCGATATGGAAAAGAAGATAACATTTAATGAGCTGCGAAAAATTAAAGACAGCTTACCTGACGGTTCGGTAAAACAATTGGCAAAAGAGTTTGAAGTATCAGAAGAAACCGTCAGGAATTATTTCGGAGGTGCGAATTATGAAAACGGAAAAGCAGTTGGAATCCATATGGAGCCGGGACCAAACGGCGGAATTGTTCTCCTTGATGATACGACAATTCTCGATCGGGCGAAGGAATTAATCGCAGCTGAAGCAGTTTAACAATTCAGAAGAGAATATAAAATATTGAAAAACTGTCCTATATTTACGGGGCAGTTTTTTTTTGATCATTTTTGAACTAAACCTAATTAACATGAATCGAATTCAATCACTTTTCCTGCTTGCAATAATATCTGTATTACTCCATAGTTGCGAAAAACCCTGGCAACCACTTTTTAACGGTGAAAACCTCGAAGGATGGGAAACATACATAGGAACACCATTGAACGGTTTTGAAGACCTGCACGCTGCGGTCACGACAAACAAAGTTTTTCAGGTAATTGAGGTGGATGGCGAAAAACTTATCCGCATTTCAGGAGAAGTGAACGGATCACTGGCAACCGTCGACACTTTCTCGAATTACCACCTCGAACTGGTTTTTAAATGGGGCGAAAAAATTTATACCCGGCAAAACAGCGGATTGCTTTACCACAGTTTTGGTGATTTTGGTGAGGCTATCGGAACCTGGATGACCAACATCGAATGCCAGTTGATGCATGAAAATCTTGGCGATACTTACCTTATGAACAATACAGTATGTGAAACAAAAGTTACCCAAACAGATGCAGGTTATACATTTGATCCGGGAGGTCAATTAACTCAGTTTGGAAAAGATTTTAACGGACCAGGAATAAAAAAAGCTGTTGATGCCGAAAAGCCGCTCGGCGAATGGAATACGGTTGAATTATACAGCTTCGGTCGAACGACAGTGCATGTAGTAAACGGTCGAACGGTAATGATAAACACAAATACCGGTGTTTTTGAAGATGAATATATACAACCGCTGCAGTCGGGAAAAATACAGCTGCAATCGGAAGGTGGTGAGCTATTTATCAAGTCGATACGCATTAAGCCGATTAAGGAGATCCCTGCCGAGATCCTGCAATAAAGCATGAAAGGCATCTTTTTCCTTCCGGAAACAAGTTGCCTTTTTACCTCAAATAAAGTTAAAGAGAACCATGAGTAAAAAAACGTTTCGCGAGCAACTGACCTTGAGAAATACTGTATTGGGTATTCAGTTTTTATTTGTAGCCTTTGGTGCCACAGTATTGGTGCCTCTGCTGGTGGGAATTGATCCTGCCGTGGCCCTTTTTACTGCCGGAATAGGTACCTTACTTTTCCACCTGATCACGAAAGGTATTGTGCCGGTATTTTTAGGCAGTAGTTTTGCATTTATCGCACCCATTATCGAAGCCACCAAATTATATGGATTGCCAGGCACATTAACGGGTATAATTGCAGTAGGTGTAGTTTATGCGGTGGTATCTGCATTGGTAAAACTGCGCGGAATAACTTTTGTAGAGCGCCTGTTTCCTGCTGTTGTAGTTGGTCCGGTGATCATGATCATCGGATTATCGCTTGCCTCTTCGGCGGTTGATATGGCTAAGACCGATTGGCCACTGGCCATCATTTCACTGGCAACCGCAATTGTCGTGGTAATTTTTGGGAAAAAGATGATCAAATTGATTCCAATTTTTATTGGGATAGCTGTGGGTTATATTGTTGCACTAATCTGGGGGAAAGTGGATTATACAGCAATCAAAGAAGCTGCATGGTTTTCGTTGCCCGAATTTACAGCTCCAAAATTTAGCTGGCAGGCCATTCTGTATATGGTTCCTGTAGCCATTGCGCCGGTGATTGAACACGTTGGCGATATGTACGCCATCGGAGGTGTTTGTGAAAAGAATTTTATTGAAAAGCCCGGGCTTCACCGAACCCTGCTTGGCGATGGCATTGCTACCGCACTGGCCGGATTCTTTGGCGGCGTGCCCAATACAACCTATTCAGAGGTAACGGGAGCAATCACCCTGACCAAGGTAACCAACCCTTTTATTTTAAGGATTGCGGCAATAACAGCCATCGTTTTTGCGCTGGTCGGTAAAATCAGTGGCTTCCTGAAAACCATTCCACAGGCCATCCTGGGAGGTATCATGCTTTTATTGTTTGGAATGATCGCTTCCATCGGCATCAAATCGCTTGTCGATTCAAAAACCAATATGGCTGAAACCCGCAATCAGGTTATCGTTTCTGTGGTGCTGACCGTAGGAATTGGCGGTGCCATCATTTCATACGGTCATTTCTCGCTGGCCGGTATTGGACTGGCTGCCACCGTTGGCATTATTTTGAATCTGATATTACCCAAGACAAAAGCTGAAAATTAATCGAAGGAAGACTGAAGTTTGAAGCCTAAAGAACAGGCTTACTGAGGATCCGATCTCTGACAAAATCGGATTCTTTTTTTGTATTCAATTACTCTGCTGCTTTTCGGGTAAATACCGCCAAAACCTGCGAGGCATGTGCTGACGTTGCAAACGTAAATTTTTACGTTCCTCGATACTCACGTGCTTAAAATAAGAGCGCCACAATTTCTGGTAGAAATCCTCGCCCTGGTCGAGCGAAGCCTCTTTCACCTGCCCGTTATACGTATTAAACTGTTTCTTCGAAATTTCCACTTCTTCCACTTTATCCCGATCGTAATAAATCCCGTAATTCCGCTGCAAGTCGTATATCAGCCAAAGCTGGTCGGTAAAACGTTTTTTGTAGTGGTCGAGAATCAGCGGGATCACATCGTATCGGGGTTCGATACCGCAAAAAAACAGCCCGTCTTTGGTACGCTGAAACCGAACGAACTGCAACATTCGCATCGCTTCTTTTTTTACTTTTTGGGCAGTTTGGGTAAGGTAGAGCACATCCGAATCGCCGTAATCGGTTTCCAGGTTGAGGTGGCCACTGAAAAGCCGTCGCAAAAAACGATAGATCTTCATCTCAATGCCCTGTTCTTCCGAAAGAAACGCATAAAATAACAGTTGCTTGTTCTTTCCCGAAAGTTTACTCTGAATGCCTTTCCAAACCCGTTCCGCTTTTTTCGGATCAGTGTCGATATCTATGCTTTCCACAAAAAGGTAACGCTGTTCGCCCATTCTCGAACAAATATCCACCGGGAAATCTTTACGCCGGTAGCATTCGAAAACGGCCGTTAATAAACCTTCAAAAGAGTTATCGTAAGTGTATATTTTCATGGCTGGATACTCCATTCAAATTCTGAACTCTTAACGCTGAACACTGAGCTAGTGCAGCGTTGGTAAAACCGGCTTAAATTCTGTAAACAATTTCAACTGTGTATCCATTGTATTCTTGAATTTCGAATTCATTTCACTTAGTAATTTATGCTTCAAACGTTTGGGCTCCCAGTCGGAGAACGAAGCAGGCAACTCATTGGTCGTGATAAAGTATTTGGCACGTTTCATTACAATGCCCAGCTTTTTCAGGTGTAGCAATGTCAATCTGCGATGTTTGCGCGCCAGTATAATTTTCTGTGCCGATTGCACCCCGATTCCCGGCACGCGCAAAATCATTTCGTAATCAGCGCGATTGATATCCACCGGAAATAAATGCATATTCCGCAAAGCATAACCCAGTTTCGGATCCACATCCAGGTCGAGAAAAGGTTGATCTTCACTTAGAATTTCTTCGGCTTTATAACGATAGAACCGCATCAGCCAGTCGCTCTGATAAAGCCGGTTTTCGCGCACCAACGGTGGTCGGGTAATCGCAGGCAAACGTTTATCGTAGACATTAACCGGCAGGTAACCCGAAAAATAAACGCGTTTCAATTTTTGCTTTTGATACAAACCCGCGGAAAGTAAAATAATCTCGCGATCGGTTTCAGGCGTCGCCCCCACAATTAGCTGCGTACTTTGTCCGGCCGGTGCAAAACGAGGTGCCTTTCGATACTTCTTGCGTTCTTCTTTTGCCACCAGGATTGAGTCCCGGATTTGCCCCATAGGATGAATAATGTCGGGGTAATTTTTTTCAGGCGCCAGCTTTTTCAAATTAGGTTCCGTTGGAATCTCCATGTTCACACTTAACCGGTCGGCCCATATCCCGGCCTCCTGTATCAGTTTCGAACTCGCTCCCGGAATCGCTTTCAGGTGGATATAACCATTATAGTTTTCCTCTTTCCGCAATTTTTTAGCCACTTCTACCATTCGTTCCATCGTAAAATCCGGGCTTTTAATCACTCCTGAACTGAGAAACAAGCCCTCGATATAATTCCGGCGGTAAAACTCGATGGTCAGATCAACAATTTCCTGCGGAGTAAAAGTAGCACGTGCCCGGTCATTGCTGCGCCGGTTGACACAATAGGCACAATCGTAAATACAGTGGTTGGTCATCAGAATTTTGAAGAGGCTGACACAGCGACCATCGTCCGTAAAACTGTGGCAAATACCGCATGCCATTCCGTTTCCAATTCCTTTGGTTGTATTGCGCCGATTACTGCCGCTCGAGGCGCAGGAGACATCGTATTTGGCTGCATCGGAGAGTATTTGGAGCTTTTGGGCAACTTTTTCATTCATGGGGTACAATCTTTGGTGGGAAAAAATCCCCGGTCAATACCGGGGATTTGGAACCTCAATGGTTGGGCAAAGCCCAATGGAATTTATGGAAATGTTTTACATGAGCTCTGATAATATTATTATCATTATAATCGATAATAAATTAATCATTTCTATGGAATCGGCAAGAAAATTTTATAATTTTGAATGAATTTATTTTAAAGTATGAATCACTTCAGCAACAATATCAAACTACTACGCAACCGCAAAAAACGGACACAGAACGAGGTTGCGGCCGCAATCAACCTAAAACGTACAACGGTTAATGCATTGGAGAATTCGATAAGCCAACCGACAGTTCCACATTTACAGGCTTTTTCAAAATATTTTGGCATTGCCATCGATACGCTCATCAACATCGATCTGAGCCGCTTATCGGAATTGCAGTTCACCGACTTGCAGAATGGTTTTGATGTATTTATTCGCGGGACTAACCTGCGTGTGATCGCTACCACAGTCGATCGCAACAACGATGATAACATTGAATTTGTAAGTGAAAAAGCACAGGCGGGTTATGTCACCAGTTTTGCCGATCCGGAATATATCGGACAGTTGCCTGTTTTTCAACTCCCCTTTCTGTCGAGAGAAAAAAAGTACAGAGCCTTTACCATCAGCGGTGATTCGATGCTCCCCATCCCGGATGGTTCGGTAGTGATTGGCGAGTTTATCCAGGATTTCACGGATATTAAAAATAGCCAGGCCTGTATTGTAGTCACCCGCGACGAGGGCATTGTTTTTAAACTAGTTGATAATGAAATTGCTGAAAAAAGATCGCTTCACCTCGTCTCGCTCAATACCGAATTCGAACCGTACGATCTGCCCGTTTCCGAAGTAAAAGAAATCTGGAAATTTGTGTGCTACCTGAATACTGAAATCCCTGAACCGGAAAGCGACACCAACATGGTACTGCAAATGGTTCGTGACTTAAAAGCAGAAATCCAGTCACTAAAAAAATAAGCGAAAAAGAACCTTAAACGACATCGAAAAAGCACACAATTAATTTGACGACCTAAACCCTGACCAGTTTTCAGTCGGTTCAATAAATATTCCAGAAAGAAAGGGGATTTCAGAAAAAATGGGGAAATTCCGCCATTTGTTAAAAATTAGATTATAATGGGGCCTCAAATTTTATGGGAGGAATTCAAAACAAGAAAAAGGCTGGATTGTTTGGCTTCCTTGAAAGGGCACAAACAAATGCACAAAATAAACCTGAACATCTGGAATAGACAAAACGGTTAACAACTTCATGGTTAAAGGGAAAAGAAATCTTACGGAAGGCAACATTCTGCGCCAACTTATACGGCTTACCTGGCCCATGTTACTGGGAATGATCGGGATGGTGATTTTTAACCTGGTGGACACTTATTTTGTCGGGAAGCTTGGTGTACACCAACTGGCTGCCATGAGTTTCAGTTTCCCTGTGATAATGTTCCTGAACAGCTTATCGCAGGGCGTTGGAATTGGAACCAGCTCCCTGATTTCGAGGAAAATAATGAATACCGATCGCAGCGAAGTTGGCAAGATGGCCACTCGGGCTATTCTGCTTGGGGTAATGAATGTAACCATATTCGTCACCATCGGCTTACTTACTATTCGTCCCCTGTTTACAGCACTGGGTGCAGAACATGAAGTACTCGATTACATCTACGACTACATGAGCATCTGGTATTTTGGTGTACCTTTCGTGGTGATCCCGATGATTGGAAACAATATTGTAAGGGCTACGGGCGACACATTTACTCCGGGAATGATCATGGTTATTAATGCAGGGATAAACATCATTCTCGACCCGTTTTTTATTTTTGGTATCGGGCCTTTCCCCGAGATGGGGATTGCCGGGGCTGCTCTCACTACTGTCATTGCGCGCGGCACGGGTCTTGTGGCAATATTGTTTGTACTGATCAAACGCGAAAAACTACTTACCCTCCATCTTGGGTCGGTCAGGAATATCCTGAGAACCTGGAAGAATGTGCTTTATGTTGCGATCCCCGCTTCACTAACCATGTTAATCATCCCAATTTCGGTGGGCTTACTCACGAAAATTCTTTCCGGTTTTGGCAACGAAGCCGTAGCGGCTTTTGGAGTTGCTTCAAGGGTTGAAATGTTTGCTATGATGACGGTTATCGCACTGGGTTCGGTACTGATTATTTTTGTAGGCCAGAACATCAGCAAACAGAAATTTGTACGAATTTTTGAAGCATTAAAGCTTTCGGCGCGGTTTTCGCTGGGTTGGGGAGCCCTCATATTCCTGGTTCTTTTATTTTTTGGACAAGGCATTGCCTCACTGTTTTCCAAAGATACGCAGGTAATCGAAATCACTCGGCACTACTTCTACATCATCGGAGCGAGCTATGGTTTTCAAGGCCTGGTACTCCTGAGCACACAAAGTTTTAACGGGATAAATAAACCCATTCCATCCACCATTTTTTCAATAATCAGGATGCTGGTGCTTTATGTGCCGCTGGCCTGGCTGGCCTCGAAACTATTTGGAATTAATGGAGTGTTTGGTGCCGGATTTATTGCCAATGTTTCTATCGGGATACTTGCCTTTCTTTTTCTGAGAAAAACAATCAAAAAAATGGAACTCAGCGCCTAAAGTAAGGATTTAATTTGCCGGGCCAATTTTACTTTTTGTGCAGCATTTCGTACAAAACGCCTTCTCGTAAAGCAAAATCGGTTTGTACAATTGTTTCAATCCCGATTTCGCGAATCAGTTTTTCGATCAGAATAACCGCCGGAACGATCAGATCTACCCGAACCTGGTCCATTCCTTTCATTTTTAAACGTTGTTCGCGGGTCGATTTCAACAGCTTTTCATAAACGCCGTAAAAGTCGGCCATTGAAATTTCCTGCCTGATCCGCTGTTTTTCTCCCGGATCCACCTCATCAATCATGTCGGCAATGGTATCAAATGCTCCCGAACAGCCAATCAGCATTTTAACCGAATTCTTCCTCGCGGTTTCAATTGCCCGGGCATGCTGTTCCGCAAAGTAATCCTGAAGATTTTTAATTTCTTTCGCACCGATCGGATCCGACAACGAAAACTGATTGATCACCCTGGCCATGCCGGTTGGCCGGCTTTCTTTCCACAGCATTTCGGTATGTCGGGCCAGTATAAGTTCATTACTGCCTCCTCCAATATCCAGTATCAAAGCAGGTGCATCTATTTTTTTAAAGGCCAGTAAAACTCCCTTGAAAATCAGTTCGGCTTCTTTTTCTCCAGAAACCAATTTGACCAGCCAGCCGCTTTTTTCGCCCAATTGCTCGAGATACTGCACCTTGTTTGCCGCCGATCGCACCGCTGAAGTAGCGATCACCTTTACACGATCAACATCAAATTCTCTGATTCTGTTTTTATGCTTTTGGAAAGATTCCAGCGATCTTTGCGTTGCTGCAGGACTGATCTCATTATCACGAATCATATCATCACCCAGTTTTACCAGTTGTTTGCTCTGGTGCAGGATTTGGTAATCACCATTTACCATTTCGGCAATCAGCAAGTTACAGGTATTCGTCCCCAGATCGACAACAGCAATGCGCATAAGTTTGATTTAAAAACCCTAAGGGTTGCAACTTTCCCTTAGGGTTATGAAGTTATGAGTAGCCAAATTAAAGAAGTTTATACTTCCCTGCAAATATTTCATCTGCATTAGAACTGTGATAACTGATAAAATTGTCTTTTGTCTCGAACAAGGATAAAACTTCTGCTCGTTGAATATTAGTACTTCGACTTGAAATGATCGTCGGGTAAGAAGAATACGTCCAAGCAACGGGATTAAAACAGTGTCCATGCTTTACCGGGTTATTATGAATGTAAACCACACACATTTTCAGGTATTCTTCCGAATCAATTAAATTGCGATTAATCGACTGACAAAAAAGGCCTCCCCTTCTTCGTTTTCTGTAGTTTTTCTTTTTTGTATACGTGTTCTGGATATTTCCCCACTGATGAGAATAATAGCTGTTTTCGTCTTTCTTCCTGAAGGATTCAGGTATAGTTATAGGTTTATTTTTTACCAGAAAATGGAAATGATTCGGCATTAAACAATATGCGTAAATTTCTGTCACCGGTAAAACGTATTTTTTCACGAGACTGAGAAAACTTTTGTAGTCCCAATCCGATTCAAATAAGCGATCATTTCCCCGGGCATGATTATACACATGATAAAAGTATTCCGATTCGAAAGGTATGCGGGTTGTTGACATTTTAGAAAAATAGTACTTTAGAATTTTAATAATAAATGACAAATCCCTGAGGGAACTTCGTAACCCTAAGGGATAGAAGACAATGAAACAGACACAAATATCCGATTTAATAAAGGGAAAAGCAAATGAACTCGGACTGGTGGATTGCGCCATTCTTCCGGTTTCGTTTTTAAAGGAAGAAAAAGATCGCTTTACAAGTTGGCTGAACGATGGTATGCATGGCGAAATGGGATATATGGTACGAAATGTGGGAAAACGACTGGATCCCGGTCAACTGTTTGAAAATGGCAAGACGATCATTGTTGTGCTTCAAAATTACTACCCAAAAACAACACAAGCGGATGATGTGGCTCCGGTTGTATCAAAATATGCTTACGGCATCGATTATCATTTTGTACTGAAAGAAAAACTGAAACGACTACTAACATTTATCGATAATAAAATTGCCCCTTGCTCAGGAAGGCCTTTTGTAGACTCGGCACCGGTACTTGAAAGAGCCTGGGCACGTCGCGCCGGGTTGGGCTGGATCGGGAAACACAGCAACCTGATTTCGCTGGAACACGGCAGTTTCTTTTTTATAGGCGAATTGATCATCGATATCGAACTTCCATACGACAATCCCAAACCGGTGACCGATCATTGCGGACGCTGTACCAAGTGCATCGATGCCTGCCCCACCAAAGCCATTGTGGCCGATCGTGTTGTGGATGCCCGGAAATGCATTTCCTACCAAACTATCGAAGTTAGGGGAGAACTGGATAAGTCGTTGGAAGGACAGTTTGAGAACCGCGTGTTTGGCTGCGATATTTGCCAGGATGTTTGTCCCTGGAACCTGAAATCGGAACCGCACAATGAACCGGCATTTGAACCGCATCCCAAACTCCTTGAATTAAAAAAAGAAGACTGGGAAAACATGGACAGACCGCTTTTCAATGAACTGTTTATGAATTCAGCTGTTAAACGAGCCGGTTTTTCAGGATTGAAAAGAAATCTGAAATTTATCGGGCATGGCTAAAAAGTTTAGCTATAAAACGATACTGGCAAAAGGCCCCATGAAAGGTATTTATGCCGAATTTCCGTTTGACAGTCGAAAAGAATTCAACACACGAAAACATGTGTGGTGTAAAGTAATTCTGGATGGAAATAGTTACCCTATGAACCTGCTCCCCAACGGGAAAGGAGGACATTGGTTGCACATCAAAAAAGAGATCCGCGATACGATTGGGAAACATGAAGGAGACACGGTACACATTGAACTGGAGCGGGATATTCAATCACGTCAAATTCAGATTCCCGACTACCTGCAATGGCTGCTTGATAATGATGAACAGATGGCAAAATTTTTTAACTCCCTGCCCTTCTCCGGGAAGAAATTCTGGATAGCGCACATAGAAGAATCCAAGAATGAAGATACAAAAGTTGATCGCATCAACCGTTTCTTCGAGTATCTGCACCAGCAATATGCAGGAAGGGATTAGTAAGGAGTAATCATCAGCTTATAGTTCCGCAAACCCGGTCGAACCCTGTATTTTTGCAGTTGCCTGATGGCCGTTCCTCCTACTCCCGACACTTCGTAATCCACATTTAAAATCATATGGTCAGATTCCTGCAACTGGTAAGAATACATGGCCCTCGACAGGTTGTCGGTGGTGAATTTATGCAAACTGAAGTTGAACCACTCATCACCTTCTATCTTCAGGCCTTTACCGTCTTCATTCTGAACTTTGAGCCAGCGCACATCGCTACGATTACCGCACTCCTGTGGAATAATATAAGGCACAAACATCGAATCGGCAGTGGTGTGATAACGCCCAACTTTTGCCCCGGTTTTGCGATCCGGGTAACTCTCAAACGGTCCCCGCCCGTAATATTCCACATGGCTAAATAACTTTGGCAATTTGAATTGCAGACCAAGTTTTTGCAGCATATCGGGCATCGGTCCGTGTGGAATAATCTCCTGCTCGAGTTCTATTTTCCCTGTGGCCGATATCGTCCACGTTTCATTACGTTCGAAAGCCGAGGCAAAACCACCCCAGTTCAAACGCCGGTTAGCCGGTAACGAGGAGTTGGAATATACCTTCATTTTTATTTTCAATTCATCATCCTTCAGCTGAATCACTTCAACGTCATCCACCTCGGTTTGTAAATCGTGCATGCCGAGTGTACGCAATTGGTTGTCGATACTCCGGCCGTAACCGGGAGTTCTGTTTTCCTTGCTGAACATGTAGCTGCCCCATGGATCCATATCGTTGGCAATAGGAGCCCGCCAAACATTAAATGCAGGTCCGCCTTCCAGGTATTCAGTTCCATTAAATTGCAAGGAAATAAACTCGCCCGTCGATTTATTCAATACATAGCGAAAATTGGCTCCTGAAAACACAAGCTGCTTATTATTTTCTGAATAACTAACCTTGCTTTTTGCAGGGGTTTCTTCCACAAAAAAGAAATCAGTTGGTACATCAAACTGCTCCCAGGCAATTTCATGGCCTGCCGGTGCCCAGTTGGTTTCCTTTTTCAAATGAAACGAAACGGTCATCAAACATTCTTCGCGCGAATCAATGCGCACCGGTCGATAATCGATTACGATTTCAGTGGTATCGCCGGGCGGTACGTCGCACTCAAAAATTCCACGCTGTCCGGGTTTTCCATCCACATGCAACTCCCATCGTCCTTCCAGTTCTGCCAGGTTTTTAAACTGATGACGATTGATCACCCTAAACCGTCCGTTTTTTAAATCGATCGCTTCGATTTTTACCGGCTGCCCCGATTTTTTTACCTGGTGCAATTCGGGTTGCGGGGTTCGATCGGGCCAAACCATGCCGTAAGTTCTTCCTCCCAGCCCAACTGCATAAAACCAGCCGTTCTTATAATCTTCTTCAAAGTTCAGGTTCAGCACTGTTCCGTCATAAGTCTCGTCGATCAGGTTCACAGGAACAGCCTTTGGAAAGATCTTCACCTCGTCGATCACCATTTTCGAAAGGCGCCCCGAGTGTTCTCCCTGATCCTGTATTTCAGCATTTCTGCCAATGCAAAGCGGGAATGGTGTAGAACGGATATTCCCGCTGAAAGCTGTTGAAGCCATACGTTTTTGATCGATAAACAACTGCACACTTCTGCCATTGTAGATGCCGGCAATGTGGTGCCAGTTCTCGTAAAAATTCTCATCAACTCGTGCTTTTGCTGAAACGCGCTCGTCGCCCTGAATGTAAAATTCGAGCGTTTGCGGATCGCTCATCTGAATGCCGTACTGGTGATCGCCTTTGGCCAGAAAAACATTGGGTTGCAGAATTTTGAAAGGTTCTACCCAAAAGGAAATGGCGATTTGATTGCCGGTGATATCCAGACCGGGATCACGGTAAAATTCGACCCAGTCATCGTGTCCTGAGAACTCGAGTCCCCAGCCGTAAACACCCTGCTGAAAGGTGGGTCGTCCCATGATCTGTCCGTCGTTTTTTGCTGCTGAAAGATCGGGAAGAATCCAGCGTGGCGTTTCAATCCCCGGGCTAATCCAATCCCAGATAGCACCGCCTGTCAGCCGCGGATATTTCCAGATGAATTCCCAGTACTCATCCATCCCCCCCAGCCCGTTTCCGGTGGCCGCCAGGTATTCATCCATAAATGAAGCCCGATGGTCGTTTCCCGCAAGCACCTTACCTTTTGCCAGGTTTCGGTAATCGATCGGACTCCAGTAGCGTGGGCCTACAATATCTTCAAAAGGAATGTAAAAGGTGTTGCCTCCATACATCCAGGCCGGCCGGCTCGGATCGATGGCCTTTCCGGTTTGGATTACTTCGTTGATATTTTGTCCGCTACCCGATTCGTTGCCAGCACTCCAGACAATTACCGACGGATGATTGCGGTCGCGATAAACCAGTTTACGCGATCGGTCGCGGTACATTTCTGTCCATGCAGGATTTTCTGATAGCTTGATGTTGTTGTGGGCTTCATCTCCCACTTCATCGAAAATATACATACCCAACTCATCCGCCAGTTCATTATACTCGGGACTTGGCGGATAATGGCAGGTTCGGACGCAGTTGATGTTGTTTTGTTTCATCAGTACCAAATCATTCCGCAGCGTTTCAAACGGAACAGCTTGTCCGTATTTGGGATGATGCATGTGGCTGTTTACGCCATTCAGTTTAACCGGAACCCCATTCACGGTGAGTATATAATCATTGTATTCCACCTCACGAAAACCAATTTTTTGTGTGAACGCTTCCAGAGTATTTCCTTCAGCATCCTTCAATACCGCCAGCAGCGTAAACAGGTTTGGATACTCGGCCGACCAAAGCGGTGGTTCGACTACTAAGGTGGAAAATTGAACTGTTTTTAAGGCGGACGAATCAACCGATACCGTTTGCTGTAATGCTCCTTCTGCCAGGATTGATCGTCCTTCTTCATCCAGCACATCCATCTCAATGCGAACGTCAATGTCTTCCGACAAAGTATTGGCGATGTCCAGATCTACATTTAGAGTGGCATCTTTGTAATCCTCATCCAAATCGGTCACTATATAATGATCATGGATAAATATTTTGGGCTGGGCGTACAATTTCACATCGCGAAAAATTCCCGAAAGCCGCCACATATCCTGATTTTCGAGGTACGAACCATCGGAAAACCGAATAACCTGCACCGAAATGTCGTTTTCACCGCGCACAAGAAACGGGGTGATATTGTATTCTGCAGGTTCGAAACCACCCTGATTGTAACCCACGCGTTTACCATTCACCCAAACATATGATGCCGATTTAACGCCTTCAAAACGTAGCATTACCTCCTTTTCTTCCCAATCGCGTTGAAGTTCAAATTTTCTTTTGTAGCAGCCCACCGGGTTGTAATAATCAGGAATAGTAGGTGGATCATGTTCAAAACTCAATGCAATATTTCTAAACTTAGGATGTCCAAATCCTTCCATTTGCCAGTTTGAGGGCACGATAATACTACCCCAATCCGTCGCATCAAAATTAGGAAGCCAGAAATCCTCAGGAACCTGTTCCGGTGTTTCTACCCAGCGAAATTTCCACTGACCGTTCAATAAAAGGTAGTTTTCGCATTTCTCAGGGCGATTCTGAAGCGCGCTTAATTTTGTACTGTAAGGAATGTGAAATGCATGCGGTGTATTTTGTCCTTTTTCGAAGACGGCCGGATTTTCCCAGTCATCGGATAAAAATTCTACTTCGTTTTGTGCCAATGCATTTACGATGAACACTAATCCGATAGCAGCCAAACAACAATGTTTTTGCAGCAGAAGTGAAGCAATGAATTTCATGATTGAGTTTTGAATAAAACAAGTTTGCAAAACACTTCATGAAGTTAAACAAATTCGAATGGAATACCATAAAAGAGCGAATAACTTCATCGTCTCAAAATTCGATATATCCGTGAAGCATGCTATCTTTACATAACTGTAAGTACAACCTATAATGGCAAAAATCTATGAAGTTTATTCTTTTCATTCTGATGATTTTTCAGCTTTCGCTCCTTTCGGCCCAGGAAATTCTTCGATTCTCGATACAGAAAGAAGTCGTTTTGCCAGACCAGCCCGTTAACTTGCCGCTTGATGGTATCGATTATAATAATGACAAGGGAGAACTGACACTTTACGAAGTTTCTGGTGATAAGTTCATACCAGTTCCGTCTCAGATAGAAGCCGGGCACTCGGCCCGGTTGTGGTTTATCCTTAAAAACAATAATGATACGGATGGTCCTGCTGAATTTGTAGTTATGCGATCGAAAAATCCCATTGATTATGCCACTACCATTGAAATAAAAAAAAATCAGGGGAAGCTTCGTTTTGAAAAAGACGGCCATCCCGTATTAAATTACCGTTATGGCACTACCTACCCTCCGGATGGCATTGATCCATTGTTCCGGCGATCGGGTTTTATCCATCCACTTTGGTCGCCCGCAGGCGAAGAACTTACACGCATTCAGCCAAGCGATCACTATCATCATTATGGGATTTGGGGGCCATGGACCAAAACCCACATCGAAGGGCGTGAAGTCGATTTCTGGAACCTTGGCAAGGGTGAGGGAACCGTTAAGTTCGCAGGTTTTCTCTCCTTGACAGAAGGGCCTATTTTTAGCAGTTTCAGGGCATTGCAGCAACACATCGATTTCGGAGTTACCGGGGCCGATTCGCTGGCCATAAGCGAAGTGCTCGATGTGCGTATTTGGAACATAGAAGATGCTGTTTGGGTGATCGATTACACCACAAGCCTGAACAGCGAACTGAAAAACGGAATCCTCCTCGATGCCTACCGATACGGTGGAGGCATTGGTTTTAGAGCTACCGAAAAATGGCATAAAGACAATTGCACCGTACTTACATCGGAGAACAAAACCCGGGCAAATGCCGACGGATCGAACGCGCGTTGGTGCATTGTTGAAGGAGAATCGGAAACTCCCGAAGGACGTTCGGGGATCGTTTTTATGAGCCATCCGGCGAACCGGATGCACCCCGAACCCATGAGGGTTTGGCCGCTCGATGCCAATGCAGGCCGGGGCGATATCTTTTTCGAATTTACACCCATCAGACACAAAGAATGGAAAATTGAACCCCACCACGATTACACACTAAAATACCGGATGATAGTATTCGATGGTACAATCGATGCCGAAACCGCCGAAAAATACTGGCAAGACTTTGCCAAGAGCCCAAAAATTACTATAATCGAAAAACGATAAAACTCATTGAATGAAAACCATTACAAGCATCTTACTCCTGCTTTTCACCTTTACACTTGTATCGGGACAAAAACCTTCAGCCACAGGCAAACATATTCTTATTTATACCAAAAATGGGGAAGGCTATGTACATGAAAATATTGCCTCAAGCGTAAAAGCCATTCAGGAATTATGCGGAGAAGAGGGTATTAAAACCGACGTGAGCGACAACCCGGAAGTATTCACGCCCGAAAACCTGACAAAATACGATGCCCTGTTTTTTTCGAACAGCAACAACGAAGGCTTCGATACGCAGGCGCAAAAAGATGCTTTCCAGGCTTATTGCCGAAGTGGGAAAGGATTTGGTGCACTTCACTCGGCAAATGCCACCGAACGCGACTGGCCATGGTACTGGCAACTGGTTGGTGGCAAATTTATTCGTCACGCTCCTTTTCAGGATTTCGATGTCCTGGTGACCGACCCAGATCACCCGTCCACAAAACCACTTCCGAGTCGATGGACCATTCGCGACGAATGTTACTACTCCTACCAACTCAATCCTGATATCCATATCTTAATGGTTGCTGACATGACAACGGTAGAAGACAAAGACAAGATAAATTATCCCGGCGACACCTTCTACAATAGTTTCCCTCTGGTTTGGTGTCACAAATTCGAAGGTGGCAGGCAGTGGTACTCAGCATTGGGACACGAACCAAAATTTTATGAGAATTCCCTGTTCAGGGCACACATCAAAGGTGGAATCCTTTGGATTCTTGGAATGGAAGAATAAACCGATAAATCGAATCAATATGAAAAGAAGATCTTTTATCAGAAATACCGGTTCACTGGCAGCCGGAAGCCTTGTACTTCCCACCATCGTACCGTCTACCGTTTTTGGTGCGCAGGCACCGAGTAACAAAATCAATGTTGGACAAATAGGTTGTGGTCGTATTGCCCGCGACCACGATACTGCCGAAACGCTCAAGTACATTGACCAGGCACGTATTGTTGCCATTAGCGATCTCGACAGTAACCGGATGAGAGATGCCAAGAAACGGATCGAACAATACTACAATAACGAACTAAACAAAGACAATGAGGTGGATGTGCGCATGTACGATAATTACAAGGACATGCTTGCCGATCCTAATATCGATGCGGTAATGATCAGTACGCCCGACCACTGGCATTCGCAACCCGCCATAGAAGCGGCGTTGGCCGGGAAAGATATTTACCTGCAAAAACCCACTTCACTTACCGTGGAGGAAGGACGATTGTTAAGCAACATCGTCCACCGCACAGGAGTAATTCTGCAAATGGGAACGCAACAACGGTCGATGCCACAGTTCCGCATCGCAGCCGAGTTAGTGAGAAACGGAAGGATTGGGAAAATCCACACTGTAAAAATCGGCTTACCGGGAGACCCGGCAGGTCCAGTGTTTGAAACTGGTCCGATTCCTGCTAACCTGAACTTCGAAATGTGGCTGGGATCGACTCCCGAAGTAGAATACAAGGAAAACCTGGTGCATCCGCAGGAGGGTTATGGCCGCCCGGGTTGGCTGCGCCACGAAAATTACGGTGCAGGCATGATTACTGGTTGGGGCCAACACCACTTCGATTCGGCAGCCTGGGGAATGGATACCGAGTACACCGGCCCTGTGTCGGTTGAGGCAGTGGCACAATTCCCAAAATCTGGTGATTGGAATGTACATGGGGACTTCATGTTAAAACACGAATATGCCAATGGAATAACAGTTTATACAAGCGGTGGTTTTACCAATGGCATTCGTTATGAAGGAACTGACGGCTGGATCTTTGTTTCTCGAGGAAACTACACCGCATCGGCCAGCGACCCGGTTTCTGCCGAACAAAGTTCGAAAGCACTGAATGCCAGTGATCCAGATATCCTCAAGTCAAAAATCAGCGATAACGAAATAAAATTGTATGTGAGCGATGAACAACATGGGAACTGGCTCGAAAGTATAAAATCACGCGAACAACCCATTTCTCCGGTTGAGATCGGTCACCGTGCATGTACCGTCTGCCTCATCAGCCACATTGCAATGAAAGTACCCGGAATTCTGGAATGGGACCCCGCTACCGAACGTTTTAAAGACAACGACCTGGCTAACTCGATGCTGCGTCGACCACAACGTTATCCCTACGGAACGAACTACATAAAACTGTAACTTTTATTTCAGCATAATTCCGGAAGTATGAGCCGACTCTCGATGAAACAACTTTTACCGGCACTTTTGATCGCCGTTGTTGTTTCGTGTAGGCCTGAAAAGGTACAAACGACCAATAAACCCAACGTGCTTTTTGTTTTTGTTGATGACCTGCGCCCTGATCTTGGATGTTACGGAAATCCTGTTGTGCAATCTCCCAACCTGGACATGCTGGCACAAAGCGGCGCCGTTTTCACGCATCATTATGCACAGGTGCCTACATGCGGAGCATCGCGTTATAGCATGCTAACAGGCATGTTACCCAAAAGCCGCGGTTATCTCAGCAATGAGGCATGTCGCGAGTTTATTGCTGAACAGCAACCGCAAAAAATTCCGGAAACCTTTATTCATCAGTTACGACTGAACGGTTACTACACGGTCGGCATTGGAAAGATCAGCCATTATGCCGACGGATTGCTTTATGGCTATACCGATTCAATCGGCTCCAAACGTGAATTACCACAAAGCTGGGACGAACTGTTGTTTAATCCGGCCAAATGGGGAACCGGCTGGAATGCATTTTTTGGCTATGCCAACGGCGAAAATCGCCAGAGTATGAACCGTCAGGTGAAACCCTATGAAAAGGCCGATGTTGACGATTTGGGCTATGTCGACGGATACACGGCCGAACTGGCTGTCAGCAAATTGAAAGAACTGGCAAAAAGAAATGAACCGTTTTTCCTGGGAGTTGGTTTTTTCAAACCACATCTTCCGTTTACGGCACCCAAGAAATACTGGGATCTTTATACTGAAAAAACACTTTCCACCGCTCCTTTCGACTCGATTCCGAAGAACATTAATATAGCCAGTTTACACAACAGCGGTGAATTTAACGGTTACCACCTGGGCGACGAAAAGCCTTCGATCCAGCATCCCGTAAGCGACGCTTATGCCAAAAAACTAAGGCACGCTTACTATGCCTGCATCAGCTACACCGACGCTCAAATTGGGAAGTTACTGGCAGAACTGGAAAAACAAGGCATGAGTGAAAATACGATTGTGGTAGTTTGGGGTGATCATGGCTGGCATCTGGGCGATCAGCGTATATGGGGGAAACATACCCTTTTTGAACGAGCGCTGAGAAGTGTTTTCATTCTGAACGTACCGGGAAAAACAGATGGAAAGCCTGTTCAACAGGTCGTCAGCTCAGTTGACATCTACCCAACTATCCTTGAATTATGTGGAGTGGAAATGCCTCACAAAACGAATGGAAAAAGCTTAATGCCCTTATTGCTGGATTGCGATGCGGATTGGGATGCTGCTGCATACAGCTACTTCCGAAACGGCATTTCGTTGCGCACGGCTGATTATCGCCTCACGAAATATTTCAGAGAAGAAGAGCCCGTTATTGAGTTATACGATCATCATTCCGATCCGTATGAAAGTAAAAACATTGCCGCGGATCATCCCGAAATCGTAAAACAACTGATGCCGCTGCTGGAAGCAGGAAATACCGGGCTGTATGAATAACTCTCAGGGCTGAAATTCAAAGGTTTCACCGGCTTTCAAATCAAGCTGCTGAACACGACCGTCGTAAGCCAGGTTGAGCGTACCTCCGCGATCGGCCCGAATGGAAGCATTTACGAGTTTCCCCTCTTCCCATGTCATGTCCACGGTGTAACCGCCTCGTGCCCGCAGACCGCTTACTTCTCCGGTGGGCCAGTCGGCAGGCAGGGCTGGTAGCAGTTCAACCATTCCTGCATGACTTTGCAACAGCATCTCAGCAATTCCTGCTGTAGTTCCAAAATTCGCATCCATCTGGAACGGCGGATGTTGCCCGAATAAATTATACGAAGTACTTTTTGCCAACACTGTATTCAAACTTTCCTTTGCTTTTTCAGCTTCTGCCAAACGTGCATACTGACTAATTAACCAGGCGGCGCTCCAGCCGGTGTGTCCGCCTCCATGCTTAATGCGATAATCAAGTGATTTTTTCGCGGCTGCAGCCAGTTCAGGTGTTTCAATCAAATTGATTTGTTCACCCGGATGGACGGCAAACAAGTGAGAAATATGCCGATGTCCGGGTTCCACTTCGGGAAATTCGTGTGCCCATTCCATCAGGCGGCCGTCGGATCCGATTTGCGGTCCTGCCAGCTTTGCACGACTTTCCTTTACGTGCTGAACAAAAACATCATGAATATCGAGTGTATTGGAGGCTTCCAGAAAATCGGTAAACAACTGCCAGATCACCTGCTGATCGTGTGCAGGCCCCATACTGATCTGACAACGGCTGCCATCCGGTGCAATAAAAGAATTTTCGGGCGAAACGGCGGGACCTGAGACTAATTTGCCTGTTTCGGGGTCTTCCACCAACCAGTCGATGTAAAACCGCGCAGCACCTTTTAACACGGGATACATCCGTTTTAAAAAATCTTTATCTCCGGTAAACCGATAATGTTCGGCAATGTGCGTGCAGATCCAGGCACTTGCTCCGGTATGCATGCCCCAACTGGCCATTTCTCCGGGCGATGTGTAGCCCCAAACGTTGGTGATCGGGTGAACCACCCAACCCGAGTTACCGTATTGAACTTGCGCTGTTTTAGTTCCGGGTTCCACCAGCGATTCCACCAGGTCGAATAATGGTAGCTGAATCTCCGACAAATTTGTAACCTCAGCCGGCCAGTAATTCATTTGAACATTTACATCGGTATGGTAATCGCTATTCCAAGGCGTTTGTATCTTATTGGCCCAAACGCCCTGCAGGTTCGCCGGCAAACTTCCGGGGCGCGACGAAGAGATCAGCAAATAGCGTCCGTACTGGAACATCAATTCTACCAGGTGCGGATCGGTCTGCGTTTCTTTGAACATCGCAATTCGTTCGTCGGTGGGCACCGGCGTAAATTCAACCGGGGTCAAATCCAGGTCAACCCGCTGAAAATATTGCTGGTATTCTTTTAGGTGTTTCTCCAGAAGTTTAGCATAGGATGTATTGGCAGCATTTTCTATATTTTGTGCAGTAATGGCACTATAATCCCGTCCCTTATATTCCGGATAATCCAGCACGTAATCGGTAGAAGCAGCAAGTAAAAGTACAACTTCATCGGCATTACGAACCACCAGCACAGAATCCTTGTAAGCCACTTCACCGCCTTTATTCACCGCCTTTAAGCGTGCCATGTATTCAAGGTTCTTTCCCTCTTTCCCATCAACCAAAGCCCCCGACATTACAAGCTGTTCACCCTCGATATAAGTATTAAAATATTCAGGCCGATCAAGTGTACAACTAAAGGAAATTTGTCCGGGTTCATCTGCCGTGAATCTTGCCACCATTACCTGAGCGGGATAACTGGTAAAAATCTCGCGCTGAAAACGAACACCCGCTTGCGTATAATTTACCTTTACTACCGCCTTTTCAAGATCAAGCTCACGATAGTAATCCTGATAATCTTCCGTTTTTTTAAAGTCAATTCGCAGATCACCCAAGGTTTGAAAACATCCAAATGGTACTTCAGCGCCGTTACCGTGCCCGCTCCCTGCTCCTTTACAAATTTGTGTTTTATTGGTCAGTTCGGTAGCCTCCCGGTATTTTCCTTCAAACAACAAGCGCCGTATTTCTGCCTGCGCTTCGCGTGCTTCCGGATTATCATTGTCATCCACACTCCCCGACCACATGCTTTCTTCGCTCAACTGGATGCGCTCCTGGTTTACATCGCCAAATACCATTACGCCCAGCGAACCGTTCCCCAAAGGCAGCGCTTTTAGCCATTCCGGATCATCATGTGTATCATAAGACTTATCGGGAATTGTTGCCAGGGCTGGCTCATCGTACCAAAGTGTCAGTCCTGAATCAGGTTCTGTTTTTTGATTGCACGATAGAAGAAATAGAGAAAGTATTGAAATGTAAAGTTGATTTCGTTTCATATGATTCGGATTAAGTTGCTGTTCAACAAGACAAAAATACGTTTTCGGGGCAAACAACTGTAGCTCCAAAAAGAAATTTATGTGTTTGAATTGTTTTGTACCGGTGCTCAAAATGTTTCCAAAAACTTAATTTCACGATTCAGTCTGCAAATTATGTGTAAATTTACAGGCACTTTGCGCATCAGCTAAATCATTCAATCATGAAATTCTATTACACAATAGCGATCATTATGGCACTTCTTTTTTCAGCCTGCTCGGGTGGTCAAAAAAAATCGGCACAGGAACCGTTAAATAATTTTACAGGGGCAAAAGGTGAGGTTAAACTGATGACCCTCGATCCGGGACATTTCCATGCGGCACTTGTCCAAAAGAACATGTACGATCAGGTTGATTCTACTGTTTTTGTTTATGCTCCCGATGGCTCGGATGTCGACGGACATCTTGCATTGATTGAACGGTACAATTCCCGTGAAGAGCATCCCACCAAATGGATTGAGAAAGTTTACCGGGGAGCCGATTTCATGGAAAGAATGCTCGAAGAAAAACCGGGCAATTTAATGGTAACAGCGGGCAATAACGCAAAAAAAACCGAATACATCTACCAGACTGTACGTGCCGGAATCAACGTATTAGCGGATAAACCAATGGTAATTGATCCGGCAGAATTTCCGAAACTGGAGAAAGCCTTTGATATAGCAAAAGAAAAAGAAGTGTTGTTATATGATATCATGACCGAGCGTTATGAAATCACCACTATTTTGCAACGCGAACTGTCGCAACTTCCTGAAGTTTTTGGTGAACTGCAAATCGGTACAGAAAACAATCCGGCGATTACCAAGGAAAGTGTACATCATTTTTTCAAATACGTTTCGGGAAGCCCTTTAAAACGACCGGCATGGTTTTTCGATACCAACCAGCAGGGCGAAGGAATTGTAGATGTCACCACGCACCTCGTCGACCTCATACAATGGGAAGTATTTCCTGAATTAGTGCTGGATAAAAGCGATGTGGAGATCGTTTCAGCAAGCCACTGGACTACTGACCTGACACCGGAGATGTTCAAAAAAGTTACCCACCTCGACACCTATCCGGACTACCTTAAAAAAGATTTAGTTGGCGATGTATTGAAAGTCTACAGCAACGGCGAAATCAATTACAAACTTAAGGGGATTCATTCCAAAGTTTCGGTGATATGGAATTTCCAGGCACCTGAAGGTGCAGGAGATACGCACTATTCAATTATGCGTGGGACACAATGCAACCTTATTATTCAGCAAGGCAGGAAAGAGAATTTCAAACCACGACTTTATATCGAAGCTGTTGGTAATGATGTGAAGGCTTTCTCAGGTAATCTGTATAATGCCGTGCAGGATTTAACAGAAAAATATCCGGGCATTGAACTGGAAAAAACAGGTGACCGCATATGGACGCTGCACATCCCGGATAAATACAAAGTTGGACATGAAGCCCATTTTGCACAGGTTACCGAGAAGTACCTTCAGTATTTAACGGAGGGCAAACTGCCCGACTGGGAAGTACCCAATATGATTGTTAAATATTACACAACAACGGAAGGACTGAAGGCAGCAGTAAAGAATGATGAATGATGATTAGCGAATGCCGATTGGAGATGTTTGTTTTTTAAAATTACTTCTGAAATCCTATATCGTTAATCGAAATTCGCAAATCTCTACTCAACTGCCGGTTTATCCACCACAATCCGCTTTTTTTGGTTGGCCACTTTCTCTCCCACGAGAAATGCGTACTGGGCCACTCTTTTCATTTTCGTATAATCAATTTTATCCAGTTCATCAGATACTTTGTGGTAGTCTTCGTGCAGTCCTGTACTCAGTCCGAGCACCGGAATTCCGTTTTTATAAAAGTGAAAGTAGTCGCTTCGGCTTAAAAATGCATCCGAAAGTTCATCACTGGGTTCCAGTCCCAGTTCACCACAAACTTTTTCGCTAAGTTCGATCAATTCTGAACTCTGTTTCCCCGAAACAATATACAAGCCATTTGGGCCGGCCAGACTTTTTTCTAACTCCGCACCTTCCTCCGGTTCTTTTTCAGCCGAACGACCTACCATATCAAGATTAATATCAGCCAGTGTATTTTCCAATGGAAATACGGGGTTTTGCGAATAATAATCCGAACCGATCAGTCCTTTTTCTTCGGCCGTAACCCAGGCAAAAACAATGCTGCGCCGGGGCTTCTTTTTGAGGCTTTGAAAAGCTTCAGCAATCTCGAGCAGCGCCACTGTTCCTGTTCCGTTATCGTCGGCACCATTGAAAATCTCTCCCTCACCCTGCATGCCCAGGTGATCGTAATGAGCGGTATAAACCACACATTCGTTTTTTAATATAGGATCGCTGCCTTCCACCACTGCGATTATGTTTTTCCCTTCAATCTTGCTTGTCTTTTTTACGAGCTGGAGTTTTGCACTGCAGCTCTCAACGACAAATGATTTTGGCTGGCCACTTTCCTGTATTTCCTGCTGCAGTTGCGCCATCGTTTTGCCGCTTTCCCTTACAATCATGTTTGCCAGCTCGAGGTTGCCAAAAACCAGGCGAATGGGCATTGTACGACGGCTTTTTGCTCCTTCCAGCGACAATGAACCTCCGGTGGCATATTTCCGGATGCTTTCGACAAAATTGTCATCGGGATTCTTAGGATCAGGAACAATAACCAGCGCTTTGGCTCCGCCCATGAGGGCTTTTTGCATTTTACGCATCTCGACATTGGTGTCGGTCTGTTTGCCTTCTTTCACCAGTTCAGGATTACGGGTCATTACAACTACAATTTTATCTTTGATATCGATGCCTTCCGTGTCGTTGTATTTGGTTTTATCGTCGTACCAACCGTAGCCGGCAAACACCAATTCAGCATGAACAGTGTCGTTACCGGACGGTCCTCCCAGCGAAAAAATGGTATTATCGTGATATAATACACTGTCGCCCTCACCCTTCAGTTCAAAATAAGAATTATCTTGATCGGGTACCGAAGAGATCATTGCCACGGATTGGAAATAACTCTCACCTCCGGGTTTTAATCCCATTTTCATGCTCTGCGCTTTCAGGTAATCGGCAGTTATTTCCAGTCCCGGTATATCGGTGAAAAAATCGCGTCCCTGCATCAGATCTCCGGCTACGAATTCAAGGTGAGCCTTCAGGTCGCTTTCGTTGATCGTTTCGAGGGCTCTTTTCTGTGCATACAAAGTAGTTGCTGCCAAGACCAATAGCAGCGTCAGTATCATTCTGGTTTTTATCATTTTAAACTTAAAATTTGGTTTTTTACTGTTGTTATCTTGTTTCAATTCTGGTTATGTTTTCGCGATTAGCTACCTCGAGCCCTACTAAAAAGCAAAGTTCAGCCACGCGTTTCATTTTACTGAAATTGATTTTTTCAAGTTCATCGCTCACTTTATGGTAATCGGCATGGTAGCCGGTTGCATAATTCAATATGGGCACTCCATTTTTATGAAAATGGTAATGATCGCTTGAACGCAAAAAAACCGACGGCAGGGTTGTATCAGGGTCGAGACCAAGCTGCTTGCAATACTTTTGGTTGATCTCGGCCAAGCCGGGCCATACATCGTTTGAAAGGGCAAAAATACCATCGAAATCCTTAACACGTTTTGGCGATCGGTTCCACACGGTATCTCTTTTTTCGAAAACACGCCCAACCATATCGAGGTTAAAACAGGCTGCTGTTTTTTCGAGCGGAAACAGCGGATGTTCAGTATAATAGTTCGACCCCAGCAATCCAATTTCCTCGCCTGTTACCCAAAGAAATATGATGCTCCGTTTTGGTTTTTTGTCGAGTTTTGAAAAAGCTTCCGCTATTTCCATAATGGTTACGGTTCCCGACCCGTTATCGTCAGCGCCATTGTACACTTCCCCATTTTCATCCACTCCAAGGTGATCGTAATGCGCCATGAAAACCACACATTCGTCTTTCAATTTCGGATCAGAACCCTCGAGAACTGCAACCACGTTTTTGGCATCGATTGGTTGGTTCTGTTTACCGATCTTGAGTTTAAGCATCTTATCGCCTACCAGCACCGGTTGATCATCGCCTGACTTGACAATGTCTTCAAGATATTTCCTGTATTTTCCCCGTCCTCCCAGTAATTCGTCGGCAACTTCAGGAAGCAACAATAAAATGGGTGCTTCTTTCTGTTCTTCTTTAGGTTTAAGGTTGTAGCGTTCGCGACTGAACCAGGCCGAGATCTGCTTGAATACCTTCTCGTGTTTATCTTCCGGATGTGTAATGATCAGAATTGCTGCTGGGTTTTTGGCAGTCACCGAATCGATCTTGGCATGTTCGTGCCGGTTATTCCATCGAAATATTTTGCGTTCAAAAATATCCTTCGAACCACTTGAAAGTACCACCGCTTTGCCGTTAAAATCAATTCCCGAAAGATTCTCACCAAATCCGGCCATAACCACCGGCAACTCTTTAGGCTCACGAAAATTCTCCGAACTGTTGATCTCAACCAGTAACCTGGTACGCCATAATGATTTTCCCCGGTTGTTGATCACCTGTACAAAATTGTTTTTGCCGGGCCTGGAGGCAATCATTCCCACTTTCTGAAAATAACCGGGTGCCGCAGGTTTCAGACCCAGTTTTTGGGCATTGGATGCCAGGTAATCCGCAACTTTATTCAGTCCATCCACCTCGGTTCCAAGGCTGCGGCCCTCCATCTCTTCCGAAGCAATAAAAGAAAGGTTTCTTTTCATATCCAGTGTATCGATAACAGAGAGGGCTGCCGGTTGTGCGTGAATATTTACAATCCCGATCAGCAAACTAAATACAATGGCTGTTGTTTTATAACCAGACATGATGGAACAAAAAATTATGGGTTTTACTAAAGTAAGCTTATAAAAATAACAATAAACTTACAGCACTGCATTTCAATCCCGGGAAATTCGGTGAACATTTGCTAATTTAGAATCAGATGAAAAAACATTTCAAAAAAACATACGCCGCTTTTGGTCTTATTTTATCCATAATCTTATTAATACCCTCATGTGCGATAAATCCGGTAACAGGCAAACGACAACTGATGTTTGTTACTGAAGAACAGGAAATTGCCATGGGAGCACAATACCACCCAAAAGTTATTTCTGCGTTCGGTATTTATGAGAATGAGACGCTTTCAAAGTTTCTGGAAGAAAAAGGTACCCAAATGGGGCAACTTTCTCACCGGCCTAACCTACGTTACCACTTTACAATCCTGGACTCGCCCGTGGTTAATGCTTTTGCTGTGCCCGGAGGCTATCTTTATTTTACCCGGGGTATACTGGCACAATTCAACAGCGAAGCCGAATTGATCGGTGTATTGGGGCACGAAATGGGACATGTAACTGCGCGTCATACGGCACAACAGCAAACCAACCAGCAACTGGGTGAATTGCTGCTTGTTGGCGGCATGATAGCATCGAAAGAAATTTATGAAATGGCCGACGAAGTAATGGCCGGCATGCAACTTTTATTTCTGAGTTTTAGCCGCGAAAACGAAAGCGAATCGGATCGGCTGGGTGTGGAATACGCCACAAAAATGGGTTACGATGCGCATAAAATGGCAGACTTTTTTGCCGTACTCGATAAGATGAGTATGGAAAGCAGCGAGGGAGGTGTGCCTACCTTTCTGTCAACGCATCCCGATCCGAAAAACCGGTTCAGCACCGTGCACGAACTAACCGACGAATGGCAGGCGAAATACCCGGAAGAAAAATTCTTGGTGAAGCACGACACCTACCTGGATATGATCGACGGAATTATTTATGGTGAAGATCCACGACAGGGTTATGTTGAAAACAATACATTTTATCATCCCGGTCTACGTTTCAAATTTGCATTTCCTGGAAACTGGCTACTCGTGAATACGCCCAGCCAGGTTCAGATTCTTTCACCCGATAAAGACGCGGGAATGGTTTTCAGGCTGTCAGATGAGTCAACGCCACAGGCTGCCTCTCAAAAAACGATGAACGACCTAAATCTCAGTGTAATAAACTCAAAAGCCACAACCGTTAACCGAAATGAAGCGGTAGCTGTACTCTCGCAACAAGTCAACCAAACGCAAAACGGAAAAGAGCAAGTGACCCGCGTACTTTCATATTTTATAAAGAAAGGCGAACGTGTATACGAATTTCATGGTATTGCCGGTGACAAGGACTTTGATAAAAACCTGGTTGCTTTTGAATCTACCATGCAGGATTTCTCGAAATTGACTGATCAGGATAAAATCAATATCAAACCTGATCGGATCCGGGTAAGAACGATTGAAAATGCGGGAACTGTTGAGGAAATTTTAACACGCCTGCAAGTACCTAAAGGTCAATTTGAGGAACTTGCCCTTTTGAACAATCATGACCTGAACGACAGGCTGGAAGAGGGGAGCCGGATAAAAATTATTTCAAAATAAAAAGCTTCATGGTGTCATTCCCATGGCTCGAATATATTCCGGATTCTTTGTACAATTTTTAAACTTACAATTCTCTAAAAAATCCAGCATGGCTGCCCTGGCCAGTTCCTGATCGGGACGGGCTTCACGGATCTCAGCATAAGTAGTTCTTGGACTTTCGGCAAAATCGATCACCAGTTGCCAGTTTTCGGGGGTTGGAATAGTAACCATACCGCGTTCGCTACCCATTTTTTTATAGGGCCAGTAGGTATAACCAATATTATTTTTAATCATTAACCGTGTCCAGGCGGCAATCCACTCATTGGTATTTTCACCCGTTTCTCCCATGTAAATCGGAAGGTTCACCGAATCGCGGAAATCCACAAAATCCTGAATATTGGCCTGCATGGTATCGCACCAGTAACGGTGACAGGTATACATGATATTATCATCGAACTTCGAATCGGTAAACACCGTAAAATTACCATTCCATTGCGCTCCGCCCAGCAAAACAATGTGATTGGTATCCACTTCACGAATGGCCTTTGTCGCTTTCATATACAGCGGTTCAAGCCGGGCATTCAGCATTTCTTCATCTTCTTTAAAATAGGTGGCAATCGGTTCATTCAGCAAATCGTAACCCAAAATAACCGGCTCATTTTTATAGTGCTCGGCAATTTTTTTCCAGATTTCGACAAAAAGCTGCTGACTTGGTTCGCTCACCAACAGCCAGGGATACCCATAACTATCGTCAATATTGTCGCCGGTTTGCCCACCCGGAGCATCGTGCATATCAAGAATCAGGTAAATTTCCGATTCACGGCACCATTCCACCAAACTGTCGAGGCGCTGAAAACCGTCCTGATCATGTGTCAGTCCCATGTAATCTTCATGTGTAAAAAGTTTGTAATGAAAGGGTATCCGAATGGTATTCACACCGGTGCTTTTTATGTATCGGATATCCTCACGAGTGATGTAATTATCTTTAAACGTCTTCCAGAACTGATCGGTAAAATCGGGGCCAAGCAGTTCACGAAAAGCCTGATCGATTAACCTTGCAGAATTGGTTTTGCGGAAACGGAACATGTAGCCTTCCGGATTCAGCCAGTTACCCAGGTTCGTTCCCTGGATAAAAAACTTACTTCCGTCGGGCGCCACAAGGTCAGGTCCGTTAATGGTGATAAATTTTGGGGAATCTTGTTGCTCTCCAACAGGCTGGCATGAATGAAGGAGTGACAAAAGAACTGCTGCCAGCAGAATCAGGTTTAGTCGTTTCATTTTTTAGTTGATTTAAATTGGGATGAAGATAATGAAAAGTAAAGAGTTGTGATATATCAATGCAACGAGGGACTAAAAGAATACCTCAAAGTCGGATCAATACGCAGTGAAAAGCTGAAAAACTAACTATTCTTATTGAAAAAAATGTTTGTACATTTGATATTCAACCAAACTGCCTTGAAAATGAAACTGATCAAAAGAGTTGTCATCGCACTGATTGTCCTTGTGCTTGCATTTCTTGCCTTTTATTTCTGGTCGTCGGGAAGTTCTTCATTGCAAAAAATACTCCTTATCCATCGCCCGATTGAAACAACTTCATCAAACGACAGTACCATCAAAATCATGACATACAACGTTGGTGCCTGTTGCACAACTCACCAAGTTTTGTTAACAAATTTAGCATAATCCCGGAGAGTAAGAAGTTATCTTTCATTAACTTGAGAATAAAAATGCAGGGGAAGAAAGTTTATCACGAGAAACTGTTT